>Ga0102946_1000155_pt1 | contig 23507 bp, 16 predicted proteins | sample SalPon2A_A_D1_MG_FD_78209 | JGI IMG/M metagenome (GOLD analysis project Ga0102946, IMG submission 78209) | Soil microbial communities from South San Francisco under conditions of wetland restoration - Salt Pond MetaG R2A_A_D1_MG | ecosystem: Environmental > Terrestrial > Soil > Wetlands | place... | reverse complement strand
TGCACGAGAAAATTCCCGACCCTGGTTGACTGGTCGTCCAACGGAGAATTGCTGGCATATACCAGTGCAGAAGCAGATGATGCTGATGGATTTCGCCGGCTGCACGCCATCAATATTGTTTCCGGAGAAATACAGCCCCTGAGCGTTGACGTCACACCGACTGGTACAGATTTTTACCCGAGATTCAGTCCGGATAACAACCAACTCGCCTTTTTGCGGGGTGAACCACAACCGGACCACCGTAGCACACTCTGGGTTTTGGACCTTGCCAGTCGGAAGGAAATGCAAATCACCAGGCAACCCGCCCAACTGACGGGAATGACCTGGCTGAATCCTCAGGAAATTCTTTACGGCTTTGTCGACAGTGGCCGAATCGAAGGAAGAGTCATCGACCTGCAGAAGGACATTGAAAAAACCATTCCTGGATTCAACCTGATTCATCCGGAGTATAAGGGTGACGAGCGTTTACTGATCGGTGCAAGGCAAAGCGGAAAACGTGACTTGTACCTGTTGAACGCTGCCGGCGAGGGTCAATATGTCGCTGCCTCGACAGGAGATGACTTTCACGGCCGGCTGTCACCGGATGAAAACTGGATTGCGTATGTCTCAGGGCGCAGTGGCTTTGAAGAAATCTGGATTGCGAATACAAAAAACCAGAATGTTAGGCGCCTGACCAATTTCGAGGGCGCCACGGTTCGTTATCCGGACTGGCACCCTGGCGGCAACCTGATCCTGTTTTCTGCACAGACATCGCAGGGCGAGCGGCTTTTTGAAGCTGACGTGATATCAGGTGCCGTGAATCAGCTTTCTGTGCTCGAGAATGAAGCGACCATGCCGCGCTGGCTGCCAGACGGCGAGTCATGGGTTCATGGCTGCAGAATCTCGGGCGATTGGGGTATCTGTATCAGCAACAGGCAGAACACCAGGCTGATTGCCAGCGGTTTCTATCAACCTCAGCCGCTTGATCAGGACCAGTTGGCGGTCGTCGATCACTCTGGCGCGCTGTATCGCCTGTCGGTCACGGATGGTGGCATCGAATCGTTATGGCGCGGGCTTCATCCCAGGGCAGGCTGGTCAATTTCAGGATCGAAGCTGGTTTATGCAACCGCTGGACAAAAGGTCGAGGAAAGCCGCCTGGTCGAACTCAACCTTGAAACTGGTGTTTCGCATGATCTGTTTCATGGCTCGTTACCCTTAAACGATGTCGTCATCAACATCGGCCAAAAGTCCGGTGCAATCCTTTTCACCCGTCACCAGCAACCCAGTGACGATCTGGTGATTTTCGAGGATGTACAGCTCGATCATTAACGCTGCACCACCAGGTGATCGCCACCAATGAGATTGCTAACACTGCCAAACCCGAGTCGCTGAAGTTCATGTCGCAGGTGCGACTGGTCAAAATACCCACCTGTCTGAGCCAGGTCTGCCGCGCTTCTTGTCCAGCCACCATTGGTCATTGAAATCAATTCACGAAGCCGCGAAGTGGAAAGAACCTGCTTGGGTGCAAGTCCAACTTCGGCGCGAACCATACGCTGCAGCGTCCTGCTGGTGATGCCAAAATTGTCGGCATAGTCATTGACCCTTTCCCCATGTACACGATCCCGAAGGGACCTGATCACGCCATGTATGCGTTTTCGATGATCATCGAAACAGCCGGGCTGAAGTCCTTGACGCGATTTCATAAAGTCACACAGGGCCCGGGTTAATACAGCCGGTCCCTGGTCCTGGCACTTGAGCAATAATTCCTCAAGAACATGGTCCCTGAGCGACTCTGTCTGATCGCTCATGGAAGCCGGGGCAATATCGAACAAGGTCCTGACTGCACCAGGCGCCAGGTTGACCATCATGAATTCAGTATTCGGCCGTGTGGCCCAGATCCTGGCCCTCGAGTCAGGACCCAGGAGAGCCAGCCGGGGCAGGCGTCGTATCTGTCCACCATCCTGGTATTCCAGAATCCTGCCGCGACAGTGAAGGACTATGGCCGCGGTTGGTATTCGTAATACCGTGTCGGCCCGGGTGGATTCAGCGTCTGTTCCGAAACTGTATGTGGTCACATTAACCACGGCTTCACACATACCCGGCTTAAATTCTGATGCGGTTCTTCCGACGATCTGATTCTCTGACATGACTGATTACCATCGTTTCTCCCAACAACCAGACCGGATTGGAGAGTGATTCGATTACACAATAAGTTGGGGTAGAATGTCTAACAGGTAAACAGGATACACCGACAACCAAGAGGGAGATCGTTTTGTTGCATGCTGTGTCGATGTGCTTAAGGGGTCTGAATGTGAAAACAGTTTTAGTAAGTTTCATTGTTTCTGGGATGTTTGCAGGATTTGCAACCGCAGCGGAGCCCAACCATCCAGCGAATCCACCCTCTCATGCGGATATTCATGCAGCCTACCTGGATGGCACCATGGATATTGACGATTTACGTCTTATTGGCCTGTCAGTATTTACAACGCCTTTTAATATTTATGACGGGTTCGGTGATGGCCCGTTTGATCCAGGTGAGGATGACACCCGTGCATTTGGCCAGCGGCCCACCCTTCAGGGTAACGGGCTGTTTCTTCGTGTAAATGGCCTGGATGCGCAAAGCTGCAATGAATGTCACACCATAGTCAGTAACCGGGAACGACCACCTGAACTGGGTATCGGTGGTGTTGGCGGTCTTGTGCAATCCGCACTCATCCTGCCCGATGCCATCGATGTTTCGGATTCCGAGACTCCCCCAGAAGAAGCCTTTGACGGAACTGCTGATTACACCGGACGCCTGGCCAATCCTCCTTTCCTGTTTGGCGGAGGTGGCGTGGAACTGCTGGCCAAGGAAATGACCATTGATCTTCAGTCCATCGCCCATGAAGCAATGGCTTCTTCTGCAGGCACGGTGTTTCAACTCGACACACATGGCGTCAATTTCGGCACCATTACCAGTCTCGGCGATGGCGAAACAGAGTTAAATGCTGAAGGTATCGGCTTTGAAGACAATACCGGGCGAGACGTTGCAGACATTCTTGTCGTCAGGCCTTTTGGCCGAAAAGGTGAAAATTTCAGTATGCGGGACTTCGACCGCGGCGCCATGCAGTTCCATTTCGGAGTTGAACCTGTAGAAATCATCGGCGAAGGTGTCGATGGAGACGGCGATGGTGTGGTTGACGAAGTCTCCACGGGCGAAATGACTGCATTACACATTTTCGACGTGACCAATCCACCACCATTTATGAGTCGACTCAACCGTGAAGCCATGTCCGGATTCGCCAGTTTTTACCAGGTGGGATGCGCCGGTTGCCATATCCCGGAAATTGCCACACGATCAAACCTGTTGCCACTGGCATTTCCTGAGGACCCGGCCGATCCTTCCAGTAATGTTTACATCGAAATAGACCTGCGAAAATTCGGATTCAAACGAGTCAGGGGTGGTGGCATCAAAGTGCCGCTTTTTTCAGACCTGAAACGTCACAAAATGGGTCCTGAACTTGCAGAAACATTCAATGCCGGCGAGATCGCCAATGATGAATTTGTTACGGCGCGTTTATGGGGGATTGCTGACACAGCGCCCTACATGCATGACGGACGTTCGACGACGCTTCGGGATGCAATCGAAGCGCATGGTGGTGACGCTGAGGCAGCCCGCGATGCTTTCCTAGATCTTACTGAAGAGGATAAAGATAATCTATTGTTATTCCTAGGTAATCTCAGAACACCCATCGATCCCAATCAGGACTTAATCAAGAAGCGCTAGCCTCCGGAATGAAGGTTTACAGCTGAGATTCGACCAACTCCAGCAGCTCAGCGGCTTCCTTTCTCGAAACCCGCATAATATCGACCCTGGATGTTGTGTCCTGTACAGCGTAAATAAAGAAATTCCTGAACAACGGATTCTCTAGCAGTTCCGGATTGGTGATCTGTTGTTCGATCATATCGAAGTTTGCCATCATCAGGGGGATGTAACCATCATCAAGCGCCTGCAGAAAGTTATTCTGCCGGATTTCAATCTGGTCATACCGCCGCATCAGATGAAGCAGGGATTCCTTGACCAGTGGATCTGAAAGCAGTCGAAAATCCCCACTTTCCCGCATTGACAGGTATGTGACCCTGGCGGGCTCGAAAAACCAGTATGAAGATGGCGCAAAAATCGTCTGGGCCTGCTCTTCGGATGATGCTTCGCCCAGTTCGTCAAGCCCGGGGATGATGCCCATGAAGTGTTCCAGGCGTTTCTCATTATCGTTAATGACATCATCAAGCTCTTTGATGTCATTTCCAAGATCATCAGCAAGCCCCTGAAGATACTGTTGTTCAGTCTCGCGCTCCTGCATCTCCTCGTAGAGACTCTCAAACCACAATGCGATACTGATCCCAACGACAATCATCGCGATTTCCACCACGAAATTAGCCGAGCGTGAACTTCTCAACCTTGCAAACATCTTAGTCCCTCAATGTGTTTTGGATTAAAACACCTGGCTGTTTGACGCAATCACGTCTCCAGTAGTTTAGAGTGTAGCCGGGATTTATTCTGGAGAGCGCAACATAGCCAAGCCCGGTGCCATATTCCTGAGTTACTCATCAGACGACAAAGACGGCGCATTACAAATTTGCAATGCCCTGCGTGCTGTCGGACTGGATGTATGGTTTGACCAGAATGAACTGCGCAGTGGCGATGCCTGGGACCCGTCAATTCGCCAGAAAATCAAGGATTGTGCCATTTTTGTTCCGATTATTTCTGCGAAAACCCAGGCGCGGGAAGAGGGTTACTTTCGTCTTGAATGGAAGCTGGCCACAGATCGCTCGTACCTGATGGTGGATGACAAACCTTTCCTCTTTCCTGTTGTAATCGATGATACATCTGAGTACACGGCAAAGGTCCCGGAACGATTCAGGGAACGTCAATGGACCAGGCTGATCGATGATGACCAGATAACAGCCTTCGCAGAACAGATGGCCGGCCTGTTGCTAAAACAACCGTCCCCTGCCCAGAAGAACCCTGAGGCTCCCAGGCCCGATTCTCCTGGCGCATCGAAGACTTCGACTGATGAATCGAGTGATGGATTCTGGATAGCTGTTTTACCCTTTCGACATATTGGCGCAAGTTCGGAGCTGGAGGCGATCGCCGAGGGACTCTGTGAAGAAATCGTCACTGGCCTGTCACGTTTTTCCTACCTGCGTGTCATTTCTCATGGTTCAACCACGAGGCTCAAGAATCAATTCAACGATGCAAGCAGCGCTGGCAAGTCACTGAATGCCCGATATGTTATGCAGGGAAGCCTGCGCCAGTCCGGGTCACGATTACGTATCGCTGCCCAGCTGGTCGATACCAGCTCTGGGGCACACTTGTGGGCAGAAAGTTATGACCGAACCTACAGCCCTGACGCTGTCTTTGAGCTTCAGGATGAACTGGTTCCTCGAATCGTTTCAACGGTTGCCGATCAAAACGGAATACTGCCCAGAAGCATGAGCGAGGTGGTTCGAAACCGGCCACCGGAATCGCTAAGCCCTTACGAAGCAGTATTGAGGAGTTTTGCCTATTTTTGGCGACTCACTGCCGAGGAATGTGAAGCGAGTCGGTGTGCCCTCGAGCTCGCCCTGCAAAAAGCACCCGATGATTCTGACGCCTGGGCCATGCTGGCGTTGCTTTCGGTGCAAGCCCATGCGCAGAGATTCAACCCGGAGATCGACTTTTTGCCCGGAGGCCTGGCAGCAGCAAGACGCGCAGTAGAGTCAGGGCCCTCCAATCACATGGCTCATTTCAGTCATGCACAGGCGCTTTACTTCGCAGGGGAAACAGAAAGCTTCCGTAATTCCGCCATCAGGACGGTTGAGCTGAACCCCCTGGATGGCAACGCCATCGCGTTCATGGGTGAATTACTGTCCTATTCGGGTGAATTTGATCGCGGCAAGACGCTTGCCAAAGCCGCCAAGGAGTTGAATCCGAACCATCCGGGCTGGTACTGGATTACCGATTTCTACCATGCCTACCGGGAACGTGACTACCGCCTTGCACTCAGCTGTTCGCTTCGAATCGAATTACCTGAACACTGGGGAACGTACCTGGCTATTGCCGCATCCTCCGGACAACTGGGGGACCTCAATGCCGGTCGGCAGGCAATGCGTCAATTGCTCGAATTCAGGCCAAATTTCGCAAAAACAGGCCGTGCTGACCTGGAACGATGGTTTGGTACCGAATATACCGAGCACATTCTTGATGGGTTAAGAAAAGCCGGGTTCAGGGAAGAAACGGGCACGACATCAGCCTGAAGCTGCGCTGTCGTCAGCCCAGTTTTTCCTCGATTTCGGCCAGGCGTATTTCAAGCGCTTCAATCCGTTTCATTAACTCATCACGGACTTCAGCACTCCTGGTGACCGGCGCTGCATGCTGAGGCGCTGCATGTTGCGGCGCGTCGGGAACCTGCGGCTCCCCGCACAACAGGTGCGCGAATCTTCCCTCTTTCTGGCCTGGTTGCTTTGACAGCGCCACCGCAAACCCGGTTTCTATCAGGTGTTCCAACACCAGGTGAACATCTTCAAGGTCATCAAACTCAAACAAACGGTGGCTATGATTTCGAAGTTCACCCAGGGTTTGCGGGCCGCGGAGCATCAGTACGCAAACCAACGCCAGGCTGCGGCTGTAGAGTTTCCACTGTTTGTCTGCCCGGTGTTCATACTTTGAAACCCTTGCACCCCATGTTTCGCGGACGAGGTCCAGTTCCTGTAACTCCCGCAAGGTATGTCCGACTTCGCCTTCGGTATAGGCGGTGACCGGAAAACGGGCTGTCTTCTGGTTACAGGCATTGCGCAGGGAGTTTACGGTCAGCGGGTATTGATCAGGCGTGGTCTCCTTCTTTTCCATCAAAGCGCCCAACACCCGAACCTGGATTGGTGTGAAATTAAAAGACTGTTTAGGTGATTGATCTTGAGTGTTGTCCATAATGACCTAATCTTAACCCGGTGCGCGGATAACCGCGCTTTTTAATATTAACTTCCGGATAGTGTTTGGAGCCGTCATGATTAAGAAAGTCGTTCTGTTTGGTGTTTTGCTGGCATTGACCGCCGTACTGGCATATTCGCAGGATCTGCCTTTTGAAGTGACTCCTGTCAGCGATTTCAATGAACCGTGGGCAATGACTTTTCTACCGGACGGCAGAATGCTGGTGACTGAAAAACGCGGAAGAATATTCATCGTCACGCAGGACGGTGAAAAGTCCCGCCCGCTGGAAGACGTCCCCAATGTCGACTATCGCGGCCAGGGCGGCCTTGGCGACATCATTCTCCACCCGGATTATGAAGAAAATGATCTCGTCTACATCAGTTACGCCGAGTCCGGAGTTGGAAACACGCGCGGCGCAGCGGTTGCCAGGGCGAAACTGGTCATTGAAGACCGCCAGAGCCGACTGGAGGATGTCGAAGTCATCTGGAGACAGAACCCAAAAGTCACTGACGATGGACATTATGGCCACCGCATGGTCTTTGATGACGAAGGCTACCTGTTTATCACCAGCGGCGAGCGCCAGAAATTTGTCCCGGCGCAACAAATGAATGGCAACCTTGGCAAGATCGTCCGCCTGTACGACGACGGCAGCATCCCGGAAGACAACCCGTTTTACGATCAGGGTGATGTCACTGCCCAGATCTGGACTTTAGGCCACCGAAATCCATTAGGTGTTGCGATCGACCCAGAAGGGCGTCTCTGGAATCATGAAATGGGGCCAAAGCATGGCGACGAACTCAACCTGGTCATCAAGGGCGCTGACTACGGCTACCCGACTGTATCAGACGGTGATCATTACAGCGGGGAAGAAATCCCGGATCATGACACCCGCCCGGAATTCGAAGCACCGAAAATTTCCTGGATACCGACCATCGCACCTGCCGGCCTAATTTTTTACACTGGTGAGATGTTCCCTGAGTGGCAGGGTAATGCACTGATCGGCGGCCTGGCCTCCACAGCCATCATTCGGGTGACAATTGATGGCGAAACGGCAACCGAGGCCGAACGTTTCGAAATGGACAACCGCATCCGTGAAGTTGAACAGGGTCCTGATGGTTCCGTCTGGGTACTGGAAGATCGCGATGGTGGAAGGCTGCTGAAGCTGACACCAAAAGTTGAATGATTAAACTGACCAGCTGAAATACACAGGCACCGTTAAAAAGAGAAGCAGGAAAATGCCCGCACTGGATATTGAATTTGTACGTTCGCAGTTCCCTGCGTTTAGTGAGCCGTCACTCCAGGGGTTCGCTCATTTTGAAAATGCCGGCGGCTCCTACGCCTGCGCCCCGGTGATAGAACGCCTGGATCGCTACTATCGCGAGACCAAGCTTCAGCCACAATATGCTTTCGCGCCCTCGCAAAAAGCAGGTGAACTGATGGCAAGGTCACGCCAGCGAATGGCACAGTGGCTTAATGTGGCTGAAGATGAGGTCAACTTCGGCCCATCCACCACCCAGAATACTTATGTTGTGGGTCAGGCCTTACGATCAATTCTCTCGGCCGGTGACGAGATCATTGTCACCAACCAGGATCATGAAGCCAATATCGGTGCCTGGCGGCGCCTGGAGACGGAAGGAATACACGTACTCGAATGGCAGGTTGATCCGGTAACAGGTGAACTGGATCCTGCTGACCTGGAAGCACTTCTGACAGACAAGACTCGCCTGGTTGCATTCACCCACTGCTCCAACATCGTAGGGTCGGTCCATCCGGTAAGAAAACTTGCCGATCGCATTCACGAGGCAGGTGCGCTCGTTTTTGTAGATGGTGTTGCCTATTGCCCTCATGGTTTGCCGGACGTTGATGCACTCGGCGCTGACTTGTATGTCTTTTCGCTTTACAAGGTTTATGGCCCGCACCTGGGTGTCATGGTGATGCGTAAAGCACTCAATCAGATGCTTCCCAACCAGGGACATTTTTTCAATTCAGACCTGACCACCAAGCGCTTCACACCTGCCGGCCCCGATCATGCTCAAATTGCTGCTGTAAATGGTGTTCTGGATTATTTTGACTCACTTCATGAACACCATTTCGGGGATGGCAGTGAAGGTGCAAAGCAACAACAAATCCACGATCTGCTGCGCCAGCATGAAATTGAAATGGTTCAACCGTTGCTGGATTTTCTTGATCAGCACCCAGGGGTTCGTATTATCGGCAGCAACAATGCAAATGACCGGGCACCAACCCTTTCATTCAAAGTTACAGATCATTCATCTCACGAGATTGCAGAGAAGCTGGGTCGACAGGATATCGGTGTTGGCGTCGGCAACTGCTATGCCTACCGCCTGATCGAGGCGCTTGGCATCGATGCAGCAGATGGTGTTGTCAGAACCTCGCTGGTTCATTACACCAACAAGGATGAAGTGGACCGCCTGATAAATGCGCTTGATGGCCTGATCTGAGGGCTTGTCAATCCAGCGTGATCACATCACCGGGCTGCATCACCCTGATCTGAACACCTCTTTCTTCCGAAAGCCTGACTGCGGTCTCCAGGGCGTCTCTAGCCTCAACATAGAAGGGTGGATCATTCAGTCCATAGTGAATGGGAACCAAGCTCTTCGCCCTGATAAACCTGGCCGCATCAACAGCCTGGGAAGGAGTCATAACAGCAGGTGTTGTCATGGTGGGATCGCCACCCACTACCGCGCCGTTGATCGGCAGGAATGCAACATCCACCTCACCATACTGGTCGCCGAACAACCTCCAGCTTCCATGCCAGAGCGTATCGCCACCATGAAAAATACGTTGATTCCCCTTGCTCACCAACCAGCTCACCTGCTGGTCACCGAAGCCGTCCACTGCAGGTAGCGCGGTGATCACAAACCCACCCCGCGACACCGGGACATAAGGGACTGCGGGAATAACACGCAATCCCCTTGAAGCCACGTAGGTGGCTTCTGATTCAGCCACGATGGCGTAGCCTTTTTCACCAAGAACGTCTTTCAGCGTTTCAAGGTCAAAATGATCGTTATGGGCATGGGTGATCAGTGCATAGACCCGGGAGGTATCGACTTCAACCGGAACCAACCCACCCGGGGCATTGCCATCCCAAAGGTCCTTGCCAACCGCGTCAATCAGGAGTGTGGTGCTCCCCGACACAATCTGTACGCCCGCCCAGGTCAGGCGCTTGATTCTGATCTCATCCGCTGACTGTCCAAAAGCCGATGCGCTTAAACCTGAGAGAAGCATCCACAATGTGACCAAAACCACCAGTTTCTTAACCATTAAATATCCTTGAAGTGCAGTTTGTATAAATAACCTGGGTGATTGTTATGCTACCCTGCCGCCCTGGTTTCTGAATATCGATAGATTGACACTTTATGTCGAATTTACGTCAAGATGTAACGGATGCAAATCAGTTAATCAGGCTGACGCCAAATCAGCTCCTTTCACGGGTCTTTGAGCTCGCCAGGGATGAACATGACGAGGCCCACTCGCACCCCTGGCATCAACTCTTGCTACCACGCAAAGGAATGCTGAGGACGAGAACCCCGACGGACATCTATTTCATTCCGTCAAACCGGGCAGCCCTGATACCGGCAGGAAGCGTGCATGAATCCTGGGCACTGACTGATGCCCGGTTTGCAGGCATCTATTTTGACCCGGAGCTTTTTCCGTACAAGCTGACCGAATGCAGAATCATCGAGGTCACGGATTTCCTGGATTTGCTGGTCAGCAAATCCATCGACATTGGATTTAATGTTGAAAACAAACACACCGATCGTGAGCGGAGAATATTGTCGGTACTGATGGATGAAATCGCTGAAAGCCCCGGCGTCAACCTTTCTGTAACCGTGCCGGATGAAAAACGGCTTTTGCCAATCGTCAAGGAAATACTCACCCACCCTTCATCTTCCAAATCACTGGAATCATGGGCAAAAACGGCAGGCGCTTCGGAGAGAACCATTTCCCGGCTGTTTCAGAAACACACCGGGCTTGGATTCGCGCGCTGGCGGCAGAAAGTTCGAATGGTGAGCGCATTGTCAATGCTGGAGGAAAACATCCCCATTCAGCAAATCGCCCTCAATGTTGGCTATGGCTCCGCTTCCGCATTTACTTTCGCATTCCGGCAGGAATTCGGCCTGTCGCCTCAACGCTATCTGGGTGGTGGTGTTGGATCCTCAAATCCATCTTTCAATGGCAGTCCATCGTCTTCGGGAGCTGCTGTGGGCGCAACGTAAACATCCATATCGTTTCCGCCGCCACCTTCGACACGGTTGTCAGAGAATATGCTGATGCCGACCAGGTTGTCTCCAATATCAAAGCCGTTGTAATCGCCGAATTCAAACCCCGAGGTGGAGTTGGGCGAAGTTTCCGAGGTCAGGCGAGTTGGCCCCTGCCAGGTATCACCACCATCTTCAGAAAAGCTATGATAGAAATCCACGCCTGTTCGGTCCCCCGAATCGCGAGTGTCGTAAAACACCACGTGCACCCTGCCCTCACGGTCCACTTTCAGCCATTGATGCCAGCGATCGACAGTCAGCTCGTCAGCCGTTTCATGAGGAATACGTAGTGTCCAATTGTCACCGCCATCATCGGAGTAGGCAAGCTGGATTCTTGAGTGATTGTTGACGGGATTGCCGCTGGTTGGGCCAGTGGTATCGCTCCAGGCGGCATACATTCGGCCATCGTAGGTGCCACCCGTCAGGTCAGTATCTGCTGATACGTAAATGAAGGCCTCACGGGTCTCGATGGAGGGTAACGGGTAGATAAATGACGCATTGGTTGGAGCCACAACCACCGAAGGCGTCCAGGTGACTGCACCATCAGATGACCGGTTCAGCCGAATTTCCTGGGTTCCGAATGCAGGCCAAAAATGGTAAATCACGCCGTTTTCATCAGTAGTTATATCGCTGCCAATCCCTCTTGGCTCAGCCGGAAAACCGTCAATCTCGAAAGTATCCCCGTCATCTGTACTGGTCGCCACCTGCATGATATTGCCCTGGTGCCAGGTGATGTAAATATTGTCCTGGAAAGGTGAACCCGGATGATTGTCGACATGGATGTATTCCTTGTCGTTCAAACCGCCCGATGGTCCGGAAAGTTCGCGTCGATCGTCGCCAGGCGTAATGTCTTCAAGACTATCCCAGGTCTGGCCATTATCATCCGAACGATAGAACCAGACGTCATTTCCTCCAAGCGTCACGTTATACACAAACGAACCGTCCGTCTTCCAGTCCATGGCCGGGTCACAACATTCTCCGCCGGTCAGATCGGGTGCCGATGCCCAGGTGTTTCCGCCATCAGAGGAATATCGCATCTCCTGTCCGCCTCCACCATTAAGGCCAGCCACGATGATATCGTCATTGATTGGACTAATGGACACAGCTGACTCTGCACCCGGGAAAACGAGCACCTCACCGTTCAGGGCGCGAATATTGTTGCGAACAAGGTCACCGGTTGTCGGGCTATCCGGACTGGTGAACACCCGATACACACCGGCCGCAGAATCACGTTCAACATCGTTGTGAATCCGGCCATTGATCAGGAAGCCACCAAAACGCATCAGGAAATAGTTGTAGGTACTGCGGGGGTACTGAACCTTTCCGGTACGAGGCGTATCCGGAAACTCCCGCCGATGCAGAACCCGATAGAAGGCGGGTACCGGACCGGCAAGTTCCTCTTCGTTATCAGCCAGCAATGCCAGGTCTTCCCTGGTGAGCTGATAGTTACGATCGTCCCAGGGACCAATCTTCTTGAGCTCTGCGTAGTCAACGCGTGCATCCACACCGCGAGACTGGTCCACAGGCTGACCAAAGGCAGGCGTGGAAGCCAGGAGCAAAATTACAAGCAGGGTTTTACGCACCGGGTGTATCTCCTTGAGCAAAGCTTTTAGCAGTCCGGGCCGGAGCAGGCATCATCAGCTTTTCTGATGATTTGGTTCGGAGTGAGCCCGGAAAGGGTATCGTGAAAATCTTCATAATCCAGGTGTTCCAGATCATGCGCCTGCAAATACCCGATCGCGTCTGTGAGGCGGTGATAGTCGTCGTCGCTGATTTCGCCCTGAAGCGTTTGCAGCTCACGGTAAAACTCCGAGCTGGATTCAAATTCCATGGGACTGTTCATGGCTGCAGAATCTCTCGCAGTTTCATGGTAGGCGCAACCGGCCAAAGCCAGCTGCGCTAATAAAATCAGCTTGATGAAGAGTCGCATTTTAACGAGACGTCTGGATTATCAGGGTGGCGGCGGAAGTGGGTCTTCGAACCCGCTTTTCAGATCAAGGGCACCAACCGGAGCCTCTGTCGGTGCCACATAGACATCCATATCATTACCCCCACCATCTTCGATACGATTGTCTGAGAAAATGCCCAGACCGACCAGGTTGCTGCCAATATCGAATCCATTGTAGTCCCCGAATTCAAAACCGGAAGTCGAATTCGGTGAGGATTCTGAAGTCAATCGAAATGGTCCTTGCCAGTTGTCACCACCATCATCGGAATAGCTATGGTAGAAATCCACGCCTGAGCGATCCGGAAACGCCCTGGTATCGTAAAACACCACGTGAACACGACCGGTCTGGTCGACTTTCAGCCACTGGTGCCAGCGATCCACTTCCAATTCATCAGCTGTTTCGTGTGGAATATTCAGTGTCCAGCTATCACCATCATCATCTGAATAGGCAAACTGAATTCGTGAATGGTTGGCCGACGGATTTCCATCATTGTCTGTAGCGGTGGTGTCACTCCAGGCTGCGTACATACGCCCATCATATGTGCCACCGGTGAGGTCGGTATCTGCTGAAACGTAAACAAAAGCCCGGCGTGATTCTATCGACGGCAACGGGTAATCGAACGATGCATTGGTCGGTGCGACCACGATCGATTCGTCCCAGGTTGCCCCTCCGTCCTCTGAGCGATTGAGCTGAATGGTCCTGGCACTGAATGCCGGCCAAAAATGATAAACAACGCCATTGGCATCCGTGGTGATATCGCTGCCGATTCCGCGTGGTTCGCCGGGGAAAGACACGATGTTGAAAGTATTTCCATCGTCAGCACTGGTCGCCACCTGCATGATGTTGCCCTGGTGCCAGGTGATGTAGATATTGTCCTGGAAAGATGAACCCGGATGATTGTCGACATGGATGTATTCCTTGTCATCCAGCACGCCTCCACTCGGCCCAGCCAGTTCACGACGATCATCGCCAGGTGTGATGTCTTCGAGGCTATCCCAGGTTTGGCCATTGTCATCTGATCTGTAGAACCATACATCGCCACCACCCAGGGTGACGTTGTAAACAAATGAACCATCCGTCTTCCAGTCCATCGCTGGATCACAGCACTCGCCACCGGTCAGGTCCGGCGACGAGGTCCAGGTATTTCCTCCATCCGATGAATAGCGCATTTCCTGGCCGCCGCCGCCATTGAGGCCGGCTACCACGATATCGTCATCGATGGGGCTGATTGATATTGCTGATTCAGCACCCGGAAAAACCAGCACTTCGCCATTAAGCGCTCGAACTGCATTACGAACGTTGTCACCAGGCGTGGGGCTGTCGGAGCTGGTTGCCACACGGTACTCGGTTCTGGCCGCGTCCCAGTAAATTTCATTGTGGACCTGTCCATCAATCAGGTAGCCACCGTAACGCATCAGGAAATAGTTATAGGTGCTGCGCGGATATTGCACCGGTCCACTACGTGATGTTGCCGGATACTGTTGCCTGAATAACACCCTATAGAAAGCCGGAACGGGGCTGATCAATTCTTCCTCGTTATCTGCCAAAAGCTCAAGATCTTCCATCGTGAGCTGGTAATTACGATCATCCCACGGACCGATGTTCTTCAGTGAGGCATAATCCACACGGGCATCCACCCCAAGTGATTGATCCACTTGCTGGGCACTCACAGAAAACGAGAACAAAACCAGAACAACGATAGACAGCATGCGCACGGGATTAACACTCCTTGTCCAGCCCTGAGGGCCATACACTCACTTTTGAAACCTGATGCACGAGAGCATACACGCCACAACGCTGCTGTTGAAGTGTTTTGGGAGCAACGAAACTTCACGTCTGTGTTTTGGCAAGGTACTGATTCATTTCATCTTCCCAGTTGCGCATGAATCCCAGGTACCAGTCATTGGTAAATTCTGTCAGAAATTCATTGCCCGCCTCAGCAATGGCGGTGAATTCATAACTGATTTGCAGATTGGTAACAACGTTTTCATTTAGATGGAGGCTTATCTCCAAAACGCATACCGAGTGTTCCGGCGTAACCTTGATCATCTGAACAAAACTGTCGGGTTCATATTTTGACACGTACCAAATTGATGGTGCAGGTTCACCCGGCGTCTGAAACACACACCCGGGTTCTGCATGGCCACTCTTTGAAATCACCCAGTCTGGAATCCAACCCTCACACCAGTCAATTTCGGAAACCGGGCACAACATTGGAAAAATCATGGCAGGATCGGCGTTGATGGATAAAACGTGACTGTGTTTCCTCCGCTGTGGGGTTACACACCTGAATGATTCACTTGTTTGTTTCATTTGATTAACTCCTGTTTGTTGGTAAGGAGACGTCACGTTAAACTATGAAGTAATAGACAGGTAAAGCGGTTTTTTTATGCTGAGCATTGGCCAGTTGGGAAAGAAATTCAGTTTGTCACGAGCCACCCTTTTGTACTACGAAAAAGAAGGAATCCTGTGCCCTGCCAGCAGGTCCGGGAATAACTATCGCTGGTATGGTGAAGCAGAAACCGAACAACTTAGGCAAATCGTGGCTTTTCGGAGTTACGGCATCCCCATCAAAGAAATACGAGGCCTGCTGAATCGTAAAGACGCTTCTGACACCGAGACTGCGCTGAAGAAGAGATTTGCCCAACTCGATGAAGACATCGCCAGGCTGAGAACCCAGCAACGGGCCATCATGGCCCTATTCGATCAGAATCAGCTTGAGACCGATGCCAACATGAGCAAGGAGAAATGGACTGCCATCATGAGCGCTGCGGGGCTTAGTGAATATGACATGTGGCAATGGCACCGGGAGTTTGAAGCCAGGGAGCCTGAAGGACACCGTGCGTTTCTTGTCTCTCTGAACCTGGATAATGAAGAAATAGAAAGCATTCGGAAGGCTTCAGCGAACAGAAGGGCTTCGTCATAAAGAAACTCTTAAACCTGATTCAGAAGGATGATCCCGGCTTTGAGAGAAACTCAATTTCTTCAGGTGTGGATTCTCTGCCCAATATCTCGTTTCGATGCGGATAACGCCCGAATCGATCAATAATGGCCTTGTGCTTCAGCTCAAATTCAAGGTTTTTTCCGCGGCCAATCCGGGTAAACAGTTCGACTGCAATCTCATGAATCCGCGCTGATTCGCTGTGCATAAAAGGCATGTAAAGAAACACGCGCTGTTGAGAATCCAAAAGCAGATCGTCACCGGACTGTATGGCCTCCTGGCTGAGGGCAAGCGCCATTGAATCGGAAGCAAATGCCTGGGGTGTCCCTCGATAAATATTTCGCGAGAACTGGTCAATGACGATCACCTCGGCAAGCCTTCCCTCGGGCTTCGACCGCCATTCATAAAGTTCACCCTGCACTGCAGCGTTCAACAATGCTCCGAACCGCACCTTCAGCTGCTGATCAAATTCACTGTCCTTGACCCACCAGGCCTTCGAATCAATTTCCGAAAACCAGAATTCGATGACATCGTGAAAATGCATTTCTCAGGTCTGCTCAAGGAATACTTCGATTTGCTCCTGCAGTCGGGCAGAGGCTTGTTCGAGACACAGGGGCGCGAGATCAGATCCTTCAGTATCCAGGCACTGGACAGTCTGAATCCGCTCCGCCCATTGAGGAAGGGTACGAAGCTGTTCAGGAAGCTGACTGAGATATTCACTGGCTGCATCCAGGTTCCTGTAACTCAGGGCAATATCCACACCCAGCCCCAACAGCCTTGGCTCATATGGAAACACTTCCAGCGCTGCAGTCGTTGCTGCAAGCGTTTCATATTCCTTTTCCGTGCCTTGTGCTGCCAGCGAGAGGAGTTGCAAACGATAGAGCTCGGGTGACGGGCGTGGACTCGAAGAAATGGCCGAAGAAAAATCAGCTGCGCCAGCCCCTGCTTCTCCCATCCTGATGTGCGCCTTTCCACGCAATACCCATGCGAATGAATGCGCCGGTCGAAGTGACAAGTACCGGGTAAGCAACTCGGCTGCTGCTTGCGGGTCCCGGGTATCCAACAAGAGCTTGGCTTCCAGGAAATCAACCAGGGGAAGACCAGGGTTGATGAATCTCGCTCTCTCAAAGTCCTTTGCTGCCTGGTCGAATTCCTTGTGCCGGCGATACAAATCCCCCCGCTTGCACAACAGTTCCACATTCTCAGGATCAGCCACGAGTTGCTGATCCAGGGCTTCAATCTGAAGGACGAGATCCGGATGGGTGAACGCAGTGTTGCAGGCCAACAAGAGCATCAATAGCGAAAGGAGGCGCAGACTGCGCCTCCCCTGTTTCATCCAGTTCATTTCAGCTGGCTTGTTGTGGCAGAAACTCTCATATCACTGAATTCTGCCACAAACCGCTGGCATTACTGTGCAGAAATCCGAATGTTGTCGATGTAGACATGATCATTGTTTCCGGATGCATCGCACTGGAACCTGATCTTCACATTGTTATTGAAGGTATAGGAGCCACTGTCGATGACAATCACCGGATCATAACGCGTGCCGTTATCAACAAAATCAACGTTGTTTACAAATGCCTGCACCGTTTGCCAGCTTGAGCCACCATCGGAGCTGATTCGCACCCAGAAATCCTCGGAATTCTCAAAGCTCGAGGCCACGTAACTGAATTCAATCTGAAGTTGCGTATAGCCGCCCAGATCGAGACTGTCAGCCAACTGGATATGGGACGTTGACGAGTCGTCCCTCAAATCGACGTTTTGAAAGCCAATGGCGTTTTGCGAAACCAACCTGGAATCATTGCCACCATCAATCCAGTTGCCCCAGCCACTTTCGAAATCATCAAAGACGAGCTCCGTCCATCCTGCAGGAGGTTCAGTGACAGTGACCAGCGCACTGACGTTGTCACTGGCACCATTGTTGTCAGTGACTACCAGGGTAACTGTGTAGCTGCCAGCAGATGAATAACCATGATCTGGATTCTGCGCCGATGATCCATTGCCATCACCAAAGTCCCAACTCCAGGACACGACACTTCCGTCACTGTCAGTAGATGTATCTGTAAATCCACAATTCAGATCAGTACAGCCATAAGTAAAGTCAGCTGTCGGCGCGGAATTGGCCGCAGCTACTGTCACCAGGGTGCTGGCGTTGTCAGTTGCACCATCATCGTCTGTGACCGTCAGGGTGACGGTATAGCTGCCAGCAGATGAATAGCTGTGATCTGGATTCTGCGCTGATGATCCATTGCCATCGCCAAAGTCCCAGTTCCAGGAAACCACGTTCCCGTCACCGTCGCTCGATGCATCCGTGAAACCACAATCCAGGTCGGTACAACTCTGAGTGAATCCTGCAGCGGGCGGAAGGTTGTCGCCAGCGACACCAAACACCACGTAAGCAACCTGCTCGGTTGTGTGGCTGCGCTCTGAATTGGCAATCTGGTCCTCGTCATACATCAGGGCCAGGTTACCTGCCGAAACGGGATTGGTACCGTACAGAATTGGCCAGCCACCATCACCACCATCCAGGGCTGCGGTACTGACCACTGAGCTGGTTGGTGCGCCAACACCATTGAACGAGTAATTAAAAGGCGGGCTGTTGGTTGGACCGCGTACGATGTCACTTCCAAGGCCTGCCGAGTATTCGATACCATTCACCGTTCCGCTTCCGGCTTCAAACACGATGTAGCCGACCATTTCATCGGCACGAGTGATATTGGTGTCCTCCGCAACATGTTTACCCACTGCCAGGCTGGTCGCAGATGGTGGGTTGGTTCGACTTGAACCCTGGGCCCAGAACACCGACCAGTTTGCGTCGTTGTAGCTCATCACCTGGCCAATCACGACCGGATTGCTATAACTGTTCTGGTAAGAACGAGGCTCAGGTGTCCAGCCATTCTTGAACGCTGTTATTGTGCTGTTGTATTTCACGGCTTCAAGCGTGATTCCATCTGCCGCCTGCGTATAGACACCCTCCTCTACAGCCAGGTAATGAACCGCATGCGGGCCGACTGCACCACCACCCGGGTTTGCCAGGCGCACATCAAAGCTGTTTCCTGAAGCATTCTGAATGCGTGTGACTGCAGGGAGGTCAGTGTTTCCATAGTTAACCGTTGCAACCACCACCATCGAAGTAAAGCTTTCCGGCAACACAACATTGGTCCAGCCGGAGCTGTCAACGTTATTGACAACACCGGTATACATCCTGAATCCGGCGGCCGGTGGCTCTGAAACACTGACGAGGTTGCTGGTGCTATCAGATGCACCATCGTCGTCAGTCACGGTCAGCGAGACGGTGTAATCGCCCGCTGATGCATAACTGTGGTTCGGGTTCTGATCTGATGAACCATTGCCATCCCCAAAGTCCCAATTCCAGGACACAAGCGTGCCATCGCTGTCTGTTGAGGCATCGGTGAACCCACAATCGAGATCAATACAGCCGGATGTAAATCCAGCGGTCGGCGCAACATTCGGTGCGGTGACTGAAACTAGCGAACTGGTGTTGTCAGATGCGCCATCGTCGTCGGTAACGGTCAGCGAAACGGTGTAATCACCTGCTGAAGCGTAGCTGTGATTCGGATTCTGGGTCGATGAACCATTGCCATCACCCAAGTCCCAACTCCAGGACACAATCGTGCCATCACTGTCGGTCGAGGCATCGGTGAAACTGCAGTCCAGGCCAATACAACTGTAACCAAAAGCTGCAACTGGATCTGCATTTGGTGGCTCCGTGGCGTTGAATGTGATTTCAAGCAGAGGCCTTAATGCTGCCGTGACCGCCTCACTCGCATGTACATCAACACCATCCGAGTTATTCGGGTCGGTGATAATGATTCCGTAATTGGATGAGGGCGATGCAATCCAGGACTGGATCAGGGCCAAACCATCACTGTTGAAATCTACAGTCAGGCTGCCAGTGCTGGCTGCATCAACAGCACAGACAACCTCGGACCCACGGTCCGAGGCAGCAGTGGCCCCTGCGCCAGTCCAGTTCACGCCATTGGAAGCTTCATTCCAGGAGACTTCAGACTGGTTCCAGTCTTTCAGCAAGGCGTAACATTCATAGGGCCCGCTGGTACTTGGGTTAGTGACTTCAAACACCATGCTGGCGTCTTCAACAGTGGCATAGCTCGGGATACTACTGGTGTCCCAGCGAATCACGATGCTCATGTCGGTCACTGAACCGGAAGATTCAGAACCATCCATTTGCAATGTCAGCTCGGAGCCATGTGCAGTGGCGGCAGAGGCTTCACGAATGTAGCCATCCTGCGTACCTGAATAACCTGAATCGGGATGGACACCATCCTGGAAAGCAACGGTTGAAGTACCCGCAGCCAGTACCGAGATCAAAGACATTGTGGTGTCACTGGCACCCTGGTCATCAGTCACGCTCAGTGAAACCGTGTAATCACCTGAGGCCGCAAAACTGTGGCTCGGATTGGGAGAATTTGAACTACTGCCATCTCCAAAGTCCCATGACCAGGAAACCACCGTTCCATCACCATCGAAAGACAAATCGGTAAAGTCACAGGCCAGGTCAACACAAGCATGACTGAACGCAGCGACCGGATCCTGGTTGCCCGACCCAACCGGCACGCGATAAGTCACTTCCAGTCTGGGACGGGACATGGCCGCAGCCGATTCACTGGCGTGGAAGTCCGCACCATTGGTATTGCTCTGGTCGGCAATGATGATGCCGTGGTTACTGGCCGGTGTATTGATCCAGGACTGAACCAGGGCCAGTCCATCTGTGGTCAGATTCACGGTGAGTGCGCCCAATGAGGTTGCATTCACACTGCAAACCACATCACTACCCCGGTCCTGCGAAGCCACAGCGCCCGGACTCGCCCAGGCCTGGCCTGCGGATGACTCGTTCCATGTCACTGACGTTTCATCCCATGCCCTAAGCAGGCTGAAGCACTCGTAAGGGCTGCTCGCTACATTTGTAACATCGATCACGATCTGGGCTGACTCAACAATCGCATCAACGGGGATCGAACTGATATCCCACTGGATCATTCCGTACATATCCAGGGACTGTCCGGAAGGTTCGTCTCCGTCAATCTGGATTTCGCTCTCTGTGCCATGTTGCGTATCAGGTGAGGCCTCGCGAATGTAGGCATCCTGGGTAGCAAAATAGGATGGATCGGGTAGCAAGCCATCCTGGAATACGACCGTCATATACTCAAAGAATGTGTAGTCAGTCTGGCTGTTTGCAGCGATCGGATTACCGGCCACATCTTCAACATTGCTGACGAACAAGGTGTAGGTCTGCTCCGGCAACATGGCAGTGGTTGTCAAACGAACACTGCGTTGATTTGGTTGCAGTGTCGCATCGCTGATCACGAGCCCTGCGATGCTGTAGTTTGCTGCGTTTTCAGCTTCAAGGGGATCAACCGCTTCGCTGAAATCGACCAGCACATGGCTTGCGTCTTCTGCCGTTGCGCCTGAAAGCAGAGGCGGATCGGTATCGGGCGCCTTGCGGATGTTGAAAATGTCTTCGACCGCTCCTGTTTCATCGATGAATACAACTTCCATCTGACCGCCAGTGACATCAATCACCATCGAACCCAGCGAACTCAGGCTGACAAACATGGCCGGATGATCAAGCGAACCTCCGGAAACCTTACCGGAACTACCGGCAACGGCATAAACCGCACCTGCGTTTGCTGCCGCGAGACTGTCCGGCTTCTGGTAAGCCCCATCACCCAGGTCCCAGCCGTCGCCAGGATCAAGAACATTATCTACCGGGTCCAGCGTTTCTGACGTGCCGTAATGCCCGTCAATCAGGTAAGAGCGCTCGTACGAATGACTGTGCCCGGAAAGCACCAGGTCAACACCCCATGCTTCGAGAATCGGCAGCGCATTCTCACGCATATCGATCAGCTGACCCTCGGTATCTGAATCGTGTGACCCCTTGGTGTAAGGCGGGTGATGCCAGAAAGCGATCACCCATGGCTGGGTATTGGTGGCCAGGTCACTTTCAAGCCAGGTCATCATGTTGCCACTCACCGAACGGTCGGTTTCATAAGACTCCAGGGATATAAAGTGAATATTGGCATAATCAAATGAGTAATAAGCCTCGGTACCCGAGGGAAGCCCACCCTGCTCGCCATTGGCAGGCAGACTGAAAATATCGTAGTAAGGTCCGCTTTGTGTCGCTGAATCGGCGGTATGACCATCATGATTTCCGAGTGTTGACCAAAGCGGCAATTGCCTCAGAATTTCCGGATAGGTATCAAATACTGCTGCCTGGTATTCCGCATCAGTACCATCGTTATAGGCGTTGTCACCAAGCATCAACCAGAAATCTGCAGGGTCTGATGTCGTGTAAGCCTTGAAGGCATCTCGCACGGCTCGGGCATTGGAATTGGCTGTACCGGAATCGCCAATCACCCATACCCTGGTATCCGCAGCCACGCCCTGAACCGGGGCAGTGCTGAAGTGATAGCTGGAATCTCCTGCAATGGCAGAAACACTATCGCCAACGGAATACCAGAATTTTTGTGAAGCCCCCAGACCACTCAGTGTCACCTCATGTTCCGTTCTGGAACCGGCCACCGTGGCTGTACTCGAGAGATTGCCTGGTGAGATTCCGTACCTGACAACAGAATCAGTCGCGACGTCAGTACGCCACCTGACGGAAATCCCATGATCCGTTTGCATTTGCAGGTACGGGCCACGAGTGACCTGGGCGGCCGAAACTGCGCCGCAGGTTCCAAACTCTTCTGTGGTTGTGTCCCCGGAAGTAAAAAGGGCCGTCACCTGAACGCAGTCAGGATTCCCCTGCAGCGCGTAAAACTCGAGATTAACCTCGTAATCATCCACATCACTTGGCCAGTACTTCTGGGTCGTGACATGAACGCCATTGAATTGCCCTTCCAGTGGTTCGCCGGGATATTGCTGGTCCATGTGCACGTGTGCACTGTAGGAGCCCCCGTGATCGCTGTTGTATGGACACTCGTTTGCCCCGCCTGCTCCGAAACTGGACCACGGAAAATTGCTTGAATTTTTGTGGCTGTACTGGAAATTCCAGGCCGGCATATCAAATCCCGAGGGCTCAACCAAATAGCCATTGGCATCCGGCGTGTCGCCTGGTTGTGGAATGGGTAACTGGCTGGAATCAAGCAAATCGACATCGACACTGACCAGATCAGATCGATTGGAAGTGACCGTAACATCAACCACGCCAGCTGACGGGTTGGAAAAATCAACGTTATTGAAGACGATGCTGGTGTTGTTTGGCTCGCTGTATGGCAACGGCCCGAACGGATGAACGGCATCGCGCTGCCAGGATGAGAAAGCATCGAAATCAGGCGCATCTCTTAGCTCAAAGTGAATGTGATCGAAACCTGAACCACTTTCACCCGTGTAGCCAAGCAATTGTCCCTTGATAACCACGTCATCCT
>Ga0102946_1000154_pt1 | contig 23538 bp, 20 predicted proteins | sample SalPon2A_A_D1_MG_FD_78209 | JGI IMG/M metagenome (GOLD analysis project Ga0102946, IMG submission 78209) | Soil microbial communities from South San Francisco under conditions of wetland restoration - Salt Pond MetaG R2A_A_D1_MG | ecosystem: Environmental > Terrestrial > Soil > Wetlands | place... | reverse complement strand
GCTTCAGATGAGTGCCGTTGCGATTGGCCTCTTCGGCGGCTTTCCGGGCCTGCGCCCAGCCGAATGTCTCAGCGCCCTGGCGGATACATTCCTTCAGACCTGTTGTGGTGTATGGGATTCCGCCACGGGCCTGGCTGACCAGGGGAACATTCCGCAGGCGAAGCTCCGCAGGATCCATAGCGATCGCCTCGGCCAGTTCATCCATCATCTGTTCCAGCGCCCAGGAACATTGAGGGTGTCCCGGCGCCCGAAACGGGCGTGCCGGGCCAGCGTTGATAAAGATGTCGGTCGTGTCGCAGGCCACGTTGGGACACAGGTAAAGATCGCGAATCAGCCAGTCCAGAATGGCCGTGCCGCCAGCCGGATAAGCGCCGCCCGTACCCGTAGCGGAAAACTGCAGCGCCGTGAGGGTCCCGTTCTTTTTGACCCCGGCCTTGATCTTCATGTTGGCCGGGGGACGGTTGCCGACGCAGAGGAACGTTTCTTCGCGGGAGAGAAATAATTTGACCGGCCGTGCTGTATGTTTCGCCAGTAACGCTGCGATAATGCTGTACTTTCCGGTCTCCAGCTTGCTGCCGAAGCCTCCGCCGAGATAGTGCCCTATGACCCGGACTTTCGAAAGCGGCAGGCCGAGAGTTTCGGCAATTTTCGCCTGCACGGCATAAACACCCTGGGTCGATTCCCAGATGGTCAACCGGTCACCGTCCCAGTTGGCGACGCAGCCATGCAATTCCATGGGCGTATGCAGCTCGGCTTCAGTGCGGAATTCACGCTCCCGAACGATATCGGCTTCAGCGAAGCCCTTGTTGATGTCGCCACGGCTGTAATCGGATTTTTTGACCTGGTTGCCGCCGGGATGAATTTTCACTGCCGACTTATCGAGAGCCTGCCTCTCATCGACGACGAAAGGCAACACATCGTAATCGACGTTGATTGTGTGCAGAGCGTCCCGGGCCTGCTGCGGCGTGTCTGCGGCGACTGCGGCGACCGCCTCTCCTTCAAAAAGGCAGAGGGGATCGAACAGTCGCTTGACATGCCCTTCGGCCCACGACCATTTAATATTTTCTGCGCCTTTGCCATCGCTGATCACGGCTTTGACCCCGGGCATCTCTTCCGCCGCGCTGGTATCAATGCCCGTCACTCGCGCATGCGGATGGGGACACCGTAAAATGGCGCCGTAGAGCATGCGTGGCAGGACGATATCTGATGGGTAGCTGGCGGTGCCGCTGACACGTTCGTAGCCGTCGACCCGGCTTATGCGCCGACCGATGACCTGGGTTGTTCCCCAGGCATCAGGATCTTTGTCTGATGGTGGAGTCGCGGGGAGTTTCAGGTCCTTCGTGTAATAAAGGTCTTTCTGATCTTTGGCCATCGCTGCCTCCGATTCATTGTGGTTGTCGGGTGCCAGTGTCCGCTTAAGTGTGCTTCAGTTTGGGTTGTTCAGCTCCCCCGTTTTTGCGCAGCGGACTGAACGGCGGCGAAGATGTGCGTATAGGCCCCGCAGCGACAGAGGTTGCCGCTCATGCCCTGGGCAATTTCCAGGTCGGTCGGCTGCGGATTGCTGCGCAGGAGTCCTTCGGCGGCCATAACCTGTCCCGGCGTGCAGTAGCCACACTGGTAAGCATCATCCTCAAGAAACGCCTGTTGTGTCGGTCCAAGCTTCTCACCATCCATCAGGCCTTCCAGTGTGGTTATCTGGTGATCGACGGACTCGACAGCGAGCATCATGCAGGCATAGTGCGGCCGATCATCGATCAGTACCGTACAGGCGCCACACTCTCCTCTTTCGCAGCCGACTTTGGTCGCATTCAGGCCCAACCTGTCACGCAGGACAAACAGCAGGGTCCAGCGGGGTTCAACCAGCAGGCGGTATTCCCGCCCGTTTATTTTCAGCGTGATTTTGGCCATGTCTTCGGAAGTGATCTCCGTTGAAGCTGCTTGGGCGACATTCACAGTGATCTGCCCCGAGACCGCTGCGATAGCAGTTGTAGCGCTGACGCCGGTCAGAAATTGACGTCGGCTGACGCCCTTGTGACAATTGCACTGTCCATCAGCAACTGTTTTCGCCATGATACCCCCTTGGTAAGGATGACTGAGTTGGTAGAGTTGATAGACCGAGACATGAAAAGTGGAGGTAATCAACTGTAATATAGAAGCTTAAGTTGTCAATTTATGCCGTTTGCTTGCCGATGCCGGTCTCGTGCGGTCATTTCCCCTGCCGACCAGATCGGGAATCAGCTCTTCATTTGAACGCTCGGGCCACGTTGAAAGAATTCTGCTATTCCAGACAATTATGGCGTCATGCGACACTGGTGCCACCGGTTGTCCAGGTCACGCAGGTGTTCCAGGCTGTAGTTCATACCCGACAGGACAATGGCATCAGAAATAGTATCCAAAATTGATATTGATACGGGTATTGCGTTCATCATCCGGAGTGGTCGGGTTACCATTCATGAAGATCATGTTTTCCCCGGAGATAACATCGATGTAGGTATAGAGCGGCCCGGCAGACAGCAGGGTGCCGACGACGTTTTGCCAGGCAGTGCCTTGGCTGTTTTCATCCGGCTCGATGATGGTGTTGTCGGAATATACCTGGATACTGTCGACGGGTCCCCAAGAGACTGGAAAAGTATAGGCCACATTGAAGATACCGACCGAAGCCTCGGCCGGAGCGTCCCAGGCAAAACCGAAACCACCGACGCGGATGATCGAGTCATCGATACCGACTGGGTTTTCGGGACTGTATTCGTAAGCGGCATATTCCAGCTGAACATTCAGCTGGCCGTAGTTGCCGACCAGATGCACCGCGCTGGCCCAATGATCTCCGGAATCGTCGGTGGTGGAGTTGTATACCTGACCGAACTCGCCGGAAAGTCCAATTTCCGTCGACCAGTTCTCCGCGTGTTGCAAGGTGTAGGCAACGCGCAAATTGGCCTGGTTGGTTTCCTCGTTAGTCTGCGTCCCGTCATGGACCAGATCGGTTGAATAGCGCTCCAGGTCGCCGGGATTGCCCAGCTCGGCGTTCTTGTAGAAAGCTGCGGCAACCTGGACCGGGTCGGCATTGTAGAGCAGCTTCACACCCATGTCGTAATCATCCTCCAGCCCGATATAGTAGGCGCCGCTGAACCAGAAGTTGTGGGATGCGTAGGGCTGGATACCAAAAGGTACCTGGTGAACGCCGAGCTGCCCTTGAAGCTGATCTGTGAAGTCATAGCCGATCCAGCCATGGTGAATGGTATGGAAGTCGTATTGTGGATAGAAGCGGTACTCGGCCGAGATAAGCAGATCGTCCTTTTCTCCGTCCACATTCAGTCGGAACAGGTCGAAGGCGAAATCGCCTTTCTTCTCCCGGGAGGATTCGGACCAGTCCTGCAGACCATAATTAACGCGCAGGGCACCGCCAATCTTGATGCCAGTCTGCTCTTCGAGTTTTTGCAAACGGCTCTCGATTTGTTCCAGGGGGGTATCCACAGCCAGTGCCGGAACGACAAGTACAGTGACCAGGACTAAAGCCAAAGTGGCCCTCAGAATCGATTTTTTCATAACGTCCTCCTTTATCAGTTCAACATGGAGTTGATCATTCATTTGGCTGCTTTTCGAGCTTCTTCAAGCCAGCCATTCCATTTTTCCCGGTTTTCGGCAATCCATTCCTTGACGTGCCTCGCTATGTCTCGAGCCGATTTCTCACCTGTCTCCATCTTGCTGTTCTGCTTGTTGATATCTTTCAGCGGCAGGGAAAATACTTTGAAAAACTCTTTCGCCGCCGGGTTTTCGTTCAGAAATTCCTTATTGGCGACAATTCGTATGTCGGCGACCACGAACCCGAGTTCAGCCGGGTCACTGACCGCTCCTTCAACGCCGGAGACTGTCATTCGATCGACAGCCTCCATTTCGACTGGGCGGGGCTTGATTTCCGGGACGTTGATCCACATGACGTCCTTGCCGGGCTTGAACTTGAAAATAGTCCAGTTGGGTGCCCAGGTGTAAAAGAAGACGGCTCTGCCATTTCGGTAATTCGCCAGGGCATCGGCCATGCTTGCAGTGTAGCCGGCCTTGATCTGATTGATGTGGTCGTTCAGGCCATAGGTATCGAGATGGTAGGTAATCGTATTTTCGCATCCCCACCCGGGCGGGCAGGCAACCAGATCGGCCTTGCCGTCACCGTTGCGGTCGAACGCTTCCTTGACTTCCGGGCGCTTGAAATCGTCCAGCGAGCGGATATTAAATTTTTCCACGTCACGTTTCGAGACCAGGTATCCCTGCAGGCCACCAGCCTTAACGACATAACCGATCACTTCTCCTTTTTCGTCAAAGTTTTTCGGCATATGTTCCTTATGCATTGGAAACCAGCCATTGGTCCAGTAATCCACATCTCCCAGCGCCAGAGTCTGATAAAAGAGGGGGTTCTGCAACTCCTTCGGTTTTTCAACCTGGTAGCCGAGTTCCTTCAGACCGTCGCGCACCAGGGCCTCCTGAAAATATCCCGTGTTCCAGGTGGCGCGGGCCGGCTGTACTTTGACCCCTTCGCCCGGTCGCACCTGGTCGGCAGCAACCGGCAAGGCCAGCAGTACGGCCAGCAGGATAAGCAGAAAACTTCTCATGATCTCAGTCCTCCTTATGAATGGGGAGACATATCGCAAATCGAAAAAACCCAGCAAGGTTCTGCAGAAAACATATCATTTATTGAAATGCATGCCAGAGGCCACACCTGAGAGGATCAGCGGAAAGAGAAGATACGCACAAGAAATGTTAACCATAGCTGCGTAAGATCGCGGTTAATCGCTCAACAACTTCCCTGTTGAGCGATTAACGGTCAGTAAAAAAGGAGAAGCGGACTAGAGATACCCGAAGAAGCCGGTTCACCTAGGACGACACAAGCGAGTAACCTGCTTCCTTCCATGCCTCAACGCCTCCATCAAGCGCAGCGACGTTCCGATAATTGTCATTCATCAATTGCACTGCCCGACCGGCAGCTGAGTTCTCGTCCGGTCAGTTGCAGTAGAGAATAATCTCCTGGTCCTGAGAAATTTCCGGTAATCGCTCCTGGAATTGATTCCAGGAGACAGCCCCTTCCAGCTGAACCTGGGAAAATTTTTCGTCCGCTTCATAAGCGCAGACCAGCAGAGCGGTGCCAGCTTCAAGTCGTCTATTGGTCTCCTCAGGAGCAACCCGCCGCACTTCAGCTTTTCGCATGCTCAACCTCCATTTTTCTGTTTACCTTCTGCCGCAAAAGTGGTGTTTATTCTATCCCGCAGTTTCTTCCCATTTGATCGCATCAACCGGACAAACATCGTCGCATGCGCCACAATCGGTACAGGTGTCTTTGTCAATAATATAGAGCGGGTCTCCTTCGCTGATGGCACTGACAGGGCAGACCGGTTCGCAGGCGCCACAAGCAGTACATTCATCGATAATATAGTGGGTTCCCATCATTTTTCTCCTTTTCATGGTTGAATTTCTGGCTTTTTCGCACTTTCCCGATCGGAAATCAGCGAATTAAATATACGCTTATGCCCTTTGGCTCAGAAAACGTGCCCTCCTGCTCAAACTTTTTCCAGAAAATAGCCGCCAAGCAGCAAAATCAACGCTTTTGTTTCTATTGTCAATTTACAGATCAACTTTTCCCGCTCGCCGGAGTCATAAGCCAGGGCGCTGTTCAGATAATAATTCCAATGCGCTAACTCAAGCTTTTTCGCCAGAGACAGGGACTTAAGGTCATCAATGCCGCGCTGATTCAAGGCGTCAACAATTGCTGCGGTATCATGAAGCAACTGGTCGTCGCAGGATGGTAGCTCACGGGTCACAATCTTTCGGAGCTCATCAAGGCTGGCCAGCAGCAGAAGTCGCTTCGCCCGCAGGTGTTTTTCCCGGGCCAGGGTCTCGAAGATGGCCCGGGTTCCGGCAGAGAGATACTCGCCGTTCTGCAGCCGGCGGTAGACCAGCATCGAGATGGTCTCCAGGGTAAGAAGACCAATCAGCGGATCCTGAACCATAAACGATGTCCCCTCTTTCATGATCGGCTACCGGCTGAAAGCTGCTTTAACTTCAACTTTTCTCTCAAGGACATAAGAAGCTTGTCCACGACAAGCAGCGGTTCCACCACAGCACCTGATAATCTGATAACATTGTAAATATCAAGATTACTGGTCTGCCCAATCAGGGCAATGGCAGAATTATTTCTTTTCGTGGTCCAACTTTTTCACTTTTCAGAGGTTTCGGAGAAAAGTGTGGCCCCTCAACGACTGACTGCTCCCTTTCGGGCATCGCGAAAAGGTTGAACCAGAAAAGTGCTATGAAAATATCTGGTGGGGGAAAAGACAATAATAATCAGCTAAATAGCTGGCTATCCGGAAGTGGCGGCACATTTATTCCATATGGTCCGGGAAGCTCCCGCCTGTTATTGAATTAAAAGTACACAGCTGGACTGAATCCAAAGAGGAAGTTTTTGATGAAAAAGCTCAGCTTGCTGCTGGTGGACGATCATCCGATTGTCAGCGAAGGTTTGGAGTTGTTTCTGAGCCAGGATTCCGATCTGCAGATTCTCGGGACAGCCGCCAGTGCGAAAAAGGGATTGAAACTACTCAGACAATTGCACCCGGACGTGGTGGTGCTGGATTTGTCAATGCCGGATATGAATGGTCTGGAAGCGATCGAACTTTTCCTGAGTGTCAGGCCGAAAAGCAAGGTCCTGATTTATTCATCCCACACCGAAGAAAAATTCGTCTATCAGGCCTTTCGCGCCGGCGCTCTCGGCTATGTGCTCAAGGGCTCATCGCTGGCCGAGCTTAAACAAGCGATCTTGTTTATTCAGGATGGCGGCTACTGGGTGAGTGCACAATTCAGCCGTTGTGTCATCGATTCCTATTTAAAGTCCCGAAACGCTGAAGTCCCGGAATTATCTGCCCTCGAACAATTGTCTGATCGTGAAAAGCAAGTCCTGCGTCTGCTGGCCAAAGGCCGTTCGACCGATGAAATTAGTGAACTGCTTTACATCAGCCAGAGCACGGTGGCCAAACACCGGCTTTCACTGATGAACAAAACAGGGTTGAATAACATTGCCGAGATCGTCCGCTTCGCCATCCGCAACGGCATTATAGAACCCTGACAGCCTTGCCTGGCTTTTATCTTCATCGACCGCAGATTATTTCTCCCGGTGGTAAAGCCTGCTCAAATCGTTTAAACTTTTCGCCGCAAGGTTCTCTTTTTTCACAGCTCGAAAGCGAAACTCAATGACGCGCAAAAAAAACTCAAAATCTCACCGGTCCGACAAGGCTCATAGCGCTGACAACACCGACAGCACATCATCGTCCTCGACCAGGAAAAAGACCAGGAACGCCAAAGCAGACTTTGCCGTGGTCGGCATTGGCGCTTCAGCCGGGGGAGTTCAAGCCCTGGAGGAATTATTCAACCATCTCCCCATCAACAGCGGGCTTGCGTTTGTCGTGATCATGCATTTGAGCAAGGATTACCAAAGTAACCTGCACCACCTGCTGGACAAGTATACAGAGATGCCAGTTCAATCGGTCGAGGAGGGGCAGGTTCTGGCTCCGGATCATGTTTTTATCATTCCGGCCGACCGTACTCTTACCCTCGAAGGCCACGAGCTGATCCTGACAGAACGAAAAAACCCTCCGGGACAGTTCAGGCCGATCGATCTTTTTTTCGAATCGCTGGCGCGCCAGTTTGCAGAGAAAGCCATCGGCGTCATCCTGTCAGGTACCGGGACAGACGGAACCCTCGGCTGCAAAGCGATTAAAGGTGCCGGGGGTATCACCTTTGCCCAGAGTACGGAGAGTGCCCAGTTTGAAGAAATGCCCAGTAACGCCATGAATTCGGGGCAGATCGATATTATGCAGGATCTCGATGAAATTGCGCACGAAATCGGAGAGCTGGGTCGGCATCCCCACCTGGAGAACTTCCTGGAGACGATCAGGAAAGAGTCGCCGTCGGGATGGAATCTCGTACAGAAGCAGCTTAAGACCACCGGAATCGATTTCCCGCTGTATAAACAAAGCACCATCCGACGGCGGATTTCACGCCGCATGGCCATTCAAAAGATTACGAACGTGAAGGAATACGCCAACCTGCTGGAGGACAATCCGCAGGAGCTGATTGCCCTTCGGGAAGACCTCCTGATCAAAGTCACCGAGTTTTTCCGCGACCCTGAAACTTTTGACGTTCTTCTGAAAAAGGTAATGCCGCGGATCGTGGGAAACAAAAATAAAGACCAACCGATCCGGATCTGGGTGCCCGGTTGCGCAAGCGGCGAAGAGGTCTATTCGTTGGCAATGCTTGCAGTTGAAGCCTTCGATGAAAAGCAATCTTTCCCCTCCCTTCAGCTGTTCGGTACCGATATCAGTAAAGAGGCCGTCGAAAAGGCCCGCCGCGGGATCTATTCAGAAGCCCAAACCAGCGGTATTTCACGGGAGCATCTGCGAAAATTCTTTACTAAAGTTCACGGCGGGTTTCAAATAAAGAAGCATTTGCGCGAGATGTGCATCTTTGCGTACCATGATTTCACCAGCGATCCACCATTTTCCCGTCTCGACCTGATCAGCTGTCGAAACGTCCTGATCTACTTTAGTGCCGCTTTGCAAAAAAAGGTATTTCCGATGTTCCATTATGCCCTTAACCCTGAGGGTATTTTGTTTCTGGGCTCCTCGGAAAGTATTGGTCAGGCGGACGACCTTTTCTCCTGTATCGACAAAAAACACCGCATATACGAGACGAAAAAAGTCAGCCAGCCGATTATTTCATCGTCCTGGTCAAGCCGCCAAGGGCAACAGGGTACCAACAGTAAGGAAATTCAATCGCTCGGATTGCAGTCGAAAAACAATCGAAAAAATCTCCATCGGGAAGTCGATCGAGCCCTGCTCCGGAGCCTTGAACCCGTCGCCGTATTGATCGATCAGAACATGAAAATTGTTCAGTTCCGGGGTGAAACCAGTTCATTTATCGAGCATCCTCCCGGCCAGGCAACCCTGGATCTTTTACGCATCGTTCGCGACAACCTGCGCTATGACCTGCGAAATTTGTTACAGGAGATAAGAAAAGAAGGGGCGCCACAACGCAGAGAGGTCCAGATTCTAGAGGAAGAAGAAGAGCGAACGATCACCCTGGAAGCAACCTCTGTGGCTTTCGAAGGAGATTCCTACTATCTGATTCAGTTTCACTCCAATCTCATGCAGCCTGTTTCCGATATTGTGGCCCCCCGTAACGAAGAGATTACGGATTCCATGTTGTGGAAAGAAAACCAACGACTGAAGAGGGAACTGATCAGCCAACAGCATTATCTTCAGCAGGCGGTGGAAGAGAAGGATGAAGCACTGGAGGACTTGAAGGCTGCCAACGAGGAAATACTTTCCAGTAACGAAGAGCTGCAGAGTATCAATGAAGAAGTGGAAACCGCCAAGGAAGAGCTTGAATCAGGGAACGAGGAGTTGACCACGGTCAACCTGGAACTGCAGAATCGCAACGAAGAAATATCCGCAGCACATGACGATTTACGAAATCTGATCCTGAGCGTCCAGATCCCTTTTCTGATCGTCAACACTGACCTGGAGATCAGGCGAATCAGCGAAAATGCGAAGGAGATGCTGCTGATTAACCAGAACGATGTCGGTCGGTCGCTGACAAATCTGAAATTAAGTTTCGAATTTCCCGGACTGGAAAAAGCCTTGCGTACCGTCATTGATTCGGGGGCAGAGGTCGAAGAGGAAATTCAGGATCGCAAAGGCGACTGGAACCTGTTGCGAATCCGACCTTACCGGACCGAAGAAAAAGGCGGGATTCACGGAGCGGTGCTGACCCTTTTCGATATTCAGCGACTCAAGCGCAGTATTGAAGAAACTGAAAAAGCATACAAATACGCTCTGCAAATTGTCGAGACAATCAAAGATCCGCTGCTGGTGATTGACGGAAGTTTTCAGATCACAAAAGCCAACCCCGCCTTCTTTCAGAAGTTTCAGGTCAGTCCCGACGAAACCTTGGGACAGACCATTTTTAACCTCGGATCCGGTCAGTGGAACAATTCGGAGCTGCGTCGACTGCTCAAGGAGATCCTTCCGCAAAGCACCTTGATAGATGACATCCAGGTTGAATTTAACTTTCCGCACCTCGGGCAGCGGCGCATGCTGCTGACAGCACGAAAAATGCGTACCAGCTCCAACTTTCAGGATTCGATTCTGCTCGGTATCCGGGATGTCACCGAACAACAGCAGGCGGAAAAGTACCTCCGCATCGCTAAAATTCGGGCGGAAGAGGCCAGTCTCAGCAAAAGTGAATTTCTGGCCAACATGAGTCATGAGATACGCTCTCCTCTGACCGTTATTCTGGGCGCCCTGGAACACATGCAAGTGTCTGACTCCGAGCAAGATCGACAGCGATGTATGCAATTGGCTGAAAAGTCCGGCAACTTGCTGCTCGAACTGATCGGCGACATCCTCGACTTCTCAAGGATCGAGGCTAATCGCATGAACTTGGAAAACATATCATTTAATTTGAAGGAGAGCGTTGAGGAAACGACCTTGGTCATGGCGAACACGGCGAAGGAAAAGAATCTGTCGCTCGATCTGGAGATCGCCGACGCCGTTCCGGAAAAAATCCGGGGAGACCAGATGCGATTGCGCCAGGTTCTGACGAATTTGATCAGCAATGCCATCAAGTTTACCGAGCAGGGGGGAATCAAGGTTCGAGTGAACATCAAGCCTTCGGGCTCCGATACGCAGAATGATGAGCGAACGATCCTCTTCCAGGTGAGCGATAGCGGGCCCGGCATCCCGAAAACGAAAATGCAGCGCCTCTTCAAAAATTTCAGCCAGGTTGACGCTTCGATCAATCGACACCACGGCGGCAGCGGTCTTGGTCTGGCTATCAGCAAAGGAATCGTCGAACGGATGGGAGGAGAAATTTGGGCCGAAAGCCGATTGGGCCTCGGCAGTGATTTTTATTTCACCCTCCCCTGTCGGCCTGAACGGCGCGAGAAGATTCGAGGCTCGGAACCTGATGATTCGATGGACAGCTCGGCAGTGGAATCAGAGACCAACCGGATTTTACTGGTTGAAGACGATCCTGATATCCAGGAGCTGGTCAAAATGTTCCTGGCCGGCTCCGGCTGGTCTCTGGAGACGGCCGACTCCGGTGTGGAGGCGATATCTGCCTGGCGCAAGAGAGACTTCGACCTGATCCTGATGGATCTGCAGATGAGCCCTCTGAGTGGGCTGGACACGACCTGTCAGATCCGCCAGGAGGAGAAAAAGGGGGAGCACATTCCGATTCTGGGCCTGACCGCCAATGCCACGCCGCAGGCACGAGAGGATTGCCTGGAGGCTGGTATGGACGAGGTGCTGACCAAACCGCTGCGCAAGAAAAAACTTAAAGAGATCATCAGACGATACAGCGAATCATGAGTAGCGTCGATATTTCAGAAGACAACAAACACAAGGACAGGATTTCAGCAATCTGCAACTGAACGCAAAATCCCTTTTCGCAATCTCTCTTATCAGCCTCTTGCTCCTGTTTTTAGAACTTTACAGACCATTGACTCAATAGTTCTTTAAATGCTTTGTCGTACCAAAACAGTTGTGGTTAGAACCATCAAAACCCTCTTCCGAGAACGGACTTCATGTCCCCGTCGTTACAAAGAAAAATCAGTTCGAAGCGTAGCTGTATAGTCAAAAAATCATCTGTTATAAAAAATCACACTTCTCAACAATTTTCTGAATCAGGCAACTTAGGATTATCGGGTGAAAAAGTTTCACCCGATAAAGGAATAATCCTGCCATTGGTTCAGGCTCATTTCAGTCTATGGTTTATAAAGGTGATAAGGAGCAATTTCCTCCAGCTGAAAAGAGTTGAATAGCAAGGAATCTCCCCGCGATTTTCGGCAGGCCATAAATAATTCATGGAGCAGCAGATGCGCGTTTTTGTCACTGGCGGGACCGGCTTTGTCGGCAATGAAGTTATTCGGCAACTGATAAAAGCCGATCATCATGTCGTCGCCCTGGTTCGGCAAGGCTCGTCGGAGAAACTGCCCGAAGCAGATGGAATCAAAACCCATTCCGGGGATGTCATGGTACCGGAAACCCTGACCGAGGGAATGCGCGACTGTGATGCTGTCATTCACCTGGTCGGCATTATTCGCGCTTTCCCGGACAAGGGAGTAACGTTTGACCGTCTGCATGTGCAGGCGACACAAAACGTTCTTCGTGCCGCTGTAGACAACGGTATCAGCAAATATCTGCATATGAGCGCCAACGGTGCACGCGCTGACAGCGAAATAGATTACCAGAAGACCAAATGGCAAGCAGAGCAATGGGTCCGGGAATCAGGGCTCGATTGGACCATTTTTCGGCCGACGGTCATTTTCGGCGCAGGTGGCGAATTCATAGAACAGCTTGGTGATATTGTGCGGAAAACGCCGATCGTGCCGGTCGTCGGTGACGGCCAGTATCGCTTGCAGCCCGTTGCGGTCGAGGAGGTTGCCCGGACCTATGTCAACGCCCTGGAAATGACTGATGCGTTTCATGAAACCTATCATCTCGGGGGGACCGAGAGTTATTCCTACGATACGATCTTCGACCTGATCGGTGAAGCTCTTGGTAAAGATAAAGTGCGCAAAGCCCACCAGCCGGTCGGCCTGGCCAAACCGATCGTCAACCAACTGGAGAATTTTGAAAAATTTCCGATCACCTCAGACCAGCTGAGCATGCTCCTCGAAGGAAACGAGTGCGACCAGGAGCCGTGGGCAAATGCCTTCAAGGTTAAACCAACCAGTTTCGCAGAAGGTGTCAGGAAAATTTTTCAGTAAATAAAGGAATCCCGGATTTATGAAAAAATATTCTGACAAGCAACCGAATCCGCCCGACCGGGATACAAATCCCGGCAGCCGATCTTCTCTGTTTACGGGAGCCAGCATTATCGTTTCATTTATTTTTATAGCTTACGGGACCATAAGCCTGGCAACGATCGAAGCGAATACCTGGAGATTGACGCTAGCTTTGATCATGACCCTTTACGGTCTCTACAGTCTTGCCATCGTGGCTTATGCCCATAAAAAAAGAGGGCGCAGACCGGTTATTGCCATCCAGATTGGAGCGACCGTCTTTCTGGTCGCATATGTGTTTATTGTCGTGGTGGATTCGATGATCGTTTCCGGAGTGGGCACCATCATCCTTGTCGCCTTCGGTCTCTGGTGCAACTGGATTGCCGTCATTAAAATCGTCAGCAAATCGCTTGCCTCCGCGCCAGAGAAGCGGAGCAATTATGCCTGACGGAAGCCTGAAAGATGGCTTAAATGCCTCTATCGATATAACTTCCGGGGTTGTTACATTAAGACCGGAAGCCCCCTTGAAAGTAGACGATTTCACTGCCTTATCTGACTTGGTCGATAGCTATTTGTTGAAAAAACACAAGTTGCACGGGCTTTTGATCATCGCCGAACATTTTCCGGGGTGGGATTCCTTCGCCGCGTTCGTGAAGCATCTTCGGTTTGTCGGCGATCATCACACCAAAATAGAAAAAGTTGCCATTGTCACGGACAGTGCGATGGGGCGCCTGGCAGAAAGCCTGGCCGCACACTTTATTCTTGCCGAGGTCCGCCACTTTCCGAGCATTTTTTTAACAGAAGCGAAAACATGGCTTGATATCCCTGTCGTAGAGGCGGAGCAGGCGAAAGATCGTTAGAGAATGCTTCGCTTTTTTCCCCCCTAGTGAGTCAGGAGGTCAGTATGACTATCAGACAACCGAATCTTCCCTATGCAAAAGACGCCCTGGAACCCTACATCAGCTCCCGAACACTCGAATTCCACTATGGCAAACATCATCAGTCGTATGTTGAAAAAACCAATCAAATATTGGATGAATCCACGATAAAGGATCTCACTCTGGAAGAGATTATCAAAGAAACCGCACATCAACCTGACCAGCAGGCATTATTCAATAATGCGGCCCAGGTCTGGAATCATTCTTTTTTCTGGAACTGTTTGAAGCAGGGCGGCGGCGGTAAGCCATCCGGGAAGGTTGCTGAGCGCATCGAGCGGGACCTGGGTGGATACGAGAACTTTGCCAGGGAGTTCAAGGCGGCGGCGACGGGACAATTCGGCAGCGGCTGGGCCTGGCTTATCCTGCAGGACACGGAACTGGCCATCACCAAAACAGGAAATGCCGAAACGCCGCTCCAGAACGGTCTGATTCCTTTGCTGACGGTTGATGTCTGGGAGCACGCTTACTATCTGGATTTTCAGAATCGGCGCGCAGATTATCTGCAGGCCATTCTCGACCATTTAGTCAACTGGGATTTCGTCAACGACAACCTGCAGGCCCACGTACAATGAGCTAAAAAGAGGTCGTCAAGAGCCATCGTTTGTCAGCAAAACAGAGGAGAGAAAAAACCGGGTTGCTCAAGACAAAAACGACGATGCTGATGTTCACCGATATGCCATGAACGAGACTTTTCTTAAACGTCTGCGCAACTCCATACTTTCACCTTTCTGGGGAATCGCGACAAGTCTCTTATTTGTTGCGGCAATTCTGACCATACTGATCTTCTTCGGTATCCATGAACAGGTGATTCAGCTGCTGGAATGGTTCGTAACCCTGGGGGCCTGGGCACCCTTGTTTTTCATCCTGGTCATGGGGGCCGTTACCGTTCTGTTGCTGCCGGGCGTCCTTTTTACAACCGGCGCAGGCTTTGTCTTCGGTATCCTGGAGGGTTCGATTGTGGTCGTCGTCGGCACCACGCTCGGAGCAACGCTAGCCTTTCTCATAGCACGTTATCTTTTCGGTACATACGCCCGCGACTTTATTCTTGCCCGCGCCAAACTTCGTCTGGTCAGTGAAGAAATGACAGCGCATGGTTGGAAAATTGTCCTGTTGACACGACTGATCCCTTTTTTCCCGAGCAAAATTTCCAATTATGCTTTCGGTCTTACGGCGTTCTCGCTCCGTGGCTTTATTCTCGGTTCTTTCATCGGCTTCATTCCTTTTTCCGTACACAACGTGTATCTGGGCTCCCTCGCTGCCGACATCACCAATCTGAGCGTTCGCAACGCGGAGAGGACGCCACTCGAATGGTCTTTGTACCTGATGGGCTTTTTCGCGACCCTGTTTGCCGTTGTCTATCTGAACCGGATTGCCCGGCGCGCTCTGGCCAGATATCGAAAAGAGCCTGACATCGTCAAGGGGGAGCTATGACCTGGATGAAATGGTTGCCCTGGAGATACGCTGTTCGCCGTCTTGCCAGCAAGCATGGTTTTCTGGATCCTTTCACCTTGCTGACAAGTCTCTACCGCTTTTCACAGCCGTCCGAAGTCGGAGAACCGATTGAACTGTTGCGTGCAGGCGTGGTGTTTCACGCCCGCGGCCTGATCAACAGCCGGGTTATTCAACATAATCTTGACTGGGTCTGGCCCTACTGGATCGAACGGCAATTCAATCCTCTCGATAAGTCCTTTATCCCACGTGCATTTTCCATCACCCACATCAACCTGAGCCATCGCAACTGGACGGCAATCGGCTATCCCGACTGCGAAGAACTGCCGATCGTCGATCCTCGTGGGCTGTTAACCCCTTTTTTCGACGGGTGGTCTCTCCAGTGCTGGCTGCAAACCGAAGACGGTCGCTGCCTGCTCCCATCCCGTTTGGCGGATTGCCGCCAAACCCAGGACCTGGAGAATGGCGTGCGTATCATCACAGAGAGTTCGGTAGCGGGCTTGCAGTTGACCAATAGTGCCTGGATGGAACTGGCTGATGACGTTCCGACCTGTAAGATGCAGATCCGCGCTGAAGCCGATGCGGAGGCGTGGCTGGTGCTGGCTCTGCGCCCTTATAACCCCGAGGGGATCAGTTTTATCCACGAAACCGAGCTGGCGAAAGATCGTCTATCATGGACCATCGATCAGACCCGGCAGGTTATCTTCAACCACCCGGCCGAACGACATCATATCTCCGATTATCGCCAGGGGGATGTACATATCCACCTTAATGATCGAGAAGAGCAGGCCACAGGGCGTTGCGATGTGGGGATGATAACCGCGGCGGCGCTGTTTCGCGTTGGGGCATCTGCGCCGAAGGAGATCATTGCGAGCGTACCATTTGCACCCGAGAGCTCGGTAAAGCTGTCTCCGGGGTCCTGGAACTCGGTTTACGACAGCTGTTGCAAGCTCACCTGTCCTGATGCCCGCTACACATTTCTCTACGACGCGGCCGTTGCTTCGCTGATCCTGCATTCTCCCGGCGACGTCTATCCGGGTCCCTTTACCTATAAACGCTTCTGGTTTCGCGATGCCGCTTTCATCATTCACGCTCTGCTCTGCGTCGGGTTATCTGAGCGTGCCGAGCGCGCACTGGGACGTTTTCCGGAACGGCAGACAGCGCTCGGATATTTCCAATCCCAAAAAGGTGAATGGGACTCAAACGGGCAGGTGCTGTGGATTCTGCAGCGCTTCTACGCCCTGACCGGGCAGACTCCGCCTTCAGGCTGGCATGGGATTATAAAGCGTGCTGCCCGCTGGATCATGCGTAAACGTCTTGCCGGCGATCTTGACACTCCTCACGCCGGCTTGCTTCCAGCCGGTTTCAGCGCCGAGCACCTCGGTCCTAACGATTATTATTATTGGGACGATTTCTGGGGGATCGCCGGACTCCGCGCAGCGACCATCCTGCTTCAGGGACAGGACAAAAAACTCGCTCAAGAATTCTCTGTGGCCGCGGATGATTTCTCAGCAAAGGTCTCAGATAGCCTGGCAAGCTGCGCACAACGCCTCGGTCGAGAGGCGATGCCAGCCTCTCCATATCGTCGTCTGGATGCAGGAGCGATCGGCTCATTGGCCTTCGGCTATCCGACCCAACTGGCTGCTCCGAATGATCCCCGTCTGCTCGAATGCGTCGACTTCCTGCTCGAACACTGCATGTTGAAGGGCGCCTTCTATCAGGACATGGTTCACTCCGGGCTCAATGCCTACCTGACATTACATATTGCCCAGATTTTACTGCGCGCCGGCGACCCGGGATATCTCGAGCTGATGGATGCCGTTGCCGATCTGGCCTCCTCGACCGGCCAGTGGCCGGAAGCGGTTCACCCAGGCACCGGGGGTGGCTGTATGGGCGACGGGCATCACGTCTGGGCTTCCTCGGAGTGGGTGCTGATGATACGCAACTGTTTTGTTCGCGAAGAACAGGAGCGTCTTGTCCTGTGTGCCGGGATTCCGGAACGTTGGCTCCAACAGACGGCTCCGATCAGCTTCGGCCCGGCACCGACAGCTTTTGGAGCGATCTGCCTCACCATCTTCCCGGAACCGAATACCAGGGTTCGGGTCGACTGGCACGGGGACTGGCACGGCGCCAGTCCCGTCATGGAAATACGCTTGCCCGGTTACAAAACGGCCAACGCCTGCACAGCGGAGGGCATGGTCACGCTTGATAGAAAGGATCCGGGAGCATAAATATCCTTCTTTTGACGAACACTTTCACGCCTCATGTTGGTGGAGTGGCGCGCTCGGTGGAAGCGTTCAGGGAAGAATATCGCGATAACGGTCATCAGGTCCTGGTCGTTTGCCCGACGTTTAACCATATGCCTGAGGATGAAAAGGACGTGGTCCGTATCAACGCGATCCAGAATTTCAACGACAGCGATTTTTCTGTTGCGCTCCCGCTCCATCCACTACTGAGTGAAAAAATCGACGCCTTTGCGCCGGACATCGTGCACTCTCAGCATCCATTTCTGTTGGGGGTTACGGCACTTCGAATCGCAAGGCATCGAAATCTGCCACTGGTGTTTACCCACCATACCCTTTATGAACAATACACTCATTATCTTCCAGGCGATTCACCCGCCATGAAACGATTTGTGATTGAACTCGCCACCCGCTACGCTAATCTGACCGATCAAGTATTCACCCCCAGTGAAAGCATTGAAGAATTATTGATCGGGCGCGGCATGAACAGGCCTATCGCAGTGATACCGACCGGAGTTCGTCTGGCAAGTTTTGCCCAGGGTGACGGTCGTTCTTTTCGCTCCCAGGCAGGCATACCGGAAGATGCCTGGGTGATTGGTCACTTAGGGCGCCTGGCAGCAGAAAAAAATCTGGAATTCCTCGCCCATTCGGTAGAGAAATTTATCCGTTCTCATCCCGATAGCCATTTTCTGGTGATCGGCAGCGGTCCAGCCGAAGAGGTAATCAGAAAAAAATTCTCCCGATCGAACTGTGAATCACGCCTGCATATAACCGGGATACTCCAACTGCCACTGCTTGCCGATGCCTTGCATGCGATGGATGTCTTTGCCTTTGCCTCCCGAAGCGAGACCCAGGGTATGGTCTTGACGGAAGCCATGGCTGCGGGGTTGCCGGTCGTAGCCATAGATGCTTCCGGGACACGAGAGGTTGTCCGTGATCAGTATAACGGGCGTTTGTTGCAGGCCGGGAACTCCCAGACTTTCGCTGATAGCCTCGAGTGGCTCTATGGACTGCCGGAACAGCAACAGCTCGCATTGAAACAGGCAGCTCTGAAGACCGCAGAAGATTTTTCCATGTCGCGCTCTGCCGAGAAGGCACTGGTTTGCTATGAAGCCCTTATTCAAAAGTCACGCGCCACGGGAAATACAAAAACAGGGATTGAAGATATAATGGACTTCATGAAAACCGAGTGGGAAATATTGAAAATTGTCGCCCGGGCGAGCGATGCTGCTATGGGAACAGAGTTATTCTCCGACAGGGAAATAAAGGTTACTTAAGTAGTGCCCATCCGGAAGCTCTTGCAGGGCACTGGTTAAGTTTCCGAATTGGAAATTAAGTAGATAATTCCAGAGACAAGGGATCAGCGTGAAAAAAGTAGTACATATGCGGACTTTGCTGAGTCGCATGTGCAACAAGCTCAGCCGGAGCGTTTGGTTGACCCGCCTGTTGCGTTTACCCGTCTTCCAAGGAGTAGCGGAGCGCCCGGGGGCTCTCATGATCCAGATTGACGGCCTTGCCCGTCAACAGCTGGAACATGCTCTTGAGTACGGAGAAATGCCCTTCCTCGGGCGTTTGATTCATTTTCATCGCTATAAAATACACACCCACTATTCAGGATTGCCGTCGACAACCCCTGCAGTTCAGGCTGAACTTTTTTATGGAATAAAAACCGCGGTTCCAGCTTTCTCATTCAGAGATCGGGACTCGCACGACATTGTTTGTATGTATACCCCCGAAGCGGCCGCTAAAATTGAGGCGCAACTTGACAGCTCTGACCATTTGGCTTTGCTGCAAAATGGCAGCGCTTATGCGGATAACTTTACCGGGGGAGCGACAGAATCCCATTTCTGCCCCTCATCGATGGGATGGGGTCCCGCCTTGCGCTCAGCGAACCCGTTGGTGGTCCTGATCTTTCTGCTCGGCAACCTTTACAGTTTCGTTCGCGTTGCAATTCTGCTTTGCCTGGAAGTGGGGCTGGCATTTCTGGATTTCGGTCGAGGCATAATCCGCGGTCAGGATTTTTTTAAAGAGTTGAAATTTATTCCAGCCCGAGTGGCAATCTCCATCCTGTTGCGGGAACTCTGTGTAATCGGGGGCAAAATTGACATCAGCCGAGGGTTACCAATCATTCACATCAATTTCCTCGGTTACGATGAACAAGCTCACCGCCGGGGACCAGATTCTCTCTTTGCTCACTGGACCTTGAAAGGAATAGATGATGCCATTGCCCGGCTCTGGCGCTCCGCCAATCGCGCAGAGTGGAGAAATTACGACATCTGGATATACTCCGATCACGGCCAGGCCGAGACAACCCCTTATCATCAGTTCCAGGGATATCCCCTTCAGGAGGCGGTCAGAACAACACTTGAAAAAATGAAAGTGTTTCTCCCGGGATCTGCTATCAAAAATACGCATAGCATTCAGACTCAGCGTTTTCATTATCTTGGCGGCGATAGAATCCAGAGGTTATTTGCTTTTTTTGTTGGTCATGAGGAAAAAAACGATGAAGAACATCCTTCCTTAACCGCTCTGGGTCCTGTTGGGCATGTCTATCTCCCTCAGGAACTGACTCAGGAAGAAAGGGGATTTTTTGTCAGGGAATTGGTTGACCGTCACGCTATTCCGGTCGTTATTGAAACCAATGGTCCAGGTATGCTGCGCGCCTGGACACGAGATGGCAGATTCGATTTACCGCAGGATTCCGATCGCTTGTTCGGTGCGCAGCACCCCTTCATCGCCGAACTCGGAGACGATTTAGTGCGGCTTTGCAAGCATCCCGTTGCCGGGGATTTCGTTTTGCTGGGCTGGCGTGAGGGGGTTGAGCCACTGACGTTTGCAGAAGAAAATGGATCGCATGCCGGTGCTTCCCCCGAAGAAACCAGCGGCTTTGCATTGTTCCCCCCAGATGTCCCGTTACCCGAAACTGCTGCCCGTTACCTGCGTCCGAGCGATTTACGGAATTCAATATTGAAACAAATGCTTGGATTGCAAGATCAGGCCACTGAATCGTCAGGTTCGGATAACGAACAGGCCTGCAAAGCAGAATGATGAGCAATCAGAGAGATGACATCAGTATGTCCAGTAGCTTATCGACATCACAAAAAAAAAGAGAAAAGCTCGAAAGCCTGTTTTTCCTGCTGATTCTATTGTTCGTATCTTTGTTTTTTTTGTATCTGCTCAAACCTTTCGGGGAAGCGATTTTCTGGGCCTGTCTCATCGGAATGATTTTTCAACCGTTCTACCTTCGTTTGGCCAATGCATGGGGTGGGCGTCGCAATTTCGCAGCGTTAGCCGTGTTAGCTCTCAGCCTGATCATCGTTATTGTTCCGGTTCTATTCTTCTTGAGTTTGTTTTTTCAGGAGAGCGCAGAACTTTATCAGCGACTGCAGAACGGGGAGCTTGATTTAAACAAACAGATTGAAATTATCCGCGAGACCTTTCCGGCGTTACAGGATGTCGCGGAACGCCTGAATTTCGACATTGATAAACTTAAAAAAATGCTCACCACAGCCACATTCAACAGTAGTCGGTTCCTGGCACAGAATGCGATCCAGTTTGGCCAGGGCGCGCTGCAGTTCTTTATCTCCCTGGGGTTGATGCTCTATCTGAGTTTCTTTACCTTGCGCGACGGGCAAAAATTGGCCCTGCTGGTAAAACGTGCACTGCCATTGGGTGAAACCCGGAAGCAGGTTCTCTTTACAAAATTCACGGAGGTCACCCTGGCTACAGTGAAAGGGAACCTGGTCGTGGCGACCGTACAGGGTGGTTTGGGCGGGCTCCTCTTCTGGCTGGTCGGAATTCCGGGGGCACTTTTATGGGGAGGAAGTATGATAATTCTTTCCCTGATACCGGTTGTTGGGGCCGGACTGATCTGGGGCCCGGCAGCCATTTACTTTTTTGCCACGGGCGCCTGGAGCAAGGGCTTGATTCTGGTTGCATTCGGAACAAGCATCATCGGCCTTGTTGACAATGTTTTGCGTCCGGTGCTTGTTGGTCGCAGCACCAAGCTGCCCGATTACATTGTGCTGTTCTCAACGCTGGGGGGGCTCAATATGTTCGGTATCAGCGGTTTCGTTGTCGGACCATTAATTGCGGTTTCGTTTGTCGCCCTCTGGGACTTGTTTACCCGGGAGTTTTCTTCCTGAAAGTCTGCTTCATAACCAGATATCTTTTCACACAACCGGCTCTCTCGCTCCCAGGGAAAGATCCGGTTGTGAATTTAATGACTTTTAGTGATATGTTCTGGATTATGCCTTTCCAGGATCTTCCTGATTGTTGGTTGGTCCTGTCCCGAAATTGATACATTAAGCTGATGGTTTTCTTTGTCGATTTCAATCTTGTCGTGAGGGACTCCACTGCCGACAAGATCAAATACCACATTTTCCACTGTACTCTTTGAATCGTATGTTGCCTGAATATTGTTTTTCATGCGGCTCTCTCCTTTCTTTTGTTGCCATTTAACTGCGAAGAATCGAAACAGCTATTTTTTGAAATCCCCTGTTGTTATTTTTGCTGAATACCCGCTGATTGGCAATGCGGGATTATCTACTTTTCAAGGTAAAAACTTCACATTTCAACTCTGCACATAATTCCAGCGAACTCATTCTTGTCGACCTGAACACTCGCTTTCGATCTGATATCAATCTTGATTAAGCACTGACTGGAGAGGGTTGGGTGAGCCATCAGATATGTCAGGATTATCCGCTGAGAAGTCGCTGGCAGGCTTTATGTCCATGAACCGAACACCATGCTGAAGGTGCAGAGTGATTCAGTTTGTCTTACACGGTAGAAATCCTCTGTAAATAAAAGGTTCCTGGCTGATTACCCGGCCCTTAAGCCAGAAAGAACGTAGAGGGGTCAGACGTGGACATTGGGCAAGTAAGGCCGAATCACGGACTTGAGAGACAGGTCAACATGGGGAGGGGGAGTGGCACGTCCATTACGCTTGGAATACGAAGGGGCGATTTATCACATTACGGTGCAGGGGCGACGAGCAGAGAAGTCGGGGAATTGATCGAAGGGATGAATAGCTCAGCAATAGCAAAGAGCTATCAGAGGTTTGCCAAGCAGGTCGAAACTGATCAAACTTTGCAACAGGAGGTTGAGGGGCTGTGGAGGGCAGTGTCTAATGTCCAGATCTGACCCCCTCTTGGTATTCCATAAGCGTGGTTTTTCATGCTTCCCCCCTGTTTAAAGTAACAATGTTGCAAACACGAAAAACCTCGACTAAAATACCGAAGTTAAAAAGATTTGTCATTCCGATAATTTGTGCAACTATTGAGGATGCTGGCGAGACGAATTTTTATGTGGCTTGACTCGTTTTTTGGGCTCAATATTTACAACATATATTCAGATTTAGTTCAAATATCTCTGCATTTTAAACCACTTTCTTAAGGTTTTACTTGAGAGGCGATATCCAGCGTACTCACTCGTATAATCCAATGTTAGAAACAAAATATGAAATTTAGATTCTTATTACTCACAGCATTCATTTCAATTCATGGTTTTGGCTGTACTTTCCCTGTTGACCATTCCGTATCGGTGACAAGTTCAGCAGATAACAAAGTAAGAACTTTGGAACTAGAGAAAATTAAAAGAAGCATTTTTGACCCTGACGGGTTTTCTAGAACTTATAAGCATCAGATACGCTTTCACATATTTGGCCAAGGCAAAGAGACAGAAAATGTAAAAGTTTTCGTACTTGGTGAAGATTTCGATGTTGATCCGATCTTAAAAGGTTCATGCAAGTCCGGCCAAATTGAATACAACAAAAATAAACAAATGTTGCGGGTTAGCATTACTGGGAACGATTACCCGTGTGAATATTTCAATGGCTCACATAAACTCAGTGCGTCTAATATCAATGTTCTTAACCAATAATGTTTCTAACCACGCAATCAAGCGGACGGAATAAGCAGGCGTGGTTCTCGAAAAGTGCGGTGGGTCTCGCAGGTCACAGCGCCGCCGCTTATCTCAGTCCGTTATATGCCAAACAAACGGAGAGGATAAACTTGAACTGGCCCGAAGCTTTCATCTTGTTTCCAATGGCATTATTAGGTTTGGCCTTTGTGGTGGGCTACCTCAT
>Ga0102946_1000153_pt1 | contig 23551 bp, 25 predicted proteins | sample SalPon2A_A_D1_MG_FD_78209 | JGI IMG/M metagenome (GOLD analysis project Ga0102946, IMG submission 78209) | Soil microbial communities from South San Francisco under conditions of wetland restoration - Salt Pond MetaG R2A_A_D1_MG | ecosystem: Environmental > Terrestrial > Soil > Wetlands | place... | reverse complement strand
TTCATGTTCATTACTTTTGTTATTGTGGGCCACAACAGTCTCCCGTTTTTTACCTGTGAACTTGAATCCAGCTACAGGCCGATCGCCATCTGCGCCAGCCGATAAAAGACGGTCGGCCAGAAGAACAGCAGCAGCGAACAGATTGCGGTTATCGACAACGGCACCAGACAGAATGTCGGTGCTTCCTTGACACCTTCCAGTTCCCCTTCTGCAGCAGGCATAAAAAAGCCGCGATAGACGATGGGGAAAAAATAAAGCGCATTGAGCATGGAACTGACCAGCAACACCACCAGCAGCACCATGTGACCGCTTTCGATCGCCCCGATCGCCAGATTCCACTTGCTGATAAATCCTCCCAGTGGAGGCATACCTATAATACTGAGTGAACCAAAAAAGAAGGCCAGGTAGGTGACCGGCATCCGCCTCCCGAGGCCATCCATCTGGCTGATATATTTCTTTCCTGCGGCAACATAAATTGCCCCGGCACAAAAAAACAGGGTGATCTTGCCAAAAGCGTGCATAGCGATATGCAACAAACCGCCGGTCATCCCGGCAGCGGTCAACATTCCGGCACCGAGGACCATGTAGGAGAGCTGACCGATGGTCGAGTAGGCCAGTCGGCGCTTCAGATTGTCCTGTGTCAGGGCCACCAGTGAGGCGACCAGAATGGTGATAGAAGCAATCGTGGTAATCACTGTTCCCAGATTCACATCGAGCAACAAGTCAGGGCCGAAGATATGAAAGATTACCCTCAGTATTGAAAAGACCCCAACCTTGACCACTGCCACGCCATGCAGAAATGAACTGACAGGAGTAGGGGCGACCATGGCAGCGGGTAGCCAGCCATGAAACGGCATAATCCCCGACTTGGCGAAGCCGAACAGGAACAGCACCAGAATCAGTGCCAAAGTCTCGGCCGAGGCCCCGCTCTGTGCAAGCACGCCACCAACCTTGAAATCGAGGGTGCCTGTCAACGAATAAACGATCAGCATCGCAGGAAGCGCGAGGCCGATGGAAGTGCCGAGGATATAGGTCAGATACTTGCGTCCCGATCTACGCGCTTCGGCATTCTGCTCATGGGTGACCAGGGGATAGGTCGACAACGAAAGCATTTCGTAAAACAGGTACATGGTCAGCAGGTTGGCGGAAAAAGCTACGCCCAGAGTGGCAGAAATCGCCACGGCAAAGGAAGCAAAGTAGCGGGTCTGCGCGTGTTCCTTCAGCGCACGCATGTAACCGATGGAATAAAGGGAAGTAAAAAACCAGAGGATCGAAGCGACCAGCGCAAAAAACATCCCCATCGCGTCGACCCGCAGCGCAAGCGGTACTCCAGGCACCACTTCTGCGATGACAAATTCAAAACCGCCCCCGGCGAGCACTGTCGGCAACATCGTTGTGACAATGGCAACCTTGCCGAAAGCAATCAGCATGGTCCAGCTTTCCCGCAGGTTCGGGCGCCGATCCGACAGCAGAATCGGGATTGCTCCAACCAGGGAGATCAGCACGGCCGCCAACGGCCAGAGTGAGGTGTGATAACTCATAGTAGAATATTGCCCTGTTAATTTGCGAAAGCGACGACTCGTCTCCGCGTCATATCAATCTTAAAATTACAATCCGACTGGAATCGCCAGTGTGATAATCTTTTCAACCAGAGGTCCCGACCCGAGTCCGATGACAATCAACGCAACTGCGCAGATCAGCAGTGGGGCCTGCATTTGCAAGGGAGCCTCGGTAATTGTCTCATGTCCGTGATGCTCGCCATCTTTATGAAAATAACCGATCTCGATAATGCGGAAAAAGAGCACCGCATTGATCAGCGAACTGAACAGCAGTGCGACAACGAATTCCCAATGTCCCCCTTCGATGCCACCGAGGATCAGATACCATTTGCTGAAGAAACCGGCTGTGGGGGGGACGCCGATCATCGAGAAGGCGCCAATGGTAAAGGCTGCCATGGTGATCGGCATCTTGCGATAAATGCCCTGCAGCTTGTCAAAATCCAGACTGCCGACCCGGTAGAGAATCGCCGCAGCCGCGAGGAAAAGGCAGAGCGTCATCAACGCATCATTAACAATGTGCAGCAGAGCCCCGGTCATTCCGGTGCTGTTCGCCAGCCAGGCACCACCCACCATGTAACCGACTTCAGCGACAATGATGTAAGTCAACATTCGCTTTAGGTCTTTTTGCGCCAGAGCCAAAGCGGAGGCGCAGACAATAGCGATAGCGGCACCCCAGACGATGACCGCATCCACAAGAGGATTCTGCAGGAACAGATAGTCGATGGAAAAGACAGAAAACATCACCCGGACCATGAGATAGATACTCACTTTGGTCATCAGGGGGGCAACGATCAGAGCTGCTCCGGTAGGAGCCAAAGAGTATGCGTTCGGCAACCACCCGTGGAGAGGAAAGAACGCCATCTTGATCCAGAGGCCGACCAGAATAAACGCCAGCGCAGTTGCCACCGCCGCGCCACCGCCAATTACCGGTAATGTTTGAGAGATTTCGGCCATATTCAAGGTGCCGGTCATCAGATAGAGATATCCGACGCCCAGCAGATAGAAGCAGGCTCCGATCGACCCCATGATGATATAATTGAAACTGGCCAGCGGTGCCCGCCCTTTACCCATGGCAATCAGACCATAGGTTGTGATCGAAGTGATCTCCAGCAAGACATAGAGGTTGAAGGCATCAGCGGTCAACACCAGCCCCATCAGGCCGGCAATCAGAATCAGATAGAGGGTGAAGAAGAGATGTTCGCGGCCAGGGAGCTCCTGCTCAACCGATTTGAGCGCTGACACCGAAGCGAACAGGGCCACCACCGAAATCAGCACCAACATCAAAGCCGAGAGATGATCGACCACTAGCTCAATCCCGTAAGGAGGAACCCAGTTACCGACCGTGTAGCTGAACCCCCCGGAAGTCATCACCCGTCCCATCAGTACCAGAGAAGCAACTGATGAAAAAGCCAACGATCCGACAACCAGCGGGGCGATCCAGACTTTGGACGTTCGCCCAAGCAAATTGACAAAGAAAGCCGTCAGCAGCGGTACGGCCATCACATAGATATGTAGATTAGACGTACTCATTTGCCGAGTTTCTCCAGGATTTCATCTTCTTCGAGGGTTCCGTATTCACGATAGATTCGCAGCAGAATTGCTAGGGCTACGCCGGTGATGCTGACCGAAACAACAATTGCCGTCAGCATCAGTACATGGGGCAGAGGGTTCACGATCTGGGTGGCATCAATACCATTTTTAAGAACCTCGTACTTATTGAGGATCGGAATTTTCCCGCCATGCTTGACCCCGGCAGAGACGAACATCAGGATAATCGCCGTCTGAAAAATATTCATGCCGATCAGCTTTTTGACCAGGTTCCGTTTGCCGATCATGGCATAGAAGCCGATCATCATCAGGATCACGTAAATCCAGTAATTATACTTGGCAACAATAACAGCCAGCAAATCATCCATAATCAAAGTCCCTCGTCCATCTCGCCAGCGGAGCTGAGATCCCAGAACAGCGAAATCATAATACTCATGACTGCCAGCCCGACCCCGACTTCAACCAGAAAAATTCCGAAAGAACGCCACTCAACCGGCCCCAGCGGAATAATGGCATCAAGCGCGCTGTAATCGAGAAACAGCCCTCCCACAATGGCGCAGAGAGCCGCCACACCGGTAAAAATAAGCACACCGGCATTGCCGAGCATGACATTTGCCCGCTCAGACATTAAACGCATAGAGGTCGACTGATCAAACGCCAGCGCCAGCATGACAAAAGATGAGCCCAGGATAACCCCACCCTGGAAACCGCCGCCGGGGCTGTAGTGCCCGTGGACAATGACATAGAGCCCGAACAGTTGCACAAACGGCACCAGCTGGCGCACTGCGGTCTGAATGATCAGGCTTTGCCCGATTTGCTGCTTCTGAGTCCGCTCCTGAAGAAGTTTCATGCTTTCTTCTCCGGTTGCTTCTGTTTCGTTCTGCGCAGGACACTGATAACCACCAGCCCGGCACAATAAATAACCACGGTCTCGAACATGGTGTCATAGCCTCGGTAGTCTCCCAATACCGCAGTAACAATATTGGGTACATGGGTCTCTTCAACCGCTTTCTCAATATAGTGGGTCGATAAAGTCCCTGACGCCGGAGATTGGGGATCGCCCCAGGCCGGAAAGTCCATGGTTCCGTAAAGAAGAATCACCCCGGTGACCAAGGTTGCAATGAGTGCCAGTGCTTTCAATCCTTGCTCCTCCTCGACGTATGCAAAATCGCCGCGATGAAGAGAACGGTACTGACCCCTGCTCCAACCGTCGCCTCGGTGAAGGCGACATCGACGGCGCCCATTTCAGCCCAGAGCAGACACATCAGAAAGCTGTACACGCCAAAGATGATCGTGGCGCTGAGCAGATCCTTAACACTGATTGCCGCTATGGCGCAGATCACCACCAGTAATAGAATCAACAGGTCGAGAGTCCAGATCATTGTCTCTTCTCCCCCTTCTCCCAGGGTTTTATGCCTATAATCAGTGCCGTTTTGGTCAGGGCATGAGTCGCGGTGGGGCTGGCAACATAGATAAACACGGCAATCAGCATGATCTTGAGGCTGACCAGCAGGTTGCCAAAGCTCGGGTCCTGCAGGTTGTAAATTGCGACACCGATGATAACCAGAACCGCTGCCAGTGAATCAGATTTTCCAGCAGCATGCAGCCGGGAATAAAAATCGGGGAAGCGAAGAATGCCCAGGACTCCAATAGCGAAAAAGAACAGCCCGATCAGGATCAGGATCCCCGCAAGAATAGTCACTCTGAGCCTCCCTTCGATGTTTTGGTTTCTGCGACAATATCTTCATGCCGCAGAATCGCTTCATCCACCATTTCGCCGACATCACCGCGCCTCAGGAAGAACTTGGTGGCTCCCAGGGTCGCAATAAAATTCAACAGAGCATAGGCGATGGCGATATCGACGAACATCCCCAGGTTTTCATAAAGGATCCCGATCAGCAGTAACAAAACCGTCGTCTTGGTGCCAACGACATTGCCACCCAGAATCCGGTCGCCAACTGTCGGACCTCCGACCACCCGGATCAGACTGACCATGATCAGAAGAATAAGCACAATCGCTGAAATCAGGATAAAATTTTCCATCATTTATTCGAACTCCAGCGCCTTGGCAACCCGGCGCTCCATTTCCCCCGGCAACGCCTCTGCGGCTTCTGTGGTCAAGGCGTAGACGGCGAACTGATCCTCGTGAATATTGACTGTAATGGTTCCTGGTGTCAGGGTAATAGACTGAGCCAATGTCACCTTTGACATCGGTCTTTTCAGGATCGTATCGAAACGGAACAAGTGAGGATCAATCATCTCAAGCATGCGCGGATGCAGGACAATATATGCAACCTGCAGGTTAGCCAGAACAATCTGCCAGAGAAGGTAGGGAAGATAAAGAGAAAACCCGAACAGTCCACGCAGGCCCAGCGAGTTTGCCTGATTGAAGAGCAGGCCATGGCTGAAATGAGCAACCAACAGGCAACAGATAACGCCCAGGGTCAAATGAAAGCCGTCAAACATCCCGGACATGATCACCCAGAAAAACAGCATAATGATAAACGTGGCAAATTTTGCCTTCATATTTATGATCCCGACTCAGTGATAAACTGCAGATATAAAGGTGCCAGTGTGAAGGTTCCGCTCTTCACGCCTGTTGCGATGCAAGGGAAGTGCCTGTTCCCGGGCCATGTGAACGAAGAACATATCTATCACGCCCTTTTATTTATCGTCAACACTTTCAGTCAAGCCAGGAAACGGCTTTTTAAAAAGAAAGAAAAGACAACATTCAAAGATGAAGACCGGCACTGGCCAGATTTTGTTCGATTTTAATTTTTACTTTTATTACGGTACCCTTTGATGATGTTCTTGACTTTGGGATAGAAACAACGGTACCCAATAAAAAAACAACGATGTTTGCTTATCAACATGAGGTCTTGGAACAATGAAGCAGATCACATCTTCAGCTATACAGTTTAACATTGAGATCGGCAACATTAAAGAAAATCTGAAAAAAGCCCTTTCTGCCATGCGGCGAGTCGCCGATCAGGGGGCGCAGCTTGCGGTTCTTCCAGAAATGTGGAGCTGCGGTTATGATTACAAAAACCTTGCCGGCCTGGCTCAGGAAACCCCGCGGGTTCTGGAGCAGTGGCAGGAACAATGTTCCGAACAGAAGCTGGTTAGTGTGGGCAGCCTGCCTGAGTTTTCTGACGGGGCCTTTTACAATACTGCTTATCTGATAGATAACGGTGAAGTGCTCAGTTTTTATCGCAAATTGCATCTTTTTTCAACAATGGGAGAAGACCGGTTTCTTGCGGCGGGAAACTCGACCCTGGTGGCGGAAACCTCCATCGGAAGGCTGGGAATCGCCATCTGTTATGACCTGAGGTTCCCCGAGCTTTTCCGAAAACTGGCCCTGGAGGGGGCTGAGGTCATTTGTATCCCTTCCGAATGGCCGAAACCCCGCCAGGAGCATTGGAAAACGCTGCTCCGCGCTCGCGCTATTGAGAATCAGCTGTTTATCGTTGCTGCAAACTGTTGCAGGGTTCAGGGAAAGCTCGACTTTTTCGGACTGAGCCAGCTGATTTCTCCACTCGGCAAGGTTCTGGCCGAAGCTGGTGAGGAAGATACGGAACTGGTGGCAGAATTTGATTTTTCTGAAATGGAGAGCTATCGCAAACAAATCTCTATTCTTAAAGATCGACGTGACGATATCTACGGTACCCCATGAAACACAGGCAGCCTCACTGTTCCATCGGTTGGGCGTCTTTGCGATAGGGTTCAGGGACAGCGTCCAGACTATCGGCAAACTGAAGCGCCCCCGAATCATCAACATAAAGAAAACGAGGTCCAGCCACCTTGGCAGAAGGCGCAACCTGTTTCTCTGTCGTCTCTATCACCTGTTCGACAGAATATTGTTTGACCTGACGACTCGTCAGTCCGAGCAACCTGCCACGAAAATCAACATAAAAACTCTGGAATTGCTCCAGAACCGGCACCTTCATCGGTACTCTGACCAACGTCTGGTCCAGTCCCGTCAAAACAATCAGAGAAACCAGCAACCAGACCAGCCAACGTACAAGCTTTAACATTCAATCTCTCCCTGCAAACCGGACCAGCTGAAAGAACTGATGCGGGGAATAACGCCAAGGACCCCATAACAAAAACAATTCATTTCATTCTCACCCGGTATCATTTATGCCCATGATATGTTAAGAGTACCCGCTTAACAAGTAGGTTCCTCCAAGGAGTTAAATCGAATGAGTCAGACTGATTATGATGTCATTATTATCGGCGGTGGTCCAGCGGGGATGACTGCCGGACTGTATGCTTCACGCGCCGAACTGAAAACCTTGCTGATTGAGAAAATGATCATGGGCGGACAGGTCATGACCACCACCACCATAGAAAACTGGCCCGGCTATCCCGGCGGAGTTGATGGTCCTGAGCTGATGATGAAATTTCAGGAACACTGTGTCGAGTTTGGCCTTGAAACGACATCTGGAACCGTTGAAAAGATAGAAGATCGGGGCGATACAAAACGGCTTGTGATCGATGGTGAAGAGCTGATCTGTTCTGTAGTGATAATCGCAACCGGGGTTGTCCCCAAAAAACTCAATCTGCCTGGGGAACAGGAACTGGTCGGCCGTGGTGTTTCCTATTGTGCGACCTGCGATGGGGCCTTCTTTCGCAACCAGCCTATCGCCGTCATTGGCGGCGGTGATACAGCTGCCGAAGAAGCTCTGTTTCTCACCCGCTTCGCCAGCAAGTTGACCATGGTGCACCGACGTGATCAACTGCGTGCCACAAAACTTGTTGCATCCAGAGTTGTTGCCGATGAAAAGATCGAAATGGCCTGGGACAGCGTTGTCGACAGCCTGCTTTCAGATAACACAGGTCTGACCGGCATGGTGTTGCGGAATGTAAAGACCAACGAGTTGACCGAAGTTGCAGTTGCCGGGCTGTTTGTCGCGGTCGGGGTTGTCCCGACCACCGGCTTTGTCTCTGATATTCTTGAACTGGATAACGGCGGGTACATTAAGGCAGGCGAAGACACTCATACCAATGTACCGGGGATTTTCGCGGCGGGAGATTGCCGCACCAACATCCTGATGCAGATCTCAACCGCAGTCGGTGACGGAGCAGTCGCCGCTCTCATGGCGGAACGGCACATCGATGCACTGAAAAATAAGTCGTAAAAATCAGTTTTTTAATTTTATAGATTGGTGACCGTAGAGAGCCAAGGTCGATCATAAAGAATCAGATGCATCGCTTGTGAGGTGTAGTAAAACTACGTCGAACGGCGAACCTCAAGCACAACGCAGCAGATAGTTCTTTTGTCGACTGTTTAATAAGGATGGAGGGGGAATCCATGCTAGCCAACGTCACATCCGGTGCCCTGATCGGCATCGATGCCTACCCGGTAGAAGTCGAAGTCGACATCGCCCAGGGTCTGCCTCAGTTTTCCACCGTCGGTCTCCCCGAAGGAGCGGTTAAAGAGAGTAAAGACCGGGTCAAATCGGCGATTAAAAACTCAGGCTATGATTTTCCTGCCCGTCGCATCACCATCAATCTGGCCCCGGCCGATATTAAAAAAGACGGCGCCGCCTTCGATCTGCCAATCGCCATCGGACTGCTCTGCGCCACCGGACTGATCGAGGCCAAAGCCCTGGATGATTTCGTGCTGATGGGAGAACTGAGCCTGGATGGGCGGGTCAAGCCGGTCCGTGGAATCCTGCCGGTCGCCGTAGCGGCCAAAACCTGGGGGAAGCGGGGATTGATACTGCCACGCGAGAACGCAGATGAAGGGGCGATCGCCAACGGTCCCGCCGTTTATCCGGTTCGGGACCTGGGCGAAGTGGTGGCTCTGCTCAATGGTGAAATCAGCATCGAACCTTTTGTCTCCAGACAAACACTGAACCTGGATCAGACCCTGATTCCCGGAGAAGACTTCACCGAAGTTCGCGGCCAGGAGAGCGTCAAGCGGGCACTGGAGGTTGCCGCCAGTGGAGCTCACAACATTTTAATGAACGGCCCTCCCGGCAGCGGTAAAACTATGCTGGCCCGTCGATTGCCGACCATTCTGCCGGAACTCGCCTTTGAAGAGGCTCTCGATACCACTAAGATTCACTCGGTTTTCGGCTTACTGTCTCACCATAATGCTCTCGTCAAAAAAAGACCATTCCGAAACCCGCACCACACCATCTCGGATGCAGGACTTATCGGCGGTGGCAGCTATCCACGACCGGGGGAAGTTTCTCTGGCTCATAATGGTGTCCTCTTTCTTGATGAACTTCCAGAGTTTAAAAAGAACGTCCTGGAAATGCTCCGTCAACCTTTGGAAGACGGACAGGTCAATATCAGCCGCGCGGCTCTCAGCCTGACCTACCCTGCCGATTTCATGATGGTCGCCGCCATGAACCCCTGCCCCTGTGGATTTTTAGGCGACCCTCAACACCACTGCACCTGCACACCACCCATGATCCAGCGCTACCGCAGCCGCCTCTCCGGGCCGCTGCTCGACCGGATTGATCTGCATGTCGATGTGCCCCGCGTTCCGCACAAAGACCTGACCGATCCCGAACCCGCCGAAAGCAGTGCTCAAATTCGTGAGCGGGTGAACCGGGCCCGTAAAATTCAAAGCAACCGTTTGGCGGCCTACGGCCTGCACGCCAACTCGCAAATGCAGTCCCGCCATATTCAAAAGTTCTGCAAACTCGATTCAGCGGGAGAGAAGCTGTTAGAGCAGGTCACCGACCGGCTTGGACTCTCGGCCCGCAGCTATACACGGATTCTCAAACTGGCCCGGACAATTGCAGATCTGGCAGGCAGTGAGAGGATCGAAACCTTGCATCTGGCCGAGGCTATTCAGTATCGGAGCTTGGATCGGAAGACCTGATCAGAAATTGTGACCAGCAGAACTCTTCGAAGGATTTTGCAATAGGAACAAATCAGGACGATTCCTTTCAGTCTTCTGGTTTCATCGAGATAACGACTGTTTTGCAGGGCATAGCAGTCCGTTCACCAAGACTTTTGCAGTTTTGGCATCACGATCGTCAAAGTCTCCGGGCTTATTTGCCATGCCCATAATTCCAACAGGTTTTTCATCTATAACGAAGAGGGGCAAACATTACATTTTTCAAAACCATGTGACCTGCTGGCATCATCCCAAAATGCTGGCTGTTCATAAAATCATTGTGGAATACAGCGCAATTATTTTGGTAAGATCCAGCGAGAAAGCCTCTGATCGACATTGATAAAGTTGGATCAATAGAACAATTGGCGCCGCCATCTTCAAGAAATGCACCTCGTTTTCAACCACATCGTCGGAACGTTGTCAAAAAAATAACCGCGCAATACTTCAAGACTGCTTTCCGGTGATCAGGACTGACTGCCCTATCGATGTAACGTAGCATTCCTCCAACAAGTTCTTGAACTCTTACTATACTAAAGGTTTCGCTCTCGTTGAGCATGAAATATGGCGCATGCGACCTTTTGCTAATTAAAAGACTCCTGTCATAATTGAGAGGAAGTGTGCACTAAATTAATAGTGTTCCTGATGATGCTGAGCGCCACATTTCGCGAGACGGGTTCATCGATTCAAAGAGATGGAAGCCTTGGTTCAGCCATTAGATCCGAGCCTGAACGAAAGTATCGGTATGATCCGTTATCCCGTAATCGTTTTCAACGCCGTGGTTCGGGTAGATTTGAATGGATATCTGTCCTGTGGCATGCATTTACGTCCGGCGCAGACGATCATCGCTTTTCGTTAATTTGACAATCTGGTCATGGTTTATAAGCTGTTGTTGTACTTATAGGAAATTCACCCTGTCCTGACACGAGGCAATGGGCACATTGCATGGACTATAAAGATTACTACAAGATTTTGAGCGTTGATCGCAAAGCCAGCGGCAAGGAGATTAAAAAAGCCTACCGTAAGCTGGCGCGAAAATATCATCCGGACGTCAATTCGGGCGACAGCGCTGCTGCAGCAAAGTTCCAGGATATTAACGAGGCCCACGAGGTTCTGTCCGATCCTGAAAAACGCAAGCAATATGACCTCCTTGGTTCCCAGTGGCAACAGTATCAGCAAGGAGGTGGAAAGCCGGAAGACTTCAACTGGGGAGAGAGAGCGGCAGCAGGGCAGCAAAAATACAATTATCGAACCGTTAATCCCGAGGAGTTTGAAGAGCTGTTTGGAGCCGGGGGCGGTTTTTCCGATTTTTTCACGAACCTGTTCGGCGGGGCCGACCGGCAACAGAGTCATGGCGGGGTGGGGGGACAGAAATTCTATCAAAAGATGCACCCACGGCAGGGCGGAGACTATGAACATTCTATCCAGGTCAGTCTTCATGAAGCCTTCCACGGCACCAAGCGGGTCCTGGAGTGGGAAGATGGTCGCAAAATTGATGTCAAGATTCCTCCTGGAGTCGATACCGGATCCCGGGTCAGGCTCAAAGGCCAGGGAGGAAAGGGGTCTGGTGGAGGAGCGTCGGGGAATCTCTATCTCACCATCGAGGTTTTACCCGATGAGCGATTTCTTCGTGACAAAGATGATCTTAAGACTACGGTAGCGGCAGACCTGTTCACCATGTTGTTAGGTGGAAAACTCTCAGTTTCAGGCATTGACCGTACGGTGAACCTGCCCATCCCGCCGGAAACTCGAAATGGTCGGATTTTCCGGCTCCGCGGCTTAGGAATGCCCAAAATCAAGCAGCCTGAGCACCGCGGTGACCTTTATGTCACCGTTGAAACCGTTCTGCCCGAAAAACTGACTGCCAAAGAGAAGGCCCTGGTTGAAGAGTGGAAGTCTATTCACTAAAGGTAATGTTGCTGGCATGTTGATCATTCCAGTCCGACTGGTGGAGAGAAGTTCATGAAGAAGTATCCGATTGCTGTTTTTTGTACCGATCTTGAAGCTCACTTTGAATATCGGTTTGTCGCTCGAATGGCAAGGGTCTCAGAGGAGTTCATCATTCAGTGCGAGCGTGAAGAGCTGATCACTGCCCATACCATGCTGAATGGAGCAAAGGGCTTGAATCCCGCGGACGTCAGCAAAATCAAACTGATTCGCTACCTGAACCAGGACTTGGGACTCTCTTTAGATGCCGTAGATTTCGTGCTGCGCTATCGGGCACGAGTCAAATCCATGGAGCGACGACTTAATGAACTGGAGCAACAGCTCCGCCAGAAAGAACTGGAGCACCAGGCTGAGGTCCTGGAGCTTTCTCGTCGTTTGGCACAGTTGATGGGTGAAGAATAGACCCTTTTCAGTCTTCATTGTGCAGATCAAAAAAATTCGTTTATTATCATTATAATTCTGCCTTGGTTCAAATCCGGCTACGGAAGCTTTGAGGGAAAGACAGACAATTCAACAGGGTGACAGGCCGCATTCGAGAGTAAAACCAACCACGACTTACATTGAAAGAGAGATTTCAACATGTCAGATCATTTGAAGTTAAAGGTCAGCAAGGAAGATAGTTATTTTGCACAACATGCGCAGCAACAAATCAAGGACTTACGAGAAAAGGCTGCTCAGGAAAACAATCAGAAATATCGGGATGAGCATCAATATCACTGCTTTCGATGCGGGACAGAATCGCTGGTAGAGGTGCAGAAAGGGTCTGTCTCTATCGATATTTGTGTCAATGAGAAGTGTGGAGCCCTTCATCTTGATGCGGGTGAACTTGATGCGTTATTCGAAGATCAGGGCTTTATTAAGAAAACCCGGAAAAGCATCTTTGATATTTTTAAATAATTTGTTCCTGCGTCCAATATCGCACCGGTCCCGGAGAGTTCACTGCTGTCTCCGGAATTTTCTTTTTGACCTGGCTGATTGGCATGGATGAGCCACCAATTATCTAAATGTTAAGTGCCAGAACATCGCTAACGGATTTTAGTGCCAGGACATCGCTGACACTCAACATCTAATTAATACAAGAGATCAGGATTATTTATCTTAAAAATAGATTTGGTGTTCATCCAGGAAAAGCATCGGGGAGAATCCTGCCCTGGAGATCAAAATAGAAAGACCCCACCTCAAAATAACTGAGTGGGGTCTTTCCAATATATGTCTAAACTGGGGAATGGTCGGGATGGCCAGATTCGAACCAGCGCCCCCCCCTGCCCCCGAAGCAGGTGCGCCGCGACGCGACGTATGGGCAAAAACTGAGAAAGCGACCGCAAAAGGGTCGCTTTTCAATAAACTCGGAAAGTGGTCGGGGCGAGAGGATTTGAACCTCCGACCCCCTCGTCCCGAACGAGGTGCGCTACCAGACTGCGCTACGCCCCGACACTGATTTTCCTTTTGAGTCGACCGCGATTCCTATCATGACCGAAGTGTAATTGCAAGGATAATTCTCCATTGCTGCCGCCATTTTTGCGCTGAATGAGATTGGCAAACAATCCAAGCCTGTTCAGGTGTTAGGCTGTTTCGATGGATGCGAATGCCTCGCCACAAATAGATCTCAGGAGGCGAGACGACCCCGGTCAAGTACGAATGCAAAAAAGCAGGCCACTCCCATTTCCCGGTTTGGCTCCCATGATCCCAGCTTGATCAAGCCGATTCAATTGTGACCGTAGGTTGACCGTACAGGTAGGCGATGCCGTGTTGAACCTAGAAAAAAGTTCAGGCCGATTCACGAGTGTATGGGTCTGAACTTTTTAGGTTATTTTATTGTGGCTCAACTGGTTTGTTTTTGCGCGAGTGACGTTCTTCACGCCAGGTCTCCAGAAACAGCAGAGCAACCCCGACACAAATGGCACTGTCGGCAACATTGAAGGCGGGCCAATGATGGTCGTACCAGTGGACATCGATGAAGTCGATCACTTCTCCGAAGCGGATACGGTCGATAAGGTTGCCGATGGCGCCGGAAAGAATCAGTCCGAGCGCCAGCTGAGACAATACTTGATCAGTGCGAATCTGACGCAGATACCAGATGATCCCGACGATGGCAATCAGCGAAACTGTGATGAAAAAAGGTAAGCGCAGAGCGTTATCAGACAGTATGCCGAATGCCGCCCCGCGATTACGGATATAAGTGATATGGAAAAAGTTTTCCAGCACCGTGATCGATTGGTACAGTTCAAAAGTGCTGTCGATATAATATTTGCTCAGTTGATCGAGTAGAACTCCAGCGCCGGCAATCAGAGCAACAAGACGAAATTTCCCCATTGTTTTAATTCATTCCAGCAAGAGCGGCTGAGCAGCGATGACAGACCGATGGGTGCCCCTTGTTATCGCCGACGCTGGTGGCAAAGTTCCAGCAACGCTCGCATTTTTCACCGTCAGCGGCATCGACCTGCAGTAGCAGTCCGGGGATCCCTTCTGCGGCGATTCCGCCTTCCAGTTCATCAACCAGGCTGACTTGAGAAACAATGAAGTAGGACGGTAGCAGTTCATGGTACTTCTCAAGTAAAGGCTTGAGGGGCTCTGGCGTTTTCAACAGAACCTTGGCCGCCAGGGATTGGCCGATCCTTTTTTCAGCCCTGGCCATTTCCAGAACCTTGGAGACCTCTGAGCGGATCTTTTGCAGTTTCTCGTAGCGCGCTTCCAGCTCTGGGTCGAAGCTCTTTTCTGTGGGCTTTGGAAATGCCGACAGGTGGACGCTCTCTTCCCGGTCTCCGGGCAGCGCTTGCCAGATTTCGTCCGCAGTAAAGGTAAGGACCGGTGCCAGCAGGCGGGTCAGCGCATCGAGAATCCGGTAGATCGTGGTCCGGGCACTGCGGTAACCGATACTCTGCGTCGGATTGGTGTAAATCCGGTCCTTGAGGATATCGAGATAGAACGCACTCAGGTCGATAGCACAGAAATTATGCACCGCGTGATATATGGTATGAAATTCATAGCGTTCGTAGGCCTGTTCAACTTTTTTGGTCAGTCCGGTCAGGCGTGAGAGCGCCCAGCGGTCCAATTCAAGCAGTTCTTCATCGGAAACCTGATCGGTGGCCGGATCAAATCCAGCAAGATTGCCAAGGATATAGCGGGCTGTGTTGCGAATGCGTCGATAGGCATCCGACAGACGTTGCAGGGTTTCCTGTCCAAGACGGATGTCGTCACGGTAGTCGGTCGCGGCAACCCAGAGGCGTAGAATTTCTACGCCGAACTTGCTGATAATTTCTTCCGGAGCGATGACGTTGCCAAGCGATTTAGACATGGGACGGCCATCTTTGTCGAGGACGAAGCCATGAGTCAAAACTGCTTTGTATGGCGCCCGGTCACGGGTGCCGACCGATTCAAGCAGGCTGGAATGGAACCAGCCGCGATGCTGGTCGGAACCTTCCAGGTAGAGATCAGCGGGGCTGCTCAGCTCATCACGCTGCTCACAGACGGCGGCGTGTGATGTTCCGGAATCGAACCAGACGTCGAGAATGTCGGTCTCTTTGGTGAACTTGTCGTGGTTGCAGGCCGGGCAGACGGTTCCCTGCGGCAGCAGTTCACTGGCATCCTTTTCGAACCAGACGTCGCTGCCCGTTTCTTCAAACTGGTCAGCGATGTGATGCATGATTTTGCCGTCATTGAGTGCTTCGCCGCACTTTTCACAGTAGGCGATGGTGATCGGTACTCCCCAGCTGCGCTGACGACTGATACACCAGTCGGGACGACCCTCAATCATATTGTAGATGCGGTCACGGCCCCAGCCAGGAATCCATTCAACCTGTTCTATTTCAGCAAGGCTTTTGTTGCGCAGATCGGCATGATTCATAGAGATGAACCACTGCTCGGTGGCGCGGAAGATAATCGGTTTTTTGCAGCGCCAGCAGTGAGGATAACTGTGGTTCACATCCCCCTCAAAAAGGAGGGCGCCGACCTCACGCAGCTTATCGTTGACCGCAGGGTTGGCATCTTTCAGCTTCATCTTGCCGAACAGTTCCAGATCTTCACGATAGCGGCCATAGTCATCGACCGGGTTGTAGATCTCCAGTCCGTACTTCAGCCCGACGATGTAGTCATCCTGCCCATGGCCGGGGGCGGTGTGGACACAGCCGGTTCCGGCCTCCAGAGTGACATGGTCACCCAGCATCAGCAGTGACGCCCGATCATAGAAAGGGTGGCGACATTCTTTCCGTTCGAACAGTTCTGCATCGAAGGTTGCGGCGATCCGGTACTCTTCGATACCGAGAGTCTTCATTACCTGCTCGTGCAGGCCTTCGGCCAGAACCAGCAGCTCATCCCCTGTATCAACGGCCACATAGGGCAGCTCCGGGTTGAGACAGATCCCCAGGTTGGCGGGAATGGTCCAGGGAGTCGTGGTCCAGATGACGAAGGAAAGAGGCTTGCCTGCCAGCTCTCCGAGTTGCACAGGAAGCTCATCGGCGTAGGGGAATTTTACGTAGATTGAAGGCGAATTGTGGTCAGCGTACTCTACCTCCGCTTCCGCCAGCGCGGTGACGCAGGATGCGCACCAGTGGATCGGCTTTTTGCCCTTGAACAGTGAACCACGCTCCGCCAGACGAGCCAGCTCGCGGGCGGTGGTGGCTTCATAGTCGGGGGTCATGGTCAGATAAGGCTGTTTCCAGTTGCCAAAAATGCCGAGCCGCTGAAACTCTTCTGCCTGAATCTCAACCCAGGATGTCGCATAGGCGCGGCACTCGCGGCGAAAGTCCGCCTTGCTCATCTCGCGCTTTTTCTTGCCCAGCTTTTTGTCGACCATCAGCTCGATCGGCAGGCCGTGGCAGTCCCAGCCGGGAACGTAAGGGGTATAAAATCCCTGCATCCGTTTGCTCTTGATAATGATATCTTTCAGGATTTTATTAAGCGCATGCCCCATATGGATATGACCGTTGGCGTAGGGGGGGCCGTCGTGCAGGATGAAGCTCTGCTTGTTCTTCTGGGCAGCTTCCAGTTTTTCATTGAGGCCGATCTGCTGCCAGTGTTTGAGCATTTCCGGCTCCCGTTTGGGCAGGTTGCCCCGCATCGGGAAGTCGGTCTCAGGAAGGTTGAGGGTCTCTTTGTAGTCCATGTAGCCGTCTCCTGGTGGATCTTGTGGCTTAAGCCTATGGTGTGTTTATCAGGCGTATAAAAAGTGTAGTCGAGCAGGCTAGCAAAAGCGGCTGTCAAGTACAAGGAGAAAGGTCGTGATTTTCGGAGCTTTTTGAGGATTTCCGGTGGGTGGAGAAGAAAGGGAGGGGGGATGCGAGCGGTGATCGTGACGATTCCTTCGCATTTCGTCCCCCCGAAGTGGAAACATGGTTGTTCCCTAACTATTCCTTTTTTCAGCTTACGCGCTGAGTTGTGTGTTTTTGGGATTGTCTTGCAGCATGATAATGCTCTTGCGTAACAGGTCGGAAATGCTGTTACCGGACTCTTTGGCGAGGTTTTGCAGTTGGTCCATCTCCTGATTGTCAACCCGGCAGGAAACAATGAATTTTTTTGCATTTTCGGCTCTTTTGCCCATGACTATGTGACTCCTTTGTTTTTGTCGCTTGAGTTTTGGTTGCCAGGCGGATGTGCTCTGGGTTTCTGTATACCTTTTGCAAAGGGGTTGCCAAGTCAGCGTGCGGCCCTCTTCTCTAATAAAATAACTATTAATAATAGATAGTTATCAGTCTAAGGCTCCTGTCCGGGAGACAATGCCGAAAGGGATGTAGGGTCAAAGTTCTACAAAAATGCTGTATACATGGACAAAAGTTTACATTCGTCCACGAAGACCTGAGACACCCGGACCATGAAGCTGGGTGATAGAGTAAAAAAACAGTTTCGTCTGAAGGTGCTCGGGGGGAGTTTGTTGATGCCCGGATCGGAATCACGATGTCGGCAGGCTGATCGCTCCGCTGCCGACCTTCCGAAGCTAAGGTTAGCTGCAGTATCCCTGCTTTTCTGTCGATAAAAATATCAATGACTGAAACAGGTCGAAGTTATATCGAGTCAAGGCTGCCTTGAGCGTAGCGGCAGTCTTGGTTGAGACAGCATTCAGCACAAACAGGCCGTTTGCGGCAGAAGCATTTGCAGTGTTGGACGATCAGGGCGTGATATTCGTTGAAAAGGACCGGGTCGGTTGGCAGTTGCGTCATAAACAGCGCGCGCACCTGCTCGTAACTTTCATTCCCCTGCAGTACCCCCAATCGTCCAAACAGTCGATTGGTGTAGGCATCGACGACAAAGGATGGCAGTTCGCCTGCATAGAGAAGGATAGAGTCGGCGGTCTCTGGCCCGATTCCCTTCAACTGAAGCAATTCCCGGCGTGCATCATCCAGTGATTGGGAGAGTAAATTTTCCAGCCGGTTGCCATGCCGGTTTTGTAAGTGTTCAACCAGCAGTTGCAGCCGCTCAGCTTTCTGGCGAAAAAAACCGGAGGGATAGATTAACTGCTCGAGCTTTTCCCGGGGGAGTTCAGCTAGTGCCTCTGGTGTCAGGGCTATTTCACCACGCAGGTTGGCGATGGCCATTTCCACGTTTTTCCAGTTGGTGTTCTGAGTCAGAATCGCACCGATGGCCACTTCGAAAGGGGTTTCAGCAGGCCACCAGTGCAGCGGTCCGTAGGCGATTGCAAGTCTGTTAAAGATGATTTTCAGGTCGGTCATTCGTCTAAACTCCGGGAAAGTGTTGCGGGTAGCATAACATGGCTCCGTGAGGATTTATCGCTTCCCCTTTGACTGTTTCATTCCTATAATCCTCACCCTATGCTGAAATATTTTACCCCAGACAGTTTATTGCAGATACGCCATGCCGTGAGTGAAGCCGACGGCAATGAAGTTTTTCTGCTCGGGCACACTGACGCCGACAGGCGGGTGGTAGGCGTCGAGGTGTTGGCACGTGGGTCGCGTGAGGCGGTTCCGGCAATTCTGCAGACCTGTGGATACGGAGATATTGTTATCCACAACCACCCTTCCGGAGAGTTGCGGCCATCTAATGCGGATGTAGAGGTGGCGGGGAAGTTTGGTGCATTAGGGGTTGGCTTTTACATTGTCAACAATCCTGTGGATAAGCTGTACAGGGTTGTTGAAGCGTTCGCCGACCGGCAGGAGGAGCTGATCGCACTCGAGCGGATCGATCAGATTCTCGGCGCGGATGGAGTCGTGGCAAAAAAACTGCCCGGCTACGAAGAACGGCCGGAGCAATTGCGGATGGCATTTGCCGTCAGTGATGCCTTTAATCTGGGACAGCTGTCAGTTGTCGAAGCTGGTACCGGGACGGGTAAAAGTCTGGCTTATCTGGTTCCTGCCCTGCTCTGGGCCTTGACCAACGGGGAACGGGTGGTGGTTTCGACCAACACGATTAATCTTCAGGAACAGCTGGTGCGCAAGGATTTGCCATTTCTACAGCGCGCAACCGGGCTCGATTTTCGGGCGGTGCTGGTCAAGGGCCGGAGCAATTACATCTGTTTGCGGCGGACAGAAACCGCGGGGCGTGAACCGGGACTGTTCGACCGGGAACTGCACAACGAGCTGGAACAGATTCTCAAGTGGAGCGAACAGACCGAAGATGGCTCGCGGGAGGATTTTGCGGTCTCGCCCAATCCACAGGTCTGGGAAGAGGTCTGTTGCGAGGCTGATCAATGTGCGCGGGTTAAATGCACTTACTACAGCCGCTGCTTCTTTCATCGCGCCCGTCGGCAGGCAGCGCGGGCTGAGCTGTTGGTGGTCAATCACGCCCTGCTGCTCTCCGATCTGGCTCTGCGGCATCAGACCGAAAATTATTCTGCCGGGGCGGTCCTGCCCCCGTTTAATCGGATTATCCTCGATGAGGCACATCATCTTGAAGATGTGGCGACCAGTTATTTTTCTTCACAGGTGACCCGCTTCACTTTCTCCCGCATTCTCAATCGTTTGCGTCACCCCCGCAAAGCCCACCAGGGATTGCTCCCCCGCCTGATCGAGCAACTGTCTCGCGAGCTGCCTGACAGCGAAGACGATCTGTATCGTGCCCTGCACGAACGGATCGAAAAGCTGTTGGCAGATCGCCAGCAGCTCTTCGATCTGGGGAGTGAAGAACTGCAGAAAATTGGCGAGGAACTGCCGGAAACTCTGGGCAGGAAACTGCCGGAGACGCTGGAGTTAAAACACCGACTGCTGCCCGATTTTCTGGAGACAGAGGGCTGGCAGAAAATTCACGCTCGTGTCGAAGTCCTGCGCAAAGGAAGTCAGGCCTTAAGCCGCGGATTGACCGACCTGCTGAAACACTGTGACAAGATGCCGGACCTGGCAGCAGAAAAACTCAACTCCTGCCTGGTCGACCTGCAGGGAGTGGCAGGACGTTTGGAAGGATTAGCTGCTGACCTGGCCTGTTTTCAGGCGGTCGATGAAAGCAGCTGTGTCTGGCTGGAGGTAGGGCAGGGACGCATAGGTCGCGGCCGGGGAATTGTCACTCGGCTCTGTTCGGCTCCGCTGGAGGTCGCTGAGAGTTTGCGCAAAGCGATCTACGAACGCTTTCGGACCGTCGTGATGACCAGTGCCACCTTGACGGTTGCGGATAGTTTCAGTTACTTCCGCTCGCGGGTCGGACTGGACCAGGTCGAAGCTGGGCGGGCGACCGAACTGGCACTCGCTTCGCCCTTCGATTACCAGCGGCAGGCGTTGGTCGCGATCCCCACAGACATTCCTGAGCCGGGCCGACCCGGCTTCGCAGAGGCGGTCCGTGATGCGGTGGAGAGAGGTGTGCTGTTGGCGGGTGGGCGAAGTTTTGTTCTGTTTACCTCATATGTCCTGTTACGTCAGATTCACGAACAGGTGTCACCAATCCTTGAAGCACACCGTTATCGTTGTCTGCGACAGGGGGAAGAGAATCGCCATCGTTTGTTGAAACGATTCGCCGAAGACGCCAGCAGTGTGCTGTTCGGCACCGATTCTTTCTGGGAGGGGGTTGATGTGCCGGGGCGGGCTCTGGAACAGGTTGTGATTACCCGGCTCCCCTTCAAGGTGCCGACCGAACCAGTTCTCGAGGCACGTTCTCAAGCGATAGAGAGGCGCGGCGGAGACCCGTTCATGGAATTCACGGTGCCTCAAGCCGTAATCAAGTTCAAGCAGGGTTTCGGTCGGCTGATCAGGCATCGCAACGATCGAGGTGTCGTACTGATTCTCGACAGTCGGGTGGTGCGTCGCGGTTACGGCCGGATGTTCCTCCGTTCTCTGCCGGACGCTCGGGTGGTCAAAGGTTCGTCCACAGACGTGTTTGCAGGGATTGAATCCTTTCTCAAAGAAACTGCTGTGCCAAGCGACGCTGAATTGATAATATGAGCTCTCGTTACCGTTAAATAATCGGAGGACCTGTTCTATGCGATTGCTATTTTTACTGACATTGCTCACCCTCTTTCTCCCCGGCTTCGGCCTGTCGGCGGAGGGGCCTGAAGAGATTGAATTTGCCTCCCGCTGGGGGGTTGTTGCCTTCAAGCACCATAAGCATCAGCTTCGAACGGGTGATTGTCTGGCCTGTCATCACCAGGGACCGGAAATGGGAGCATGTCGTTCCTGTCACGGCGTTTTGCCGACTACCCCCTTAAATAAAGATGTTCTCCATAAGCTCTGTAAGGATTGCCATCGAGAGTCGCGGGGGCCGACCGAATGCTCAGGGTGCCATAATCCGGAGCTGGTCGACGAGTCGGTATTTCAGGACAATTAGCCTCTGATCTATCCTCTTTCGAGGGCTTTGAGGTGGCAGAAAAAGCCACTTTCTTCGAAGCCCGATCTGTTGACAGGGGGGTGTTCTTGGCTATCATTGGAGGCATATCGTCTTTATTCTTCAAACGGACTGCCAAGCAACAGGTTCTTGAAAGGATGACTCTATGCCGCAAGAATTCAGCTATGAGGAAGCGATCAGGCTTGCTATCGAAACAGAAAAAGAGTTAATGGATTTCTACCGGCGGGCCGCAGACCTAACCGCAGATCCTGAGGGGAAGAGAGTGTTCGAAACGCTCGCGGACGATGAGCGTGAGCATGCTCTGCACTTTTTTAATCTCTATAGCGGGGGTGCTCTAGGGACTTTTCAGCAGTTTATCGATGAGCCTGGGACAACACAGTCGGCAATGATGCATGATCTGGAAAAGCGCTTCAGCCGTGATACCAAAGCGCGGGGTGCGATGGAGATTGCGTTACGCGAGGAGCGAGATCTGGAGAAAACTCTACGCCTCACAGCTTCGCGGATTGTCGATCCGATGGTGCGCAATGTTTTCGAAAGAATGGCGGTTGAGACGCGCCGGCATTATGATGTCATCGAATCTGAATATGCCCGTCTGATGGGGATGGTGCATGAAACCGATATAGATACTTATGTAAGGGAGTAAGTGAAGTCGTGAAAAAATTATTATGGGCTATTGTACTGCTGACATTCTGTTGTCCCCTTTCCAGCATTGCCGCAGAGGGCACCGATAAAATTCAATTTGTCGAGTTTCAGAATATTCTTGATACGCAGTGCAGCAAGTGTCATACCCGAAGTCGGATCGAAGAGGCCATGGCTCAAGGAAAGCCCTTTCTGGCGATCGCTGAACAGATGAAAGTGCATGGCGTCAACCTGAGTGAACGTCAGCGGGACGTGATGGGGGTGTATTGGTTGGAGAATACGCCGACACCGAAAAGCCTGACGGCGCCGCAGCAAAAAGATGATCCTCTGGCTGAATACCGCGCCGTATTACAGGCCCGCTGCACGGGATGCCATAGCCTTGAGCGGATTGAGCAGGCTATGAGCGAGAATCGGTCATTCGATACCCTGGCAAAGATGATGTTGGCCCGGGGTGCGGTTCTTTCAGAGGCGGACCGTAAAGTGTTGGGCGTGTTCTGGGGCAAACCGTTGCGTTAAAAATTAAGAACAGCTAAACTGACTGCCGGTGGATACAGATTCACCGGCAGTTTTTTGTTTTGGGCAGTGATTTTCGCAGGAGGGGGCGATGCGTCGGATAAAAGATTGGCCAGCAGATGAACGGCCGCGAGAGAAACTGCTCAATCGGGGGGCTGAAAGCCTCAGCGATGCAGAGCTGTTGGCGTTAATCCTGCGCACCGGCGATGCGTGCAGCGGCTTCACCGCTGTCGATATGGCCCGCGACCTTCTCTCCCGTTTCGGTTCTCTGCGCGAACTGGCGATGGCAGGCACTACGGAACTTTGCCGGTTGAGGGGGATTGGTCCGGCAAAAGCGGCTGAGCTGCAAGCCGTTTTCCAGCTGGCCAGACGTTTCAGCGGCAGTTGTCTGCAGCCTGGCGAACGTTATCTCAGCTCTGGCGATGCTTTCAGCCATTTTCATGAGCGTTTGCGAGATCTTCGAAAGGAGATTTTTCTGGCACTGCTGCTCGACAGTAAAAACCGCTTGCTGCGCGAAGTCCGCATCTCGGAAGGAAGTCTCAACGCCAGCATCGTCCATCCACGTGAGGTCTTCGCCGCGGTTGTCCGGGACTCCGCTGCCGCAGTTCTCTTTGTCCACAATCATCCCTCCGGTGACCCAAGCCCCAGCCGCGAAGATATAGAAATCACCAAACGACTCAAAGAAATCGGAGACCTGATGGGGGTCCGGGTGTTGGATCATGTCATTATCGGTAATGGCCATTACGTCAGTCTGGCCGATCGGGGATTGATGTAG
>Ga0102946_1000152_pt1 | contig 23623 bp, 23 predicted proteins | sample SalPon2A_A_D1_MG_FD_78209 | JGI IMG/M metagenome (GOLD analysis project Ga0102946, IMG submission 78209) | Soil microbial communities from South San Francisco under conditions of wetland restoration - Salt Pond MetaG R2A_A_D1_MG | ecosystem: Environmental > Terrestrial > Soil > Wetlands | place... | reverse complement strand
TGACCTTTGTCGACCCGGAAGCGCCCGTTGATGAACTGAAAAAAGCCTTCCGTCCCGAGACGCGCCTGGTTTTCGCCGAGACCATCGGCAATCCGGGCCTTAATGTTCTTGACTTCGAGAAGTTCAGCGCCCTGACCAGGGAGATGCAAGTCCCGCTGGTCATCGACAGCACCTTTGCCACCCCCTACCTCTGTAAGCCGCTGGAGCTGGGTGCCAACGTGGTCGTCCACTCGGCCACCAAGTATATCGATGGCCATGGCACCTGCGTCGGTGGTGTGATCGTTGACGGCGGTAATTTTGACTGGAGCAATGGCAAGTACCCGGAACTGACGGAGCCCGATTCCTCTTATCATGGCTTGGGCTACACCGAGAAGTTCGGCAGCTTTGCCTATATCGTCAAAGCCAGAGTCCAGTACATGCGTGATCTCGGGGCCACCCCGGCGCCACAGAATTCATTTCTGTTCAACCACGGTCTGACCACGCTGCCGTTGCGCATGGATCGCCACAGCAGTAACGCGCTGAAAATTGCCGAATTCCTGGAGAAGCATCCTGCTGTTTCCTGGGTCAACTATCCCGGCCTGAAGAGTCACCCGAGTTATGCTTTGGGGCAAAAGTATCTACCCAAGGGCCTCAGCGGCGTCCTGACTTTCGGCATAAAAGGCGGCCGTGAAGCGGGCATCAAGTTCATGGAGGGCTGCAAACTGATTGCCCTGGTCGTCCATGTCGGCGACGCGCGCTCTTGCGTTCTTCACCCCGCCAGCACGACCCACCGCCAACTGACGCCGGAACAACAGACCGCATCGGGGGTCACTGACGACCTGATCCGGATCTCGATCGGCATTGAGCACAGCGATGACCTGATCGCTGACATTGAACAGGCCCTGCAGCTCAGCCAACAATAACGGTCAAAAACAGATATTTTCAAAGGGCAGGTCCGGCAGGGCCTGCCCTTTTTCTGTTTTTATTGTTCTATCACGTAAAAGCTATGGATTTTAGTCCAGGTTTTTCAGCTTCTACTCATATTTTTTCATTCCCGCGAATGCGGGAATCCAGAGGTTGTGAGTACTGGATCCCCGCTTTCGCGAGGATGACGGTTGAGGCGGTTTTTGACTTTGCATGTAAGAGCACTTTCAGTCCCGCTTCATACCCATGAAATCTCAGTATATGGGTGTTTATTTGCCCAGACAGGCGGACAAATGTTCTTTCCCATCTATAATTATCGGAACAGAATATTTTTTTCTTTGTGTAAAAAACTGACTTGCCATACACGTAGTCGACTGGTATAGATAGCCATAGTATATTCTTTACTGTTTTGCTATTGTTTAGAAAAAGTCATTTTCCAAACACAAGGAGTATTTCCATGAGCGAAGAGAACCCATACGGAGACGGCACTCTGGCTCTCCACGCCGGGCAGGTTCCGGATCCTACGACCAATTCACGGGCGGTGCCGATTTATCAGACCAGTTCGTACACTTTCGATTCGGCCGAGCACGCCGCAAACCTGTTTGGCCTCAAAGAGATGGGCAATATCTACACCCGCCTGATGAATCCGACCACCGATGTTCTGGAAAAACGTCTCGCCGAACTTGATGGCGGGGTTGGCGCATTGGCACTGGCATCCGGCTCGTCTGCCATCACCCTGGCGATATTGAACCTGGCGCGCTGCGGAGACAACATCGTCGCCAGCAATTACCTCTATGGCGGCACCTATAATCTGTTCCATCACACCTTCACCCGCATGGGGATCGGCGTGAAGTTTGTTGACACGTCAAACCCGGCCAACGTGGAAGCGGCGATCGATGCCGACACCAAAGCCGTCTTTATGGAGACCATCGGCAACCCGAAAAACAATGTCGATGACTTTGAAGCGATCGCTGAAGTGGCACACAGTAACGGTCTGCCCCTTATTGTCGACAATACGGTCGCCACCCCGGTCCTCTTCAAACCGATCGAGCATGGGGCCGATATCGTCTGCTATTCACTGACCAAGTTTATCGGCGGCCATGGCACCAGTATCGGCGGCGCGGTCGTCGACAGCGGCAAGTTCGATTGGTCGAGTGGCCGATTCCCCGAATACACCACCCCCGATCCGAGCTATCACGGACTGGTCTATCATGAAGTGCTGGGTGAACTGGCCTACATTCTCAAGATGCGGATTACGCTGCTGCGTGACCTGGGCCCTGCTCTTTCACCATTCAATGCGTTCCAGTTTCTGCAGGGGCTGGAAACCCTGCATGTCAGAATGCCCCGTCACTGTGAGAACGCACTCAAGGTCGCCAACTTTCTGCAACAGCATCCACAGGTCAGCTGGGTCAACTATCCGGGACTGGACACTCACCCGGACCATGAGAATGTCAAAAAGTACCTTGCCAAGGGAGCTGGCGCGATTCTCGGATTCGGCATCAAGGGCGGAGCGGAGGCCGGGAAAAAGTTTATCGACAGTGTCAAGCTGGCCAGCCATCTAGCCAACATCGGTGACGCTAAAACCCTGGTCATCCATCCTGCTTCGACCACTCACCAGCAGTTAACAGATGAAGAACAAACAGCGGCCGGGGTCACAGCCGATTTCATTCGCGTTTCGGTCGGCATTGAGGACGTGGACGACATTATTGCGGATCTGGACCAGGCGCTGAAGGCAGCTCATTGATAGCGATATCGTTCAACTGTAGCAAAGCGGCCCAACCTGACGTTCAGGTTGGGCCGCTTTCTTTCAGAGTTCGTGAGTCGCGCAGCAGCGGTTAATCCACGGCCAGACCTTATTTGTCATCATAGCAAAAGAGACTATCAGGAGCCCTGTCACACTGCCCGACGTGCCCGGGTCGTTATCGACTGGTCTGCTGACACCGACTTGACCAATGGCAAGGTTCCGTACTCAGGTTGTTTTTCACAGTCAGCACGAGTCAGGTGCAAGAACAGACCGAGGCCAGCCAACAGCACACTGCTACTGATCAGGATCCCGATGGGGTAATTCAGGTTACCGGCAAGATCGAGCTGGCTGTACTTGATGATCATTATCAACCCCTCAAGCACCAGAGCTATGGAGACAGTCCCGACAAAACGGGTGATGGTCCTGCGGACCACCAGATAGGTATGGTCCTCTTCTTTTGAGTTTTTGCCATACTCTTTCCCGATCCCGATCCCCAGCTCAAAGATAGCCAGGGCGATGATGCTTGTGTTGATCGATTTGATCAGGACACTGACGATCTCCGCTCCTTCACTCAGCCCGGAATAAAGCTGAAAGCACGCCAACCCGAGGAGAAACAGGGAGAGCGAAAGAAAAATGAGCGCCAGAATGCGCCCCATCCAGAAGTTCATTTGGTTGATCATAAAATAATGCGACCCCTTTCGGTTCTTACCAGTAGTAAAATATTCACAAATTTTGCAACTCATATTTGCAACCCTTGTGCCACGGGTGTTTTGGCGAATGTATTTCAGAAGAGGTGACTTGATGACAACACTCATTAAAACCAGCAGCAGACGGCATCTGTCTGAAATAATCTGGATGCTGGATCATAACTTCTCTACCATTAAGAGATACAAACAGGTGGCATTTCCGACACAAAAAGTGGAAGAGTGCACACAATGCAGACCAAATCAGACCTTAACTTGAAAACCGGGCCTTTCTTTTTGCCCGGGTCCTGACTCTGTGTTATATTCCTGCGCCATGAAATTGAACCCATTCCATATTGTTCTGGTTGAACCAGAGATTCCGCCCAACACCGGCAACATCGGTCGACTCTGTGCGGCGACCGGAACCCATCTGCATCTGGTAGGTAAGCTCGGCTTTTCCCTGGACGACAAACAGGTCCGCCGGGCCGGTCTGGACTACTGGCCGGAAGTCATTCTGCATCGCTGGGAATCCCTGCAGGAACTGCAACGGGAATACCCCGGTGCATGCTTCTGGTACACATCGAAAAAAGCGACCCGTAGCTACGCGGACGCGGATTTTACCGCGGGGGATTTTCTGGTTTTCGGCAAAGAGACCCTGGGACTCCCCGAAGAGCTGTTAAAGCAAGAGGGTGACCACGCGCTGCGAATTCCGATCTTTTCCCCGGCAGTTCGCAGTCTCAACCTGGCTAACTCAGCGGCAATTCTTCTCTATGAAGCGTTGCGACAGACCGGCCAGCTTGAAGAATAGCACTCCAACAAGAGTCCAAACCTGATTTCGCCACGGAGTCACGGAGACTTAACGTTGGCAACAGAGCCGAATCTCATATTTGAGTCATCACCAGGTCTCAGAGCATCCGAACAACTGTGACACTGAAAAAATTCATCCGTAACAACGAAATGGCCGACCCCTGTTCTCGGGATCGGCCATTTGTATCTCTGTGACGTCGTCAGGACCTTCTAGATATCGTCAAGTAACCACTTCCTGGCACTTTCAACATCATTGAAGAGCTGTCCATTGATCAGTCCACGGTTGAGCAAGTACGTTTCCAGAAACCTGACGCTCTCAACAGCATCCTTGTTCAACTCAACCCAGGCTATTTTGTAGTTTCTCGTCACATTGAATTCATTAAAGATTTTTTTGTGTTCAACGCTGTGCAGGATCGGCATTGCCCGGGTGGAGTTGCCTATACCCAAAACCTTGAAACAGGCGTTTTCTTCACAGACTTTTGTGGTTTCATCCCAAAGCCGCACTGCACTGTCATAGGATTTTTCGCCACTTGATACCACCTCGACGTGATCACCTTTAAAATGTACAGACAACTGGTAATTCATGCGACAAATCCCTGATAGATCCAGACCATAAGGCAGATCAGATCAATCCTAACAATTTACTGCTACGCTCCAGAAATCCGGCCATCCGCTCCTTGCTGAGCGCCTGATGAGAGAGCAGTGCCAGATCGTAAGTCTGCTCGACCATCAAACCGGCCTTCTCATCGTTACCCTCTTCTTTCAACTTGAGAATTTTGTCGACAGCGGGGCTGGCCGTATTGACCAGCAGGGTGTGCTCGGAGAAGAGATCCATCTCTTCTGCGCCCTGACCCATCATCCGCGTCATCTCCTTGAATCGACGTGACTGCTCATTGAGCAGAATCATGCCCGTGACGCTGTCATCCTTGAGGGTTTCGACCCGGATAGTCAACCCCTTGACATCAAGACTCTTGAAAATATCCGCGATCCGGTCTTCACGGCTTTTTTCATCCTCGCCGGTGACGATTTTCTGACTCTTGTCCTCTCCGATCAGGTTTTCAGTGATGTCCGAATCGACCCGTTCAAACTTGACGTCGGTATTCTTCGATTCCAGAAACTGGATGAAATGGTTATCGATCACAGCATCCAGGATCAGGGCTTCCAGTCCCTGCGCCTCAAAAAGCTTCAGGTAGGTGACCTGAATCCCTTCGTCGTTGGCGTAGTAGACCTTCCCTTCGTGATGTACCTTGGCCCGTTCCAGATAATCGGGAAGCGTGGTGTACTTTTCTTCGGCAGTCGTGCGATAGATCACCTGATCCTTGACCTTGTCGTAGAACTTGTCTTCACGCATCATGCCGTACTTGACGAAGGTATGGATATCCTCCCAGATCGGCACAAAGGTCTCCCGTTCCTTGGCCAGTTCCACCACCTTGGCCGCCACCCTGGAACTGATAACCTCGCGGATCTTGCGCACCTGGGGATCGTTCTGCAGATAACTGCGTGAAACATTGAGCGGCAGGTCCGGAGCATCCAGACAGCCTTGCAACGGGGTCAAAAACTCAGGGATCAGTTCCGGGCAATTATCAGAGACGAACACCTGGTTACAGAACAGTTTGATGTGACTGCGGGTGACATCGAATTCATTAGTCAGGTGCGGGAAATAGAGGATTCCCTTCAGGTTAAACGGATAATCGATATTCAGGTGAATCCAGAACAGGGGCTCGCCTGACATCGGATAGAGTTTTTGATAAAACTCTTTATACTCCTCATCGGTCACCTCATTGGCGCTACGAGTCCACAACGGGTTGCGGTCGTTGACCTGCTCCCCCTCCAGACGGATCGAAACCGGCAAAAAATTGCAGTATTTCTTCAGCAGTGTTTTCACGTGATCCGCTTCGAGAAATTCTTTCTCATCGTCATTCAGATGGATAATGATCTCGGTGCCACGCTCTTCCTTGTCACCCTCCCACAGGTTGTAGCTGGTTGAACCGGCACATTCCCAATGCGCAGCAACAGCGTCCTTCTGGTAGGAAAGGGAGCGGATTTCAACCTTGTCCGCCACCATGAACGTTGAATAGAAACCGAGCCCGAAATGACCGATGATCTGATTCTTGTCGTCCAGGTGCTTGAACTTTTCGATGAAGTCTTCGGCGGAAGAGAAAGCGACCTGATTGATATATTTACGAATTTCATCGGCGGTCATACCGATTCCATTGTCGCTGATAATCAGGCAGCTGTTCTCTTTGTCTACTTTGACATCGACGATGTACTCATCGGCCAACTTCAACCCTTCCATCAGGTTGACATTCTGCAGCTTGTGAATCGCATCCACTGCATTCGAGATCAGCTCTCGCAGGAAAATCTCTTTTTCGCTGTACAACCATTTTTTGATGATCGGAAAAATATTCTCTGTGTGAATTGAGATTTGCCCTTCTTCTTTTTTCTTTGCATTTGCCATAGTTATCTCTCCTTGTCTGATTATTCAACAGAGTAAAATAGAAATGATTATCAATGTTGTCAAGACATCAAAACAAAAAAAGCCTGTCCCAGAACACTGAGACAGGCTTTTTCGACTATATAACCGTATGCAGTTACAATGGAACGAAACTGGTAATCCCGCGGCACAGGTAGAAAATCGCAAACATCAACGGCAGGATAACATTAGAAAGAAAGTGGATCAGCAAGCCATGACTCCGTCCCCAGATCTTTTTCATCGCAGTCAGACGAACGAACTCTCTGTCATACAAAAGCCGAACGAGAGAGACGGTGACTATATAGAGAGCAAACAGGGCTTTGACAAAGCTGACATCGAGGAATTCCATAACATCCTCCTCTTGAACATCCGATCAACTTTCTTGTCTTAGAAAGATTATACTACAGAATATAACAAACACCGTTCTATTTTACAACTATTTGATTAATAAGCGTAATTGTTATTTTTTACCTGATAAGACAAGCAAAGGCGTCGATCGCAAGATCGACGCCTTTGTCATACATGATGTGGCTGCGACTTTAATTTTCTGTCATGAAGTGTTTTTCGTACAGATCTTCAAGCTCAAGCAGATGCTTGCTTTCATCGCTGAGCAATTTCTGGAAGACCGGCGCCATTGGCGCACCCGCACAGCCGTTGACCAGGCACTTGTAAAACTCTATGGCATTCTTCTCCAGGTGGATCGAATATGCCAGAGCTTGCCGCGCGTCCGCATTCGGGCCAATCTCAGTCTGTTCAAGCATGTAATCAAGGTTCATGGTCGGCACCTCACGGGCCAGACCATCATCGCCAGCATCTACGCCTTCCAGCAAGGCGATTTCCAGCTCTTGCTTATGCTTCAGTTCGTCGATTGCGGCATCTTTAAGAATCATTTTCGCAGAACGGTCCGTGACGATGCGGACGGCATAGAGATAACTGCGGAATCCCTCTTCCTCCATCTGGATGGCCATCTCAAGCGCAGCTTCAACGGTATAACAAACCCCTTCCTGAATTGTCGGACATACCCTTTTCATCTTCTCTTCTCCCATCAATAGATAATGATATAGCCATGTTCAGTAGCAATTTTAGATATTTCCAGCACGTCCTCAATCTGATAAGACTCGCCATCCAGGGTAAAGGTGTATCCCCCGTCAGGATTTTTCCTGGCTGAGTCGATCAAATACTCAAAGCTGGCTGTTTTTACTGTTTCCACGCTGTGCCTCCACAACACTTATAGCTGTATACAATAGAGCATAATAGCATAAGTATGCAGAATTGACTATAGATTCAAAATGTCAAACTATTCCCCGATAATTTTAACCAGAACACGCTTTCTCCTGCGCCCGTCAAACTCACCATAAAAGATTTGCTCCCACGGTCCGAAGTCGAGGCGACCACTGGTAATGGCAACCACAACCTCTCGCCCCATCACAGTCCGTTTTAAATGCGCGTCGCCGTTGTCCTCACCGGTATTGTTATGTCGGTAGTGGCTCAATGGCTCATGAGGAGCTAACCCTTCCAACCATCGCTCAAAGTCCTGATGCAGACCACTCTCATCATCGTTGATGAAGACCGAAGCAGTTATATGCATGGCATTACAAAGCAAAATCCCCTCCTGAATGCCGCTCTCATCCAGACATCTTTGTACATCCCGGGTGATATTACGAAACTCTCTGCGCGCAGGGATATCGAACCAAAGCTCTTTTCGAAACGATTTCATAAAAAATATTCCTGACTCAGCAAAACTTTAATCTTATTCCAATTAAAGAAGCCCTTACAATGTTTCCATACAAGATTAGCAGGTTAGAGCCAACCTATCAATAAAAGGGCTATCCCGACCAATTAAGATACCTTACTAATAGGCAAACCTTATTGACAGCTGTCCTTTACATTCTATATATAATGCGGCGCACTAAACACAACATGATTAAAAACCGAGTATAATGGATCTATGACGAGAAAATCAGGAAAATATATACTTTTGATCTGTTCGATGATGGCTCTGTTCCTTGCAAGTTGTTCCGACAGTATTGCACCTGTCTACGCTGGAACCGGCGTACAGGTCATCGAAGCGAAGAAATTAAGTGACCTTGAGCTTGAATTCGATCGCTACAATTATGACTTGAACAAACTTCAGGATGGTGTTCCCCCGCTGATCCTTCAATCTTTCCCGGACGAACTGGCATCCCTGAGCTCCTCGAAAAAGAAAAAACAGTTTTTTTTCAAGTCTCTGCTGCCGTTGATTCTACTGGCCAACGAAGAGATCAAACGTGAGCGGTTGTTGCTTCTGGATCTCAAGGAACGGATCGAACTTGAAGATGAGGGACTCTCCGAATCGGATTACCATCTGCTGCTGACGCTTGCCAAACGTTACCAGGTCAAGATGACCCGGGACGATCCACGCAATACGCTGGACAAACTCTTGCTCCGCATAGATATCATACCTACAGAACTGGCTCTGGCGCAGGCAGCCAATGAATCAGCCTACGGTACCTCGCGTTTTTCTCAGCTTGCCAACAATCTGTTTGGTGAATGGACTTTTACGCCCGGGACAGGAATAGTACCGGAAGGACGCCCGGATGGGGAAATTTATGAAGTTCGCCGCTTCAACTCTCTGCTTGATTCGGTCCGCTCCTACCAGAAAAACCTGAACACCCATTCAGCATACAAGCCGTTCAGACTGTTGCGTGCTGAGGCTCGTTCCGCAGAACAGAAACCGAAAGGCGAGCATCTGGCAAAAGGTCTGTTGCGTTACTCAACCCGCCGGGAAGCCTATATCAAAGACCTGCAGTCGCTGATCAAGCAGAACCGTCTTGATCGTTACGCAACCGCCACGTTGAGAAAAATATAATTATTCTCAATCCTCGGGTTCAGCTTCAACAACGATCGCCGCCGGTGAATTGATCCACATATGACTGTACCAGCGCCAGCCACTCCCTTTGATGCGCGGAGCGGTCAGAGTGTACTTGTTTCTCCGTCCGGTCAGAGGTTTTTCAGCCCGCACAAGAAATAGTCCGGGCTCGCCATCAACTGCCACAGCCTGGCAACTGTTCTTCCCCTGCACAAAACAGTTCATTCGCCTGATATCGACATCCGTAGTGTCGATACGCACTTCCAGCTCAGGCGGATTATTATCATTCAAAATCGGGTCGGCAGGATTTTCCTCTGTGACCACCAATGCAGCCATCTTCAATTTCTCTTCAAACCCTTTAAACGTCGCATAGGGTCCTCCCATCGGAAAACGAGGCAGATTCATCAGCTCGCTCTTCGCATGGATCACACCAGACTGCTGGCAGAACGCCGCGTCAAACCCCATATCCTCAGCCAACTGCATCAACTCAAGGTTGTACTCCCCATAAGGGTAGGCCAATAAAGTCGGGGAGACCTTGAGATGCTTTTCAAACTGCAACTGAGCCCTTTCTATGTCCTGCCAGACCCTCTCCATCCAGTCGGAACGGGTCTCGCCCTCACGCAAATCAACAAGATGATCATGACTGAACGTATGGTTGCCGATATCCACCCCTTCCAGAACCAACTCATGTAACTCCTGCCACCCCAGATAACCACGAGAACCGACCGAATCACTATTGACAAATAGAGTGACCGGGTACTGATACTTACGCAGCAACGGCATCGCTTTTTCTTTAAAGGAAAGGTAAGAATCATCAACGCTGAGTGCGGCACATTTTTCCGGAAGTGTTTCACCCGCCCTGAGTCGTCGAACGATCTCCTTCAGGGAAAGGACTCGATAATTATTCTCCTGAAGATAGGCCAACTGCTGGGCAAAGACGGCAACATCAATATTGGTCGAGGAGTAGCGTGGTTCGTCAAAACGATGATAGAGGAAAACATTTGCGCCCCCCCAGGAAAATCCGGTCAGAAGAGTGCAAAGCAAAAACAAGGGAGCAATTATTCTAAAAACAGACAATCTCATAACAAATCTCTTCCATACAGGCTCAGGCAGTTCTGACTTTGTTGCGTAAATAACGTCGGATGGTGTTTCTGGCCTTGGGGGTCACAGCCCACTCCAGCCACTTCGGCAGGACTTCGGGCGTCTCGGCCGTTTCAACCGAAACCTGGTCCCCGTCCAACAGGCGGGTCTTGAGCAACCGGGTCCGGCCGTTAATCTGCCCGCGACGAGCAGTCAACCCCAACGACTCATGAATATCAAAAGCGAAATCGAGAAGGCTGCTCCCTTCCGGGAGAATGCGGATATCGCCGTTCGGCGTATAAACCTGAATGGTCGCTGAAGCCAGTTTGAGAGAAGCCGTATCGAACGCCGATTCCCCATCCATTAACGATTTCATCAGGACACGAAAGTTATCCAACTTGAACTCAAACCCGGGAGCCAAAACCCCGGAATCATTGAACCGTGCCAGCTTGCGCGTCGTGATTTCCACCCTCATCCGCTGCTTTCCGACCTGGACCGTCGTCTTCAGGGCCTGATAACCGAACTGTGATGAGACATTCAGATGATCGCGAAGTTTGCCGGGGATCGATGGAAACATGCTATGGAGAAGACCCAGAAAAATGTACGCATCCCGGGTCCGATCAACCTGAACCTCCAGAGTATAGAGAGCCACGAAGCCCCGATTCATCTCACGGGCACCGACAATGGAGAACGGTCGCCAGCGGTCCTTGAGCGAGACATCCAGACGTTGGTGCTCACAAACGTTGATGATATTTGCCCGCACCTTGCGCAGATAATTTTTCGACTGATCTCTGACCACTTCGACTCGCTCATTATAACGCTCGGCACGCCGGGGATAGATCAGCTGCAATGAAAGTGAATCAAGCTCGGTCGCTACATAACCCATTCCGAGATGCTGAGCCAACGGGACATAAATGGTTCTTGTCTCTTCAGCAATCAGCTTCTGTTTTTCCTCTGACAGGGCATTGATGGTCCTCAGGTTATCGATCCGGTCCCAGAATTTGAGACAGAGGACCCGGATATCTTCAATGGCCGCAAGGACAGTCTTCTTGTAGGTCGCTTCCTTGAGATCCTGACGATTCAAATCCTGGTGTTTCAGCTCACTCGAAGTCACCTTGGTCAATCCGTCGACCAACAGCGCGACTTCCTCACCATAGTTTTTCCGAACATCTTTCAGGGTCACGGGTGTATCTTCAACCACATCGTGAAGCAAGGCAGCGATCACGGAGGAGAAGTCCATCCAGTGCCGTGCCGCAAGGTGAGCCACCCGCAAAGGATGGAAGATATAGGGTTCTCCCGACTTGCGCACCTGATCAGCGTGAGAAGAGCGTGCTTCATCATATGCCTGCTGTACTGCGGAGAGTTCCTTATCGAGACGCTCTTCGGATAATCCGCCACCATAGTGCGTAACCAGCAGCACCATGATGTCATTGATCATCCGTTTTTCGGTGTTTTCGTCGAATGGCCCCATAAACCTTCAGTTCGCTCGTAAATAAATCGGTTTCTAGCCCGGCGGCCAGGCCATGTCCCGGCCACCCAAAAGATGAAAATGCAGGTGCCAGACCGACTGTCCACCACCCTCGTTACAGTTATTAACCACCCGGAACCCATCCTCTGCAAAGCCAAGATCGTTGGCCAGCTTACCTGCCGTCTGATAGACATGGCCAATCAGTTCATTGTCCGCCGTTGTCAGGTCGAGAGTGGTCCGAATATGCTTGCGCGGAACGATCAGAAAGTGATGCGGCGCCTGGGGATTCAGATCATCGAAAACAATAACCTCATCATCCTTGTAGCGAATTTTTGCCGGGATTTCACCTGAGACGATCTTACAAAAAATACAATCAGCACCCATATTTGACTCCTTTCGGCAGGATAGATTCTAACAAACATTTTTCTAACAGGGTACCGCAAAATAACCTCGACACCCCCATTGTCACACTTATTGTCCCATCACTCCCTGTTGTTGACTGCTTCTTCTTTCCAGATGGTTTCTCTTTTATCGTTCCACCAGCGGCCATCTACGGCAGCCGTCAGTGATTCACCAACGACAACCAGCGTAAGAGAGGAACGACAACCTTTGTCCCTGCTGAAAAAATCACGACCGCGACATGCGACAACGATATTCTCAAGGGTTCCGCAGACGACCTCTTCACCGGGAAGAGTCAAGCGATGCAGAAGTGCAATCGGCACATCGTTGCCGTAGCCTCTTTTTAAGATCGCCACCAGTTCCTCAAGCGCGAAAGTGTTCATATAAATCAAAAGTGTCACACCGGGTTGGGCCAGGCTCTCGAGCTCGGCGGCAGCCTTGTCGGTATCCTTCAAGGTCCGTGGAGAGACGATTACGGCCCGTTTACAGACATCAGGAAGATCGAGTGTTCGCTTCAAGGCCGCTGAGGCCGCGTTTGCGACGCCAACTCCCGGAACAACCAGAGCACAGGCGCCAAAGTGATCAATGACCCCCTGAAACGGAGCATAAAAGGTCAGGTCGCCAGGAATGAGAAATGCGACATCATTGGTGACCAAACGTGCCGCAATGAGGTCGAGGAGAGGTTGAAAATCGTAATCAAAAGGGCTCAGAACCTCTTTTCCCGACAGAAAACCGGCATAGGTCTCCTCATAGGGCGTCAGCAGAAAAACAGTGCCGGACTTTTCCAGGCAATCCCTTCCCTGCAGGGTCAGCAACTGAGGATTACCAGGCCCGGCACCTATAAAAAAAACCTGTCTCATTCAGCGTAGCCTTTACGCAGATAGATAAGGAACTCGCGGTTTCCCTTGGGACCAAGGATCGGGCTTTCGGTAACACCTCCGATCTGGCAACCCAGCAAAACAGCAAGACTCTTGATTTCATCGATGACCTTCTGCTGCAGGTCCAGATCGCGAACAACGCCACCCTTGCCAACCATGCCCCTGCCAACCTCGAACTGTGGTTTAATCAGGGCCAGAATTTCTGCTTTGTCGGACAGCAGCAGGAGGGTGCGGGGGAGAACCTTGGAAAGAGAAATAAACGAGGCGTCGATGACCGCCAGAGAAGGGTGTTCACCCAAAGTATCCGGGGTCAATTCTCGAATATTACAGCGCTCCAGATTAACCACCCGCTGGTCCTCGCGCAGACTCCAGGCAAGTTGGCCATAGCCGACATCGACAGCAAAAACCTTGGCGGCACCACGCTGCAGCAGGCAATCGGTAAAACCTCCCGTAGAAGCCCCAACATCAATTGCGACGCGACCAGTGGGATCGACGGGAAACTCCTGAAAAGCTTTTTCCAGTTTGAGACCACCTCGCGAGACGTAAGGGATATCCCCTCCCTTGATTCGCAATTCCACATCAGGATCAAAACGGGCACCGGCTTTATCCACGCGATGGTCTGCGACAATCACCTTTCCTGCCAGGATCAAAGCCCTGGCACGCTCCCGGGATTGCGCCAGCCCCTGATCAACCAGGAGTTTATCAAGACGTTCTTTTTTCAACGTTCAACCTTGTTCAGGAGAAGAAACAGGAAAAAAAAGGACCTTTGTTATTGGCAATGCTGCAAGCTAGCATACTCGAATAGCCGGTTCAATCAGCGTCAAACAAAGAAGAGAATAAATCCGTCTCACGAAGACACCGTGATGCAGATTTTAGACGAAAGCTCTTGACCTTCCATTCAGTGCTCGCAGGTTTCCGCCTCAGCTACCACTAATGGACCAGCCACAAAAAAGGCCGCCGGTTATCCGGCGGCCTGAATCAAGGAAGCAGGAATAGTGATTATTTATCTTTCTACTCTTTGATGTTGCCTTTAATGCCAACAGTAATGATTTCGAGCGGGATATTCTTGCCACTTGCTGCCAAAGCCTGACGTGAGAGTGCAACCAGACCAGAGCAACAGGGCACTTCCATCACAGCAACGCTCAATTTCCGAATGCTGCCGTGCTGCAGCATCTCTGTCAGTTTCTGCAGATACGCCTGCCCATCATCCAACTTGGGGCAGCCGATCAACAGCGCCTTGTCTTTCAGCATATCCTTATGGAAATCGGCATATGCAAACGGGACACAATCGGCAGCCAGCAGAACTTCGGCATTTTCAAGGAACGGGGCAGTCGGCGGCACCAGATGCATCTGTACCGGCCACTGGCGCAGTTCAGAAGGGCGCTGCCCAGCGTCGCTGGTCTCGGCAGCGGGCTTTGTTTCGAAGCCCATCAAACGAGACGAGGGACAGCCACCGCCTTGAGAAGGAGCGGCAAAAGTCTTGACCTGAGCCGAGGGGCAACCGCCGCCGTGAGCAGCTGCCGCAGGGGCATGACTGTGTGGCTGCGGGTCGCGGCCGATCTCTTTCAGGCGCTGAGTAACGGCTTCCTCGTCGAACTCGTCAGCATCACGCTTTTCAATGGTGATCGCACCTTCCGGGCAATCGCCGAGACAGGCCCCCAGTCCATCACAGAGGTTATCCGCAACCAGACGAGCCTTGCCATCAATAATCTGAATGGCACCTTCGGCACAGGACGGAACACAGAGTCCGCAGCCGTTGCATTTTTCTTCATCAATCTTGACCATTTCACGTATTGCCATGCTGTTCTCCTTATTGTTTTATGATTTCTGAACGATTATCGTTTTCTCGTTAGTTTTGAGTGAAGTTACCTGAATAACGAAAACGTCTCATTGACTGAGGTCAAAAAAATATTTTTTTGCAACAAGAGCAGGTCACAGGGGAAGACAGGCCTTTTTTTTCTAGGCGCAAGGTGTTATTAATCTACGCAATATAACTTTTCCGGTGTCGATCCAGGTGAAACACGATACGTATCCGACATAGTCGCACAAAGGAGTCTCAACATGAACCACCAGCAATCTGAAAAACTTTTTTCCGAAGCAAAAAAAACGATCCCCGGCGGTGTTAACAGTCCTGTCCGCGCATTTAAATCTGTCGGATGCAATCCGATTTTTATCAGTCGTGCAAAAGGCGCCTATATATATGACGCTGATGACAACCAGTATATTGATTACGTTGGCTCCTGGGGTCCGATGATTCTCGGTCACTGTCATCCGAAAATCGTTGAAGCGATCCAGCAGACCGCTGCCAACGGTGCCTCGTTCGGCGCACCGACCGAAAAAGAGATTGTCCTCGCCGAAATGGTCTGCGATGCCTATCCCAACATTGAAAAGATCCGCATGGTCTCTTCGGGAACCGAAGCGACCATGAGCGCCATCCGCTTGGCACGTGGCTACACCGGGCGTGATAAAATCCTTAAGTTCGACGGCTGCTACCACGGCCATGCCGACAGTTTACTGGTCAAGGCCGGTTCCGGTCTCGCCACCTTCGGCGTTCCCACCTCTCCCGGTGTTCCGGCTGACTTTGCCAAGCACACCCTCACCGCCGTCTACAACGACCTGGAAGACGCCAAAGCGATCGTCGCCGCCAACAAGGGCGAAGTTGCCTGCATCATCCTCGAACCGATTGCCGGGAACATGGGCTGTGTGCCACCGAAGGCCGGCTTCCTCGAAGGATTGCGCGCACTCTGCGATGCCGAAGGGATTGTGCTGATTATCGATGAGGTCATGACCGGTTTCCGCGTCGCTTACGGCGGCGCTCAAGAACGTTTCGGCGTGCGCGGTGACCTGGTAACGCTCGGCAAGATTATCGGCGGCGGACTTCCGGTTGGCGCTTTCGGTGGCAAGAAAGAGATCATGGAGCATCTCTCCCCCGATGGCGGCGTCTACCAGGCCGGAACGCTCTCCGGCAACCCGCTGGCCATGAGCGCAGGAATTGCGACCCTCAACCTGATCAAGGAAGAAGGGTTTTATGACATTATCGAAGAAAAGAGTGCATATCTGTGCAAAGGCCTGAGCGAAGCAGCCAGTGCCGCAGGCGTCGCAACCGCCCTGCAACGGGTTGGCGGAATGTTCTGCACCTACTTCCAGGCTGAAGAAGTGGTCAATTTTGCCGATGTCAAACCGGAGACTCCGCAGATTTTCGCCAAGTTCTTCCGCTCGATGCTTGAAGACGGAGTCAACCTGGCCCCGAGTCAATACGAGTCCGGATTTATGAGCGCGGCGCACTCCACAGAAGATCTCGACAAAACTATCGAGGCTGCCAGCAAGGCATTTCGCAGCTTGTAATCTCAGCAAACTGAATTCATACAAAGAAGGCCGGACACTTCGTATGCCCGGCCTTCTTTGCGCTCTTCCCATCGAAAAAAGTCGCTACCTGCTTTGAAACAAATCCATAAAAGAGTCGATCACTAACCTTGCTTCCGCAAGTTTAACTCTCTGGCAGTACGATTTCAAAAACCCGCGGACATATACCGGGGCAGGAAGACTGTCAAATTTCTGCTGTTCGATGCTCTGCAGATAAGTTGTACTGACCTTGGTCCAATCCGCCACATCTCTCAGGCTCAGGCCCTGTGCCTCGCGCATCTGCTGCAAAAAAAGTCCGGGATTCTGCGAGGGATCGGCATCAACGACCACAACGCGCGACTCTGCTGCAGGAGTTGCAACACTGACTTCAGGGGCGCTCTTGCTCTTGTCATTGGAAGAGACAGACTGGCGAGCCTGCAGAATCTGATCATAAGCCTCCTGCAGCGATGACAGCTTTTCCTGACTCTCCTCTTCATCCATCAAGGAATAGGTCGCCAGAGATTTCTTTCTGTAGAGATTTCGCAGCTCTCGAAAAGACTGCTCAATCTCGAGCATACTGGCGTCAGATGGCAGACCTAAGCGTTCAAAGCTCTTCTGAACCGAGCTGTCATCCATTGCTCATGCCTTCTGCTCGTAGGTTGACTGCTGCACAATACTGCGGATGTCCTCTGCGAAAAAACAGTTAGGAAACATGTCCAGAACCGGCCTTTGAGCCTTGAGAGACGTCAACACCCGGTCATCGGTCCGGACAATACCGGACAGAGTGACGTCGATGCCAAAAAACTCACGGCAAGCAAGAACGATGTCCCTCCCCAGCTCACGCCCCTCGATCAACTGAGCTTGATTTATGATCAACTGCGGGCTGAAATTTTTCATCGTTTGATTGATCTTCTTACCCACGACATTGTCGCGACATAACAGATCGAGCATCAGCTCGCGCGGAGAGCGCACTCCGCTTTTGACTTTGTCACTCAGAGCAGTATCGACCAGCTGTTCAGCCTTAAGGTCACGAACGACCTTGCGTAGCTTGCGAAAGTAAACCGCCCGCAGAAAATGGTATGCATTTTCTATCGATGTCGGAGTCGGCATAACCACCATCAGGCCATCATGTGCGGCGATAAAAAAATCGAGAACATTGTAGGAGCTGCCCGCACCGAGATCGATAAAGATATGATCCGCTTTCAAGGAGAATATCTGACGAATCATCTTCAGCTTCTGTAGATAGTTCAGGTTGGCCATGTCGAGCATCGCCCTGGCGCCGCTGATCAGGGAGAGGTTATCGAAAGAACTGGGCTGGAGAATTTCTTCCAGATCGGTGACTTTTTTCAGAAACAGGTCACTGAGGGACCCCTTGGGATGACTCATCCCGAGGAAGGTGTGCAGGTTGGCGCCACCAAGATCAGCATCGACCATAATGCAACGTTGCCCCTGCCTGGCCAGAGTCATGGCGATGCCGGTACTGATGACCGACTTCCCGACCCCGCCCTTACCTCCCCCGATAGCCCAGATTCTCGGACCGGGAGGCTCTATAGATGAATCAACTGACCCAAGCATGGCCCCTCATATTCAACAAAATATGCTATCACAGACATCACGATATTGTGAGCTTAACCAGAAAACATTAAAAAAGATCTCTATTTGTCTAATAAAAGCAGAGAGATGTCAAGGTGAACGAAGACGACAATACCCGTCAGACGACGAACTGACAGGACAGAGCCGGGAGCAGCAACCTTTCACAACACCGGTCATGCCATGCGTAAAAAACGGAAAGCACAGTCAGCTCGTCACTGCCCCTTTGGCCGCCGATGAGACCAATCGCGCATATTTGGACAGAACCCCCCTGGGATAGGCACTCTCCGGCGCCAGCCAGTTCTGCCGTCTCAATTCCATCTCCGGGCTTGAAACGAGTAACGTTAACTCATCTTTCTCCAAATCGATTTCAATCTGATCCCCTTCACCAATCAGGGCGATGGCTCCCCCAACCTGAGCCTCGGGAGCGATATGCCCGATCATGATGCCATGGGTCCCGCCCGAAAATCGGCCATCGGTAATCAAAGCCACGCTGTCGCCCAACCCCGCGCCCATCAGCGCTGCTGAAGGGGACAGCATTTCGCGCATTCCCGGCCCCCCTTTCGGCCCTTCATAGCGAATGACGATGACATCTCCAGGATTGATACGACTATCGAGAATTGCCGCGAGAGCATCCTCTTCGCGGTTGAAAACCCGTGCCGGTCCACGCATTGTCTGCAGAGATTTGCCGCTCTGTTTGAGGACGCATCCCTCCCCGGCCAGATTGCCGTACAGGATGCGGATATGAGTCCCTGCGGGCGCGTAGGGGGATGCTGCAGGAAAGACGATGTCCTGAGCGGCGGGCAGGCAAGGAGCTGAAGCCAGGTTTTCAGCCACAGTTTTGCCAGTCACGGTCAAACAATCTCCGTGCAGGAACCCGGCATCGAGTAACGCCTTCATCACCATCGGCACCCCACCGAGACCATGGAGATCATTCATCAGGTAACGACCAAACGGTTTGAAATTCCCGAGCAGTGGTACTTTTTGCGTGATGGCCGAGATGTCAGCCAGAGTCAGGGCAACATCCGCCTCTTTTGCCAGAGCCAGCAGATGCAGCACCGCGTTGGTTGATCCTCCGAGAGCCCAGGCAACGGTCAGTCCGTTCTCAAACGCTTTGCGTGTCATGATCTCCCTGGCCGTGACTCCCCGCGCGAGAAGATCGATGACCGCACGGGCCGTACGAATCGCATCATGACGCTTATCGGTGGAGATGCGGTTCTGCTGATCAACAGCCATATTAGAAGACGATCCGGGCAGACTCATCCCCATCGCCTCAATGGCGGCTGCCATGGTGTTCGCGGTGTACATCCCACCGCAGGATCCGGCACCGGGGCAAGCGTGGCATTCAATATCGTGTAAAAGGTGATCATCGATCTTGCCGGCAGCATGAGCCCCGATCCCCTCGAAGGCGCTGACGATATTCAACTCCTCGCCACGATGTTGTCCGGGCAGAATACTGCCCCCGTAGAGGGTTAGCCCCACCAAATTATTCCGCGCAATCGGCATCAATGCAGCGGGGATGGTTTTATCGCAACCGGACAGGGTGACGACAGCGTCAACCCGGTAGCCTTCGGTCATCAGTTCGATCGCATCTGCAATCACCTCGCGGCTGACCAGCGAATATTTCATCGCTTCGGTTCCCATGGAGATCCCATCGGAAACGACCGGCGTGCCGAAGATAATCGCCTTGCCACCAGCCGCATCGATTTCTGTCTGCAACAGATCGCCAAGTTCGCGAATATGATCGTTACAGGGGGTCCCGTTGGTGTAGGGAACCGCCAGAGCGATCAGTGGCTTGTCGAAGTCCTCGTCACTGAAACGGACAGCTCTCAGCATCGTGCGCGCAGCGGTCCGTTCAATCCAGTTTCCTGCATCACGTTGCCCGGTAATTGTACCACTGCGTCTTTTCATCCTCTCCTCCGCTACTTCTCCAGGGCAGTCACCCCGGTCCGAGCGATCTCTATGACGTGTTCCTGTCCGACCTCATCGAGAAAAGTGTCGATCCGACGGGTTGAACCAGCCACCTGAAGAATATGGATATCTTCGCTTTTCTGATCGAGCACTTCAAAATTGTAACGTCCGTGGAACGACTCAAGGTGTGCCGCATCGACCTCCAGCTTGACGATCGCGACCTCACGCCAATAGCTGTGGTCGGTGTCAAGCTCCTTCACCGAAACCACCTCGGTGAATTTTTCCAACTGCTTGATCACCTGATTGACTTTTGCCTCATCATCCTCCTGCAGGGTGATGGTCATCCGGCTGATCCCTTCGATTCGCGAAGAGCAGACCGTCAGGGTGTCAACATTATACATCTTCTTCCGGATCAACATCGATACCTTATTGAGCACTCCGGGGCGGTCCAGCATAAAGGCCAAGATGGCTCGGCGTTTCATGATTCTTCTCCCTCACTGTCACTGGTTTCCGGCAGATGCACTCCGGGACGTTTAACGATCATATCCTCGAACCCGCCACCCGATGGAACCATCGGCAAGATCACTTCGGACGGATCACAGATAAATTCAATAACGATCGCCCCTTTCTGGTCAATGGCCTGCTGCAGCGCCGGTGTCACCTCCTCCGCAGTTTCAACCTTGACGTACGGGATACCGTAAGCCTTGGCGATCAGGCCGAAATCAGGACTCTGCATCGGTGTGCCGGCGTAGCGCCCGTCGAAGAACAGCGTCTGCCACTGGCGCACCATGCCGAGATATCCGTTATTGAGCAGGATAATCTTAACATCAAGCTGCTGCTCCATGATGGTGCCCAGCTCCTGAATGTTCATCTGGAATCCGCCGTCTCCGCTGATCGACCAGACCCGCTCGTCGGGTCGGGCAAGCTTGACCCCGATCGCCATCGGCAGAGATGCCCCCATGGTTCCGGCGCCGCCAGAGGCAAACCAGCTGTTTTCAGTCTGGTAATTGTAAAAACGGGCCGCCATCATCTGGTGTTGTCCGACATCAGGGACAATCAGATCCTTGCCACCGGTCAATTCAGAGAGCTGATGGATGATCGATTTCATCAGTAGCTTGCCGGCGTCACCCACACAGCCTTCGATCTCTTTCGCCAGGTCTTCCGCCATCACCTGCCTGAAAGAGTCGATCGTCTCGAACCAACGCCGCCGGGGCTTAAAGGACAGCATCGGATCACCGAGCAAAACATGCAGGGTCCGGTAGACATCGGCGTTGATAGCGACCGTGGTGGAAACATTCTTGTCGATTTCAGACGGGTCGATTTCGACATGGATCACATCCGCGTTCTGCGCATACTCGTTCAGCCTACCGGTGACCCGATCATCAAAACGCATGCCGAAGGAGATCAGCAGGTCTGCATCCTTGATCGCGCGGTTGGCCTCAACGGTCCCGTGCATCCCCATCATCCCGAGGCTCAAGGGATGATCCGCGGGAACGGCTGAAAGGCCATGCAGGGTAAACGCAATCGGGATATTGACCTTTTCTGCGAATTGCTTCAGCAGTTTTCCGGCGTTGCTGTTGATGACCCCGTGACCGCAGAACATCACCGGTCGCTCACTGCGGTTAATCAGGTCAATTGCCCGTTGCAGAGGTTCACGCTCCGGTGTGGGGTGATAGAAGAATCCGGGGAGTTTCGGACGAAAACTCTGCGCATCAAATCGATATTCGTCCGCGACCAACTGGTTCTGTACGTCTTTGGGGATATCGAGCACCACCGGCCCACCCCGACCGGTGGTCGCGACGTAGAACGCCTCATGGACGGTCTCTTCGACCTCTTCTGCACTAAGAGGCATATAGGTCTGTTTACAGATCGGCATCATCACCCCGACCACATCGCTCTCCTGAAAAGCGTCGGTCGCAATCACCCCGGTCGCGACCTGCCCGGTGACAGCCAGCATTGGCACCGAATCCATGTATGCATCGGCAATCCCGGTTGCCAGGTTCATCGCCCCCGGTCCCGAAGTTGTCATGCAAACACCGATCTGTTGCCGATTGGTTGACAGGGACGCCCGCGAAATCCCCTGCGCCATAAAAGCAGCACCCTGCTCATGCCGGGCCATGATGAAATGGAAATCCCCCAGCTTATCCATCTCATCAAAAATCGGCATGATGGCACCACCGGTATACCCAAAAATAAACTTGACGCCTTTATCCTTTAACGCCTGCAACAACAGCTTTTTTCCCGTCATGACGACCCCTTTGTCACAAGTTTATAAGTCTTTGAATGTACTGGAAATAAATATTAACAAAGCTGGTCAGAATTATCACCTTTAAACCATATTTCCAGAGAAACGGGAAGATTAACGATCAGGGGGTACGAACACTTAAATTCTGGTGAGAATAAAGAGACGCATCACTCCTTCTTCAACGCAAAGCGGGGACCTCCTGTCCAGGAAGTCCCCGCTTGTAGCGCGATTATGTTGCTGATGTTATGCCAGTTTATCCGTTGCCACCCGGTAACGTGGATCCTCCAGATTGACTTCGATCATACTTCCGGCATTAGTGAGTAAGGTCCGGCATTCCTCGCTCAGTCCCTTAAGGCGCAGTTTCTTGCCCTGGTTCAAATACCGTTCAGTCAGGCTGCTGATTGCTTCGAGTCCCGAATGATCACAGACGCGTGAAGCACTGAAATCGATGACCACCTGATCCGGATCATCATGCGGGGTGAACTGGTCATAAAAGCTGCGAATTGAGCCAAAAAACAACTGGCCGCTCAGTTTATATATTTTCGCCCCGTGAGCATCGATGCTGCAGGCTGAGTTGACGCGCTTGGCACTTTCCCAGGCAAATACCAGCGCTGACACCACAACCCCGACGGCCACGGCCACCGCCAGGTCGGAAACGACAGTGACACCCGAAACCAGAATCAGCACCAAAGCATCACTGCGCGGGATTTTATTCAGAATACGTAAACTTGACCAGGCGAAGGTACCGATGACCACCATGAACATAACCCCGACCAGGGCCGCAAGCGGAATCATCTCGATCAAACCAGGAGCTAAAACAATAAAGGCCAGCAGACTGAGCGCAGCAGTAATGCCGGAGAGTCGACCTCGTCCGCCGGAACTGATATTGATGATGCTCTGCCCGATCATTGCGCAGCCGCCCATTCCGCCGAAGAATCCCGTGACCACATTGGCAACACCCTGACCGATACATTCCTTGTTCCCACGACCCCGGGTCTCTGTGAGTTCATCGACCAGAGTCATGGTCATCAACGACTCGATCAGGCCGATAGCCGCCAGAATGAATGAATATGGCAAAATTATGAGGATATTATCCAGAGTCAGCGGGACCATGGGAATGTGAAACTCTGGCAAGCCACCTGCTACCGAAGCCAGATCGCCAACCATCCGAATATCCAGATTCATACCGTGAGCTATGCCGGTCACCACTACAATCGCCACCAGAGAGGAAGGGATAGCGCGGGTCAGTTTT
>Ga0102946_1000151_pt1 | contig 23784 bp, 18 predicted proteins | sample SalPon2A_A_D1_MG_FD_78209 | JGI IMG/M metagenome (GOLD analysis project Ga0102946, IMG submission 78209) | Soil microbial communities from South San Francisco under conditions of wetland restoration - Salt Pond MetaG R2A_A_D1_MG | ecosystem: Environmental > Terrestrial > Soil > Wetlands | place... | reverse complement strand
TCCAGTCGTGAAGTGCTGGGGTCGGTCATCAATACCCCGGCGAACAATGCGGTTCGAAGGGACTGCATGTAAAAACTCGGGGTGCCCACTTCTTCAAAACGCAGTGGTGGCAGGTTGACTTCCATCATGGATTTGACGAAATCCTGTCCGGAGATTTCGTCAATTTCAAACCCGGGGAAGCTGTAGGAATCGCGGTAGCGGCGAATTTCCCGGTCGTCCACGTAGTTGTTGCCGAATGCGCCAAAGTACCAGTTGGCCAGCGCTTCATCACGGTCGCCGTCGGCAATACCTGCAGCGTTATAAAACCAGATTGATGAGTGCTTTAGCGGCAGTGGAAAACCAAAATCAACTCCTGCCAGGGCACGGGGATAGGTTTCGCTGTTGGCATAATCTGCATAGGCGCCAAGTTTCCAGCGCCAGCCCTTTTCGTGATCAACTGCGCCCAGTGATTTGCGGGTGTTTGTGTAGCTGAGTTCCAGGGCAACCGAAAAAAGGTCATCGAAATCGGAATCGACATTCTGATTGCCGGGCAGGGTATCCAGTCCTGTGTAATAAGCAGCCTCACCGCTGAAATCGAGTTGTCGGGGCTGGTCAAAAATCAGCGCCTTGTCGTAGCCAACGATAAATGCGTCACCCTTGCGGCTGCGCTCGGTGGGGCCAAACAGGTCGTAAAAATCTGCGTTATTGTGCCAGTAACGGGCATGCCAGTTGAGCCGCCGGTATTCGATATCGGCATGCAATCGTTCACTCGAGGCGAGCGAGTCATCAATGCTGTAGGAGGCGTTGGCATGGATGGAACTCAATCCAAATGGATTGCTGAACATCCAGTTATAACCCAGGGCGAAAGTGTCCTTGTATCCCTCGACAATCGGGTATGCGGAAGACAATCCAATTTCAGAGCCGGGGGTGAATTTGCCTCGCCGGGTGACTTTGGATTCCAGGTCCACATCGTCAAGTGTCTGTGTCACTGACCATTCCCTGACGATCGGATTGTTTCGGGCTATTTCGTTGCCCAGAAAAGTAATGGCGTTCAGGTCTTCAAGTGGTTTCGGGTCGATGACTGCCGGAACCAGGCCTTCGCCTGTGAACTCGTAAACGATCAGGGATCCGTCTTTCATCGGAATCGGGCGGAAAAAGCCGGTTTCTGCATTGGTGACCGCCTCGATTTCGGCGGTTTCGATTTCATAGCGGAAAATGTTGGATACACCGGTGAAATAACTGCTGCCATACAGGTACTTGCCATCGGGGGTGAACACGAATCCTTCCGGAACCGCCGTGCCAAAGTTAAATTCAGCCATCGGCTCGCTGTTACCTGAGAGCAAATCATCGGTGCGGAAAATTCGTAAAAACTGATTACCGCTGACTTCGCCCATTGAAGCGGAGAGCATGGTGCCGTCTGCTGAGACGTCCAGCTCGTACATGATCTGTCCGTAAGGCCAGGTATGAACCTGGTTCCAGGATTCATAAGGGTAGGGCATGCGCACCAGGGTGACGTAACCATCAAGATGGCGCAGACCCCAGATAGAACGATCTGCACGGTTGAAGGCCAGGTCTCCGATACGCGCATCCTTCAGCAGCATCCGCTCTTTTCCTGTTGCCACATCAAGCGCCATGAGGTCGCGGTATTCGTGATTGTCGGTGGTGTAGAAAAACGTGCGGCTGTCCTGGTCCCATGCTGATGAGGTCACCCGGTAGAGCATGGGGCCCTTGATGTCGACCAGCCTCTCAACCGTGTCAGTTCCCTGTGCCAGGGTGCCGATGTGCGCGACGACTCCCGGATAGCGAAAAGCGCCGATCAGGGAGTTGGCTTGTTCGTCGTAAAAGGAACGAGATGCAGAACCCAGACCATTGCTGGTGAGCCGCCTGGCGGATGTCACCGGAAATTTCCTGATCTTTTCAAGGTTGGCGGCCTGAAACGATTTCTCGAATTCGATCCAGTCGTCCCAGGCGTCTTCCAGCGATTTTCCGAATACGTGCTGGAATTGTTGTGCGTAGTAGCGCTCGCTGTCCTCACCACGCTTGAGCCATTCGATCACATCTTGTGGCGACCAGGTATGGGCCAGGTAACTGAAGAACCGGGTTCCATAGAGATAAGCATTCACGCCCACCTGGAAATCGACCCGCGTTCCTGCCGATACCAGTCCGAGGTTGCTGTAGAACTTTGCGTCATCACGAACCATGCCACGGAAGACCATCTCATCGAATGCGCCCTGGGCACGTCCCAGGCCTCCGGCCAGCCAGGTTTCCATGAACACCGCGCTGCCTTCTGACCACCAGCGCGGGGTCATCACACGCGGAGCAGCGAGGTAGAAATAAAGTAATGTTTCCGGGTGGTCCTGGACCGGAGTGGGTTTGCCGAAAAAAACCTTGCGCCACCAGGCGTCCTGCTCGTTCCAGACATCTCCGGTCGCAACGTGAACCATCTCGTGATTCATGTTCATGAACATGCGTTCACTGGCGGTAAAGGTTTCAAACGACCGGCTCAGGGGGGCAATGTCGATGTGCACATTGTTGTTGGGAACAGCGCCGGCAGCGGCGTTTCCGTAATCCTTGAAATCTGTCAGGAGAATTGAAGTTTTCTCCCAGGGTGTCCATTCGAACAATTCGGTCTGAAGCGCCAGGGTGTTGTGGAAGCTGCGACCCACATGCGGAACGAGATAGGTCTGGAGGGGATCGGAATAGAGCAGAAACAGATCGTCTGTTTCCAGCACATCCAGTTCGAGGGACTGGGCTTGCACCGTGCTGCAAGCCATCAGGGAACAACAGATTATCCTGCCAACTGTCTTCTTGATTTTTTTCATATGGCCTCTCCCGTGGCGCATTAAGGATAGTCTATTTCCAGATGACAATTGGGGTCAGAGTAAAAATAGCACCGAGTTGTTTTTCTGCTTGGTGCAGTGAGGGCTATTTTTACTCTGACCCCAAACAAAAAAAAGGCCACCTGAATCATCAGGTGGCCAATCGCTCTCTCTGCGTAGGTTCTTTAGTTGCGCACTGCCTGCGAGGAAAGCTCGCTGTTCAGTGCACTGCGGAATCCTTCACTGTTGAGTGCGCTACGGAAACTTTCACTGTTCAATGCGCTGCGGAAGCCTTCGCTGTTCAGTGCGCTGGCCAGTGCTTCGCTGCTCATTGCCAGGCGGAAGCTTTCACTGTTCAATGCGCTGCGGAAGCCTTCGCTGTTCAGTGCACTGCGGAAGCCTTCGCTGTTCAATGCGCTGCGGAAGCCTTCACTGTTCAATGCTGAGCGGAAGCCTTCACTGTTGAGTGCGCTGCGGAAGCCCTCGCTGTTCAATGCTGAGCGGAAGCCTTCACTGTTGAGTGCGCTGCGGAAGCCTTCACTGTTCAATGCTGAACGGAAGCCTTCACTGTTCAGTGCGCTGACAAAAGCGTCGCTGCTCATCGCTGAACGGAAGCCTTCGCTGTTCAGTGCGCTGCGGAAGCCCTCACTTGCAAGTGCGCTCTGGAAATTTTCGTTTGCCAGGGCGTTGCGTACAGACTCACTGCTCAGTGACATGCGGAAGTCTTCACTTCTCAGGGCACTGGAAAAGGCATCGTTGCTGGTGAGTGCATCACCGCCACCGGCTCCCAGCAATGCGCTGGACAGGGCCTGGCTGGACATTGCGCTGCGGAAGCTCTCGCTCGCAAGCGCGCTGCGGAAGTTTTCGCTGCTCATCGCGTAGCGGAATCCTTCGCTGTTGAGTGCGGCGCGGAAATTATCATTGGCAAGTGCCGACCGGAAGTTTTCGCTGTTCAGTGCGCTGGCCATGCCTTCACTTGATAATGCGCTGGCCATGCCTTCGCTGGCGAGTGCGCTGGAAAAGCCCTCGCTGTTCAATGCCGAGCGGAAGCCTTCGCTGTTCATTGCGCTGCGGAACCCTTCACTGTTCATCGCGCTGCGGAAACCTTCGCTGTTCATGGCGCTGCGGAAGCCTTCGCTGTTCATCGCACTGCGAAAGCCTTCGCTGTTCAATGCCGAGCGGAAGCCTTCACTATTTAATGCCGAACGGAAGCCCTCGCTGTTGAGTGCGCTCCTGAAGGACTCGCTGGTGATGACATCCACCAGGCCAGGATTATTTGCAAGCACCTCAAATGCGTCGGTTTGTACGAACTCGGATACAGCCTGGTCACCCAGGTTCACATCTTCAGGCTTCAGGGCCTCATCGCGATAACGTTCTGCAGGAACGATCGTGCCCGCAGTTTCGTCCTCGCTGGGCGAAAAGCCGCCACCCAGATACAGGATCACAAGTACTGCTGCGACAGCGCCTGCTACCAGGATCAATACTTTGGAATTGCCTTTTTGAAATTTACTCATCTCTACACTCCTGATCGTTCCTTAAGCGTTCTTGCTGAGCCCCCAAATTTGTGGACTCTTGAACTAATTACTGCCTCATACAATAAAAGTTGGTGACAATTTTATGAGTCAGCTAAATAGGTGATACCGGGGGCATAAGCCATTAATGACTCAATGCGCCCCGGTATATCCCCTCGCCTTCACGGGTTACCGAAACCACAACGTCTTTGCTGCCCATGTTCTCCCCGGAAAGCCCGGTGAGAATTACGGTGAATTTGGTTGTGCCGAAATTACTGACGCTGAAATTGCCCTCTGAAAAACTGAAGCTTTCTTTGCCACCCACGTCCGGATGTGCGATTCCTCCGAATTTCAGGCCAGTGCCTGCCAGTGCAACATGGAATTCATTCGCCTGGTCAGAATTGATGTCAAACTGCAAAAACCTCAGGTCCCCTTCACCACGCAACAATACCTGGCCATTCAGTCCCGGGGCATTGACATCGAGCTTGCCAAGTTCGGCGACATTGAGCTGGCCATTGTCGCGGGACAATGTTCCAACCAGGTTGGAAAGATCCATCGGCGAGGCCGAAGGCGACAGCTCATAAAAGGCCACCGCGGCCAGCAAACCGGCACCTGCCGCCACGCCATAGGTGACGGGGCGGCCTGCCATCCAGCCGGCCGCCCAGGTAAACCATTTACGGGGGCGAGGTAACTCAATTTGGGTCAGAATGCTGCGTTGTAACTCCGCCGGCGGTTCTTCTGCCGGGGTGCTCTCAAGATAACTGATCAAACCAGACAGCTCTTTGCTATAAGCACGAGCTTCATCAGAGCCAGCCAGGGTTGCTTCATATTCTGCCTTTTCTGACTCTGACAGCTCGCCATCAAGCGATCTGTTGATCAGGTCTATTGTGTGATTATCAACACTCATCAAACTTACTCCGTGTCAGACAGACAGTCCTTCAGTTGCTGGCGCGCGGTGTACAGGCGCGACTTCACAGTGACCTCAGGGACGTGCAGCACTTCGCTGATTTCGCGATAACTCAGGTCTGAAAAATGCCTGAGTACAATCACCATCCTGTAATCCTCCTGCAGCGTCATCATGGCTGCCTGGACCCGCTTCGACTGGATGTCTGCTTCTGCTCTTTCAGCAGGCCCCCGGTCTCCGGAGGCCTGCACTTCGTCGAGTGCCTGCTCTCTTTTGCCGCGGTTGAGATGGTTAATCGTTTCATTTATCGCTATCCGGTAAATCCAACTAAAAAACTTGTATTGCGGGTTGTATCGGCCCAGATGTTCGAACACTTTCAGAAACACCACCTGTGTTACATCCGAGGCATCCTGGGGATTAGCCAACATACGGTATGCCGCGTTGTACACCGGTCGCTGGTAGTGACCCAGCAGTTCTTCCAGTGCTCGCCGATCACCTTGCTGACATCTTTTAATCAGTGCCTGATCCCGGCTATTACTCATAACTACTGGTCACCCTTAAAAAAGTTTGTGGATTGCCGAAAAAAATCGGAAGGTCATGATGAAGCTGTTTCAATATCGAACAATTTGTCGAATCCGGAGTAACGAAATATATCGTTGATGTGCGTGTTGACATTAACCAGTTTCAGTCCGCCGGATGTCGCCATCAGGCGTTTGTGCGTCTTTAGCAGAACGCCGAGCCCGGCGCTTGAAATGTACTCGAGCCCGGTCATGTCGACCACGCAATCACCTGGTACCCTGTCGAGAAATTCCTGGGCAGTCTGGGCTTGTGCTGCATCCAGCCTGCCGCTGACTGCCACATTGCCCGAGTCGTTGAAATCAATTTCAAACATCAGGAATTTCCTTCAACGCAATTGCGAAAAGTGATGGTACTGGTTCGGTCCTGGTAATGATAAGTAATGGAATCGGCCATTTTGAGTACCAGGTAAAGACCAAGTCCGCCTGCGCTTCGATCATTGAGTGAGGCATCGATATCCACATCGCGGGGCTGGGTTGGGTCAAAAGGCTCGACCCCAAAGTCGGTCAGGCTGACTTCAATGCCATTTTCTATCGGTGTCATTTCAACCAGGATGTCGCGATTTGTTTCAGTGTCGTACGTGACCATGTTGACAAAAAGCTCTTCAATCGACAGGTCCACTTTCAACCTGAGCGAGTTGTCGATGTTTTCTTCCTCGAAGAATCGCTCTGTGTCTGCCACGATATTCTGAATTTCGTCAAAACTGCGTTTGTATTCTTTTCTCACTTCGCACCCCACCTTACTGGTCTCGCGCCTATTCTAGAGCAGAATCAAGCGGATCGCGCTTAACAACAACAATTGAAATATCATCTTCCTGATCTGCGCCTTCCCCGAATTCCTCCAGGGCTGAAAATATCTGCTTGCAAAGATCGGCCATCGGAAGATCATGGTGATACTTCATCAGCGTGGCCACCCGGTCTTCACCAAATTGCGAGCCTTCGTTGTTTACGTATTCATAGACGCCATCGGAAAGCACAACCAGCACATCTCCCGGCTCCATGTGCAGGCCACTGGAATCCTGCGGTGATTCAATTTCCAGGATGCCAACCGGGAAAGTGGTGGGTTTGTGCCATTCGCACTTCATGTTGGCGGCACGAAAATGCAGAATCGGCCCCTGTCCGCCCGAATGGAAGCGAACCTCATGGGTTTCGGGATCCAGGAAAGCCGCAAAAGCCGTGACAAAGCGGTCATCCGGGAGGTCTTCAGCCATCTGGTTATTGACGTGCTGGTAGGCTTCATCGAGACTGGCACCACAACGAAATGCAACCCGCAGCATCGCCTGCATCTGGGTGGCAGAAAGCGCCGGGCCAAAGCCATGGCCGGTGGCATCACCCAGCAGCATGAACAGCTTGTCATTCAAGATCACGAGATCAAAAAGGTCGCCTCCGGCATGATCTGCGGGCCGAAAAGCACCATGAACGTCATAACCCGCCACCTCGGGCATTTCGGTAGGCAGGGTGCTCATCTGGATCTCGCGTGCCAGGGACACTTCCTCGTCAAGGCGCTCCTTGACCAGGAGTGCCTCGGTCATCTGGGTTCGCTGGATCGCGACTGCACACTGGGCAGCGAGTGTTCTTGCAACCAGTTCATCGCGCGCATCGAACGCTCCGGATGCTTTGTTGAGGAGCTGAAGCACGCCAATCATCTGGCCACCGCTGTCCTGCAAAGGCACGTTGAGCAGGCAAAATGTGCGGTATCCGGTTGCCTTGTCAATGGCCCCCTGAAACTTCGGGTCATTGTAAGGGTCGTCGACACTGATGATTTTGCGAGAGCGAAAGCACTCTCCCACCAGGCCTTCTCCTGCCTGGACACGTGGCGCCGGAGTAAATTGGGGCGCTTTCATCACCAGGTCGCGCTGGTTGGGGTCGTAAAGCCATACCGCTCCCCGATCGGCCAGTAACACTGATTTTCCGGCTTCTATCACCTCGGTGAGGAGGTTAACAAGGTCGAAAGGTTGCGCAAGTTTCTGGGTGACCTGCAGGATTCGAGCCAGGGATTCCTGGGTCAGGCTCACGGAAGGATGTTCTGTGCTCGAGTTCAAAGGCCAACCCTGTATTCAGAAAGGTGAAGTGAATATTATATCGGCTGAAAAGCGGCCACTGGAGACTACTTTAGCGTCTCGATGATCAGTCGCGCTGCCAGGGCGAGTAGGACCAGACCGAAAATTCTCTCGAACCAAATCGCTTTGCGCCTGAGTGATTCCAGCCAGCGTTGGCTGGAAAACAACCAGGCCACCAGCAGGTACCACATCATGTCGATCAGCCAGGCAGTGCTTGCGTAAATTGTTTTTTCCAGCAGGGTTGTGTCAGTACCTACCACCTGGCTGAAAAGTGCAATCAGGAAAACTGCAATTTTCGGATTCAGGAACGCAATCAGGAAACCATCGCGTGCTGCACTTCTGCTTGTGCCGGGGTCTGCCAGTTCATTGTGCTGCGAAGGACTGGCCATCAGGCCTTTGATGCCCAGCCAGACAAGATAAAGCGCTCCAGCCCACTGGAACGTCTGAAACACACTGGGTGATGCGGTGATCAGTACCGCGAGACCCGACATCGCCAGGAATGCATACAGGCCGATTCCGACGCTGTGAGCAATGCCGGCAACGCAACCACGAGAGCGCCCGCCCGCCAGGGTATGTCGCAATACAACCGCAAGAGTAGGCCCGGGTGTCATCGCGCCTAACATGCAAATGGTCACTACGGATAGCCAGGTGGCAAACATGCACGCAGTATAAAACGGACTGTGTTTTTGAGTTAGGCTGTTTATTGATTCCGAGAAAGGCTGAAAACCAAAAATGAACCAGTCCACCGACGCCAGCACAACCGCGCCCAAAAAACTCTCTGAATCTGCGCACCGCCCGCTAAATGAGGGTGAGGTTTATGAACCTTATGTGCCGGCAAGCGCGGCTCCTGATGAATTCACCATCAAGGCCCTGTTCTTTGGAATTCTTTTCGGGATACTCTTCGGTACCGCCAATGCCTACCTTGGATTGCGTGCCGGGCTGACCATCAGCACCTCGATCCCGGTCGCCGTCATGGCCGTTGCCGCGTTCCAGGTGATGAAAAAATTTGGCCGGTCGGCAAATATTCTCGAGGCCAACCTGGCGCAAACAGTGGGCTCTTCTTCAAGTTCTGTCGCCAGCGGTGTCATTTTCACCCTGCCTGCATTGTTCCTCTGGGGCCTGGAGCCTGCATTGTTGCAGATGACGCTTCTTGCGATGGCCGGTGGTTTGCTGGGCGTTTTGTTCATGATTCCGTTGCGCCGTTTCCTGATTGAACGTGAGCACGGAAAGCTGCCGTATCCGGAAGGTACAGCCTGCGCGCATGTGCTGGTCGCCAACGAGTCGGGCGGTGGACACGCCCGTAACGTATTTATCGGTTTAGGGGCAGGGGCACTGTACAAGGCAATTACGGGCTGGGCCCAGGTGCTGATGTCGGATGCCCATATGAAAGTGCCATTCCTGAAAAAGGGTGAACTGGGAATGGACCTTTCCCCGGCACTTTTCGGGGTGGGCTACATTCTTGGCCCACGAATTGCGACAGTGATGGTGGGCGGTGGTTTGCTGGCCTCATTGATCATCATCCCAGCGATTGCTTACTGGGGAGAAGGACGCCCGCCATTATTTCCGGAAACAATCCTGACCATTTCAGAAATGTCTGCTTCCCAGATCTGGTCGCGCTATGTGCGATATATCGGAGCGGGAGCCGTGGCTGCGGCCGGAATCATCACCTTGATTCGTAGCCTGCCAGTGATGATTCAGTCGTTTAGTATTGGCGCCAGTGAACTTAAGAGCCAGGTGGAGCAGAAAGACTCAGGGGAGTCCGCGCCGCCCGCAAAAAAGCGAACCAGCCTGGACCTCCCACTTAAGGTTGTCGGCATTGGAATTTTGCTGATTGCACTGATGCTGACTTTCGTTCCTGCGCCATTTGGTGCGCTCAATGACGTGTTTCACCGGCTTGTGGCCGCAGTGTGCGTGGTTGTCTTTGCCTTCTTTTTTGTCACGGTGGCATCGCGCATCGTCGGCCTGGTTGGGGTAACCAGTAATCCCACCAGCGGCATGACCATAGCGGCACTTCTCGGGACAGCGGGTGTATTCCTGGTAATGGGATGGACCGACATTAATGGTAAAGCTGCTGCGCTGACCGTGGGTTGCGTGGTTGCCATCGCAGCCAGCATAGCGGGTGACACATCGCAGGATCTCAAGACCGGTTTCCTGCTTGGGGCGACGCCACGAAAACAGCAGATTGGTGAATTGGTCGGGGTGCTGACCTCGGCGACCTTTGTGTGCCTGTCAGTCCTGTTGTTGGCTGAAGCTTTCGGGTTTGGCAGCCAGGAACTGCCTGCGCCACAGGCGACGCTGATGAAGCTTGTTATCGATGGGGTTCTTGATCAAAACCTGCCCTGGGGATTGGTGGGTATCGGCGTGGGCATCGCGATCATCGCTGAACTGCTCAGGATTCCCTCGTTGCCCTTTGCGGTTGGCGTTTACCTGCCGGTATCGACCATGACACCCATTTTCCTGGGCGGTATGCTCAAACTCTGGCTTGAAAAACGTGCAGCCAACAAGGAAGAGGCCGAGGATCGCCGCGACAAAGGCGTGTTGCTGAGTTCCGGTTTTGTGGGCGGGGAAGGTCTGCTGGGTGTGGGTATTGCTGCTGCCGCGTTTATCCAGGGCACACGCCCTGCAGGATTCGGAATTGACTGGCTGGGACCACTCTGGGTCGCCAACCTGGTCAGCTTTGGCGTGTTTATTCTGTTTGCAGCGTGGTTCGTCAAACGCGTTCGATAATGTATCAGCGTGATGGGTATTCGACAGCGGCTCTGGGAGCCGCCGAAAACTGCAACCTCCTGGCAGTTGTCTTCCTCGCGCCGTCCATGGCGCTCGGGCCCGCTTGTATTTTTCGGGCAGGCTAATTCGTCAACATAGGTGAGACCTTCTGGTCGTGACCGTCAAATAAAATGTCGGAGAATGAAATGAATCGAATCATCAAGTTTGTGGGCGTGGTTTTATTTGCCGTTTCGGCGTCGGTATTTGCCGCCGAGCCGCGCACCGACAACACCTTCAGCCTGGCGGAAGGTGAAGAGCGCCCCGAGGCCAACCTTGAGGACGCCTCCTGGCTGGTAGGGTCCTGGACAGGTACTGCTTTTGGGAGCAAATTTGAAGAACACTGGAATCCACCATCTGCCGGATCAATGGTCGGCCTGTTCAAGCTGTTCAACGATGAAGGGGTGTCGTTTTACGAAATTCTCCTTCTCACCGTTGATGAAGGAACGCTCAGCCTGAAAGTGAAACACTTCAATGCGGACTTCACCGCCTGGGAGGAAAAAGGCGATTTTGTCAATTTCCGGCTGGTCAAAAAGGAAAAAGACGCTCTTCATTTTGGGGGGCTCAGTTTCTATCGCCGGGATGAGAACAACGTAGACGGCTACATCGTGATGAAAAACGGTGATGAAATCACCGAACACCATCTCGTCTACGAGCGAAGCCTGCCCCCACAATCGCGATTAGCTGAATAGCCTAGTCGCCGGTTCGCTGATAGCGAATTTCCCCGCCGATGATCGTGATATCGGCCTTGGTTTGAGGGATCTGCCGGGCAGGCACTGTCATGATGTCCTGCGAAATCACAACCATATCTGCCAGCTTGCCGGGTGTCAGCGAACCTTTGTAATCTTCCTCAAATGCGGCAAAGGCGTTATTGATGGTGTAGCTCTCGAGCGCTTCCTGGCGTGTCATGGCCATTGCCGGAGTCAGTTGCTGGTTGTTGTTCATCAGGCGACCGACGCTGGAGAATAAAGAAACGAAAGGATCGATCGATTCCACAGGCACATCAGTGCCATTGTTGATAACCACACCCGAGTCGATCAGGTTGCGCCATACGTAGGAGGTTCTGTCCGTGCGTTCCTGTCCCAGCCGGGTTGGCAGCCACGGACCGTCCGAGGTCGCATGAACCCCCTGCATTGAGGCGATCACTCCGAGCTCTGCAAAGCGCGGGACATCCATCGGGTCTAGATGCTGAGCATGTTCAATCCGCCAGCGCAGGTCGCTGCCATCGACGTCATGATGAACAAATGCACGCTGATAGATGTCGAGCGTTTCGCGGTTGGCCCGGGTTCCGATGGCATGGGTGTTGAGCTGATAGCCGTGCTTGATGGCAATATCGGCAGTTGTCTCAATCATTTCTACCGGTTCCAGAACCAGCCCCGATGTGGACGGCAGATCAGTATAAGGTTCCAGCAACCAGGCGCCATGGACACCCAGAGCACCATCGATCTGGCGTTTGATTGACCTGACCGTCAGGAAATCATTGTCCTCGTAAGTCATGAAATAATCGGGCAGGCGTTGATCCAGTTCCTCGTTGGTCTGGAAGCGCACCATGACGTAAAGCCGGACAGGAAGGGCGCCCTCGTCTTCCAGTTCACGCAGGAAATCGATGTTTTCAAACGAAGTGCCAGCATCCTGGAACGAAGTTATCCCATGGGCCAGTGCTTCCTGGCCAGCCAACATTACCTGTTCGCGCCTTTCGGCAACCTGCAGTGCTGGATCACGTTGCTCTGCCCATTCTGTTCGTGCAGCTGCGACAGGTCTCTGGGCAGTTTCCCGAAGCAATCCTGTCGCCTTTCCGTTCTGGTCCCTTACGATGGTTCCCCCATCGGGATTCTCGGTCAGGTCACCGAATCCGGCAGCAGCCAGCGCAGCATCATTGGCAATGGCGGCATGACCACTGGCATGCGACAGTAGAACCGGGTTGTTGGGCGCGGCCTGGTTGAGTGCGTCGTTGCGCGGAACACCCTCCACTGCGTTTTCAGGCACCTGCAACCATTTGTCCTGGTGCCACCCGAACCCACTGATCCAGGCACCCTCGGGAGCATTGCGGGCAGCGCCTGCGACCATGTTGACGATTTCGTCCCATGTAGTGGTGTCGGCCAATTCCAGGTTCTGCATGGTAGCGCCCAAACTGAGGAAATGGCCATGGCCTTCAATCAGCCCCGGAATGACAGTGCGGCCTTCCAGCTCGATCACCTCGGTGTCACGACCTATAAAAGCTTCAATTTCCTCGTTGCTGCCAACAGCGGTAATCAGGTGTCCGTTGATCGCGATGGCTTCACCCTCTTCGACTGCCGGGTCAACGGTAATGACTTTACCGCCACGTAGTACCATCGTGGCGTTACCATCAGAAGAGCCCGCGTTGCTGGCCTGGTCTCCGTCTGCCGTATCAGAATCCGGGTTGCAGCCACTCAGCAGCGTCAGGGCAAGGATGAGATACAGGGGAAGGGTTGCTGTCCTAAATCGTGGTTTTTGGGCCATCGGGTTTTCGCTTGGTAAATTGAGAGTGGCAGATAGTATGCTTGGCCCCCGGAAAACTACAAGCGCGGGATCAACACCAGCCATCGGGTAAAAATATGAAAGACGAATCGAAAGATCCGAAAGAGTATTCCAAAGAGCCCGTTTCACGGACCGAACTGGCACGTGAAGTTGCGGTGCTGCAGCTGAAGCTGGTTGCCGATGGCTTGAGGGATGCGGCATTGATCCCGGTCTCGTTGTTTGCTGCGATTATTGGATTGATACGTGGTGGTGACGAGCCAGACCGCGAGTTCCGCCAGGTTTTGGAGCTGGGCATCCAGACCGAACGCTGGATCAACCTGTTTGGTTATCACAAGCCGCGGTCAGAATCTCCTGCAGCTTCAATGGACACCGTGATCGACAAGGTCGAAGAAGTACTGAGGGAGCAGTTCGAGAAAGGCAGCGCAACCCAGGAGGCGAAAGACGCAATCGAAAACGCGCTGGAATCATTTAATGAGTCGCCGGATACAAAAAAGGGATCAGTTAAGAAATAGCTGAAAGCCTGCCCACGACTGTGGTTGCCGGAAGGACAACGCATCACGTTTGGTTTCCACCAGGGCAACGATAATGTTTTGTTCCTCGGCCAGGCGATCATAAAAATCTGCGACAAAACTTTCCCGTACCGATGGCTCAAGGGGCCACAGGCTGGAAATGACGGCATCAGCTCCGGCGTCCAGGATGGCGGAGATCAGTCCCAATCGGTTTTCCAGTGATGTGCCTGTGCCAATGAATTCTGTGCGACTCAGAAATACAAGCCTGGCCCTGTTGGGCAGGGCAGCCAGTTCTTCCGCATCCAGGCGTTGGCGACCTTCTCCACGTGTTGGTTCCGAAAGAAAAAGACCGGAGCTGCGGGATGTGGAGAGATCAACAATGGCGGGCACCGAGAGGTGGATCAGCCCGGCCAGGCCATAACGCTGATCCTGGAATTCATCAGCCAGCAACGACACGCCCTGGATGGCGTGCAGACCAGGCCCCACGAACTGGTCACTCACCGCTCTGACCTCGGCCGAGACATCAAGCCTGCTTGCAAACTCCCCGGTCCAGTCCTGTGGGTCACCAGCCAGGAATACAGCATCAGGCTGCTCAAATGGTTGCGATATTGCCATTGGACGCTTTGCAGGAAAGTCATCAAGATGGATGACCTGGTGATCAGCGACCAGTGGCGTTTCATTAACGGAAAGTGCGTCAAACGGAATGCCAAGAAGGGCGCCATGACTGACCAGCAGAATCGTATCTTCCAGGTCACTTGCTATGGGATTGACCAGTAACGAGCCAAGTTCCCGGCCGAGGTTGCTGAATGCAGTCCATGAACCGGTCTGAATTGCCTCGCGTAACTCGCGAATGAGCCGATTGATGCGGTCGCTTCCTGGAATCGCAACACGTCGGACCTGGTTGCGGTTTGCCACCCAGGCATACGCGTTCTGCGTTCCGAAGAAATAGCTCACAACGACCGCGTCCTGTGCCAGTCCCCTTACGAACGAACGGATTTCACCCGCATCAAATCCAGCCATTCCTTCGCTTCTGCCGCGTTCAAACAAACGCGCTTTTGCCAGCGCCAGTAACGAAACCCATGCACCAGCTTCAGAATCCATTCTCTCCATGCTAATCGCGAGCTCAAGATAGTGCGTGACAAATTGATTTCGCCAGTGCCAGTACCAGGCGCCCAATGGCGTATATCCTGCCAGGACCAGTTCATCAAGCTGCCTGTCCATAACCTGGTAAGCACGGGTCACCTGGCCGCTTCTTGCAAGCCATTGTGAGAAAAACAGTGTGGCGTGAGTGATCTGCCAAGGCGTGCCGCTTTCCTGGATCAGGTCGAATTCTCTTGTCACGGTGCCAACATCACATCGTCCTTCCCGAGTACCAGACTGCGAACACAGCCCAAGCCGGGAGAGAATCCGTATCACTTCAAGACGGCTGTTGGATGCCTGCTGAAAAGATTGCTCGAATCGTTCTCCCGTGCGGGTGGAAGTTTGGCCATTTCGCTGAACGGAATCGAGAGCACGCTGGTAAGCAAGTTGCGCTGAATCTGCAGGTGTGCTGACAAAACGGGACTGGGCATCTCGAATTTCCTGCAGATCGTCCCAGTTTCCCTGATCACGATGAATCGCGGCAATCTGGTCAAGCGCGGTGGCAATGTCAAGCACGCCACTGGGGCGTCTGAAGCCGCCCGACTGGGGTTGCAGAACAGCACGGGTCAGGTGGATCAGCGCCTGGTCATTCCGGCCAGCTGCGGTCAGCGCATGCCCCACGGCGAGTTCGGCCTCCAGTCGCGTCAGGCTGCTTTGTTCAAGCTCGACTGCACGCGACAACACGGAGATGGCCTCGGTAAACCGGAAACTCTCGATCAGCAACCGTCCCTGTCTTAACAGGTTGATTGCCAGTTCCTGGTCTTCTCCTTCCTGGGCCAGGTGTGTTTCGATGTCCTGGAGGACATCACCGCTGGCATCCAGGTTTCCCGCCTGTGAATGGATGTCCACCATGTGCTCGCGGATTTCTGAGGCAAGGTCATCGGCTTCAATCCGGGTTGCAATGTCAAGGGCAGCATTGAAGCGCTGCATGGCCTGTCGGTGCATTCCCTGGTCCAGCAAATCCACGCCACTGGCTTCCAATGCCAGGGCTACTTCAAGGTCGTACCCAAGAGACCTTGCCGATTCAATGGTATCAATCAGTGCCTGCTGCAGACCGGATGTGAGCGGGTCAGCACCACCGGTGTTTATTCGTCCGCCAATCATTGCGCTGCTGCGCATTTTCCGCGCTGCAAAAGCGATTTCCGGGTAACGCGAAATTCGCGGTTCGCTGAGCAGTTCATCCGCCCAGTCCAGCGCTGTTGGAAAGTCCCGCATGCGGTGGAGCACCAGGTGTGCTGCGAAAGTGCGGCTCCACAGCCGCAATTCCTCCCTGCCGATGCCTTCGAACATATTGGAGGCCCGCAGCAGCGTCTGAACCCTGACAGACCAGTCTGGTGTATTTCCGTCGGGCAGAATCTCAAGTCCGTCGGACAGCAGCTTGTAAGCACTCGCAATCCCGACGCTACGATCATCCCGGATATTCAGACGGGTCAGCCCAAGCTCGAATCCGGTTCTGTTGGTGGTTTGCGTTGCATCGACCTCGATGTTGACCTGGCGGGGAATGTCACTGACGGCCACAAACTGGAATACCGGCAGCATCTGGGCCTCAGGCAGTCCTGACTCAAGCGCCATGTCTCCGAGTTCAGCCGAGAGGCGGGCAACAAACCGGGCTTCGAAGGCGCTGATCTTCACCACCACTGCTTCGCCAGCCTGCTGCTGAACGAAGTATTCCTTGCTGGCAACCACTGGTGGCGCCTGCTCTGAACCGTTCTCCTGGCCAAATGCCGCAGCGCTGACAACGAACAGCGTCAGAGGGACAATCAGGTTCGGGAGCAATATCGAGCGGCCTGGCTTCAACTGAACATCCCCGATTTGAACCGGGGGCCTCTTAAGTGGTCTGTGAGTTCGTTGCGCAAGATTAATCCTACGTCAGGTCGCTGTCGACCACATGGTACAAGGCGTTGATTAATCTGTACCCTGAGTCCGGTGTTTTGTGCCCACTGGCAGTTAATCGAGTAAAGTTCAAATGTCATGAGAATTCCGGAACGCGACACCGCCGTATTCAGTACATCGGCCATAGACCTGTTCGCTTCTGCACTGGGTGCTTTTATTCTCCTCGTGATGCTGCTTTTTCCCTATTACCAAAACGCTGGAACCAATGAGGCATTCGCCCAGACAGAAGCAATCATGGAGCAGCGCCGACTGGCTGCGGGCAAAGTCGAAGATATGATGTCCACGGCTGACGAATTACAAAGCGAGCTTGAAAGGCTTGAGCTGGCCAACCAGGGCATGCGCAGCAGCATTTCGCAAAAGAGACAGCAGCTGTCCGGCCTGGAGAAACAGGTTGCCAATATTCCTGTACCAGTACCGTCGCCTGAAGTGGTGCCGGACCCGGAACCGGTGGCGATTGATTACGGCGTAGAATTTTCCATTCTCGGACTGGCAACCGAGGCGCATTCTTTTGTCATCCTGATCGATATGTCAGGCAGCATGATCAATTACGCGGACCTGATGATCAGTTCAGTCAAGGAGCTGCTTGCTCCGCTGAATGAACGCAATGAGTTCGCAATTATTGGCTACCAGGGTAATCCCGAGCATGTTTTATGGCGCTTTCCGGCCAGCACTTCACTTCTGCAGGCAACACCGGAAAACCTGAAAGAGGCCCGGATATTTACCGAGAATCTTTCCAGGCGGTTCTTTGGCTCCACACCGACTTATTTTGCGCTTCAGGCGGCACTGGAGTACCCGGCAAATTCGATTATTCTGCTCAGTGATGGCGAGCCCAACTCACCGCCTGGTTTCATCATCGAGAAGATTTCTTCGCTCAACCAGTTCAGGCAGACTGAAATTCACAGCGTTGCAATTGGCGACTACACTCACAACCGCAGCCTGGTGCTGTTTCTGCAGTCACTTTCCAGGCTGAACAACGGCGATTTTGTGGGTGTATCCAGATGAGAACCCGGATCCGTTCTTTTGGTGTTTTCTCTCTTTCGGCCATCGATCTGTTCGCCTCTGCCATGGGCGCGTTCATAATCATCAGCCTGATTCTGATGCCTGATTACCAGAAAGAAGTTCGGCTGGAAGGCCATTTCAACTACATTGAGCAACTGGCTCGCGAGGCTGAAGCGCGGCTGGACGAAAGTGAGCAGGGCATGCAGGACCGATTGGAAGCGCTGCGTTCTGCTCAGACTCTGCATCAGCAGATGGTTGCTGAGCAGGAAATCATCACCAGCGAAGTGGCCACGCTGCAGGCTCGCCTGGCCAACGCACAACAGCCACCACCGCCTCAATCTGAAGCGGAGCCCGTGCCGGAACCGGTGAATTCGAACCAGGTGACGTTTCGGTTTCTCGGGCTTAAAACGGAAAAGACAAAGTTTCTGCTGATGGTTGATATGAATGGCTACCTGGGGCAATACGAAACCCTGATGGAGCAAACGGTCAAACGTGCACTGGACTCCCTGCAACCCGGTTTTGAATTCGGCGTGATGGCTTTTCAGCAAGTGGATTCAGGACCACGGTTCATGTACTGGCCGTCTGATGGTGAGCTGATGCCCGTAAACAGCGCCAACCGGTCGCAGGCAATCAGGTTTGTGCAGGATTTATCCGGCCAGTATGCAGGGTCTTCGTCGCTTTCGGCAGCATTTGAAGAGGTTTTTCAAAGCGAAGCTGAAGCCATGATCCTGTTCAGTGACGGTTTGCCAAATCCGAATTTTAACAAGGACCTGCCTCCGGCAGCCCTGGTGCGTGATATCACGCTCAGCAATACCGGTAACAAGGAGATCCACGCGGTGATGCTTGGCGATTACTTTAAATATCGTGGCACCGTGGAGTTCATGGAGTCGCTTGCACGTGCAAATGCAGGCGGTTTCCTGGCGCTGGCGCAGTAGTGATGGGTAACTGATCATGCATCGTTTTCTGAAATTTCAGCCGTTTGGAAATACCCGTGTGGGTTTGCGTGCCGACGGCTCGATCTGGTTGATTGCAAATCACGAAGAATCGTTTGAAGTTTGTCGCAGCAGTGACTGGCTGAAAGTTTTGCGTCTGCGCCTTTGTGACGGAGATCGGGTTCGTATCCAGGGCAATGAAGAAAAGCTGCTTCATCTTTGCGGCTTGGTGGGTGTTGTACAACCGGCATTGCTGAGCGTAACCGGCAAAGATGCTGCCCTGAGCAGCAACATTCCGGACATCAAATCACCCAGACCGCTTTCTGCTCCGGCAGAAGTAATAGACAATGCGCGGCGCGACCCTGGTACCGGCCAGGTCGGGCCTGGCAGGTTTTCGGAATCAACATGAGCTGTTACCTGGTGACCACTGCTAAAGCCCGGCATCCAGCTTCAAAGGAACAATAATGAACATTGCGACCCGCACAATCACGTTATTTGTCAGCCTGGCTTCAGCCGTGGTCCTGATTGCCTTTCTTGCAAGGGTCTTGCCTGAGAGCGCTGCTTCCGTGGTGCTGGATATTAATCGTTTCACCTGGCCATTCACCGTGCAGAACGCCCTTTGGCTGGCCTTTTTTGCAGGGCTTGGTGAAATGGCCATCCGCTGGCAGGGCGGGCGCATTGAAGAGCGCCAGTTTGAACGGGATTACCTGCCCGCCGATGACGAGACCGTGTTGCGCCCGGGTGATGATCTGACACCGATTTACCGCAAGGTCAGGGCCAGCAAGTACCGTTCAGTGTGTTTTCTGCCACGCCTGATAGAACGATGTGTGCTGAACTTCAATCTCAGTCGTTCCGTTGACCAGACCAATGCCCTGTTAAATTCCAGTCTTGAGTTGTTTCTTCATGAACTTGACCTGCGATACAACATCATTCGGTACATCACCTGGTTCATACCCTCTCTGGGATTCATCGGAACCGTCATCGGTATCATGCTGGCGCTTAACTATGCCGGGGATCGCGGAAACGTCCAGAGCCCGGAGATGCTTTACGAAGTGACCCAGCGCCTGGGTGTTGCCTTCAGTACGACCCTGCTGGCGCTGATCATGGCTGCGGTCCTGGTGTTTATGCAAAACCTGATCCAGAGTCGCGAAGAGAAGACGCTCAACAAGGCGGGGCAATATTGCCTGGATAATCTGATCAACCGCCTTTATACCGGCAAGTGATACTCCGCCTGGGACAAGCTGCCAGGGTGATCATCCTGGCCCTGGTTGCAATTTCGACACCGATCGAGGCACAGCAAAGCACTGATGCCGGCCAGTCTCCCAAATCAATCAACGAGTCGGGCATCGAGTCAGGCATCGAGTCACTTGTCCTGGTGCTCAACCTGATCTCATCGACTCATGCCCGGCCAACCACGGGCATTGTGCTTGCAAGGGAAGAGGGGACAGACCAGTCCGCGACCAACTCACTGGTCCTGGTTTCAGCAGATTTTGTTCACGAAGGTGACGAGATAATCGTGCTGGATGGAGGCAGTGACATTGACCGCAACGGTCGCACCACGCGGACAATCGCACGTTCAGCAGAATCAGGGCTGGCTCTGCTCGAAGTGGATGGCCTGCTGCGACCCGGAATCACACTTTCAGCCGAAAACTGGCCGGGTGCTGCAGATGCAAAGTACCGATTGGCGGCCTGGCCGAATGCTGCCGCCCTTGTTGCGGGGGCATCATTGCTGCAAGAGTCCTTTGAGCCGCAGGATATATCTTCACTGCCGCAGGTGACTGGTCCGGTTTTTGATTCCTGCGACAATCTCGCCGCATTTCATATTTACACAGACGCTGCACGGTTGGTGAATGTTGAGGCAGTGGGGGCCTTCCTTGAAACCTGGGATATCCAGGTTCGACAGTCTTCCTGTTATGCGCCACCCGGGGCTGCTGATGCTGAAAACAGCGAATTGGATGAGGCTTTACCCGCTGAGGTGCCAGGTCAGGAGCAGGGAACGTCATCCAGTGAGACAGGATCGGATCAGTCACTGGACATGGTTCCGGAAGATCAGCTATCGACTCTTGGACTGACATCTGCCCAGAAGCGGAGTGTCGTGATTGCCTGGGTCGTGCTTGGCATTCTCGCCATGTTTCTCTATGTTCGCCGTCAGAAAAAGAAGGAAGGCCAATTCATCGTTCTGGAAAGGCACGATGAAGAGCGGCGTTTTACGCATCGGTTCCGACTTGATCCTAAGACAGGGGGTCAGTCAGGGCGACGGACAGGTGGCCAGTCAGGTGGCCACGCTGGCAGTCAATCCACCGCGCAGGAAATGAGTTATGAATCAAGGTTTGAACGCCAGGGGCATTCAGTGATTTTCAGTTTGAATAAACAGGGTTTGTCCGTGTCTCAGCCTGAAGTCGAGAGTTCTGACACACTTGAGCTGTCAGTGGCCGGTACGCCTTGTCTTCCTGGCGAAGTATTCCTGATTGCAATCGGGCAACGGATTCAACTTGCTGACGAGACTTTCACTGTTAACCTTGAGTCAATCGGACCTGCCAGGGTCCAGGCAGATCAATGAACGAACCCCGAACGCCAGAAGAATCACAGGACAGCTCATCGGGAGCAGAATGGCGCCGCCGTGTGGCATCTGAAACAGAGGCTGATGCGTATCCGGCGGAAGGGCGCGAGTGGTTGCCAATGGTGCTTGCCGGCATGTTTGTTGCCGCGGTGCTGGCTGCGGCTATCTACCTGTTGTTTTACGAGCCCGATCTGGATGGCCTCACGCCTGAAGAGGCATTGGTGATTGGCCAGGAAGAGGCAAAATTACCTGCCCCACGTTCGACCTCGGAAGAACGCTCCCGCTGGGAGGCAGCACTTGATGCTGACACCGTCCTGGCCTATCGCCGGTTCATTGAAGATTATCCCGAATCGGTATACCTGGGTCAGGCCCAGATTCAGATGGATGTGCTCGATGAGAGAGCCTGGGAGCAATTGTCTGCCGAGGACAGCCTGCCTGCTTACCAGGATTACCTGGCACAGTTCCCGAACGGCCTGCACCAGGCAACAGCACTGTCAAGGATTGACGAAATTGAGCAGCAGTTGTCGCAGCAGGAGCGCGAGCGACTCGAACGTGAACGTCAGGACAACGAGGGTTGGCTGGCAGCTCGTTCTGCAGGCACATTGAGCGCGGTTGAACAATATATCCAGGATTGGCCAACCGGTTTACATATTGCCGAAGCCAGTGGCCTGAGGCGCCTGCTGAAAGCCCGCGCTGAAGACGATGCGGCTTTCTCGTCAGCGCAGAAACTCAATACACGGGATGCATACCAGACCTATGTCGATGCGTTTCCACAGGGGGATCATGTCGCTGAAGCCCTGGCGAGTATGGACGACCTGGTGATGCGCCCGGGCAAGCAGTTTGCTGATTGCTCCGAGTGCCCACCACTGGTTGTCATCCCTGCCGGACGATTTGAGCAGGGCTCTGCGGATGATGCAGCAGAAAGCCTGGCCGCGGAAAAACCTGCCAGGGTGGTCAATATCCCCCGGATGATCGCTGTTGGTATTCATGAAGTCACCATGGATCAGTGGGATGCCTGTTTTACCGATGGCGGATGTTCGCGCCAGCCTGGTGACAATGGCTGGGGCCGGGGCAACCGTCCCGTGATCATGGTGTCGTGGAGCGATACCCAGGAATACCTGCAGTGGATCAGTGACAAAACCGGCAAATCCTATCGTTTACCGAGCGAGAGCGAATGGGAGTATTTTGCCCGCGCAGGTGAACAAAGTCCGTGGCTGGGTGGTTCGGCCAGCGCACTATGCCAGTATGCAAACGTGGCCGGTGATGAGTCCGGCTTCGAGTGGCGTCATTCAGAATGTTCGGACATTGTTCCTGTTGGTACTGCCCCCGTGGGCTCTCTACGTCCCAATGCTTTCGGAATCCATGACGTGATTGGCAACGTTGCCGAGTGGACCGCAGACTGTATGAACCTGACCTATCTCGATGCGCCACTTGATGGCAGCGCATGGGGCAGAGGGATCTGCAGCTCACACATGACACGCGGCGGATCATGGCTGACAGGCAGCAAGGAAATCCGCCTGCCGTCAAGATTTAACCTGCGTAATGGTGATCGCAACGATTTCACCGGATTTCGTGTGGTCAGGGAAATCGACGAACGATGATTGATTGGCGTAGTCTGACCCTGTAATGAAGCAACGATTCATCATGTCTGGCTGTTTGCTGGTAGTGCTGCTAAGCGGCAATGGCGGCTTGTATGCTCAATCTGAGCAGCGGCCCGAAAACCTGCTTGAAGAAGATGAGACCCTGGTCGAGGAAGCTGCTGAAGAGGAGCTTGCCGAATCCGATGCGCCTGCGAGCAACGTGGTCGATGTCAGTGAGGAAAACTTCAGGCGGTCGATGGAATTGCGTGATCAGACGGTTCAGCGTAGCCCGGACCTGACTACAGGTTCCTATTCACCGGGCACGGGCTTGCAGGCCCTTGACGACCTTCCCGAGGAGTCACAAAAGCATCTGCGTGGACAACTGCGTGAAGTGATCGTGGAAAACGGTCCGTGGACTCCGGAAGATGCGGGACAGGAATACCCGTTCGTGGCCAGTGAGGAGGCTGAAAAAAACCCCTCACTGGAAAGAAAAGAAGAGGCTGCCTGGGGTGAAATGGTGGATGAATACCATCAGCGCGAAGCGGTCATTCACTCTAATGCCGCCAGAACCCAGGCTGCATCCAGGGCAGCCACAGCTGCTGGTGTGGCTGCTGCAGGTAACCAGGCGCAAAGGGGGCAGAGGGGCGGGCAGCAAGGTAATTCGCAAACCGGTGAGTCAGGATCCGAGCCCGGAGTTGAGCCCGGAGTTGAGCAAAGGCAGTCACAAGGCGAAGGTACAGGTCAAAACTCCAGCGCCATTGTCGGCAACCAGGCCAGCAACGAGGCCAGCAAAGAGGCTGGTGACAAGGCCGAGCGCACCGCAGCATTGCAGGAAATTTTGAACGCGGATGGTACGAGAACATCAGGCGGTGGTGGCGGTCATCCACCACCGGCTGAATTGGGCACAGAGCAGAATGCGCTGGAACTGCTGACCCAGCGCCAGCAGATTCCCCAACAGATTCCCCAACAGATTCCCCAGCAAATTCCTGAAGACAGCCAGGCTCCGGCCATGGATTCATTCACCATTGAAATCTCTCCGGAAACCCAGCAACCACAGCAGG
>Ga0102946_1000150_pt1 | contig 23785 bp, 23 predicted proteins | sample SalPon2A_A_D1_MG_FD_78209 | JGI IMG/M metagenome (GOLD analysis project Ga0102946, IMG submission 78209) | Soil microbial communities from South San Francisco under conditions of wetland restoration - Salt Pond MetaG R2A_A_D1_MG | ecosystem: Environmental > Terrestrial > Soil > Wetlands | place... | reverse complement strand
GGCCAGATCCTCGACCAGCGTGCGCAGCCCCCCCGGCGCCGCCCATCGCATCCCCCCTGTGGTCGGGTCCTCGAACCTGGTGCCACGCACGACGTCGAAGGTGTCGGTCCACGGGCGCGCCAGGCCACGGCGCTCCCACTCGCCGACCACGGTGGCGAAGGGCTCCTCGCCGACGGTGAAGTAGGAGGCGCCGGTGTCGACCGCCCGGCCATGCACCGAGCTGACTGCCATCCGGCCCCCGACCCGGCGTCCGCGGTCCACGACCACCGGATCGACCCCTGCCTGCTGCAGGTGGCGCGCGCACGACAGGCCGGCGAGCCCGGCCCCGACGATCACCACAGGCGCCGCGTCCGAGCCCGTCATGGGCTGCGCCTGTCGAAGGTGTCGCAGGAACGCGGGTCCCCCGAGTCGTACCCGGTGGTGAACCAGTGCTGGCGTTGCTCCGCCGAGCCATGGGTCCACACGTCCGGGTCGACCCGTCCCTGGGCCTGCTGCTGAATCCGGTCGTCACCGACCGCCTCGGCAGCAGACAGTGCGGACTCCACCTGCTCGGCGGTGATCGGCTCCAACAAGGGTCGCCCGCTGTCGTCGGTGGTCTGGGAGGCATGAGCCACCCAGACGCCGGCGTAGCAGTCGGCCTGCAGCTCGACACGCACCGCCCCCGAGTCCGGGCCGGTCTGGTCCCGCTGCCCGGCAGCGAGGGTGCCGGTGAGGTTCTGGATGTGGTGCCCGTACTCGTGCGCGACCACGTACATCTGGGACAGGGAGCCGCCGTCAGCGCCCATCCGCTCCAGCTGGCGGAAGAAGCTCACGTCCAGGTAGATACTGGAGTCCACCGGGCAGTAGAACGGACCGACGCTGCTGTCCGCGGCTCCGCACGCCGTGTTCACGCTGCCGTCGAAGAGCACTGTCTCCGCTGGCCGGTAGTCCCGGTATGCGGAGGCCCAGTAGTCCTGGACGCTGATCACGGTGCCGACCATACGGCAGTCCAGGCGCTCGTTGGCGTCCTGCCCGGTGCGGCACTGCGGGAACTGCGCACCCGAAGAAGTACCACCGCCGCCCTGCTCGCCCACGTACCCGGCGTCGTAGTCCCAGGCCGAGCCCGTAGCCACGCCCCCGTCCCCGTCGTCGTCGATGCCACCGCCGAAGACCAGGTAGAGGACGAGTAACAGCACCCCGCCGGCGCCGCCGCCGGCCGCCAGACTGCCACCTGCTCGGCGGCGTCCGCCACCACGCCGCACCTGACCGGTCCTCAGGTCGGCGTTCTCGCGGAAGGTCATCGATGCTCCGGGGCGGGGCGCGGGTGGGCGCAGGTCACCTTACTCCGGCGTAGACTGGCAAGAGCCGCGGACGCGGGCCCCACGTACGAACGCACCGAGGAGACCGAGCTGTGATCGTGGCCTCCGGCGTCCAGATCCGTGCTGGCTCCGCTTTGTTGCTGGACGATCTGAGCTTCCGAGTAGCCCCCGGCGACCGTGTGGGCCTGGTCGGTCGCAACGGAGCCGGCAAGACCACGCTCACCAAGGTGCTGGCCGGTCAGGCAGAGCCGGCCGCCGGCTCGGTGAGCCGCAGCGGGGAGATCGGCTACCTGCCCCAGGACCCGCGCAGCGCAGACCTGACGGAACGGGGTCGGGACCGCATCCTGTCCGCACGTGGGCTGGACTCGGTCCTACGCAACATGCGTCAGGCGGAAGAGGCCATGGCCACCGCCGACCCGGACCACCTGGACAAGGCGATGGCCCGGTACGGGCGGCTGGAGGGTGAGTTCACCTCACGCGGCGGGTATGCCGCCGAGTCCGAGGCAGCCTCGATCGCCAGCAGCCTGGGGCTGCCCGACCGGGTGCTCTCCCAGTCCTTGGGCACGCTGTCCGGCGGTCAGCGGCGTCGGATCGAGCTGGCGCGCATCCTGTTCTCCGGTGCCAGCACACTGCTGCTGGACGAGCCGACCAACCACCTCGACGCCGACTCGATCGTCTGGCTGCGGGACTACCTCAAGACCTACTCCGGCGGGCTCCTGGTGATCTCGCACGACATCGAGCTGGTCGAGACCGTGGTCAACCGTGTGTTCCACCTGGACGCCGGCCGGGCCGAGCTGGACGTCTACAACATGGACTGGCGTCGCTACCTGCAGCAGCGTGAGAACGACGAGCGGCGGCGGCACCGCGAGCGGGCCAACACCGAGAAGAAGGCGCAGACCTTGCTCGCGCAGGCCGACAAGATGCGGGCCAAGGCCACCAAGGCCACTGCGGCCCAGGGGATGATCCGGCGGGCCGAGCGGATGCTGTCGGGGCTGGAGAGCGAGCGAGCCGTCGACAAGGTGGCCAAGCTGCGCTTTCCGACGCCCGCCGCCTGCGGCAGGACGCCCCTGACCGCCGAGGGTCTGTCACGCTCCTACGGCTCGCTGGAGATCTTCACCGATGTCGACCTCGCGATCGACCGCGGCAGCAAGGTGGTCGTACTCGGCCTGAACGGGGCGGGGAAGACGACCTTGCTGCGCTTGCTGGCCGGCCTGGACCACCCGGACACCGGGCAGGTGCGGCCGGGTCACGGCCTGAAGCTCGGGTACTACGCGCAGGAGCACGAGACCCTGGACGTGGGCCGGTCGGTGCTGGCGAACATGAAGACCGCCGCGCCGGACCTGGACGAGACGGAGACCCGCAAGGTGCTGGGCTCCTTCCTGTTCACCGGAGATGACGTGGACAAGCCGGCCGGGGTGCTGTCCGGTGGAGAGAAGACCCGGTTGGCCCTGGCCATGCTGGTCGTCTCGGCCGCCAACGTGCTGCTGCTGGACGAGCCGACGAACAACCTGGACCCAGCCTCCCGGGAGGAGGTCCTTGCCGCGCTGCGCTCCTACCGTGGCGCAGTGGTGCTGGTCTCCCACGACGAGGGGGCCGTGGACGCGCTGGAGCCCGAACGCGTGCTGCTGCTGCCCGACGGGGTGGAGGACCTCTACGGGCGCGACTACCAGGATCTGGTCGCGCTCGCGTAGGCGTGCATCAGGGCAGTGGCGGCGGGGGAGGGCCGAGGACGGTGATGCCGTAAGCCGCGCACACCTCCTTGACCTCGGCGGGGTCGATAGCCACGTCGGCGGGCAGCACCGGCTCATCCAGCGGGCTGCCGAGTGCGGCGATCATCTCGTCGAAGCGCGGCGTTTGGCTGCGTGAGGCGCACACCGTGATGACGGTGGCGCTGTCGGAGACGACCTGGAAGGTGTGCGGCACGGAGTGCGGCAGGTAGGCGACCGATCCCGTCGGGCCGGCCAGCTGCTCCTCGCCGAGGGTGAAGGCGAGTTCGCCGGCGAGCACGACGAACAGCTCGTCTTCGTACTCGTGCCGGTGCAGGGGTGCACTCATACCGCGGGTGCCCTCGAAGTGCATGACGCTCATGGAACGCCGGCCCTCGGCGGCGACCTTCACCGTCGACAGGTGGTTGAGGAAGTGGTAGTGGGTTCCCGAACCAGGTGCGATGACCGCGTGCGCTGGCGGGTCGGGTCTCGTGGTGTCCATGCCAGGATTGTGACCGGTACCCCGTCGGGAATCCTGCAGGTGCCTACCGCCCACCCGAACAGATCCGCTTCCGCCGCGGACTGCTGAAACGAGCCGGGCCGTAGACCACACCCGTATGGCGCGCTACTGCTACGACGAAGATACGGAGAGCAGCTCGTTGGGCACCCGGTGCTTCCGCCGACCTGCAGCCAGATAATGCCTCCATGACTGGACGGCTCTTTCGAGAGGCGGCTCTCGCCGACGGCAGCAGTCCAGACTTGACGCTCGGGATCAGCGTCCTGGTGCGGTGTGGACTCATCGAGTGGATGGGTCCGGTGGGCGAGGAGCCGGAGGTCGCAGATGTCGAGGTGATTGACGCCTCGGGAACGGTCGTCGTTCCAGGGATGGTGGACTGCCACAGTCACCTCACCCTTCCCGGCGGTGCGCGGTGGATCGAGCGCTGCTTCGACAGCACCGACGCTCTGCTCGCCGCAGCGGAAGACAACGCGCACCTGCTTCGTCGCGCGGGAGTGTTCTGGACTCGGGATATGGGGTCACCCACCAGGACCGACCCGGACAGCGGGGACGAGCGGCCACTTGGCTTGGTGATCCGTGATCGTTGGGCAGGGCATCGTGGATACCCCTACGTCCGGGCTGCGGGTACCTGGGCTGTGCGGCGAGGAGGTCTGCCGGCGGGTCTAGGTGTCGAGGTCGACGACGCAGACGCTCTGTTGACAGCCGCGCTCGGGCAGCTGGACGCGGGCGCGGACTGGGTGAAGCTCTATTTGGACGGACCCGATCGCGAAACCCCGCCATTCACCGCAGACGAAATCGGGAAGGTGGTGCGGGCTGTGCGCGAGCGTGGCGCGCGAGTTGCCGCTCACTCCACTGCCCTGCCCGGCGCCCGCGTCGCTGCGGAGGCAGCGGTGGACTCCTTGGAGCACGCCTGGGACCTCGACGAAGACACCGCGAGACTGATGCGGGCCAACGGGGTGTGGTTGGTATCCACTCTGGCGGTGCTGGAGTCGCTTGACTCCTTCGCGACGACCACGACCCTGCCCAGGTTCACCGAACCCAGTGGCCGGGCCGCGTTGGAAACACGGCGCGAGCGTGCTCGCGAGAGCACACAACTGGCCGCACGGGCCGGGGTGCAGCTCGCGGCAGGCACCGACTTTGGCGGTGGGTCGTTGCGAGCCAATCAGATGGCTTGGGAGGTGCAGGCCCTGGTCGACTGCGGGCTTGAACCCTGGCGGGCCCTCGCCGCGGCGACCCGCGACGGCGGACGACTTCTCAACGAGCCGGACGCCGGCGTCCTCCGCCCCGGGGGGCCGGCAGACTTCTTCCTCGTACACGGCAACCCCCTGCATGACCCCGCCGCACTGTGGCGCGTATGGAAGACAAGTCCCTGACAGAGTGCGGCTGGTAGGTAGTCCAGGATGTCAGGTTCGGCAGGACCGTAGGGCATGACCCATCCGTCTCACCGACGTTCGAGGGTGGGACAGCGAGGTAGCCAAGCATTCTCGTTCAGTGGTGTCCCGCGCGACAATGGCCCAGCGGAACGCTCACCGTGACCGAGCATTGCGGAAACGGCCTCGCCCCGATCACCAACCCTCCATGCAGGGGACGATGCGACCGAAGGCCGGGCAGCAACTCTCGACGACTCAGGTCTTCCAGGTCCGGCGCCTCAGCCCAATTGGGCAGCAGGTCGCTGCTCAGTTCGTACCACCTTCCGGCGCCGCCGGCACTGGCCGCCTGTAGGGCTGGAGGCCCGCTGGTGGTGACCAAGCTCGACCGTCTGGTTCGGTGCCTACCGGAGCCGCGGGCCATCGCCGACGAGCGCCGGCCGGGAGACGAACCACGGCCGGGCTGGTTGTATGGAAGCGCGGCGAGGAGGTCGGAATGGACGAAGTGGCGATCGGAGACGGACGGCTGACGATAGGCCAGATACGTGCTGTAGCGGGCGGTGCGAGGGTCGTGCTGGAGCAGTCGGCACGGAACCGCATCTCGGCCAGCCGGACGGTGATCGATACCGCGCTGGCCAGCGGCCGGGCGGTGTATGGCCTGAACACAGGGGTCGGGCACCAGAAGGACGTACGGCTCAACGAGGAACAGATCCGGCAGAACCAGACGATGCTGCTGATGACGCACGCTGGCGGGTTCGGGCCGCCGGCAGGCGTTGAGCACGTCCGCGCCGCGATGATGGTTCGGCTCAACGGGCTGTCGCGCGGTGGCTCAGGGGTTAGCCCAGCCGTCGCCGAGGTGCTGGTGGCGATGCTCAATGCGGGCGTACATCCTGTCGTCCCGTCCACCGGCTCTGTCGGGTCCGGTGACCTGGGGCAACTGGCAGCGATCGGACTGGTCGCGATCGGGCAGGGTCGGGCCGAGCACGCTGGCGAGGTGCTCGGCGGAGCCGAGGCGCTGCGACGTGCCGGCATCGAGCCGCTGGTGCTGGCCGCCAAGGACGGACTGGCATTGATGTCGTCCAACGCGATGTCGATCGGTCACGGTGCCCACGTGATCCATCAGGCGATCCGGCTCGGCCGGCTCGCCGATCTGGCAGCGGTGGTGTCGCTGGAAGCCATCGGTGGGAACCCGGAAGCGATGCTGCCTGTCGTCGCTACCGCGAAACCGTACCCGGGACAGCACGAGGTGTGCCGCAGCGTGACCGATGCGCTCCACGGCAGCGCGCTGCTCGAGCCGGGCGGCGCTCGGTCGGTCCAGGACCCCATCTCCTTCCGCGTGGTGCCACAGGTGCACGGCGCCTACCGGGACGCGGTCGCCTCGACGCGGGACGCGATCGAGATCGAGGTGAACGCCATGAGTGACAATCCGCTGGTGTCGATCGCCGATCAGTCGATCGTCCACAACGGCAACTTTCATCCGATGGTGATGGCGCTCAGTTTCGACGCGGTCCGTCCGGCCGTCGCCCATGTCGGGAAGCTCAGCGAGCGGCGAATGAGCCATCTGTGGGACGCGTTCTTCGAGCGCCTTGCCGGGGACGGGGGACCGCCGTCCGCTGACCACGGCCCACCGGAGTTCGTCGGCATGGCGCTCCGATACCCGGCCGCGGAGGTGTGTGCTGAACTGCGGCAGCTCGCCACACCGGCGACCCTCGACGTACCGGCCCTGGAGAGCAACGGGACCGAGGACCATGCGACGGCGGCTCCGCTGGCGGTTCGGACGACCGAGCGCGCTCTGGGACTGCTGGAGCGCGTCGTCGTGGTCGAACTTCTGCTGGCCCGCGACGTCCTTTCCATCACGAAGCCGGCACCTCGGCTGGGAACCGCGGCCCATGAAGCGGTCGCGGGGATCAACGACGCGCTGGCCGGCCGTGCTTCAGCGGACGCCTACGAGGCAGTCCTTGGCCACCTGCGCGACTCCTTCGGCTGACTGCAGCTCGCCGTGACCGGCGCCGAGGTTCTTCGCACAGGGCGGTGCCCCACACACATGAGGATCCGCTTAGCGTCAGGTGAGCCCGGGGCTCAGGGCAAGAGGTCCCAGTACTGCTTGCGGGCTGGCATCGCGTGGATGACCAGCGCGTCGCCGCTCGCGAAAGTGAGGACAACAGTCTCGAGGCGGGCCTGGGTGTCGAAGCCGAGCCGCAGTCACGGCGCGGCCAGTCTTCCGCATCGTCGAGCGGTTCGATCCATAGCGGCCACTCCGCTGCTTAGACGGCGTCTTCGAGGAGTACCCCGTGCTTGGGTGCGCTGTCGTGGACCTTCACGCCGCAAAGCCGGGCAGGGCTCTGCGGATCGCTTCGGATCGTGAGATCTGCTCGCGCTCGGCGATCTCGTCGACCGCAGCAAGCTCCTCTGCGGTGAGGCGTACGGCCACGACCTGCATGGGCTCGGCGCCGCGTCCGGGGCGACCGCGTCCGCGGCGTTTCATCTCCTCGACGTCGTAGCCGGCTCCGGCTTCGTGAGCCAAATGGCGGATCTGTTCCTCGCTCACAATATGGAAACTCGTACTACGAAAATGTCTCGGGCGGAAGCAATCGCCAACGTCCAGGCGCGTGCATGCCGACAAGCCAGGACCCCTTGCTTGGGGGTCGAGCTTCGCTCGATGCCCAAGCCCACCACGCGCGAGAACTGGGCCCGCCAACACTTTTGGGAGGTGCGCCATGAGCGCCTTACTTGTCGGGTGCGCCCGCTCCTCCACCGATCAGCAAGGCTCCACCGCCCAACGTGACACGTTGCTGGGTCTCGGAGTTGAGACCGAACGCATCTACGTAGACCACGGACTGACCGGCACCAAGGGAGGACGACCCGGGCTGCGTGAAGCTATCGCCGCGTGCCCTGGCGGCGACACGCTCATGGTCACCAAGGTGGAGCGCCTTGCCCTCCCTGCCGAATACGAGGGCAGTCGCCGACGAGCTGAGCACGAGGGAGATCAGCCTCGGCGGATCGATCTGCGACCCCACCGACGCCATCGCGCGGCTCCTGTTCATTGCCCTTGCCATGGCCACCATGGCCACCACTTTCTGACAGTGAGAGCAACGCCGAGGTTGTTCTCGCCGGTGTTCGACTCGAAGACGTTCACGCCATCGCGCAGCGTTGCCAACTTCACCGCGTAGGGGGGCAGTGTCGGGGCGTCGGGGTCGGGAATCCAGAGCCGAAGCGAGTACTTTCCCTTCGGAGGGGTTGCCGCGGTGAGGGAGACCTTGGTCGTAGTGCCTGGCTCCCAACTATGAGTGGAACCATTCAGCAGGTCGTAAACATGAGCCCCAGACCCGTTTCGTAACACAAGTTTGGCTTCCCGTGGCTTGTGGAGTCGTGACCAGCCGCTGTTCGTGATGTCAATCTCGACCGAGAACTTCTGCTTACCGTACGTTTTGCGCGTGTACTCAACACGAGTGACCTCAAAGCGGTACCCCAATTTTCGGCGAATCTCATCATAGCATTGGCCCAGGGCCCATTCGCATACGGCGCCTTTAGCCCACTGAGCATTCAGGTAGCTCATGTGAAACTGCGGAGGCTCGGTCAGAATGTGGCTACAACTACGCCATCTTTCGGGGCCAGAGAAGGGATCAGTTGCGTCCACCGGACATGTTTCGCCGCCGAAACTCTTGTTGGCACTGAACGATTGCGCCCAGAGCTTTGCGGCTGCGCTGTTCCCGAAATTTGCTGGGCTCCCGGGAAAATCGGAGTAGGTGCCCATGTCACTGTCAGTGGTCATGAAGCAGTCGTTGTGAAGGCCTACATTCGCTTGAGGGTTCTGATCTATCACTTCCTTCGCGAAGACTGGTCGACGCAGTTCGACGTCCTGCATGACGCCGTTCGAAGCGTAGGCGGAGAGTATATAATTGATGATGTCAATGCGATCCGCGAAGTTATACAGTAGTGGTGCTTGATTGGGATTGTCGCCTGCCGTGTTCCACTCTCCCCAACGCCCCAGGTAGCCGGCCTGGATAAAAGCGATAACGTCTCGGTATTCACCTAGCATGGCCGCAATCGCGTCTATGTGGTTAAATTGCCGATTCTTGCTGTCGGCGTGAAACACCCTGACGCCGTCGACAGTACATCCAATCGGAGGGTCTCCGTCCGCCTCTCTGTCATAGCGCGGGCGGAAAATGATCTTCGCGCCCTTTGCTCGGCAGTTCTCCAGCTTTGCTGCATATTCGTTGAGCAAGGGACTCGTCCCGGCAGCGTTGTACCCGTTCCAGGCCAGGTCTTGCCCGCACACCGAATCCAACCACAGCCATTGCGCAACGATGGTGTGATGATGGTCTTCGCCCGGTATGTAGTCGTAGTACATGCCACGCTCGGGATTCTTGAGCGCCGGATCGATGTCCGGCACGTATGCGGTGTCGACGACCATGCACTGCAACATAGCCCGAGGCCGAAGTCCTCGGCAAGCCAAAAGGACGAGCTGATGAACTTGGAGTAAGCGGCCTGGTTGGCCGATTAGGTCATGGTGGCTTCGTACTCGATGGGGGTCATCGGTCGAGACGGGCTTGGGGTCGGCGGCGGTGGTAGGTGCGCTCGATAAAGGTTATGACTGGTATCTGGATGTGGCTTTGCTTCTTCCGAGTTTGTATTGGTCGCGCTGATGGCCACACCGACCAAGTCAACACGGGCCGTGCTACTTGAACCTCGCCAAGTTCCTTGTGACCTGGCCAACCGGCTTACCTTGCGCGACCAGGTGCCGGACTCGGCCACCGCCCCGGGGCCTTTGGTGCAGGTAGCTCGCCTCCTCTCCGGGACGATGCGCAACCCGGGTCCCGATCGCAACCGGCAAGGCAGTCCCATCGAGCGTGCAAACACGTGGACGTATCTAGGTCTGGCTCGGCGCACCCGGAATACCTCCTCGTCGTCGCAGCGTTGATCGGCCGAGCGAGAGGTGGTAGGCGCAGATGACGGTGCACGCGGGCTACAACGGGCCTGCCTTCCGCATGTTCAGCAAGGACCGCAACGTCGCTCGCCAGTCGCTGCGTGAGGGCACAGCCCGTCGGGTCTGGAGCTACGGCCGGCAGTTCCGCCGCGAGATCACGATCTTCCTCGTCCTCACCATTATCAGCGCGTCGCTGGTCGTCGCCACGCCGGTGCTGCTCGGGCGCATCATCGACGACGGCGTGACCCCGGGGGACCGGTCGGTGGTCATCTGGCTGGGCTCCCTGGTCGCGCTGCTCGCCGTGGTGGCGGCGGTGCTCACCGTCATCACCCGGTGGTACTCCTCGCGCATCGGCGAGGGCCTGATCCTCAACCTGCGCACCCAGGTGTTCACCCACGTGCTGCGCCAACCCATCGCGTTCTTCACCCGCGCGCAGACCGGTGCCCTGGTCAACCGGCTCAACACCGACGTCATCGGCGCGCAGCAGGCGTTCACCTCCATCCTGTCCGGGGTGGTGAGCAACGTGGTCACCTTGGTCATCGTGTCGATCACCCTGGTCAGCCTGTCCTGGCAGATCACCCTGCTGGCGGTGCTGCTGCTGCCCATTTTCCTCGTGCCCGCTTCTTTCATGGGGCGGCGCCTGTCGGCTTTGACCCGCACCCAGATGAACCTCAACTCCGAGCTGGCCACGCGCATGACCGAGCGGTTCAACGTGGCCGGCGCCCTGCTCGTCCGTCTCTTCGGGCGCCCCGGCGTGGAGGTGAGCGAGTACGAACAGCGCGCGCGGGGGGTGCGCGACGCGGGCGTGGCCATCTCGGTCAACCGCGTCATCTTCGCCGCGGGGCTGGGGCTGGTCGCGGCCCTGGCCACCGCCCTGGTCTACGGGTTGGGAGGCCTGCTCGCGATCTCCGGGTCGCTGACCGTCGGCACGCTGGTGACGATGGCCGCCCTGCTCGGCTCGCTGTACGGCCCGCTGACCGCGCTGTCCAACGCCCGGGTGGACGTCATGACCGCCCTGGTCTCCTTCGAGCGCATCTTCGAGGTGCTCGACCTGGAACCGCTGGTCACCGAGGCGCCGGACGCCCGGGCCATCCCCACCGGCCCCGTCGGCATCACCCTCTCGGACCTCGTCTTCGCCTACCCCCAGGCGGACGAGGTGTCCATCGCCTCACTGGAGCTGCGGCCGGAGGCTGAGTCCAGCGACGGCAGCCCCGTCCTGCGCGGGCTGAACGCAGAGATCGAACCGGGACAGATGGTGGCCCTCGTCGGCCCGAGCGGTGCCGGCAAGTCGACGCTCACGGGCTTGATCTCGCGGTTGTACGACCCCACGTCCGGCAGCATCAGCATAGGGGGCGTCGACCTGACGCAGGCCACCACGGACTCGGTACGCGACACGGTCGGGGTCGTGACTCAAGAGGCACACATGTTCAACGACACCATTCGGGCGAACCTGGCCTACGCCAGCCCGGACGCTACCGCCGACGACATGATGCGGGCCCTGGAGGCGGCCCGGGTCGCCGACCTCGTCCGCTCGCTCCCGGACGGCATCGACACCGTGGTCGGCGACCGTGGGCACCGCCTCTCCGGCGGGGAGAAGCAGCGGCTGGCCATCGCCCGGCTGCTGCTGAAGTCACCCAGCGTGGTCGTGCTCGACGAGGCCACCGCGCACCTGGACAGCGAGTCCGAGGTGGCGGTGCAACGTGCCCTGGACGAGGCGCTGCAGGGGCGGACCTCGGTGGTGATCGCCCACCGGCTCTCCACCGTGCGGGACGCAGACGTCATCCTGGTACTGTCCGGCGGGCGCATCGTCCAGCGAGGCACCCACGAGCAGCTGCTGGCGCGCGGAGGGATGTACCGCATGCTGTACGAGACGCAGTTCGCCACCGAGCTGGGTGACCCCGCGGAGGACGACCGGGACGTCACGCGGGTCTAGACGTCTTCCTCGTCCCAGACCCTACGTTTGCGCGGTCGCGCCGGCACGCTGGCCGCGGCGCCAGTGGCCTCGCGGTGCTCGCGCCGGGCCATGACCAGGACGAGCACGATCCCCACCGGCGCGGTGAGCCACCACTGCAACGCGTAGGCGAAATGTGCACCGACCCCGAGGTCGGGCGGCTCGGCTGCCGCGGGCCGCTGCTGCGCCGGCGGCGGCGTCTCGGATTCCAGCAGCAGGTACCCCCTCAGGGCCTCCTGGCCGATGGCCCCCTCGATGAGGCCCAGGTTGATCGAGGCCAGCTGCCCTGAGGGCAGGTCGCGTTCCAGGTCCTGCTCCGGCGAGCGCAGCCATCCGGTCACCTCCACCTCGCCCGTAGGGGGCTCCGGCACGTCCGGCAGGGTGGCGGCGTTCTCGGCGTTGGGCACCCACCCGCGGTCGACGATGAGCGTGGGCATGTCCTGGGCGTCGAGGCCCCCGCCCGAGGCCGACGGCTCCAGCGCCAGCGGCACCAGCACCTCGTAGCCGTAGACCCCGCGGTACGGCCGGTTTCGCACCAGCAGCTGGTCCTGCTGCAGGTACCGGCCGGTAGCCCGCACGGCGGTCCACTCCTGGTCGGCCTCCAACGCGTCCTGCGGCGAGGCCAGCACCTCGCCCACCGGCACGGGCGACGCGCCGTAGTTGGCCTCAGCGACGTCACGTCGCTCCGCCTTGTCCTGGTGGCGCGAGAGCTGCCAGTTGCCGAGCAGCACGGCGACGACCGCGAAGAGGATGGCTAGGCTCATCGCCCCGGCCCAGCGGCGGCTGCGCAGCGTCGCCAGCACGTCAGCCGTCGCGTGTCGGGTCGAGGTGCTCCACCGGGATCACCTCGATGAGAAAGCCCCGCAGGTCCACGAAGTCGCGCAGCGAGTCACGGTGTTCGGGGCAGGCCGTCCAGACCTTCCGCCGGCCCTCGGTGTGCAGGCGGGGGTTGCGCCAGACGACCGCCGAGGTTGCGTGGGCCCGACAGGCTCTGGCGCTGCAGACGACCGGAGGACCGGCCACAGTCACAGATCGTCGTACCGAGGGGAGGGCGGGAGCATCCGCACCGGCGAGACCGGACCGTTCGAGCTGTGCCGCTGGTCGACGTTGTTCGCGAGCATGACCGCGAACGAAGGCAGCAGGATGGCCGCGGCGGCCAGCACCGAGCCGATCACGATCTGGCCGCTCATCAGGGCCCACACGGCCAGCGGGAAGGACACGATCCGCACGGACATGGCCACGAGGTAGGCCCGCATCCGCGCGCGACGGTCCTCCAGACGTGAGGGCCCGGCCGAGGTGACGGCCTGACGGGATGGTTCGCTACGCATCACTTCATGATACGGCTACGGTAGGCCCGTGACTGAGGCACCCACCCCTGGTTCCACGCCCTCCCCGACCACGAGCCCGCCCCGCGCCGTCCTGGTCACCGGCGGTAACCGCGGCATCGGCCTGGCCATCGCCCGCCGCTTCGCCGCCGGAGGGCACGACGTCGTCATCACCCACCGCAGCGCGACGCCACCGGAGGGCCTGCGCGCCGTGCAGTGCCACGTCGACGACCCCGACAGCGTCGACAGCGCCTTCACCGCAGCCGAGGAGATGTTGGGGCGCAAGGTCGAGGTCCTGGTGGCCAACGCGGGAATCACCAAGGACACCCTGCTGATGCGGATGAGCGAGGAGGACTTCACCTCCGTCCTCGACACCAATCTGACCGGGGCCTTCCGGTGCGCGCGTCGCGCCGCGACGGGGATGATCCGTGCTCGCCGGGGCCGGATGATCTTCATCTCCTCGATCGTCGGGCTGTACGGGGCCCCGGGGCAGGGCAACTACGCAGCCAGCAAGGCGGGCCTGGTCGGCCTGGCCCGGTCCATCACCCGGGAGCTGGGAGGCCGCGGCATCACCGCCAACGTGGTGGCTCCCGGCTTCATCGACACCGAGATGACCGCCGCCCTACCCCAGGAACGCCGCGACACCTACCTCTCGGCGATCCCCGCCGGACGCTTCGCCCAACCGGAGGAGGTCGCCGAAGCGGTGGCCTTCCTGGCCAGCGACGCCGCAGGCTACATCTCCGGCGCGGTGATTCCCGTCGACGGCGGCATGGGAATGGGACACTGACACCCCCAGAAGAGACCGAAGGGCAACCAATGCTGCTGCAGGGCAAGAAACTCCTGATCACCGGCGTCCTCAGAGACTCCTCGATCGCCTTCCACGTCGCCAGGCTGGCCCAGGACCAAGGAGCCGAGGTCGTGCTGACCTCGTTCGGCCGCACCTTCCGGATCACGGAGTCGATCGCTCGCCGCCTGCCCCGAGCGGCGCCGGTGCTGGAGCTCGACGTCTCCAACGGCGAGCACCTCGACACCTTGTCGGACAGGCTGGGCGAGCACGTCGACCATCTGGACGGCGTGCTGCACTCGATCGGTTTCGCGCCGCAAGGGGCGTTCCACTTCATGGATGCCGACTGGGACGACGTGGCCACCGCCATGCATGTGTCGGCGTTCTCGTTGAAGTCGCTCACCAGGGCGGCCCTGCCGCGGATGAGCTCCGGCGGCTCGGTCGTCGGGCTCACCTTCGACGCGAGCTACGCCTGGCCGGTCTACGACTGGATGGGCGTGGCCAAGTCGGCCTTCGAGTCCACGAACCGGTACTTGGCCCGCGACCTCGGCCCCCGCGGCATCCGCAGCAATCTGGTCGCTGCGGGGCCGGTGGCGACCACGGCCGCCAACTCGATCCCCGAGTTCGAACAGTTCGCGAAGTGGGGTGAGCACGCCCCGCTGGGCTGGGATGTACGCGACCCCCGCCCACCGGCGATGGCGTGTGTGGCCCTGCTCTCCGACTGGTTCCCGGCCACCAGCGGGGAGATCGTGCACGTCGACGGCGGCTTCCACGCCATGGGCTTCTAGCGCACGACAGCTTGGCGCCGGCGGCCGGAACGGCCGCCGGCGCCACTGCTCACACCGAGAGAGCGCGGTCGGTCAGCTGGTGGACTTCTGGGGGTCCACGGCCGCGGAGCCCGGGTCCAGCACTGTGCCCTTGCCGATCACCACCAGGCCGGACTCGGTGACCGTGAACCCGCGGGCGCGGTCCGCGTCCAGGTCGACGCCGATGGAGGTGCCCTGCGGGATCTCGACGTTCTTGTCGATGATCGCGTTCTTGATGGTGCAGTGCCGGTTGACCACCACGTTGTCCAGCAGCACCGAGCCGGTGACCGTGCTGAAGCTGTGCACCTTCACCCGCGGGGAGAGCACCGACCCCGAGACGGTGGCCCCGCTGATGACCACTCCCGGGGCGATGGCCGAGTCGACCGCGGAGCCCACCCGGTCCTGCGAGCCATGGACGAACTTGGCGGGCGGGGCACACCCGTAGTTGGTCAGGATCGGCCACTGCTCGTTGTACATGTTGAAGACCGGGTGCACCGAGATGGCCTCCATGTGCGCGTCGTAGTAGGAGTCGATGGTGCCGACGTCACGCCAGTAGCCGCGGTCCCGGTCGGTCGAGCCGGGCACATCGTTGTTCTTGAAGTCGTAGACGTAGCCGCGTCCTTCCCGGACGAAGGCGGGGACGATGTCACCACCCATGTCGTGTTCGGAGCTCTCGTCCTCGGCGTCCTGCTTGACCGCCTGCTCGAGCACGTCGGCGTCGAAGACGTAGTTGCCCATCGAGGCGAGGATCTCCTCGGGGGAGTCGGGCAGCCCGGGCGGGTCGGACGGCTTCTCCAGGAACTCACGGATACGCCGCTGGTCGTCCGGCTGCACGTCGATGACGCCGAACTGGTCCGCCTGCGAGCGTGGTTGCCGGATCGCGGCCACAGTGACCCCGGCGCCGGTCTCGATGTGCTGCTCGACCATCTGGGCGAAGTCCATCCGGTAGACGTGGTCGGCGCCCACGACCACCACGATGTCCGGCTTCTCGTCGTGGATCAGGTTGAGGCTCTGGTTAATGGCGTCGGCGCTGCCGGCGAACCAGTGCTTGCCGAGCCGCTGCTGCGCCGGAACCGGGGCGACGTAGTTGCCGAGCAGGGTCGACATGCGCCACGTCTTCGTGATGTGAGCGTCCAGGCTGTGGGACTTGTACTGCGTCAGCACGACGATCCGCAGATACCCGGAGTTGACGATGTTGGACAGGGCGAAGTCGATCAGGCGGTAGATCCCCCCGAACGGGACGGCTGGCTTGGCACGGTCCGCGGTGAGCGGCATGAGGCGCTTGCCTTCACCTCCGGCCAACACGATCGCGAGAACCCTGGGCCTGTGTTTCGACATCGTCGCCATGGGACAAACCTAGGGGAGGTGGCGGGTGTCTTCCAGGGGTGGTCCCGTGATCGTGGAAGCCGATAGCGTGGAGGCGTGCGCCTAGAGATCCTGAGCCGTGAGTACCCACCCAACGTCTACGGGGGCGCCGGTGTCCACGTCGAGGAGCTGACTCGTGCCCTGCGCGCTCGGTCCGACCTCGACGTCACCGTGCGGGCCTTCGACGAGCCTCGCGAGGAGGAGGGGACGTACGGCTACACACCGCTGGAGCAGCTGGCGGACGCCAACTCGGCACTACGCACCCTCGGGGTCGACCTGACCATCGCGGCCGACGTCATCGCCGCAGAGCCCGACCTCGTGCACAGCCACACCTGGTACGCCAACTACGCCGGCCACCTCGCGTCCCTCATCGGAGGGATGCCGCATCTGGTCTCCGCCCACTCGCTGGAGCCGATGCGTCCCTGGAAGGCCGAACAGCTCGGCGGTGGCTACCGCCTGTCCTGCTACGTGGAGCGCACCGCCTACGAGCACGCCACTGCGGTCATCGCCGTCTCGGAGGGAATGCGCCGTGACGTCCTGAAGAGCTATCCCGACCTCGACCCGGACAAGGTCAAGGTGATCCACAACGGCATCGACGCCGAGCTGTGGCAGCCGGACCACAGCGACGCCGCCAAGAAGGTGCTGGCCGACTACGACATCGACCCCGACGTGCCCAGCGTGGTCTTCCTCGGCCGGATCACCCGGCAGAAGGGGCTGCCGCTGCTGTTGAAGGCGCTACGCCACATCCCCGAGGAGACCCAGATCGTCCTGCTCGCGGGGCAGCCGGACACCGAGGAGATCGGCAAGGAGGTCGAGGCGCTGGTCGACGAGCTGCGCGGTGAGCGCTCCGGCGCCACCATCTGGATCGGCGAGATGCTGCCGCGCGAGAAGGTCGTCGCCGTGCTGTCCCACGCCTGGGTCTTCATGTGCCCGTCGGTGTACGAGCCCCTGGGCATCGTGAACCTCGAGGCGATGGCGTGCGGCGCCGCCGTGGTGGCGACCGAGACCGGTGGGATCCCCGAGGTCGTCGTCCACGGGGAGACCGGTTGGCTGGTGCCGATCGAGCAGAAGGACGACGGGACGGGCACCCCGGTCGACGAGGACCAGTACGTCTCCGACTTCGCCGCCGCTCTCAACGACGCGCTCAGCGACCGCGACCGCACGTTGTCCATGGGCGAGGCGGGGCGGCGGCGAGCCATCGACCAGTTCTCCTGGGACACCATCGCCGAGCGGACGGCTCGGCTCTACGCCTCATTGCTGGGGTAGCTCACGCCCAGCCGGCGTAGGACAGGGCGGCGACGTTGGTCGCTGTGCTCAGCGCTTCGGCGGCCTCACGCCGGAGCTGGCGCAGCAGGACCTCGCGAGCGGTCGTGGCGGCCGAGTCAACGCTCTGCATGTCGTCGGCCAGGCCGATGTCGCCCAAGTGCAGCACCGAGCCCGACAGCTCGACCACCTTGGCGCACCTCCGTGGGAGCCCCGGCGGCAAGCCCCACGACTGGTGGAGCCCACGCCGGGCGCCGATCTCCGCGGCGGCTCCAGCCATGGGGCTGCCCGGTGTGGCGGTCAGCCGCTCGGTCAGCTCGGCCAGCGTGGTGCGCAGGCGCAGCTCGGCCTCGGAGATGCTCATCGCCTGCACGACGTGAGCGGGGACCGGGTCGCAGGCGTAGGACTGCCAGTCCACCAGCCATCCCTGGTCGCCCTCCGGACCGAACGGGCTGACCCGGGGGACCAACGCTCCGCCGAGGCCAGGCACGAAGACCGCCTCCTCGGCGGCATGGGCGGCGGCGAGCATCTCGGGGGTGCCTGCCGGCATCCCGTGGCTGTGCCCGGGCCGGGGCAGGGCCACCAGCACCACCTTCTCGCCCAGGTCCCGCCAGGAGGCCAGCGCCGGCCCCAGGCCGACGACCTCGTCGATGTCTGGGAGCGCCTGCCTGCCGACCTCGCTCAGGTCCGCCCACCCGTTGAAGGCGGCCGAGGCCCACAAGGCGACACGCACACTCGCAGGCAGCACCGGCATCTGGTGATGGTAGGACGGCGCGGACACTACGCTTGCGCCCTATGAGTGATGTCGTGGAATTTGCCGGGGTCGGCGTCATCCGCAGTGGAAACGCCCTCCTGCACGACATCACCTGGTCGGTCGAGGAAGGTGAGCGGTGGGTCGTGATCGGCCCCAACGGCGCCGGCAAGACGACCCTGCTCCAGGTCGCGGCAGCGCGGATGCACCCCACGCACGGCGTCGCCGGGGTGCTGGGTGAGGTGCTGGGCGCCGTGGACGTCTTCGAGCTGCGACCGCGCATCGGCGTGTCCAGCGCGGCGATCGCCGAACGCCTCCCCGCGAACGAACGGGTGCTGGACGTGGTCCTGACGGCCTCCTGGTCGGTGGTGGGCCGCTTCGCCGAAGAGTACGACGCCGTCGACGAGCGCCGTGCTCACGACCTGCTGGCGGCGCTCGGCGTCGCCCGCCTGGCCGATCGGCAGTACGGCACGCTCAGCGAGGGGGAGCGCAAGCGAGTGCAGATCGCCCGCGCCTTGATGACCGATCCCGAGCTCATGCTGCTCGACGAGCCCGCAGCCGGTCTCGACCTGCGCGGACGGGAGGACCTGGTCGCACGACTGCAGCTGCTCGCCGAGGATGTGGACGCCCCGGCCCTGGTGCTCATCACCCACCACGTGGAGGAGATCCCGCCGGGGTTCACCGACGTGCTCATGCTCCGGGACGGCCAGGTGGTGGCGGCGGGGCCGATCGAGAGCACTCTCACCGCGGAGAACCTGTCCCGCACCTTCGGCCTGCCCTTGGAGGTGGACCGGCACGGCGACCGGTGGGCCGCCCGCGCGGCGCAGCCACCCGCTGACGCGCTCGCAGGCGCGGAGCCGGACCGCCCCGCCCACGCGTGACGCCGCTGGAGGCCGTGCTCATCGCGGTCGCGGGCTTGGCGGCGGGCACCATCAACACCGTGGTCGGCTCCGGGACGCTGGTGACCTTCCCCACTCTGCTGTTCTTCGGGTACGCCCCGGTCTCGGCCAACGTCTCCAACTCCCTGGGTCTGGTGGCGGGCGGAATCAGCGGTGCCTGGGGCTACCGGCGGGAGCTGAGCGGACTGCGCTCGACGGTGCTCGCGCTCGTGCCCGCGTCGCTGACCGGCGGGGTGCTCGGGGCCCTGTTGCTGCTGGTCCTGCCCGAGTCCGCGTTCGAGGCCATCGTGCCGGTGCTCATCGGCGTGGCGCTCGTGCTGGTCGTGCTCGGGCCACGGCTCAACCGGTGGGCAGCGTCCCGGCGGGGCGAGGGCGGATCCGGTCCCTCGCCGGCCGGATGGGGAGGGCCGCGCGGCGTGGCACTCCTGGTGGGGGTGCTCCTGGGCGGGGTCTACGGCGGGTACTTCGGCGCCGCGCAGGGGGTGCTCCTGGTCGGTTTGATGGGCGCACTGCTCCCGCTGGGGCTGCAGCAGATCAACGCGGTCAAGAACGTGCTGGCCCTGGTGGTGAACCTCGTGGCAGCCCTGGTGTTCCTGGTCGTGCAGCCCGAGCAGATCGACTGGCTCGTGGCCCTGCTCATCGCCGCCGGTTCGACCGCCGGGGGAGTGCTCGGTGCGCGCGTCGGGCGCTCCATGCCATCGTGGTTGCTTCGCGGGGTCATCATCGTGATCGGTCTGGTCGCGATCGCGGTGCTTCTCACATGAGTGCCGTTGACCTGAACCGCCTTCCGCGCGGCGTCACGGCGATCCACGACGCCGCCGACACGCGGGTGCGCGACTACTTCGGCCTGACCGACGTCGCGCTCCGCCGCACCCTGGAACCGCGTGCGGGACTGTACATCGCCGAGTCGGCCAAGGTGATCGCCCGAGCCGTCGGCGCCGGGCACCGGATGCGCTCACTCCTCCTGGCGCCACGCTGGCTGGATGACCTGGCGGAGCTCGTCGCGGCCTGCGCCAACGACGGGGTCCCCGTCTATGTCGCGGCTGCCGAGGTGATCCAGCAGATGACCGGCTTCCACCTGCACCGGGGTGCCCTGGCCTCGATGCACCGCCCCGTGCTCCCGGCCGCCGTGGACCTGCTCGGCGGTGCTCACCGGGTGCTCGTGCTCGAGGACATCGTCGACCACACCAACGTGGGCGCGCTGTTCCGGTCGGCAGCAGCGCTGGGGGCGGATGCCGTCATGGTGACTCCACGCTGTGCGGACCCGCTCTACCGGCGGTCGATCCGGGTCTCGATGGGCACCGTGTTCCAGGTGCCGTGGACCCGCCTGTCGCACTGGCCCCAGGATGTGGAACTACTGCGCGGGCACGGCTTCGTGGTGGCCGCCTGCACTCTCGCCCCGGACGCCATGACGCTGACCTCCCTGGCGAGCCGCCCACCACCGAGGCTCGCGCTGGTGCTGGGCACGGAGGGCGACGGACTGAGCGACCGCACCCAGGCAGCCGCCGACCTGAGCGTGGCCATCCCGATGGCCGGCGGGGTGGACTCCCTCAACGTCGCCGCGGCCGGCGCCGTCCTGCTGTGGGCCCTGCGCAGCCGTTCCGCTCAGTTCTGACTCGCCGAGACCAGCCCTTGGCGCATCAGGTCCAACGACCTGCGCAGCAACCGTGAGACCTGCATCTGCGAGACCCCGACCGCCGCGGCGATCCGCCGTTGCGACAGCTCCTCGGTGTAGCGCAGCCGCAGCAGTCGGCGGTTCGGCTCCGGCAGCGCTGCCAGCGAGGGTTCGAGGCTGATCCGCCCCTCGACCTCGTCGAGCCGCGACGAGGGTGCCTCGAGCACCTCAGCGGGTTCGCCGGCGCTCATCCGCGCGGCGTCCAGGCTGTCGGGGCGGTAGGCCGAGCCCAGAGCCATGGTCTCCGTCACCAGGGACAGCGGTAGCCCCATCTCGTCGGCGAGCTCCGAGGCGGTCGGTGTGCGCGACCAGGTCTGGGTCAACCGTTCCGCCGTCTGCGCGATCTGCGGGCGCAGCTCCTGCAGGCGGCGCGGCGGCCGTACCCCCCACGTGTGGTCTCGAAGGTGCCGCCTCAGCTCGCCGCGGATGGTCGGCACCGCGAAGCCCGCGAACGGCACCCCGAGTTCGGGGTCGTACCGGCGTGCGGCGAGAACCAGACCCAGCCGGGCCACCTGCAGCAGGTCTTCCTCGGCCTCTCCACCGCCGGCGTACCGGCCGGCGAGGGTGTCGGCCAGGTCGAGATGGTCCACCACCAACGACTCCACGCACGAGCACAGGGGCTCGCTGGGCAGCACTCCACCGGTCACGGTGTGTGGCTGTACGCAGTCCACTATCAAGGCCATCACCTCCTGGGCATGCAAAACCCACGACGTGTGGCGACCTTCTGGACCACGGGTGCGGCGCTCGCTTCGGGCGGCGGCGCCTGCTGTGTGAGGGTGAGTGTATGCCGACGACCAGGCACGACGCCAGCATCGTGCACGTCGACCTGGACGCGTTCTTCGCGGCGGTGGAGCAGCGTGACAAGCCATCCTTACGTGGTAAGCCCGTCGTGGTCGGTGGCACCGGCTCGCGCGGGGTCGTCTCGACGGCTTCCTACGAGGCGCGACGGTACGGAGCACGCTCGGCCATGCCGACCCAGGAGGCGCGAAGGCGCTGTCCTGCAGGAACGGCCTTCCTGGCGGGGCGGCATGCCGCGTACCGGATCTCCTCCGAGGTGGTCATGGAGGTGCTGCGGTCGACCACGCCCGTGGTGGAGCAGGTGTCGGTCGACGAGGCGTTCCTGGACCTGGCCGCGGCGGGGCCGGACGGCCTCCTCACGCGGCTCTCCGCCGAGGAGGTGGGTGCCCACCTGCGACACGAAATTGTCGCAGCGACGGGTGGACTCAGCGCCTCCGTCGGCCTGGCGCGGAGCAAGATGCTGGCCAAGATCGCCAGTGAGATGGCCAAGCCCGCAGGGGTCCATGTGGTGCCACCGGGCAGAGAGCGCGAGGTGCTGGCCCCGATGTCGGTCCGCGTGATCTCCGGTGTCGGGCCTGCCACCGAACGTCGGCTGCGCGGCTTCGGCGTGGAGACGGTCGCCGACCTCGCGCGGGTGCAGCTCGCGGACCTGGTCTCCATCTTCGGTGAAGCCCACGGCGCCTCGCTGCACGCGCTGGCCCGTGCGCAGGACCCTCGGGAAGTCACGACGCACCGCTCCAGCAAGAGCATCTCCGCCGAGGAGACCTTCCCCACCGATGTGGCCGACCCCGCCACCTTGGCCACCGAGGTCGAGCGCCTGTCGGGGCAGGTGGCGCGACGGCTGGAGGAGTCCCACGGCTTCGCCCGCACGATCACGGTCAAGGCTCGCTGGCACGACTTCCGGACCGTCACCCGTTCCGGGTCTCTGCCCTTCGCCACCGGCGACCCGGTAGTGATCTCCCGGGAGGCAACGCGCCTGCTGGCCACCATCGAGACGGCGGACGGTCTGCGCCTGCTGGGGGTGGGCGTCAGCGGTCTGACCAGCCACGCTCAGGGCGAGCTCGAGCTCGAAGCGACACTCACCGTGCCGACCCGCCCGACCACGACCGTGGTCGACCACCCCGACGCCGGCTCCTCGCCCGAGACCGACGAGAAGGTCGCCGACGGTGCAGCGGGCTCAGGTTCCCCCGTCACACCGGCCCCATCCTGGGCGACCGGCGCCGACGTACGGCACGAGCGGCACGGACGGGGGTGGGTGTGGGGCAGCGGTGCCGGCATCGTCACCGTCCGGTTCGAGGGTCCCCGCACGCCGCCCGGTCGCATCCGCACCTTCGATGTCGACGACCCCGAGCTCGCGCCCGCCGAGCCGCCCGACTGGCGCGGCTGAGGGGTGCCTGCGTGCTAATCTTTCTGGTCGTTGCCCGCGGCTGTGCGCTGTCGGGACACCCTCGTCCGGGTGGCGGAATGGCAGACGCGCTAGCTTGAGGTGCTAGTGCCCTTCAATGGGCGTGGGGGTTCAAGTCCCCCTCCGGACACCCGACGTCACGCTGCCGCGTCCACTCTCGGTGGAGTCCCGCTGCGGTCGTACCCGAGTTCGACGCCGAGCGAGGCATGAAGCCCGCTGCCCCGGCGGGTCCGCTCGGCCAGGAGGACCGGGGTCCTGCCCCGATCCTCCAGTGCCCTACGTTCCGTGTCCGGGGACCGGCCTGCTCCAGTTGACGAGTCCTCAACCATGGTCCTGGACGAGGGGGAGGAGGAAAGTAGGTGTGAACGGTCGCGTCGAAGTCCGTGACCACCCTCGAGGGCGGGAGTAACGATGACCACCTCAGCCCGGCAGACCGACCGCCCGGTGCGGCCGGATCCTCGCAGCGAGCCGAGACAGCACCGCGCCTACGAGCGGCGAATGAGACGGAGGCGAGGGGTTGCCGACACGGCCGCGGTTCTTCGCGCGGGCGGCATCCAGTTGGTGTGGCTGGTGGTGCTCGTCGCGGGTGCCGCCATCCCCCTGAGTGAGGTCCTGGTCGACGACGGTTGGGAGTGGGTGAGCCCAGTCCTCGGCTTCGTCATCGTCGTCGCGGCCGGCCTGGAGCGCATCTTCCGCCGCACCACCGACGCGGCGGTCGCCTTGGACCGGCTGCGACGCAGCCTGTCACGCGAGCGGCGGCTTCTGATCGCCGGTGCCGGTCCCTACGCCACGGCGCAGGATCCGTATGCCTTCTATGCGGAGTCTTGCGAGCGCTTCATCGCCGCCTATGACGACGCGATGGTCGACTACAGCAGTCGGGCGGTTCGTTCCACTGAATGAGCGGTGCTGCGGGCCGCCGAGGGCCCGGCCCTGCGCGCGGAAGGGGCG
>Ga0102946_1000149_pt1 | contig 23810 bp, 21 predicted proteins | sample SalPon2A_A_D1_MG_FD_78209 | JGI IMG/M metagenome (GOLD analysis project Ga0102946, IMG submission 78209) | Soil microbial communities from South San Francisco under conditions of wetland restoration - Salt Pond MetaG R2A_A_D1_MG | ecosystem: Environmental > Terrestrial > Soil > Wetlands | place... | reverse complement strand
GTGACAACACCTGTTTGGCCATTGCCAGGATTGTTAAGCGTGGTCCCACCTGCTGGCGTAGTCGCTGAGACACCAAAGAGAATATCTGTCTCTCGATTCAGACCTGCTCCCAGGCCATTGACTGTGGCTGTGTAATTACCGTCAGCCAATCCAGCAGATCCGGTCACTGTGACTTCTGTTGATTCACCTGCCGCGATTGAATTCGATGCGAAAGACAATGAACTACCGCCAGGGACCGAGCCCTCGCTCAGGGCCACGCTTTCGCCGATGGTTCCAAACTCACCCACGCGAACGTTGGCAACTGCATCGGCACCGCACACTGGAATCCGGACATTCGGGATGGTTTCGAGTACATAGTCAGGGTCACCACAGGACTCAAATTCGATTGTGCAAATACGCGTGGTCCAGCTACTGTTCGCGGTGGTAGCGTAGTACTCATTGGTGAAATAGAAGGTGCATTCATTATCGGGATCGACGGCCATGGTGGCGTAATCCCCCCAGCGTGCACGACCGCTGAACAGGCCGGTTTGTGCACCAGTCATGGTGGGTGAGCACTGGGCTTCATCACGCAAATCACCAGGTGCATCTGTTCGCAGACGTCCGGCAATACGAATTTCCGGATTCATGGTTTCACTGGAAACGTTGTAGCCAAATGCAATGTTTCCGGACTGATCCATGTTGATCCCACCCATCCAGCGATATTCATCACCAGGTGCATACGTTCCCTGGTCAATAATGCGAATGGACTGCTCTGTTGGAGCCATGGGTATGAAATTCTCGAACCCGGACTCAAAGTCCAGACCGGGGTTTCCGTCACCCATCGGGATTCCAAAATGGATCCAGCGAGCGCCCGCGCGATCACCACCCACATCAACAGAGTGATTGATAACAGCCTGTGCTTCGCTGGGCCCACTCGGACCAAATCCGCGAATGGCAGCGATATACATGGTGTTGCTGCCGAAATCATCGAGCCTGGTGGTTGAATCAAGCTGTGGAATACCACTCAACCCCAGTTGATAAGGCTCTGAGGCAATCGAAACAGGTCCGCTGAGTTCAGCGTTGCCGGCATCCCAATCAACACAGAAGTCCCAGATCAGGTACGCCGGGGCAGTGGATGAAAAATGCACAAACTTCGGACAGGTGCCCGCACTGAGGGGAAAATCACCTTCAACGTGAAAAGGAAGCGCACCGAAGTAATCGGCGCCTGCATTCACTCGAATGAACTGGGCAGCATTGCCATCAAGCATTGCTTCACGCTCAACAAGAGCAAAAGAAGTGCCGGAAAAAGATGCCCCGCCCTGGAATTCGTGCATCGTAAACAGGTAAGCATCCTGGTCGCCATCCACGGTGGACCAGACACCCATTTTTCCGTAATCGTTAAAACCGAAAGCAGAGTAGTCAAATGCATATCGATGGTATGAGCCAAGTGGATCTGCAGTGGTTGAAATGGCGACACACTGGAGCCACGGTGGCGTGGCAGTACTGGTAAATGCAAACTGACTCACAATCCAGCGTTCAGCCTGGTCGTCCCACAGAACCAATGGGTCGCCATTGTCTGTGGTCTCACATAGTCCGCCGAAGCCGGAGAAAAATGAATTACCCGGATTGGGCCCGTTGACCAACGCACCGGTGTCCTTGTCGAACAGGGCCCAGCTGGTATTGACCCACTGGAAAAAATGATCCGGTCCAACGTCACCAGTGGTATCCGGTGGCACTCCGCCACCACCATTGCCGATGCTCATGCCATCAACTGAAAGATCAACCGGCGGCATCAGCACACCGCTTGGCGTCAATTGCGCAGGCGGAAGTGGCGCGTCCGAAGGCAGATCCGGAACCTTGTCATCCAGGTCCAGAAAGATGTTAGGAACCACATAAGTAGATGGATCTCTCGGCACAGGTGCGCCCATATCCCGAAGGATGTCACGCATAGGACGAGAGGTGTCCCGCTTCAATTCCGTAGCAACGCTGTAATCATAACCATCGGGAATCTGTGGTCCCGCGGCAAAGCTCCCAAAACTTGTCGCAATCAGTGATGCGATGATAATTCTCAGACCATTAATCAATTTCATTCTTTATGTCCCTGTTATTAAACTATATTCAGTCAGAAAGTCAGGTGCGCTTTTCTGCCAGATCCAATCGACGCAGGTGATCGTTGAGAAAGACCCGGGTTTGCTCCGGCGTCTTTTCATCCGCAAGCGCAAGGCTCACCGCCTCACGTTCCAGTTTGGGATCGATAGCCCTCAAGGCCAATGCTGCTTTTTCCGCCAATGGCGGCGCAGCTTTCAACCATTTCTCAAGTTGTGATGCACTCGAATCGCCCGGATAACCCTGAGCGATTTGTAAGGATGCATAAATCAACTGCGATAATCCAGTATTTTCAGATAATTGTGCAGGACTGACGCTGCCCAGCACTTTCATTGCACTTGTCACGAACCAGTCTCCAACCTCTGCGGAACTCCGCTCAGCACTCGTCAGAAGAATGCGACTTCTTGCTGAGGGGTATTGGTTCGGGTCAACAATAATCTCACTCAGGGTTTCAACATCATCGGGGCTAACCTCCCCAAAAGTCACTGGGCGGAGCGTCCATTCTGCTGACCACAGATCAACCATTTTTGGATCGCCCGACCGTAAACCCTGCATCACGACTGCTGCGTATTGTGGGTCCAGCTCAATATCCGAATGCCCTGGCGTCAATAGCGTACGCATTGCATATGTATCCGGGAAAACAGCAGGTGATGCACCATCAATATGCAGGAGCTGAGCACGATCAGGACGACGAACCTGGGCCTTTGACTTGTGGTCAGCCCGTTCTACATCCGAGTAGAAAACCAGGTATCTCTCACCTGGCTCTACATCCGAATCATCACTTGGCAGCACAAGAAGTTGCAATTTTTCCGGCAAATCCGGGTTGCCTTTGAGGCGTTCATAAACCCGGAATTCCATTCGGCCATCTTCAAGTGCCGAATTGGTCCTCTCTGCAACGACAAGGGTGTAATTCGGATCACGAAGTGCCTGCAATGGCGGCTTTAGATCCGGGGCCGGCAGGTTTGAAGACATGAGAAAAAGACAAGGGATCAGGCATATCCTGGCCAAACCTGACAGTGTATGTTTTGCTGGAGTTGCCGCCAGGTTGATCACTAAATTCACTTTGGACATATTTACTAAAGATGTTCGGGGCGCAAGAAAGGGAAAGAAATTCGTCAAGTCGCCCATTATATCCATTGCGATTGATTAATGCTCTGATGACCTTCAGATTTTGGTATCTGCAAAAGCATTCCATCAATTATCAGGGAGAAAGGCGGTTTGCGACATCTGAATTACGGACACCTGATGTACTTCTGGGTCGTTGCCAGGGAAGGCAGCATCGCGCGTGCCTCGGAGATATTGCATATCACGCCTCAAACCATCAGCGGCCAGCTCAAGCTGCTGGATGCCGCGGTCGGGGACCGGCTCTTTGACCGGTCAGGCAGAAATCTCGTGTTGTCTTCAACCGGCCGGCTCGTTTTTCACTATGCAGACGAAATTTTTAACATCGGGGCAGAACTTGCCGAAGTCGTCCGTGGCCATCGTGAGAGCGCCCCAAAAGTACTGATGGTCGGAATCGTTGAAGCCATACCCAAGTTGGTCGCCAGCAATCTGCTCACGCCGGTGCTTGAAGCTGATGATGCACCGGTTTTGCATTGTGAAGAAGCGCCACTGGATCGGCTGCTGGCTGAACTGGCAATCCATAAACTTGATCTGGTGATATCCGACCAGCCCTTGCCAAGCGGACTTCACATCCGGGCCTTCAATCACGCCCTTGGGGAAAGCGGCATTTCCTTTTTTTCGCGCAAGCGGGACTGGCAAAAATACAAGGGTGATTTTCCCGCCAACCTGGATGGAGCACCCATGCTGCTCCCGGCCAAAGGAAATGTTCTGCGTCGTCGGCTTGAAGAATGGCTTGAGTCCCGTGAAATTCACCCGGTCGTGGTTGGAGAAATTAACGACAGCGCACTTTTAAAGGCCTTTGGCCAGGCCGGAACAGGTGTCTTTCCGGCTCCGACGGCGATTGAAGAGGACATCGCGCAAATGTATTCACTCCGTGTGATCGGGCGCACTGATGAGGTGCGTGAACGATACTACGCCATCTCTCCGGAGCAGCGCCTCAAGCATCCCAGCGTGGTTTCCATCATCGAATCTGCGCGCAACCATCTTTTTGCCTGAGCGGTGAGAAAATCCCGCTGCAACATACTTTCGTCGGCAATTATTTCACTGAATCTTCAATAGTTCGTCTTTTCCGAAGCATTAATCAGAAACAAACCGCTGGTTGCAGAGCCGAAAAATCTTCATCCTTTTCTTCAGAAAATCGAATACTGAATCGTGCCCAACGGCGCGGAGACTCCAGAAGAGGAAAGAATGATGAAGGTGAACCAGGTGGTTGATAAGTTGATGTCCAGCGGAATTGGTGGCGGTCTTGCGGGCGGCCTCGCCAGCGGCCTTTTGGTGAGTTCGCTTGGCAGCAAGAAAGGACGCAAACTGGCCGGCAAGGCAGCCAAACTTGGCGGTGCGGCTCTAGTGGGCGGGCTCGCCTGGAAAGCTTATGACAACTATCGCAGCCGTCAGAACCAGCCGACAGGAATTGAAACTACAGGGAGCCTGAATCGACCTCCAGCCGCACACAGTCGTGCTTTTGCAGGAACGACAAGCGCGCCCTCGGCGACAGACTATTCCCAATGGTCAAATATCCGGCACGAGGAATTTGAACCGCTCTCGAGCGAAAAGGTTGATCAACGCGACTTGTTGATACTCCGTTCGATGATTGCTGCGGCTCATGCCGATGGACACATGGACAGCACTGAGAAGGCCAGGATTTTTGAGCAGCTCGAATCGCTTGAAACAGACTCCATGCAAAAAGCTCTTCTGATCGATGAATTTCTGCAGCCCTTGACGCTGACCAGGCTGGTTGCCCAGGTACCTAACGCGGCTCTTGCAGCCGAGGTCTACCTGGCATCGCTGATCACCATTGACATCAACTCAAGCACATCTGTCGACTATCTCAACCAGTTAAGCGAGGCACTTTCGATTCCCGATGAACTGCGAAAAGCACTGCATGAAGAGGCTTTTGGACCGGAAGATTTGCGATCTCACCGAATTGGTCACAATTCGAATCGAAACCCGGAAGACATCGCCAGATCAGCTTGAGCCAGAAAGAGGAAACCAAAATGAAGATTTATATCAGGACCCAGGGCTTCGATTTGACGCCTTCACTGGCAAACATTACACAAAAGAAATTTGCTCGAACATTGAAGCGCTATGAAAGCAGCATCTCTTCCATTGAACTCCATCTCAAAGACACCAACGGTCCAAAGGGTGGAAAAGACAAGCAGGTTCTGGCACGCGTTCGATTGACCACAGGCACTGATATTGCCGTGGAAGAAACCCGGGCGGATCTTTATCGTTCGATCGGCCACTGCGCCAGGAGGGCAAGAAGGACTGTACGTCGATCCCTGCAAAAATCCAGGCGTTTGCAGCCCGAAAAGATTCGCCAGCTGCGACGCAGCCATTCATTGACAGAAAGTATCCACCCCACCTGAGGAAATCAATATGACCAAAGGCGCGGCGCAAAAACCGCGCCTGACTGAACACCCGAATGAGGGGAGCACTACCCCGCTAGCGAGCCTGGTTGAATCGCGGGCGTTTAACCTGTCGATCACTATTCTGATCGCGGTTAACGCCGTCACATTAGGGCTCGAAACCTGGCCCGTTGCCATGCAGGCAGCGGGTCCTTTTTTGATAGCCCTCGACCATGCCATCCTTCTGGTTTTTACTGCCGAGCTGCTGCTCAAGCTGTGGGTTTATCGTGGTGTCTTTTTCAGGGAGCCCTGGAATGTCTTTGACCTGATCGTGGTGACTATTGGCTGGGCACCTTCTGCAGGCCCTTTTGCCGTGCTCAGGGCACTGCGGGTTTTGCGCGTGCTTCGGCTGATCTCCTTCATACCCCAGATGCGTGCCGTCGTGGCCGCCCTTCTCCAGTCGTTGCCCGGAATGGGAGCGATCATCTCGGTACTGCTGCTGATCTATTACGTTGCTGCGGTCATGGCGACAAACCTGTTCGGACTGGTGTTTCCGGAATGGTTTGGCAGCATCGGAGAATCAATGTACAGCCTATTCCAGATCATGACCCTGGAAAGCTGGTCGATGGGAATTGTGCGACCTGTGATGGTGGAATTCCCATATGCATGGACATTCTTTGTCCCTTTCATCGTGGTGACCAGTTTCGCCGTGTTAAATCTGTTCATTGCCCTGATTGTGAATTCAATGCAAAACGTTCACGCTCAATCAAGAAAGGCAGCAGAGGATGAGGCGAAACAGGCTCATGATGAAAGGGAAACACTATCGGAACAGTTGAAGTCGCTGACAGAGGAGGTTCGGCAGTTGCGCAATGTAATCAAACCGGACCACTGACATGAGTCATCAGGTCATGCTTTAAAGAGGTCTAGAATAGACCCCAGGGCAAGTGGGAGGTGACACTATGACATTACTGATTCTCGGCCTGGTACTGTTCCTGGGGCCACACTCTGTTTCAATTTTCGCTGAAGGCTGGCGCAATTCTGTGGTTGCACGCAAGGAGCTGCAATACAAAATCATCTACAGCCTTGCTTCGCTGGCCGGCCTGGTGCTGATCGTGATGGGTTACGGTGAAGCAAGAATGAACCCGACTGTGCTTTACGCGCCTCCGGCCGGTCTGCGTCACTTCGCATCACTGTTAATGCTTCCTGCGTTCATCTGCTTTTTTGCACCCTATTTTCCGGGACGGATCAAATCAGCCCTCAAGCACCCACAACTGGTTGGCGTCAAGCTGTGGGCCTTTTCTCACCTTCTCGCCAACGGCATGCTCGCAGATGTTGTGCTCTTTGGCAGCTTCCTGGCCTGGGCTGTGATTGACAGAATCTCCTTCAAACACAGGACACCCAGACCGCTCCCCGGCCCCGAGCCTTCCGCGAAAAACGACGTTATCGTGATCGTGATCGGCCTGGCCGTATACCTCGTGTTCGTTTTCTGGTTGCACCGAATCCTTATCGGCGTGCCGCCATTCGGGTGATTCAGCTTTTGTAAGACTCCAGCGCAGCAATGCGCTCTTCCAATGGCGGATGGCTCATAAACAGCTTTCGTATTCCGCCAAGCTTGCGACCGGAAATCCCGAAAGTTGCCATCTCTCCGGGCAAATCCTGAGGCTCACTGACACGCTGCAATGCTCTTAAGGCAGCAATCATCTTTTGCCTTCCGGCCAATTGCGCCCCACCCTCGTCTGCCCGGAACTCGCGCCGACGAGAGAACCACATCACGATGATGCTGGCCAGCATGGAAAGCAGGATCTGGGAAATGATGACAACCATAAAATAGCCCGGTCCATAGCCCCTCTCTGTCTTAAAGACCAGGCGGTCGATCAGGTGTCCAATTATCCGGGAGAGAAATACAACAAAGGTATTCACCACACCCTGCAGCAAACCCATTGTGATCATGTCACCGTTGGCAACATGTGCCACCTCATGACCCAGCACGGCCTCAACCTCACCCCTGGACATGCTGTTCAACAGTCCGCCACTGACAGCAACCAGTGAACTGTTTCGCCGCATCCCGGTTGCAAATGCATTGGGCTGCGGCGAATTGAATATACCCACTTCGGGCATACTGATATTCACTGCTGCGGCCTGACGTCTTACGGTTTCCACCAGCCAGTGCTCCGTGTCATTGGCAGGTTGCTCGATCACGCGAACACCCATGCTCCGTTTGGCGATCCACTTGGACATGGCAAGTGAAATAAAGGATCCGCCAAAACCAATCACAGCCGACAACACCAAAAGTGCCTGCAGATTCAGGTCCACGCCATTCTCAGCCAGGACACCTTCCAGCCCCAGCACTTTGAACACGATGGATATCAGCACCAGCACTGCGGCATTGGTTGCCAGGAACAACAGAATTCTCATGTTTGCATTACCCCGAAATCAGGAATGTATCCGTTCAATCAGAAGTATGGGCATCAACGGACAAAATCGAGTGCTTGTCAGCGCCTATCCCGGTGTGTAGTACGTTGGTGAGGCGGGGCCGACAGGCAAGCCCAGAATGAATGTCCAGACGAAAAAGAATAATGACCATAAAACCAGGAAAGCCATGGAATAAGGCAGCATGATGGCGATCAGCGTCCCTACCCCGGCATTGGGTACGTAGCGGGTGACGAACGCTATGATCAACCCGAAGTAAGACATCATCGGCGTGATGATATTGGTGCTGGAATCACCAATCCGGTAAGCCGCCTGGATAACTTCAGGTGAGTAACCCAACAGCATCAGCATGGGCACGAATATCGGTGCCGTTACTGCCCATTGGGCTGACGCTGAACCCAGCATCAGGTTGATGAACGCGCAAACAAGGATGAACGCGAAAAACAGGACCGGGCCGGTAAAACCGATGCTTTCCAGGAAATTGGCTCCGGACACTGCCGTGATTGAACCCAGGTTGGTCCAGCCGAAAAACTTCACGAACTGAGCGGCAAAAAACACCAGTGCAATGTAAAGCCCCAGCGTGCTCATGGCGTGCGCCATGGCATTGATGACATCACGATCCGATTTGATGGTCCCTACGGTCTTTCCGTAGACCACACCGATCATCAGGAAATACACAAAAATAATTGCAACGATTCCCCTCAGGAACGGCGAACCGGCTACTGCGCCGGTCTCCTGGTTTCGCAGAATGCCGCCTTCGGGAACAACCATCACGGCAATCACCGCTGCGAATATCAACGTTGCCCATAGTGTTCGCCACAACCCCTTTTTTTCTTCATCGGCCAGTGGGTCCATGCGATGCTGTTCTTCACCATCTTCCCCCTCATCATCCAGGCCTTCAGGCGTTCCCTCGTAAACGCCAAGTGAGGGTTCGACAATCTTGAGGCTGATAAAGCTGCCTACGGCCGTTATCAGGAATGTGCTGGCGATCATAAAGAACCAGTTTGCGCTGACATCAACCTCGTAAGCCGGGTCGATCAGCCGCGCTGCCTCGGTCGTAATGCCGGACAACAGCGGATCCACGGTACCAATCAGCAAATTTGCACTGTACCCCCCGGAAACACCAGCAAAGGCCGCTGCAAGTCCCGCTAGCGGGTGTCTGCCAAGTGAGTAAAAAACAATTGCAGCCAGTGGCACGAGGACCACGTAACCCATTTCCGAAGCCGTGTTCGACAACACGCCAGCAAATACAATGATCACCGTGACCAGGCCTGGGGGTGCTTTCAGCACCATGCCCCGAATCACTGCGGTCAACCAGCCGGAACGCTCAGCAACGCCGACACCAAGCAGGGCAACCAGCACAGTTCCCAATGGCGCGAATTCGACGAAATTCTTAACCAGGTTGAGGACGATCATCCTCAGTCCTTCGGCATTCATCAGGCTGACAACCTCGATCATTCCATTGTCGGCGCGCCCCTTGGCGCCTTCTGGCCTTGGGTCGATTACAGCAACATCGAAATAGCCAAGAATTCCTGATAAAACAACAACTCCTGCCGCAAACATGGCAAAGAGGGTGACAGGATGAGGCAATGCATTGCCGAGCCATTCGACGACATGCAGGAAACGGGTAATTCGCGATTCGTTCGGCTGGGCCGCAGATTTATTATTCATATTCTGAGCACACTAACATAAGCCAACATAGCTGGTGCCCGATGAGTTGCGGTTCAAGCGGTGATATGCTCCTGATCAAATAATCTGAACCGGAAAAATGAAATATGAACCGTCTACCTTCGCCGCTGGTGGTGACCCTGACTGCTGCCATTGCAACATCAAGCACATTTGCTGACGAAGACCGGATTTCCCCCGAGGATTTCGTCGTACATCCCCAGGTTGCGGGCACCCTGAACGTCATCGACGCCTGGATCGACGGCATTCGTGATTACGAGAAGGTGCCAGGAATTTCAGCGGGTATCGTTTATGACGATACGCTCATCTGGAGCGAGGGTTATGGATTCTCTAACCTCGAATCTGAGCGACCGGCAGATGCCGAAACCATTTACAGCATCTGCAGCATCAGCAAGCTGTTTACGTCCATCGGCATCATGCAGCAGCGCGATGCCGGCAGACTCAGGTTGAGTGACAGGGTTTCCGAACATCTCGATTGGTTCGACATAGAGGAAGATCATCAGGAATACGGCCCACCAACCATTGAAGGACTATTGACACATTCATCAGGGCTACCCAGGGAATCATGGGGCGCATACTGGAATGCACCGGATTTTCCATTCCCGACAAGGGAGGAAATGATCCGACAATTAAGCGAACAGCAGACCCTGTACCCGGCACACTCGATCTTTCAGTATTCAAACCTTGCACTGACGCTTGCGGGTGAAATAGTCCAGGAAACATCCGGCACGGATTACCAGGAATACATCCAGTCACAAATACTTGATCCGCTGAAGCTGGAAGACACCCGAACCTATTACCCGGAAGACATGCGTGGTCAGCAACTTGCGATCGGCTACACCGGTCTTGACCGACGCGGCATCCGCGAACCGGTCAACCCGTTCTTCACTCGCGCAATTACACCAGCAGCAGGCTTTACATCAACCGTGAATGACCTTGGCCGTTTTGCAATTTGGCAGTTTGCCACTTTGGACGGTGAAGAAAACGACATATTGGAACGAAATACATTGCGTGAAATGCAGCGCGTTCACTGGGTCGATCCGGATTTTGACACCACATGGGGCCTTGGTTTCAGCTCCCGTAAGATTGATGGTGATACGGCGGTTGGGCATGGCGGCGGTTGCCCTGGCTACATCACCCAATTTGTCCTGATGCCCAGGTACCGCATCGCAACCATCGTGCTGACCAACGCGGGTGACGGCCCGGCCAACAACACGGCCGTCAATATGATCAAGCAGATGAGAACAGCTGTTCGGACAGCAAAGAGACCATTCAGGGGTGAAACGCCTGACTATTCAGCCTACGAGGGCAACTACGCCGGACCGCCGTGGGGTGGCGAAACCGCCGTCCGTCAGAAAGGTGACCGGCTGATCCTGCTGGACCTGCCTTCTTATGATCTCAAAGCAGCCCAAACCAAGTTGAAGCACGTGGAAGGTGATGTCTTTGTTCGCCTGACTGATGACAATGAAGAACGCGAACAATGGGTGTTCACCATGGGCGAAAATAGCAAGGCATCCAAAGTCCTGAGGCACGGATTCGAAATGTATCGACTGGACTGACCTCTGGCTGGCACTCAGGTCTCCGTTCATGTTGTGATTCAGACCCTGGTCGGACCGTGGTCCGGCCATCTTCCAATCATGGCCCGGTTGTAAATCCAACCAGCGCCAAACCCATGTTTTCAAGTGAGTCGGCCAGGCCCGCTGCGCTTCGAGCAGCAAGGACGTCAAATTCAGTATCACGAATGGTAGAAGCGAGTTCCATCAGGGTATTGGCAATGTTTTCATTTTTGCCGCCTTCTTTCAGCACAAATGACGCCTTGCCCACTGCCGAGGCCGCTGCCTCAGCCAGAGGCGCCTCGATGGTCCCGGCACGATTCAACTGATCCAGGTAAGCCAGTGCCACAGTCGGATCAACTGGCCAGGAAACCGGAAACTGTTGTTGTGGGTTGAAAGCCCTGCCCTGGTCTGCAAGGGCTGCGGCAGCAATCTCGTTTGCGCTCAGAAATTCGCTGGGCTGTAACTCAAACACGTCGAGGCCACGCAGAATTTCAGTTCCGTAAATTCGCCCCTGGTACCAGTAAGTGGACCAGTATCCACCCAGCAACAGGACCTCAGCATCGATCGGCCCGCGATCGAAATATGCGATTTCGACCGGGTTTTCCGAATCGGTGAAATCGATGACGGATACACCGCCCTGGTACCAGGCCTGCACGAAAATATCCCGGCCCGGCACTGGCACGATAGAACCATTGTGGGCAACACAATTTTCGCTTTCGAGCTGAGGAGCAGGCAATTTGAAGTGGGACCGAAACTCCAGCTTGCCATCCACGATGTCGTAGAACGCATTGGCGCCCCAGGTCAGCGGATCCCAGGCACGACAGCGTGGCCTGGAGCCACCGCCCCACTCGTCGGTAAACAGCACCTTGGTGCCGTCGTTGTTAAAAGTGGCCGAGTGCCAGTAAGCGAACCCGGTGTCGGAAACCACATCGATGCGCTGAGGGTCGCCAGGGTCAGAGATATCAAACAATATTCCATTACCGGAACAGGCACCGGCAGCCAGGTTTTTCGAGGGGAATACCGTGATGTCGTGACATTCATCCGTCTGCGAAGTCTCCTGGGTATCATCGCCATGATCACCGCCACGCCACAGTCCGGCCAGCGCACCGGATTCAGGATCTGCAAATACCGCGGGGCTGTCAATAATCCTGGACTTTGACGGATCATCAACCGGGATCTCGATGACATCGACGCGGAATAGAGCGGTACGGTCATCGCCGGGTAATTCGTCGAAACAGGTTTCCATTTCTTCCGTTTCACGAATGGTGGAAGTTCCGGAGTTGTAAACGATGATCCGGCCGTCTTCACCCGGGCCGGAAACTACAGAATGAGTATGCGAACCCCGGCAGGTCTGCACGGCACCGACCTGCCTTGGACGAGTCAGGTCACTGATGTCAAAAATCCTGATTCCCCGAAAGCGATCCGGACTGACATCTTCACTGACACCCTCCAGGCCGCAATCCAATCGTCCGCGTGTTTCTTGTGCCGACATAATCAGGAGATCACCGACGATGGACACATCGCCCTGCCCGCCCGGACAAACCACCGACGCGGTCAGCTTCGGCAGGCCTTTAGCATCAAGTTTATAAATATTGAATCCGTGATAGCTTCCGGCCACCAGGACATCGTCCCGGAATGCCATATCAGTATTGACAAAGCTCATCATGGGCGAGCGTCTGTCGTCTGATTCCGTTGGTTCAGGCTCAGGCTCTTCTTCCTCATCTTCATCAGGAAGACCTTCAGCCGGGCGCTCAACAGGATTGTCCGGATCAGCAAACCCTGGCGGTTTTGGCAGTGAAACCAACAGTTTCATGTTCAGGCTGGCCTGCCCTGCATCATCAAAGCCTGCCTTCAGGCCGGATCGCGGGTCATCCGACAGCCCCACCAGCATGCCATTCATTCGCTCAATTTCGACAGTCTGGTCATTGGTGATGTCAGAAGTAAATTCAAACAGGATGGGATCGTAGGCCGCACCTGGTTGCTCAAGAAGTTCCTCCACCATCTTTACCGCACCATCATGATGACGAATCATCAATTGCAGATACAGGCGGTCAAAATCAGTGCTTTCGGCAGCGGCCAGCTCCGCCATTTGTTCGGGCGTCGCCATCCCCGCCATATCATGCGTGGTGTGCATGGCGTCATGAACTGTCGGGTTCGGCACGCTTTCCCCGCGCTCGGACAGCCATTGCTGCATGAATTCGATCTCATCTGCCTGGGAAGCTTCAATACGCCCGGCCAGATCACGCAATTCAGGATTATTGGTCCGCGCAGGAACCAGCTCTGACATCTGCAATGCCTGGTGATGGTGAGGAATCATATCCTGCATGAATCGCGCATCAGCGGGAGAGTAAGCAGTTTCGGCAACCTTCACAGCCTCTTCAGCACTCAGGCTGCGGGCATCCTGTCCAGGCGCACCTGGCTGAACGATGGGCGCTTGTGCCATCACGCCTCCAGGGAGACTGACGACAAATAAAACAGGAAGTACCAGGGCAAAAGTGAACTTGATTGATGTAATTTTCGGGGACAAAGCTGCAGCTCCTGAACGCTGTTGGATCAAAACGAGATGCAATGGTACATCCTCGAGATCAGGAAGATGTGAAAAGTGTTTGGCGTTGCAATCCTGCCAGGCAAATCTACAGGCGTTTCAAAACTGTTTTCTGATAGAGGCCGCCGCAATACAAATCCGTCGCGCTTTCCCACCCGTCAGCAGGCAACCAGCTTTCAATCGGGTTTCGCCACAAATCCAGTGCAAACGGCTCAAGACTCTTGAGCACTGGCCACATCGCAATGCGCAACCCATTCCACCAATAGGGACGGTGATAATCCACGATGACCACCTTGCCACCCGGTTTAACTACCCGAAGCGCTTCAGCAAGTGAGCGACGGCGGACTGATTCAGGCTGCTCATGAAGCAGAAAATACATCACGGCATGCTCAAAACTGGCATCAGGAAAATGCATTTTGCTGGAATCCTGAAGATGAAAGCTTACGTTGTCGCAGCCGGAAAGTTTTCGCCTGACGTTGGCCAGCTGAATCGGTGCGATATCAAGCACATGGTATTGCGAATCCCGACTGGCCACATGGTCTGTGAGATTGTTGGAAAACTGACCATAAACACACGCCATCTGCAAGACGCTCGATCCTGCCGACATTTCCAGCTCATTGATCACAACACTTGTCAGACGTTGCATATTCCCCCAGAGGATGGCGTTGACCAGCCATTCGCGCTCCCAGAAGCGGACTGCATTCGGATGCAGATAGGCCCACCAATAGGTGTCCTTCAGGTATTCGGGAATTTTCGAATCTTGAAATGCTGACGGATCAGGCGATGAAGATCTCAGTTCTTCGCAATCCGCACCTCTATTGTTTGTTGGCGCAAATGCACCACTGTCATCGTTCATCGGGAAACCTTTGATTGACTTGAATGAATGGATTGATCAGCTTGCGCGTATCAACAGGTACGCCGTGATGACGGTAGCTATTGTCGCCAGCAAGTAAAGAATACGTGCCACCCCGGCATCTGCGCGAATTCCAAAATCATGGCATACAACCCGCATTCGATGAGCGGCATGCCAGAGCGATAAGACAAGGACTGCGAACAGGACGAGTTTCCCGAACCAGTAACCAGCAAACATCAAGACGCCTTCACGAGTCATGTTTTCAGGCACCATTCCGGCCGAAACCAGGACAAACAAAAGGATCAGGACCGGAAACACAAAAGCGGTCACTGTGCCACCTGCTGCGAACAACGCCCAGACAAAAGCTTTTTTTGCGATAGCCATATTCAGAACACCCCTGCAATCCATAGTGTGACCAGGGAAACAACGCCCCAGGCAACATAGTGAGCAGCCACTATTGTGCCCGGCGCAACCACCTTGTCACCCAACTGCAATGGCATGGCTTTGGGTGCCAGGCGAAACCAGGCGATGGTCTGGTAAACAGTAAAAAACACCAGCGCGAAAACGTGAAAGACCAACCAGGCCGGTTTTTGCTGCCCCAGGATAAATTCGCTCCAGCGCTGTGGGTCAGCATCCATGGCGGCAGCAAGGGCAATCATTGTCAGCACACAATAAAACGCAACCAGCAAGCAGGTCAGCTCACGCAGCATGTAGCCGCGATATCGTGATTGCTTCAGGTACCAGGTGGTTTTGGATACGGGCCGGATATAGGGTCGGCGGCTCATGATTTGCGCCCCGGAAGCAGTTTCTGGAGCACCCATTGTCCGGAAGCCTCGATTTTCATCTGCTGGATGGCAGCGGCAGGATCGACATGCTTGGGACAAACTTCCGAGCAGGCGCCCACGAAGGAACAATTCCAAACACCGTCATGATCACCCAGGATGTCGAGACGTTCGCTGCGACCCTGGTCTCGGGAATCAAGGTTGTATCGATGCGCCAGCGCCATTACGGCCGGACCGGTAAACTCCGGGTCCAGGTTGTACTGTGGGCAGGCCGCGTAGCAGACCATGCAATTAATACACATGGTGTACTGCTTGAACTTCATCAATTCGGCCGGTGACTGCTTGTACTCCACGTCATCAGCGGGAGGCGGATCCTGACGAATGATGTAGGTCTGCGCGTTTTGCAGCTTGCCCATCACGTCATCGAGCACAACCACCAGGTCGCGCTCGATGGGGAAATTGGCAAGTGGCTCAACCCGAACATTATCAGGCAGGTCACGAACAAACACCTTACAGGTCAGGCTGGGTTCACCATTGATCATCATGCCGCAGCTTCCGCATACCATCATGTGGCAGGACCAGCGGTAACTGAGCGTGGAATCCAGGTTTTCCTTGATGTAATTCAGCGCATCCAGAATGGCCCAGTCTTCCTGGCACGGAACGGAGTAAGTCCTGAAGTGCGGTTCCTTATCCTGCTCCGGATCGTATCGCATCACTTCGATCTCGAGTGTGCGCGTTCTGAGTTCAGCCTGGCTCATCAGCGCTCCCCTCCGGAATAGTCCCGCACGCCCGGAGGTGAGCGGGTAATGGTCACATCACTCCATTCGATGCCTGGCAACTTTCCTGCCTGCTGATAGGCAAGACTGTGTTTCAAAAAGTCCTGGTCGTCTCGCTCGGTAAAATCGAGGCGCTGGTGCGCCCCTCGCGATTCAGTGCGAAGACGCGCGCTTGCAGCAACCGTTTCAGCCACATCAAGCATGTTTTTGAGTTCCAGTGCCTGCTGAAGGTCGGTATTAAAGACATTGCTCTTGTCATGGACTTCAATGCCCTGGTAACGCTGTTGTAGCTCCAGAATAGTGTTGCAGGTCTGATCCAGGCCATCCGCGTCGCGGTAAATTCCGGCACCATCCTCCAGCGAATTCATCATTTCTCGTCTCACCGCGCCAAGGCTTTCATCACCATCGCTGCGCTGGAGCAATTCGCGCACACCGGCAACCGCCTGCTCTGCCTGCTCGGCATTACCTGCCGCCGAGGCCTCTCCCTCATGCAGTCTGTCAACAGCTTTCAAGGCTGCACGTTTACCAAAAACCAACAACTCGGTCAGAGAATTAGAACCCAGGCGATTGGCGCCGTTTAGACTGCCACAAGCGGTCTCTCCGATGGCAAACAGGCCCGAAAGTGCCGTCTCGCCATCAATATTGGTATCTATTCCTCCCATCATGTAATGCACAACTGGCCGAACCGGAACCGGGTCCGTGACCGGGTCATAACCCACGTAGGAACTTGCAAGTTCCCGCACCAATGGAAGCCGCTCGTTGATTCGCTGCTCGCCCAGGTGACGCATGTCCAGCAGGACACAATCACCCCAGTTTGTTTCCACGGTTCGCCCTGCTCGCCATTCATGCCAGAAAGCCTGGCTGAGCCTGTCGCGCGGACCCAACTCCATGGTTTTGAGAACCGGCTCGCCGATCGGTGTTTCAGGGCCCATACCGTAGTCCTGCAGGTACCGGTAACCATCCTTGTTGACCAGCACGCCACCCTCACCGCGACAGCCCTCAGTCAGGAGAATGCCTGTTCCGGGCAAACCGGTCGGATGATATTGGACAAATTCCATGTCCTTGAGTGGAACACCAGCGCGGTAGGCCATTGCCATACCGTCGCCTGTCTTGATTGCTCCATTGGTGGTGAATGGAAAGATCCGGCCTGCACCCCCGGTGGCCAGAATCACTGATTTTGCATCGAAGCGGCAGAATTTCCCGCTGCGCATTTCCATGGCGACCACGCCATTGCAGCGACCATCGCTGTGCAACAGGTCAATACAGAAGAATTCATCAAAACGCTGAATGTTTTTAAACTGAAGGGAAGTCTGGAACAACGTATGCAGTATATGGAACCCGCTCTTGTCAGCTGCGTACCATGTACGCTTTTTCTTCATTCCACCAAAAGGCCGGACCGAGACAGAGCCGTCATCATCGCGACTCCAGGGACATCCCCAGTGTTCAAGCTGAACCAGTTCCAATGGCGCTTGCTGGACAAAATACTCAACCACATCCTGGTCACACAGCCAGTCGCCACCGCTGACGGTGTCGTTGAAATGCATTTCCAGTGAATCATCGCTGCGCTTGACACCTGCAGCACCGCCCTCGGCAGCACAGGTGTGACTACGCATCGGATACACCTTGGATACCAGAGCAACCGAGATTTTCGAATTGGATTCTGCGATCGCAATAGCTGCGCGCAGACCAGCGCCTCCGGCACCTACAATGACGACATCTGTCTGGACAGTCTCCATTCGAATTCCTGTATCAACTTTCGCCAATGTAACCCGCAAGAGTTACACAGAGATTGACACAGGTCAGTGTAGGACGACTCGCCAGCCAAAAAAAGGCCCCGCAATTGCGAGGCCTTTGAACAAGTTTTGGAAAATTTGAAACTAGGGCTTTTCGTGAACGATGTCCCACATGTAGTCTGAATGTGAACCACAGATATCTGTAAATTCTTCACCAATGGCTTCCATCTCTTCCGATTCATATAGAGAGCTGATCAGTTCATTACGAGACATCATGCCTGTTTTGTGATCAGCAGCCGTGGTGGTGAGCAAACGGCGATACTTACCACCTACCCAGTGCTCTGACCAGCCCCATGATGTCAGCTTTCCATCTTCAACTGCCTTGTCATATTGCGGAGCAAAGTGCTCGGCCATAATTTCGTCAGCTCGTGCTTCACGGGTTTCATCGCAGACAAAATAGACAGAGAAACCGGCAGGACCGCGTTCCTGCGCGCCGGTACCCACGTTACTGCTGGCCCAGATGTAATCATCGTGGCTCGGGCAGGCTGTCCCGAAAGCCTCGTTTATCTTGCCATCCGGATCATTGGCTTCAGCTGCGGTTCCAAAGGCATCCCCCGCATCCAGCAAAGCGCCAAGGGTCGGCGCGGCGTAGTACCCTACCCGGCGCCACTTTCCGCCGGTATGGTGAGCCAGCCAGCCATATGCGGTGATCTTGCCATCTGCCAGCATTTGTTCGTAAATGGGTTTGTTGTTTTGCTCATAAATTTCATCTGCCGAACCCTGACCATTGGTTGTGCAGTAATGGTATGTGGCATAAAGATATGATGCCGGACCTTCGTCTTCTTCCTGTGCGGTTGCCGCAAACGGCACCGATAACAGACAAACGAACACCAAAGTGAATATAAAACGTGTCATTGGAATCTCCCTGAATGGTATTTCTGATTTTTAGAATGTCGCAAATTCTGCAAACGACAATTTCAGTATAGCCTCAGGGAATTACTTTGCACTGTTAATTAAATTTATGAGGTTTAATTCGGGACAAAAACCGGGGGTGATTCGTTCGGATCAGAGATTCCGGGAAATCAGAACTGGAATCCTGCTGTCCAGACCACCGCAGCAGTTCCCGCGAACTGGACTTCGGTGACAAAAAACCGGTACTTAAAGCCCAGGGCGGGCAATATTGCGGGAGCGACACCAAGGCCATTCAATGGAATCTTGTCCTCGTATGGCTCCTTGTATCCATGGAGCAAACCGCCCCTGAGTGCAACGTACCACAAGTCAGAATCCCGGATTTGCCAGTTCCTGCCCATGTACAGGAACTGGCTGTTCTGACCGAATGAGTTGTCGAACAGTGCAAGCCCGGCGGTCCAGCCGTTGTTGAATTGTGCTTCTGCCGAAATCAGGTTCTGGTCGTTAACATGATCAGGGTCGTCATCAAAATGCCTTGTGTAAAGAGAGGTCATAAACGTCCAGCTGCTGATTGACCAGTCTGAAGATTCCACCATGTCGTCTTCCGCCAGCAATGGCGAACTGCTCAAAAGCAGGCTAAAACAAGCAACAAGGGAGCGTTTTGGGGAGGCAGGCATTGTCAGGGACCAGAAAACCAGTCGAACAACATACTTGAAAAATGATGACAGTGGTACCCCCTTTCCGAGGGATATCTGAAAATTTAGCGGTTCGATCCGGACCGGGCAATGTAAGTACACGATGTTCACATAGATCGCTGATAACGAGCAAGTCCCACGCAAAGCAGATGGAGTGAACGTGCAGGCCTCATGAAGTCGGGCACGGCGTGGCTTTTGGGACAAAAAGTGACCTAAATCAGCTGAACGCACTTATTCCAAAGGTCGCAGTTCAAATATTCAGCATGCTGCGTTAGCCTAGTTCACATGCAGTCATTACCTCATTATCGATATATCAACAGCATTCCGCCGGTACCGTTAATCGAGGTGCAGGGAGACGATGACGCTGTTCCGATATGGTGCAAACTTGAGTACCTGAATCCTTCGGGGTCAACAAAAGACCGGATCGCCAGGCACATCCTCGAGAAGGCATGGAGACGCGGCGAAGTTAGCCATGGCTCCCTTATCGTAGAGGCCTCTTCCGGTTCAACTTCAATCGCACTGGCACTTTGCTGTGCGCAGATGGGCATGAAATTTGTGGCTTTTATTCCTGCCAGCGCCACATCTGAACGGGTGGCAATGATTCGCGCTTACGGTGGCGATGTGCGACGGATAGAAGGCGAGATGGGAAAGGTGATTAATGCCGCCCGTCAGTTTGCTGAAAGCGAAGACGCTTTCCTGACCCGGCAATTTGAAAACCCGGATAACGCCGAAGCCCATGAGCTCCTCACCGCCTCGGAAATACTTAATCAACTTGATGATGTTGCAATTGATGCCGTGGTCAGCGGCATTGGCACTGGTGGCACGCTGGTCGGTCTGCACCGGGGGTTTACCAAAGCGGGTTGTGACACTCTGCCAGTTGCGGCCATCCCATGCCATACCGGGGGTGGATTCGCTACTAACATCGAATGTTGTTCCCTGACATTCTCAAAGGATGTTCCAGGTGTCGTCGATGGTTGTTCAAGACTCTACTCAGACTGGAAGCAGACTGACGCTGCTAAAAACCTGCGGGAACTGGTGGTTGATGAAGACGAATGCCTTCGGTGTACACGCGAGTTATGGAGTCTGGGATTCCCGGTTGGTCCCTCATCCGGTCTGAACCTGGCGGCCGCCCGTGCGATTGGCCGTGAATCATCACCGGATGCCACCATCGTGACGGTTTTCCCCGACCGGATGGAACGCTACTTTTCTCACAAGGTATTTGCCGGGATTGCTGAATAGTTAACTTGCCCTGCAACTTGCCCTGAGCAGGCGTTCAAGTTCGAAAACATGAGCGTCCTCCGCCCGCATCTCCCTGAGTGCCTGGGCAAGATGAAGCAAATACTCAGCGTTGTCTCCACTCGGACCTTCTGATCGCCTGATTTGTTCGGCAATCTCTGCAAGCGGCGCTTCACCCAGAAAGGCGTGATTATCCACGGGAGCAATGTAGACCACACCGGAAATGGTCTCATCAGCAAAATGGATGGGCTCCTCGTAACGCTCGTAGCCGTTCTTCTCCCGGTGATCCAGGTGCTCAAATACCTGGTGCTCAATCAGGAAGGACCGCCCATGACAAACTGACCCTGGCGATTCGACCAGGGTAACCACCCTGCCAGGCGCTTCCGGAACACCACGATGATCATGTGATCCCTGCCAGAACCGCCTTTCCCAGCCTTCGATATGGGCAGGCCTGGCTTCAAGGAATGGGAAATCCTGGCGCCAGATCAGGGATCCGTAACCAAATACCCAGGTTGCTTTTTTGGAACTCATTCAAACAATCCTGCGAAGGTGCTGTTTTTTTGATTGCACATCACTTATCGAACCAGGAAGTGAAATTAAAAGTCAGTGATTCATAATTTCCGCGTGAATCGAACGCGTAGGTCAGCCCCAAACGCTCAAACTGCATGAACCATAGCCTGAAAGGAGCCTGTGGCCGACTTATGGCAACGCCAATCTCGGCTGTATTGCCGATTGACTGAAAATCCTGGCTCTGAACTGCAATCCTGACACTGTCATCAATAAAGGTGTAGCCAGTATTCCAGTGAAGCATGTAATCACCGGAATCAGGCCTGGGGCCGGGAATGGCATGGCTGAATTCGAGACCGGCATACATGCCGCTGATAGACTGGCCAGAATCTCCGTCCGGGTTAATACCCGCAAAAAAAATGCTATTTAACAATGCCCAGTTTTTATCAATAGCGCCAAACCTGTAGCGACTCCGGATGCCTGAATAATAGATCCAGCCATTCGTGCCATCCCCAAACGATGTGCCCCACCCAAAATTTGCGTAGCCACGCAGATACCAGTCGCGGGTCACCGGAATTTCAATGCCGATCCCGGGCGTAAAACTCAACGTACTGAAATTATCTGAATCAAGAAAGCCAGGAATATCATCAATTCCAAAAAATCCGACCGAAGTATCGTAATTAATGAACAGTCCAAGCTGTCGTTCACCTGACTCACTCAGGCCAGATTCCCGGATGTACTGTCTCGGTGTTGCTGTGAGAATAAATGCCGAACGGCCGCCCTCGAGCTGATACCAGCCCGTTCCAATCACTGATGCAAAAGCCCAGTGTGCTGGCTCTGGTTCGTTGAAGACAACTGTTTCCTGGGCTTTAAGATCACCAAAAATGCAAAAAGCCACCAGAATCAAACCAGACCATCGTTTTCGGGTGTTCCGGTTTCGCATCTCCTAAAGCGAGCTTTCAATTTCGAGAAGAATCTCGACTATTGAATGAAGTGCGGCTTCATATTCTCCAACAGTTTGTTGCCTCAAGGTATAACGGGCCGCGATGGCCATGGACGGGGCGTTCCCTCGCCTGGAGTTCGATTGGATTTTGCTCATGCGATGAATTTTGCTCCGGAACCAACAGGACCATACTGGCTTGTGGCAATATTACCTTTCACAGCCAGCATTCGGAATTATTCTATGGCCCTGACCCGTCGCCACCTGTTGTCTTTGGCAACCCTTTCCAGCCTCACCCCATTGGCATCTGCACCATTGTTTGCAGCTTCCACGGCTGAAGAAATTTATTCCCAAAGTATTTCAATTGATGGATGTGGCGGACCAGGTGGCCGGCAATCAGGTTCAGGCAAACCACTAAACGCACTGGAGATTTCCGATGTTCGGGAATCCGGCGTATCAGCGATCAGCATGACCATTGGTTCGGTTGGGGCCATGCCACCGCTTGAGGCATTCGAGAATATCGTAATGGATGTGGCGCGCTGGGAAGGTGAAATCAGTTCTAATCCTGATGCACTGGCAACCATCAGGACAACGCTCGACATCGTTGAAGCCCACCAGGCCCAACGTTGCGGCCTGATTTATGCGCTGCAGGATGGTGTTTCATTCGAGGACGATCTTTCACGTTTGAAAGCGTTGCATCACATTGGCGTACGAGTGATCCAGCCCACATACAATCGACGCAACCTCCTGGGTGACGGGTGCATGGAACCGGCCGATGCCGGTCTAAGCCGCACCGGCTCCGAAGCCATTGTCCGGATGCAGGAAATGGGCTTTCTGGTCGACCTGAGCCATTGCGGACGGCGCACCACCGCTGATGCCATTGCGCTGGCCAGCCGTCCCGTGGCTTTTACACACACCGGTGCCTTTGCCCTGGCAGAACATCCGCGCCATCGCACCGATGCTGAAATGAAGGCGGTGGCTGATACCGGTGGGGTGATTGGAATTTACGTCATGCCTTACATGGCCAAAGGCCGGCAACCGACGGCCGCAGATGTGATTGAACATCTGGAGCATGTGCTAAAGATCGTGGGTGAAGACCATGTTTCGATTGGCACAGACGGCAGCCTTTCACCAACCGAACTGACTGAAGAGTACAAAGAGGAATTTCGCAAGCATACCCGGCAACGAAAAGAGCTTGGAATTGCAGCGCCTTATGAAACTGAGGATGGTTACCTGTTCGCCAACGACCTGAACACACCAAGACGCCTGGAAACTCTGACCGAAATGCTACTGGCCAGGGGACATAGCGAGATCCGAATCGAGAAGATACTCGGCGGCAACCTGTTGCGTGTATTTAACGAGGCCTGGTAGCCGGGCCTTCCCACGTCTGTCCGTCATCAATTGGCGGATGTGAATTTTCCTTTTTGCATAACACCCTGATTTGTCGAGCTCCGGGCCATGAATCGATTGAAAGCTGCCCATTTCATTCGAATCGATGATCAATCATGAACGGACAATGGAACCAGCCTGTCCGGATCGCCATCGATGGCTGTTGTGACAGGAAGGCCGAGAATTTCCATCATCAAAGGATAGACATCCACCACGCTCAG
>Ga0102946_1000148_pt1 | contig 23864 bp, 16 predicted proteins | sample SalPon2A_A_D1_MG_FD_78209 | JGI IMG/M metagenome (GOLD analysis project Ga0102946, IMG submission 78209) | Soil microbial communities from South San Francisco under conditions of wetland restoration - Salt Pond MetaG R2A_A_D1_MG | ecosystem: Environmental > Terrestrial > Soil > Wetlands | place... | reverse complement strand
TGCGTGAATTGCGCTCGTTGATCAATCACCGTAATCGATTGGTTCGAAGACGGGCAAACGCTAAATGCAGGTTGCGAGGTCTCTTTCAACAATACCGCATTATCGCTCCCGAAGGAAGAGAAGCCTTCAAGCCCGAGTATTGGAACAATCTTGATCTCCCGCAATCGGAAAAACTGCGCGCCCGCCACAGCAGTGAAGAGATACTCCTGCTCAGCGGGCAGATCAAAGAGACGGAGGAGACGATCTCGCAGTTGAGCATGAATCAGCCCTGGGCGGAGGAGGCTGCGTATCTGATCCAATTGCCGGGCATCGGCGTCCTGACAGCGATGACGATCCTGGCGGCGGTGGGTGAGATCGGTCGTTTCTCGTCTTCCAAGAAGCTGGTAGGTTATGCGGGATTGGGGGCGAGAGTATATTCTTCGGGCGAGACCACCAAAACGGGCGGTATCACGAAACAGGGACGGAGCGAACTGCGCTATGCCATGATCGAAGCCGCCTGGAACGCGATCAAGAACAGTCCTTTCTGGAAGAAGAAATATGAACAACTCACGCGTCGCATGGACAACCAGAAAGCCGCGACTGCCATTGCGCGAAAGCTACTTGTTGTTGTGTGGAATGTGCTCACCAAACGCGAGATGGATCGGGAGGCGATTCCAGACAAGGTGGGAGCCAGTCTGATGGATTGGGGTGTGAAGCACCGCCTGGCGACTTCTTTGGGAATAAAACCTGCAGAGTTCACTGGAAGGCAATTAAGCAAACTCGGTATTCGGCTGGAGAAAATCAAGTATTGTACGCGGGTGTATTCCATTCCAACCGCAGAACGCGAAAGCAGTGAGCGGCGTCCCAAACAGAAACATTCTGTGAACTCCACGTAGGAGATGGCGCTAACGCCATTTTACGGGCTCGCCGCTCAATTTTATTATACAACTGATGCAAACGTTTCGCGCACTCGTGAAGTGGCGAATTTATGTTGTTAATGTGTGGTCTTGCAACAGCCATCTTGCGGTACAATCAGGACACCCCCACTCAAAGGTGAGCCGAACTGTTTCCAGTTTGGTTCGCCTTTTTTGGTGGGATCCCAAAGTAAGCATGCAAAGACAACTCTAGATACACTAATGATTCAGTATTTTTAGACCCAATATTTGGCTGTTATCAGCAAAAGATATAGCAAGTACATTATTCGTTGGATCGACAGATATGAAATAACCATCCGTTCCTTTTGTCAAATCAAACGGTGATGAAAATTTTACTTTTCCTAGTTCGTTGCCTGAATCGCGGTCCAATACGATTAAATATCCATCAAAGCTAATAAAATAAATCTTATCATCCGAAACCGCCAGATTACTTAATACATCTTGAGAGACTTTCCAATTGACCTTGCCTGTCTTCTGATCTATTGAGTACACAAAACTAGGAACGGCCCACGTTCGCAAGAAGATTTCTTCATCGGAAAAAATCGGGGAATGAGTAAAGCGATCATCTGTTTTTACTCTCCACAACTCTTCTCTTGTAGTGCTATCAACTGCCTTTAATGAGATATTCTCCTCGAGATACAAGATATTCCCAATTTCCACATAGGTGGTAAATGTTTCGTGCCTCGAATTTAGTATTTTACCTTGCTTATTCAAGGTAAAGAACATGTTGTCGCTAGTAAACACATATATTTTATTATCTGCAAAATATATTTCTGATGTGCTATGAGCCCATGGCAAGTTGGTTTTCCATATCAACTTACCATTCTCAGCATCGTACGACTGGACGTTTGCTGCTCCAGATGTTCCTCGGTAAACAATAGCATCCTGCGAAACCATATCCCCTGGCATGTAAGAATTAAATGGTGTTTGCCAGAGCATTTCACCACTCACGCTATCAAAAGAAAAGAGTGACAGAGATTGTTGATTATTCCAGCCTTCAACAATGAACACGCCTGGAGAATCCACAATCATAGATCGCTGATTGCTAGCATGCATATTAATCCCTGCCACGTCCCATATTACATCGAATTCGTTGTTTGTTTCGAGCAAACGACTTGATACCGTTCTGTCATCATTGAATCTAATACAGGATGTTAACAGCAAGCTGAATATCAGAGCGATAACGAGCAGATATCTGATCATTGATGCAATTCCTCATATACCAATGCATATTTCATTGCCTGGTAAGCGCCATAGAATCTCGCGCCCCAGTCTAATGGAACATTACCATTAAATGGATTCGAGATTATTGGCCATGCAGAATTCTTTCCGAGAAGAATATCCGAAAATAGTCTAAATTCATCTACATCATTTGGTTTTCCTGGAATGAGATAGCTTTTTCGCACTGTTATTGGCGCGAGTGAAAGATAGCCACCACCTATATCGCCAACAGGCAACAGATCAATGGTAAATCCACCAGAAATGTACCATGACTCTCCTCGTATCCGTATGTCTTTTGGCGAGACAAAACGGGTTCTACCCGCGCCAACGATTTCTAGGCCAGGAGGAAGGGAAATTCCCTTAACATATTCAAAAACAGGACCAGGATAATCATCACTAATGGTGGAGTCTGTTTTAAGCCCATATACAGTTCCCGCATATGGTGAAACAGCAATGCCCCAAATAGAATCAGAGAGTCCTAAGCCAGGTACAAAATCATTTATAAAAAACTGTTGTTCCATTGTGGCAAAGTCGTAGACGCTTTCGAATGCAAAAAGCCAATTTACCACTGTGGGGGTAAGTGTCAATCCAAGTCCTTCAATATATCCTGGTGCTCGATATTGGGTTGGCCCTGTGTAGCAGCCAATCCCACCTTCCACATGTTCCCCTAGTTCAGAATAATAGAGTGGCTCAATATCGTAATTGTAATCTATACATAACTCATATGCTGCTTTGGTAGGCATGAATTGACATACAATTGTAGGGAAACGACCCGATGGGTCTGTATAGTTAACAGGATTCCCCTCGACGTAAGCCCAACGATTGAGGGAGAGCGGTCTGTTATAGTCGCCCATCCACGAATCTTTGGTGAGAAAACGTCCATCCGCGGGGGAATATGTCCGCGAGCGGAGGTAAATCAGCCCTTGACTCGTATATTCATTGGTATATCCATAAGCAGATTGCGATGAGCCACCTGTTGACGTCACCACGCCATACGGATCATAGGCGCGGGCATAGGTGATCGCTCCGCTGGCGTTTGTCAACTGGCGCACAGATCCTAGGGCATCACCAAGGAAGTACTCCGTCCCAGTGTTCACTTGGGCAATGCGACCTGCACCGTAGATGTAGGTGTTCGTGCCATCACTGAGGGCCTGGGTGAGGCCCATGTTCAAGTCCATGGTGAAGGTAGTCGTGTTTCCGTTCATAGTTTCCTGCAGGCGGTCGCCGAGTCCATTGTAGGCGTATGTCACTGTTGTGGTTGCATTGGTGAAAGTCTTCAAACGATTGGCGGAATCGTAGTCATAATCATTCAAACCATCGTTCTTTAAATTTCCATTATCATCCCAGGTGTAGGGTACGCCGTTGACATCAATTAGACGGTTAGCATTGTCGTAGTAGTAGGAAGTGCTTGTCAACAGCCCGCTGAGGAATGCATCCTGCGTCTCTCGGTTGCCGACTGCATCATAGGCATAGTGGTAGTAATTACCGTTATCGTAATTTGCTTCTGTCAGGCGGTTGAGATCATCATATACGTAATTGATGGTAACAGGTCCAGTTGGCGGCGGTGGCTGGTATGTCACTGTCTCCGTTGCTGAATCTGAGATAACGGTCTGCGTTCCATCTGAAGCCGTAGCTATTGCGGAATTCACAATCGAACCCGCAGTTACGTCCGCTACGGTGGTTGTGTATGAGCCGGTACAAGTTGTGGACTGACCCTCAGCTAATAGACTTTGTGCGGCGGAACAATCCACTAATGCAACGGTGTCATCGGTCACTGTGTAGGCTCCGTTCAACGGTACAGTACCAGTATTGGTGAGGGTATATGTATAAGAGATGCTTTCTCCCGCATCGGTAAATGTGGTTGGAGATGCACTGATCTGTAACCCAAGCTCGCCTGTCGGAGATGCACTTGTCGAATATTCAATATGCAGATATGGCGCACCATATACATCCCGTTCGTAGGACTTGGCTACTCGTTCGCCAGTGCCCGTGATGATGAACACCATGGCGTTGCCCTCTGCCCAACCCTGGCGATCAACCACTTCCTGAACAACGGACGCCAGATCAGGCGTACGTTGATCGGGGCCACCGACATCGACCGTATCCCATACAGGTGGTATCAAGGGAACAGACGCACTGGTCCTGGGTCTGGAAGAAATGTTGCCGGACGAAGACGTAAAGGTGGAGGGATCATCAGCCGCCTGCGCCTGGACGGTCAGCGAAGTGGTGTCTGAGGTGGCTTCATTCACGGTGAACTGGATCCAGGCAGCCGTAATCGTCGCTCCCTGGGGAATGTCTACGCCCATGAAGCGCAATCCCACATGCTGGTTGCTGCCGTCATAGACCAACTCCAGATCGCTGCTGTCGAGCGACACGTAGCCTGAACCCTTTTCCTCAGCATCGTCATCACCAGTCGCAATGGGGATGTCGAAGTGGACCGTGGTTGGCGGGGAGGTTGGGCTCAGTGCTCCGATCTTGGTAATGAAGGCATCCCGTTTGTTCGTTTCAGTGTTGACCACATCATACGCGCCCGCAGTGGTCGGGTAGTTGGTCGAGTAGGTTTCTCCCACAAGATATACGTTGTTGGCACTGTCGAGCGTGATGCCCTTGGCCTCGTCATCCTGATCACCACCGAGGAACGTGCTGTAGGCAAAGGATTGTCCATCCGGCTCAATCACGCTTAGGAAGGCATCCATACAAGGTATGTCATTACAGCCATCCCCACCTTTCGTTGGCTGTATGGCCTCGTGAGTTGGGAAGTTGCTTGAATGAGTAAAACCGGTCACGTACGCACGCCCCGATGAATCGACAACAATGCCGAAGCCTTCGTCATTTTCGCTGCCCCCCAGGTAGGTGCTGTATAGGATCGTATTTGTTGTTATATCTACCTTGGTCACAAATGCTTCATAACAATTGGTATCGCATGTCCCTGGGTGTGATTCGTATTGCAACGGATCGCGCAGGGGGAATTTGGAGGAGGATGTACGCCCAGTAATGTACAAGTTCCCATCGACATCTCTGGCGATGGCATATCCGCTTTCCGCGCCTGTGCTTCCCAAATACGTACTATAGATCAAGGAAGCATCTCCAACCTGAGTTGGGTCGATCTGGGTAATGATGATATCCAAGCTCCCACTACGTGAAGATTGGAGCGCGTTGCGGGTAGGGTAACCGTTCGCATCACTTTTTCCGGCAAGGTAAATCAACCCATTTGAATCCAAAACCAAGCCATAACCCTTGTCATGTTTATTGCTTCCAAGGTAGGTACTGTACAAAATAGCGCTGGTGCCAGACAGATCAGGATCGACCTTTGTGACAGTCACATCGTAACAGGGATTAGAACTTGAACAAGATCCGCCACCAAACGAAGCATCGTAGGCATTTTGGGTCGGGTAATCGGTGGAGGTGGTAGAACCCACCACAATGACATTATCGTCTCCGTCAACAGCGACTCCGCCCACTTCTTCACGTCCATCTCCACCCAGATAGGTACTGTAACGGATCGCGCTACCATCGCTATTCAGCGCAAGAATGAAGGTATCCTGGCAGGGTGCGCCGGAGGAACATATACCCGTATTGCCACCGTATGTTGCAATCCCCGAAACAATCGGAAAGTCCGTCGAATCCGTTTCCCCGGCAACGACGATGCGTCCCTGGGAATCCAGGTCGATGCTTTTGCCGAAGTCATCCCCGGCGCCTCCCACACAAGTGCTGTACAGTAAAGTGCTTCCGTCCGCACTGATCTTGGAGATGATGGCTTCTGCACTACCATCCGTTTCGCCAGTGATTGGATCAACTGTCGGGAAATTCCAACAATAACTATAACCAGTGATGTAAACGTTTCCAGATGAATCGGTTGTGATGGCTGTACCGACATCCGTTCCGATGTCTCCTAAGTAGGTGCTGTAGGTCAGCGTGGGATCGATGATTAAAGGTAGGGATGTATCGTATCCTCCAGGGAACACGAAGCTGATCTCGCCGTTATTCGCCAGTACATATTCGACCGGCACATCCACGTGCTGTCCATCAACATCTTGCCAGGCTATCGGCGCGTGTTCGGTCAGGATCGTGTCGGATTGTTCAGATTTCTTGGCAGGCAAGGTGATCAAAAGGTCACCACTTTCGTTCAGAGTGATGTCACCTGCTTCCTTGTAGCGCCATTGGATCTCGGATGGATCTGCGCCCGCTGCAACTGTAAAGGTGCTCTTGAGGCTGCGTCCGTTGCCTTCATAGCGTAGATCTATACCGGAATACAACTCTCGATAAACGACACCTGCATACATCGGGGCATTTGACACCCACTTCGATTCGTCCGAACCAACCATAAAGTTGGCGGTACCAGGCAGCAGATCGACGCCTTCCACAAGCGGTTTCTTGTCCGCGCCTTTGTACTCGATGCGAACAACCTTTGAATTGTCCACGGAGGGAGTCTCTGTATCATTTTCCTCATTCTTCAGCTTGATCTTCTTGTCCATCAGGGCCAGTACGACTTCGGATTGCGTGAAAAAAATGCTGCCACCCAAAGCGTTGGTCTGGAATTGGACATCTTTGTCGAACTGCCCCAGGTTGGGAACGAAGTACAGAGGCAGTTGACCAAAATTCACTTGTTGTGGAGCCATGCTGTATAAACTCTTCGAAGGAAGGTTTTTCTGATATGCCATGTCTCCTGGAACGTTCCAGCTAACAGGTATTACAGATGATTGGTTGGTAAAACTAAACGATGCGCCCTGAGGCAGCGAAGCCTGTTGCTGCGGATTCAATACGTTTTCGATAACCTGGTTTCGATTTCCGTCAGGATAGTATTGATACTGATAGGATGCCAGCGTTTGCGCTCCAGATGAATGAGTGATGCCCTGCAGCCAGCCGTTATCGAGGTAGTTATAGACGGAATCCACCCCATTGGGCCTTGCCACATTCTTCAATCGTCCAGCAGCATCATATCCATAATCTGTAGAGCCCACTCCTGTAGCAGTTACGGTCTCTAAACGATATGCGTCGTTGTAGACATAATCGACTACCGTACCGTCTGGGTATGTAAGTTTGTCGCGGTTGCCAACTTCGTCGTACTGATAGGCAACCTGAGCGGAGAAGGGATCGTTGATTGTATTCGGTTGATCGATGTTATTTAAGTCCCAGGTCGTTTCCCCGAGACCATCGACCATCTTAGTGCGCCGCCCAAGCGCATCATAATCGAAGGTGACGTCTGCATCCGGAGATTGATAATCAATGAGCTTCAAACGATTTAGTTCGTCGTATTCAAAGGTCGTCGTTTGTTCGTTTGCATCATAGACTGACGAGCGATTGCCACCAGCATCATAATAATATGTATATCCGTTACCCAGCGGATCGGTTTCTGTTTTTAAGTGGCCCAATGGGTCGTAGGTAAAGGTTGTGTAGTAAGCTACACCATCCAGGAAGCTCTGTCCGTCACGGATGCTCAAGCGATTTCCGCTGGCGTCGTAAGTGTATTCGGTGCGTACATGCGTCTGTTTGTCGGGTGCTGCAGGAATTACAAAGTTTTCGTATACAGTCTTTAATCTGTTGAGATTATCGTATTCATATTTGGTGGATATGCCTTCCGCATCGGTCATCATGGTACGGTTGCCGTTGGCATCATACTTGTAGCTGGTAGGATTTGAGAGAGAATCGAGAACGAGAATTAAACGGCCCAAGTCATCGTAGTCATAATCCGTCACTTGTCCCAGTTCATCCAATAAGTAGTCCACATTGCCATTGCCCAAGTAGATCGTATTTGTTTGCAGATTTGCAACCGGATCTATTGGATTAACACGTACAGGCGGTGTGGGATCACTAATGGTACCTGTAAAGTTCCGTACTACAGCGGTAGAACGTCCAAGCGCATCGTAATAGGTACGTGTGACGATGTTCTTTGTGTCCTTTACCGCGATTTGACTGCCGCGTTCATCGTAGGTGTAGGTAGTTTTGATGTTGAAATGATCGCCGAAGCTATTCTCATAGTTTTGCGTTTGCCCATCCAAATTATTTTGGGTAACGTTTAATACACGCCCCAAACCATCGTAGACCGTGACACTTTCTCTGCCTAATGTATCGGTGGTTTTTACCTGTCTGCCCAGCTCGTCATATTCGTATGCAGTGACGATGTTCCATTGGTTGTCATCACTCTGAGGGGAGCCGCCATTTACATAGTTGACTATGACCTGGGATAACTGTCCAACTTCGTTGTAGATATATTTGGTTACATGGTTTTCTGAATCGGTGACGGTATCTCTACGACCGAATTGGTCATAAGCAATAGTCGTTTGAAGAGTTTCGCCAATTGCGCCACCTGGATTTTGGGTAATTCGGAATGGTCGGTTGGCTTCGTCGTACTCCGTCTGGGTAACGTATCCGCGAGGATCAACTGTGAATTCCACATTCCCAGCTTCATCGTAATAGGTTTCTGTACAAATATCGACCTCAGAACCACACAAAACTTGACCTTGTTGTGGTGGGCGAACTGGTCGGGCTACTCCAGACCAATTCTGGACGACCATTTCTGGACGGTTGAGGGCATCGTAGTAGGTGCGGGTAGTTACCTCCTTTGGATCAGTTGTGGCTATTACGTTTCCATTGGGATCATATGCCATATCTGTGCGGATATTTGAATCGCCACCGCGTGGAGGGATAGTTTCAGATAAATAACTCTGCCCTGTTAGGTGCTGAACCACCGATATTGGGCGGTTGAGCGCATCGTAGTAGGTTCGTGTGACAATCCCTAAGGTATCTATAACAGCAATCACATTTCCGTTCGCATCATACTTATATTCCGTCCGAATATTCTGATCAGGATAAGCAGGGTCGTAGATACCAGGGTCAACGAAATTCTGTATCGTCAAGCTGGGACGATTGGCCTCGTCATACTCTGTCTTTGTCACAATACCAACGGGATCGATGGTTTCGATTACATTGCCAGCGTCATCGTATACAGTACTTGAATGAATATTTCTATCTGGATATGATGGATCAAACGATGGAAGACTTACTTCTGGGATACTTATAGCTGCGATCACATCAGCGTCATTATTTGCAGGACTGTTGTTGATAACCAGGTTTTGCACAAATCCCACAGGACGGTTGGCAAAATCGTAATACGTACGGGTAACAACCCAGTCTGTATCTGCTACTGCGATCTGGTTTCCGCGCGAATCATAGAAATATCTAGTCGTAATGTTGTATTTATCTTGATAATTCTGAGTGGTGACCGTCGGATGGACATTCCGAATCGTTTTCGTGAGGCGTCCTGCATTGTCATATTCGTTATGGTTAACGATACCTGCTGGGTCAGTGACGTCTTCCAGGTGCCCCAATGGATCATAAGCATACGTGGTTGTCAAAGCATTCGGCGTGCCGCCGTATGCAGTTGTCACGCTTTCTATCTGTCCACTGGGATAGTAAGTATAAAATGTTGCATTCCCCAAAGTATCAGTTTCCTGCTTGATCTTGCCGGCATAGGCACCGCTGGAAGGAGGATAATATTCGTAATCGATACTATTAACAAAGACACTGTTTAGAAGTAGCTGAGGTTCAATGCGTGTCGGTAAATTTGGAAAATTCGGATCGTCATAGTAGTATATTATATCGAAACCGTTTGGGTCGGTGATCTTTGTTGGAACGTTTGGACTGTTGGGATTGGTGTAATCGATAGTGGTTATATATCCCAACGGATCTTGAATAAAATCCAGGTTTGCGCCGTCATCACTCCAATCCAATATTGTGGGGGCATATTCATTCGCAATTCCCACAGCAGTCTGGATGCTATCCGTTCGGAAATTGCCATCAAACGTCTTTTGGGTCTCACCAAAATAATTTGCATCTCCCGTCAATGTGCCTCGGGAATCGTAAGTATGAGTAATATCCTTTCCCAAAACGTCTCGGACAGTTGTTGTACCATCCAAGTTGTATATTAGTTCTGCAACGAGTTTGTCTTCTCCATTGAATTGTTTCCAGGTTCTCCCGTCTGGATAGTATACATTCCTTTCGACAAGGTTATCATCGGGATCTTCAATTTCCGTAAGCAGGTGGTCGTTATTTTGATCATCGTATTTATATGTCCACGTTTGACCTAATACATCGGTGTATGAGGTGAGATCTCCATTATTGACATCATAATCGAAGGAGACAGAACGGCCGGGGTTTGTTGTATGATCATTGACCGATTCAAGACGATCGGTTTGTTGTGGATCGTAGTGAAATTCCAGATATTTTGTATTACCATCTGCGCTGACCTGGTCTAACATCCCATTTTGATCGTAGGTATACATGAAGGCTTGCCCTGTTGCGTTAACAAAGGATGTTACTTTTCCGTCCTGGTCAAATTCGTAAATATTTTGGCTTTGATCTGTAAGTGTGTATGTCGGTGGCGTCCCTGAATTCTTGACGAGGGAGGCTGTATATCCCGCATAGGGAGTAAATCGCTCAACTCCAGTATTTGGATCTACTGCATACCAGAATCGATAAAGGTTTCCACTTTGGTCCTTGAAATGTACGTAACCCGGCTCATTCTCGCCAGGAAACAATAATCGTAAATCCTGGTTGTGTACCCACCCATATCCAAGGGGAGATGTAAATCTATCAACATATGAAGAGACATAAGTATGCTTAAGAGATAAGGGTCCTGCGCTGGTAGGTATCTCCAAATCATTTACGTTGTAGCTTACGGCACCGGTGCTTGTATTGATTGGATCTGCCGCAAACCCCGTGGCTTGACCATAGTAACAACCGCCCTTGCAGTTGATAGACTCCCAAGGGATATTCGAATCCAATAGGCTAGGATCATAGGATACTTGTATAGTTCCGGTTCGAGTTGCCCAAGTCAATGCAACGCCTGAACCTACCTTTGCTTCAACAAAGAAATGATCATACCAAAGCATATTAGGATTTCCAGCAATTATCTCTTTCTGGATTACCCCCCCCGCTTCAAGATGACAAGTTCCTGGTGGAGCATTAAATACGGCATCACCACAATAAAAATCATGGATTCCACCTGACCCCTCCCCCCAACTTGGAGTACTAGCACTTCCACCAAAGATATTTGCTTTGAATGGTACGACATAAATGGTGGGGTTGGTATTACCAAATGTAAAATCCATTGATACATGCCAATAAATATCCCTAGATGCACACGGAGATGATGGGCATTGAATGCGAAATGAATGCCATCCCATGCTGCTAGTATCAACTACTACTTCGGTCAAGACAACATCTGGCCCCGGATCTGAACAGGTACCCTCGTCACAAGTAATAGTTGCGTCATGGATAATCCCTTGAGTCTTCAAAGGTTGATCAGATCTTGTGACCTGTTTGGTTACTGGGCGTTCCAGATTCGCTTGTTGATAATTATTCTCAACAGGAATATTTGTGCTGGTTTCTTCCCCCCCCCCCGCATTTTGATTTTCCAGATCATTAACTAATGGCATTGCCAGTGCCATAGTTGGAATCGTTGCATTGATCAATATCACCGCAATTAACAGAACACGGATCACAATTTCTTTCCTCAGTAATTTTGCAAACATAGCGCCTCCTATACTTCGTCTGCAATCAGAAACCTGCCCCTGATTGTTATTCAACTGTATTCCTACTGGAGTTTCTTTTGGGAGAATTCCCCCAGCATGCGTTCTTTTTATACAAAAATCCTGATTTAGAAGGGTGTTCCCAAATTTTCAATAAAAAACCAATCATCCTCATCTGTAACCCAGGAATTTTCTGTCCCATCAATAATACAATTAAACTGTATAAATTGAACCTGTACTTTGGTACAGTATTTTAAAACTTTAAGATAAGATCAGGCGCTCCTTATTACTCCATGCCCAGGCAATTGCTGCGGAACGCGAACTCACCTCAATTTTCTTATAAATGTTGGTAGTGTGGAACTTGACAGTCCGAACTGTTATTCTCAAGTCGTCTGCGATTTGTTTATTACTGCAACCCTCTGCAAGAAGTTTCAACACTTCAATCTCCCGACTTGTTAGCTGTTCCATATAATTCATATCGAGCATTCTGTTCCTCCTAAGACTTGATTGTTTTGGGCAATATTCAAATCAGACAGCTTATTTTTAGCGAAGGCACGGCACTGGAATCGGAGTTGATATAAAAGCCCGAACATACTTTATCCTATGGCAGGATGCAAACCAGACTGCAAACAATCCCTGAGGAAGACCAATTGGCACGTAAGGTCTTTATTAATGAGAAGATATGTCGTGATGGATCTCCACAATGCGCATAACTTGGCAATCGCAATTTCGTTTTCCACCTTCCTCCCCAAAAGGCGCCCGACATGGCGTCAAATATTTTCCCAGCTTCATCCATCGAACTAGGCCCTGGACTGCTCCGCAATGGTCAGGAATAATTTAACAACAGACGGATCAAATTGCCGCCCGGACTGTTGCTTCAAATACTCAATAGCCTGTGAAATGGACCAGGCGGTCCGATAGGGACGGTCGGAGGTCAGCGCATCGAAGACATCCACAACCGCAAACAGGCGGGCCATCATCGGTATCTGTTCCCTTGTCAAACCATGAGGGTAGCCCGTTCCATCCCAGCGTTCATGATGGTATAGAATGATATCCAGGGTATGTCTCATATTGGTAATTGAGGCGAGAATATTGTAGCCATAGGAGACATGCTGCTGCATAACCTTTTTTTCCTGCCTGGTCAGACTGCCGGGTTTGAGTAATATCGCATCCGGTATGCCCAGTTTTCCAATATCATGCAACAGGGCACCCTGACGGACCGCATCCCGCTGCCCGGAAGTCATCTGCAAATGTTCGACCAAACGCATGGTCCATGTACTTACGCGTCGGGTATGCCCAAGAGTCTCCAAATCCCTCAATTCCAGCGCCTGCGACAGGCCCTCGATCATGGCATTGTAGCGGGTTGCCAGTTGTGCATTGCTGTTTCTGAGATCCCTGATGGTGTTGGTACGCTCGATGGCAAAGGCAACCTGATCGGCAATTTGCCGGAGATAAGCCATGGAACTGCCATTCACATGCTGCGGGGCGCGCCAGGCGATCTCCAATGCCCCCACCAGAACACCCTTTGAAAGCAGAGGCAGTGCAAGATATCCGCGAAAACCCAGTTCATCCAGACGATTGATCGGATGCACATCCCTGCCGGAATCCTGCATATCCTCAATCCACAACGGCTGGTGTGGATCGATCCCTGCCGGCAGCATCCCTGTTTCGATCTCAAAATTCATTCTGGCCAGGTTGGTGGACTCCAAACCGTGTGTACCCATCAGTTCAAACCGACCTGAAGAGGCCACATAATGGAGCACGGTCAAGGCATCAGCCTGCAGATCGCCAGCCAGGATCTCAAACAGGGCCCCCAAGACATCCCTGACATCCAGACTGGACTGCAACAGACGGGATATTCTGTATTCCTGGTTCCGATCCGTTTCCGTTTGCCTGTCCGAAATCAGTTCCGTGGTAATGATCCCGATCAGCCCATTAATCCAACTGACAATATTGGCTTTGAAATAATCGCTCTGTTCACTCAATAAACCGATCACCCCGACCACCTGTCCCTGCCGGGAAAGTGGAAACAGGCCACCGCTGATCAGTTCCCTGTGGTCGCTAAACGTAAACACCCTGGCATGCCTGATCACATCCTGCACCTTATCGAAGGAGAACTGGAGCGGTACTGGAACAAAATTTTCATACGCGATCCATTCATCCGGGGAACCATGATCGACCAGCGCCAGCCAGGCCTGGTCAATCCCCTCCTGATCTGTCAGAATGCGCATCCAGCGTTTTCCCCAGATCACAATGTCGGAAGAGGCATTCCATTCTTCCCCCCCCGCTAACACATCGCTGGCCTGGGGATTCTTGGGCGGTATCAACATTTAATGATCGGCCAGGGTGTAATCCAGGGGAATGAGCTGATACGATAAATTCTCATTCAAACGGTGAATAAAGTCCGGTAAGGAAGCGGCGCGAATGGGGGCCATCAAACACAGCGTCATCTCCGAGAGATGAAATTGTTCGCCTCCGAAACCGTCCTGCACCGCCTGGACCGGATCGTGCAGGAGTTTCATGCAATAACGCGAATTGATGGCTGCGGCAGTCAGCAATCGGCGGATCGCACTCAGATCATCGGCGTGATCCGACGTTACAACAGCTTGACGGGTTAGTGGTTTTGTGTACATTACACATCTCCTTGTTGGGCGGCAGATGGCCTGCCAACCAGCAACATCCAGAAGGCTCCGGCTGCCACCAATACATCCCCCAGACTAAATGCAAAGCGATAGGAGATGATCGCCGGCGGGACAAATCGATCGGCCAGCCAGGGCAGGCTGATCTGGGATTCCGCCAACAGCACGTCCTTGCTGGCACTGCCGACCCGTTGGCCGAGCGTCATACCATCCAATACAGTCTGGTCCACCAGGCGGGCGGCCGCATCCAGGCTTAAGGGCATAAAGCCCCCATTCGCCAAAATTACGATCAGGTTACAGGCCAGACCGGCCAACAGGATTCGCATGCCTGGCAATCCCAGGTTGACGAACGCAAAAATGGACAGCAGGGTTTGCGACAGCACCAGACAGGCTGAAGCCACAATATCCGGCAACAAGCCCCGGGTTAAGGGCAGAAAAAACGCAACATATTGCGGCAGGAATCCTGCGAATACCAACCAGATAAATCGGTAAACGGGAGGATGCCAGGCCCGCCCCTGCCACCTGGCATAACCCCAACCGGCGAATGTCCCGGCCAGGACGGCTGAAAGCAATATCAATTACCGATTCCGCCAACATCCTCCGGGGCGCCTGCGCCCAGCACAAGTAATACCAGTGCCAGCAGACTGATGGCAAAGTTCAGGTGGTTCTTATTGATCTTTGATACGGAGAACAGGATTTGATTGAATGTTTTTTTCATGGGAGACCTTTCAGGAACAGGATTTATATTGTGCAACTTTATCCTGTTCCCGGTTACAAAGGTGGCCTCAGATTGCGTCCAGTAATTGCATATAGAGCGTGCTTATCTCCGAGGAGGGTTGCAGTCCCAGTTCTGTCATCAGAATTTGCTGGTATGTCCGGTATTGCAGTGTCATGCCAGCCGGGTCGTGCAGGCTGGCATAGGCCTGAATGATCAGACGGTGGGCAGCCTCCAACAGTGGGTCCATTTCCAATACAACCCTGGCGGTCTCCAGACAATCCCGGATCTGCTCATGCTGTAAATATAGACCGGCCAGATCGACCATCAACGTCTGATATCTATCCTGATAATGCAGTCTGTCATACACCGCCCATTCGCCATCCAGATTCTCAAGATAAGGATGTTTCAAGTGCCTTGTGATCCGTTTAAGCAGTTCAATTTTTCCCATATCCTGCGACTGCGCCAATGCCTGAAGCAGTTGGTCAACGCGTTCACGGTCCCAATCGCGGGAAATCTCCCGGTTAAAACGATAGCGATCGTCCTCAAACAGGATCACGTTCTGCCCGACGGCCTTCCGTATGCGATAGATGTTGATCTTGAAACGCATCTTGAGACGGGCCGGGGACAGATCGGGCCAGAAGGCCAGACCGATCTGTTCCTTGGTCAGCGGCGCGGAGTGCAACAGAAAAAAGAATAGATCGCGGGCTTCACGCGTCTGCCAATCAGACAGACTAAGAACCTGTTGATTTAAGCGAACCTGTACCTCACCAAAAGTCCTGATCTCCAGAAGCGGCATATCGGTCTTCGATTCGTCCGCCGCCGTATCCTGGTTACGATTTAGGACAAGGAGTGTTGAGCGCAATTGCTCAGCCTGTTCAAAGAATCTCTGAATTAAAGAATCCTTGAAGACCAGGCCTGTATCCCGCGACTGCAACCATTGCCCGATCCGGCCCGCATGGATCATGAAGGGAGTTGGTTTTCCCCACTCCCGCTGGGGTGGCAGTACTTCCCTCAATCTCTCGGCAGAATCATCAGGAGATTGAAGAGCTGCGGCGACCTCATACCAAATTCGCGCCACAGCCTGTTCCATCTGATTGCCGCCCTCATCAAATAATGAGACGGCCTCCTGCAAAACGACAACAGCCAGATCCAACTTGTCGACATCCAGCCAGCAACACCCCAGTTCCAGATTGAACAATCCCCTTTCAAAAATTCCCATATGGACCTGCGAGAACTCGACTTGTTTGAGTTCGTCCAAGGCCAGTACCGGTTCTCCACTCAGCCTTTGCAGGCGCGCCTGCCCGAGTGAAGCGTAAAAGATGTACAGGGAAACACCCAGATTGGTGGCCAGCGTCAGCGCCCGATCGTAATAATCATAAGCCGCCTCCCACTCGGAAAAGTCCGTCAGCAGATCCCCCAAACTGATCATGATGTTCGTTTGAATTTGCACGTATCCACTGCGCTCGGCTGTTTTGAGGGCATCTTCCAAATAGGAGCGGGCCTCCTCGAGCCGGCCTGTCAGGTGATAAAGCAGACCCATATTGTTCTGCAGACGTGCCTTCCAACCCGTATTGCCGTCGTTCTCCATCGCCTTTAAAGCACTGGCGTAATATCTGGCAGTCATTTCCGGCGCGCCCAGGCGGCGATGGATCACACCCAGTTCCATTTCCAGTATCGGAATATTCTTCCAAACACCCAGGGTTTTGCAGGTATGCAGTGCCTGCTGCAGCCAGGTCAGGGCTTCCTTCATATGCCCAAGCCCATATTCGGCCAATCCCCGGATGCGCAGTGCCTCGGCAAATGTATGCTGCATCTCCAATTCGGGAGAGTCTTTGGTAATCTCCATTATCTTTTCGGCATCGGATAAAGCTCGATCGAATTGGCCAAGTTGACGATAAACCTCTGCACATCGGCCCAGGGTTTTAGTCCATTTCGATACATTGCCTGAGTCACGCAGCTTCCGTTCCGCCAACTCAAACAATTCCAGCGCCTGCCGATTATCCCCCTGAGCAGCAAGTATGGTCCCCTGCAGAGAGATCAGTATGGGATTGGATACCCTTTCGGCATTCGATACTTTATCCAGCCAGTTTGCCAGGGTCAGCATTCGACCGGCCAGGAGAAAGATCGGCTCAGCCCGAACCAATACCCGCTGAAGATTATCCTGATCTTCCAGACGGGCATAGATGGTCATTGCTTCCTCCCAGGCCTCCTGTTCTTCATAGGTCCGGGCCAGACTCTGTTGAATATGCCAGGCCAGGGTCGGCTGTTCGTATTGCAATTGCGATCGGAGGAAATGCTGGAACAGATGATGGTAACGCATCCAGCGCCCCTCATCATCCAAAGGGACACTGAACAGGTTGTTTGTTCGAACCGCTGAAAAAAGCACAGGCCAATCGAAAGGCTCATCCTCCACCAAAGGCGTCAACACCTTTTCACACAAGGTCACATCGAAGTCATCGAACAGAGACGTCATCAACAGGAATGCGCGCATTGCCTGGGGCTGTCGCTGCAACACCTCCCTGGAGAAAAAATCGAAGAGTTCCCGGGTGGATTCAAGCGGGTGCATACGCGGCAGGGTGTTGGCAAGACCATTGGTAAGATGAATGGCCGCGATCCATCCCTCGGTCTGATCGACAAGTGACCTGGCATCCTGCAGACTGAGCGCCAGTCCATTATTCTGTTCAAAGAGTTGCTGGATCTCCTCGGGAAGAAAGGACAACCTTTCAAACGTCAAACCACCCACCAGATTGCGCGCGATCAACAGGGGTGAATCAGGCAGGTCAGGCAGATTGCGGGAAGTCAGGAGGAGATGAACATTCTCGCCGGTCAAACTCAGGAACCGGCTGACCACATGCCCAATAAAGGGACGATCCCCGATCAAATGATAGTCATCAAGGATCAGGATGAAATGCTCTTTTATGAGCGCGTTGATCTCATTGGCAATCGTAACAAGCATTCTCTCCTGATCCCGCTCCAGCGATACCATGCTCTCCAAAGCCGCCAGGGAGTCGCGCCCAAAGTCCGGAAACCGTTCCGCTATGGACGCGATCAGGTAGCGCAAAAATCGCTGCGGTTCCTGGTCCAATGCATCCAGGGACAGCCAGCAGATCTGAAAATCACTCTGGCTGGAAAAATCCACCAGGAACGACGTTTTTCCATACCCCGCAGGAGCGACGACCAAGAGCAGGCGCTTGTCCATCTGCTTCTTTAGTTCCTCGATCAGACGGCCGCGCGTGATCAGTTCACGCCGGCGAGCCGGAATACGGATCTTGTTTTTACTGACGGGTAGCCCAGGTGGTGTTTGCATAAGTATTGAATCCGGTCAGGTCATATTCCTGTTACAGGATAAGCATTCATTTTATTCCATTATCACACTGTTCGTGGGTTTCAACTCTATGGCAGCTACGCCGTCTGGATTCCGGCCGACATGGACCCGGATCGGATAAAGTTTAGAATACCCAAGTCCACCCCTAGGTAAATGGGGCGTAAAAACACTATCCTGCCGCCTACGTCATTTGACAATCGACCCCAAATTCATATAATCCCGACTGTTCCTAATTTCCACAATCCATTTTCTCCCCACAAGAAGCCTGGCAAACCGCCGGGCTTCACTCGTTGCATCCCTTCCCCATATCCCCATACTCGAAAGGAAACCCAATACGCAAACACAAAACAAAACCACAAAAATATGCAGATCGGTCCGCACAGCAGTGAGCTTGTTTGAGAATTCAGCTTGAGCAGCAGGAACAAATTATGAACCAATGGAAGATAGGAACATCCATCCTGCGTATCGAGCAAGGTTGAATTCGACCAACATGCCCTGTGCCATCACCGACACGCCCTGAAAATTCGGGGAGCGTGTCGGCATTGCCACGCAATGAACTATCCACTTCATCTCAAGCCAGGAGGCTAATTGAACCAAACCTACAACTGAATAACTTCCAAATAAAAACGGGCGTTGTGCATGGGATTTCCCATGTCAACGCCCGTTTTGCGTTTACCGCACCTGTGCGGCACACGTCACAGCGAGGACTCATCGGGGTGAAAGGCCCGGTAAAAAAAGGGAGATCGCCCAGCGCCAACTGGACGATCTCATAAATGAAACAAATGTTCACAAAAGATAATACCACAGCCAGCAAGACTGTCAAGATTTACGCGCCCTTCCGCCTGAGCGCCGCCCAACGCAAGGTACTGGTGGACGGCCAACTGCTCGATATCGCCTCACCTTCCGGACGACAGCAGGGAGACTACCTGTACTCCACCATCGTTACACTGCTGCACGAGGATGCAGCCGTATATGTCACCGCCCCCTGTTGGGCAAGTGTCGAGGTGGGATGAAGCGGACCCGACACACCGGACTGCATGGATGCGTGATCATGCCCTCCCACAGTAACGATTTAAATCATCCAAACAAGGAGACTGATCATGAGAACCTACGCATTCATTCTCATCCTGGTTGCCATCGCTGCCAGCCAGCCCCATCACTGGCTTTCGGCAGTCATGACAGCCATCACACACTGTATGGGCAGATAGTCCGTCGAAAAGGAGGTCGTAGAAAACATCATGGACGATATCTTATCCGCCGCCGAAGAGATCCTGGGAACGGCGGTTCGGGTGGAGGCACATCGGGATTGGGCCATCTTCTGGTGCCCCTTCCATAACGACGCGAGTCGGGAAGGGGAAGGCGGTCATCCAAACTTTGGCATCCACCTCATCGATGGATACTGGAAGTGTCTGCGCTGCGGAGCCAGCGGTGGTTCGCTGAAATCCCTGCGCACCAAACTGGGTCGGAGTTGGCAGCCAACCGTGTCGGTCATGCGACCGACACGCAAACCCAAGCCGCCGACGCAGGTGCAATTGCTTGACGAAGCCGTGTCGGAAGCGCGTTCGGTTGTGCAACGTTCCCCTGCCTGGAACTATCTGGCAGGACGCGGTGTGTTGCCCTACACGACGCTGATATATGGATTGGGATATGGCGTTCCTGTTCCAAGAGTCCATCGCGATATCTTCGAAGCTGCAAAGCAGTCCATGATGGTGCGCCGCGATGGAACCTGGCTGTGGGCGGGCGGTGTGGTATATGCCGACCCGCCGACACAGCCCACGGTGATGAATGTGCGTTATATCGCCGAGGATCAACTGCCAAAAGGCACACGCAACTTCAAGCCGCAGAAGAACCACAAGACCTGGGGACGTCGTATTCAGCCACTCGGAAGCTGGCGTATAAAACCAACCACGCGCACCATTGTCGTTCTGGAAGGCTTGTTCGACATGCTCATCACTGCGCAAAAGATCCACCAGCTGGGACGCGAAGCCGATACGGTCGCGGTGTACACCAACGGCGCCAGTCCCAGCGCAAAAATGCATCGGTGGTTTGCCGAGCACAGCCAGTACGAATATATCCTGCTGCGCGACCCTGACAAGGCCGGTGTCGAATGGGCGCAAAGTGTGTCGGTGGCCATCCGACACGGTGGCGCAAAAGTTCGCAGCCTGCGACCTCCCGAACAACTCGACCCGGACGAAGCCATCCTGAGCGGATGGTGGCCGTCCGTCATCTAATCAATCCAATCAACCAATTCACACAAATCGGAGAGCGATGCATTCGCTCTCCGATTTTATTTTCCAAGGAGAAAACAACATGTCTGCATTCAACATCTTCACCATCACCATCGGCGTCCTCATCCTGTTGTGGGCGATCTGGTTCATGGTACGGCTCATTCAGTACGTCCGTTCAGGCGAATATGAAACGGATCAGCGCCTGCGTGACATCTGCCGCTAAATTCAATTCACACCCAGTACAAGGAGACTCTCATGTCAAAGCAATACAACAAAACAACATTCGTCGGCCATCTCGGAACCGATCCCGAAATGCGCTACACACCGTCGGGCATACCCGTGACTTCCTTCAATGTCGCCAACAACGATCAATATACCAACGACAAGGACGAGGTCGTCAAGACCACAACCTGGTTTCGATGTACCGCGTGGGGAAAACAGGCGGAAGTCTGTAACCAGTATCTGCACAAGGGCAGCAAAGTATTGGTCGAAGGCAAGCTCACCCCGGATAAAAAGACCGGTCGCCCGCGCATCTGGACGCGACAGGACGGCACTGCCGCTGCGGACTTCGAATTGAAGATCTTTGAAATCCACTTCCTGGACAACAGGAACGGCGGTGAATCCGTTGAAGTACCGGCCCCGCCCGAAGACGACATTCCCTTCTAACAGAAAAATCCACGAACGGGAGTCCGGCAGGACTCCCGTTCCATTTTCAGGAGATAAAAAAACATGATCACAATTCAACAGGAAGACCTGAACACAACCTTGAACGCGGTCACGCGTGCCAGTTTGAAGAATTCCCTGATGGCCGCCTTTTCGCTGATACGACTGGACGCCCGCATGGATGGACAGTTCATCCTCTCATGCTTCAACGGCGAAACCGCCGCGCGTGCCATCACATTCGGGACCGGTCAGGAAGACCTTTCCGTCTGTGTGGATGCAGCCACCCTGAAAGCCATCGTCGAAACACTGTCGGGCGAAATCCGCCTCTTTCTCGAAGGAAACTCGCTGGTCCTGCAAAGCGCCACCACTCGAACAACCCTGCGGGTTGCAGACGAGGAACTTCCCATTATCGGCGAGGAGAACAGCACAACCCTTGCAACATTACCCGGCAACATCCTGCGCAGTCTGGCACGTGTCCTGCCCTTTGCCTCTTCGGACAGCAGCCGCATGGTTCTGCAAGTTCTGCACCTGATCTTCACTCAAGATCAGGTCATCGCACAAACCGCGGACGGATACTCGGCTGGCATTGTGCAGCAAGCCGTGGAAGGCATGCAGGGAGAGACTTCCGTATCCCTGCCACTCGGCTTTGCCCGCCTGCTTGCCACGTTGGTGGATGAACGTGACAAAGTGACCGTGCAAACGTCCGGCGAGAATCGCTTCCTGTTCCAGATCAGGAATGAAGATCAACACAAGAATCTAACGCTTGCAACCGTCACCAGCGCCGAGAATTTCCCTGCCGAACAGATCAAGACACTCACAGGTGAGGCACGTCAAAACACAGTTGCGACAGTGAATGTACAGCAGGTCAGCCTGGCACAAACCATTCGCATGGTCAATGCCATGAATGCACAAACTGCTTTCATCAAAGCCACAGGCGGCATCGTAAAGATGGCGTCCGCCGAGACAGAGACGGGACAGGCACGCAATATCCTGGATGGATCGGCCTCTGGGGAAGACACAAGCATCTGGGTCTCGGCCGCCTACCTGAAACGCGCAACTGAAGCCTGCAAGGGCGAACTCATCCTCCACATCTCTGGCAAACAGAAACCAGTTCTGGTGGAAACAGGCGGCTTCACGGCAGTCATCATGCCGATGCTGGTGGAAGGTAACAAGGATCCCTTCCCCGAGGATGAAGCCCTGGCGATCAGCCTGCCTGAAATGGCGATGGCATAAGGATCGCAAATATTTGATCACGAAGACGGCGCACATCCTGTTGCGCCGTCTTTCTTTTCCGAAGGAGACCCATGGATACCACCAACTCAACTTTTCTCCAAACCCTTGCCCCCTACGAACAACCCATTCTCAAGACCATGCCCTTGCGTGAACAGCCCGCGTATCGCATCACACAAAACGCGAATGCCTGCAACATCACTGAACTCATGGCAGCCGTAATTGGCGGGCAGAAGCAGATCGAGATTTCACAAGCCCTGCTGGCGCATTTCGATGGAGACATCCGTCGTTTATTCCAGTCACATCCGGCTGAACTGGCAAAGGTCAAGGGCATCAGCCAGGCAACGGCTGTGCGCATCAAGGCCGCGCTCAATCTCGGCTTGCGCCTGAGCATGCCTGCAGATGAACGCCCCAGTATTAATTCCCCCGCAGATGCGGCGGCACTGGTGCAGGCGGAAATGGCACTGCTGGAAACAGAACACCTGCGCGTGCTGCTGCTGGACCGGCGTAACCGCGTGCTGGATATTGTCGAGATCTATCGAGGGTCGGTCAGTTCCTCCCAGGTCCGTGTGGGTGAGGTCTTCCGCCCGGCGATCCAGCGCATGGCATCCGCCATCGTGGTTTGTCATAACCACCCTTCGTCCGATCCAACTCCTTCCCCCGATGATGTGGCCGTGACGCGCGCCATCGTACAGGCAGGCAAATTATTGGATATCGAACTGCTGGATCATCTCGTGATCGGCGGACAACGCTGGGTTTCCCTCAAGGAACGCGGCCTTGGTTTCGGTTAGCACCCTTCGCGCACATGGAGACACAATGCAACCAACTCTCAATCTGACCTTTACCCCGGCCTCACCCACCAACAAAATATTCAAGAACACGACCTGGCTGGACGCAGGCTGGGCAACCGCCTGTCTCGGTTTCACCAAAAAGGTGGAGATCAGCCAGGCTCTGAGTGATTGCCTGCAGCCGCTCCAAATGCAGGACGCAGATGACGCCGACCAGCATCTCTATGGTGCACTCTGGTTGGCGCATCACTATCTCGCCCTGGATCAGCGCCGCTCCTTTTCCTTCACCTTTGATTTCCTGCGCGATGACAAGTACCTGGGGAAGTTCACGGAAACAAGTTTGCGCCTGCATCTGCAGGAAAAAGAGCATGTCATCCTGCTGGGTCTGCCCCAGGATTTTTAGGAGCAGCCATGCCGATCTATCTTGGCAGACGAAAACAGGGTGACCTCGTACAGTTCTACTCGTCTTCTGTTCCGACCCGTGAGTCCCACGGACATCTATATACCGCGGTGGTCGGCCCGTTCAAAACCAAAGTCGGCGCAAGTTACTTCGCCCGCTACGGCCAGGACAACCCGCACATCCAAACGGCAGATGACGCCGAACGCCT
>Ga0102946_1000147_pt1 | contig 23871 bp, 24 predicted proteins | sample SalPon2A_A_D1_MG_FD_78209 | JGI IMG/M metagenome (GOLD analysis project Ga0102946, IMG submission 78209) | Soil microbial communities from South San Francisco under conditions of wetland restoration - Salt Pond MetaG R2A_A_D1_MG | ecosystem: Environmental > Terrestrial > Soil > Wetlands | place... | reverse complement strand
GCGGACCCAGCGATCGAAGCGTGAGCCGAAGTAGTCGCCGCCGTTGAGCTCGCGCCCGACCGTCACCGCGCCGACGTTGGAGCTGACCTTGAGGATCTCCTTCACCGACATCGCCTGCGGCCCACGGGGATGCGACTCCTCGATCTCGCGGTCGGCGACCTGGATCGTCGGCGGCAGGTCGAAGACGGTGTCGGGCGTGACCACCCCGTCCTCGAGCGCCCCGGCAACCGTAAACGCCTTGAAGGTCGAGCCGGGCTCGTACGTGAATCCCGTTGCCATGTTGTAGAGGTCCTCCGGGGAGGCGTCGGCGAGGTTCTTCGGATCGACCGGTGGCCAGCTCGCCATCGCGAGGATCGCGCCGGTGTGTGGGTCCATGGCGATCGCGGTCGCCCCGTCCGGGCTGTTGGCCTCGCTGACCCCGGCCAGCACCTTCTCGGCCTGCGCCTGGATCTTCGCGTCGATGGTCAGCTGCACGTCGCCGCCGCGGAGCTCGTCCGCGACGGTGTCGCGACCGATCTCCTCGCCCAGTGCGTCGAGCGTCACGGCCCGCTCGCCGTCGGTGCCGGCGAGGGTGTCCTCCTGGGAGCCCTCGATCCCGAACAGGCCCTGGTCCTCGATCCCGACCGCGCCGATCAACCGCGCGCCGATCTCCCCCTGTGGATAGACCCGCCGCGCGTCCGGCAGCAGGCCGACCCCGGGAAGCTCGAGCTTGCGAATCCGCTCCGCCTTGCCGAGGCCGATCTCACGCTCGATGTACTCGAAGCCGCTGTCGGAGGCGAACGTGGCGAGCAGCTCCTCGGGGCTCGTCCCGAGGATCTCCGCGAGCTTGGCCGCCGTCTTCTCGGGTTTCTCGATCTGGTAGGGGGTGATGAAGACGGTGGCGGCGTCCTCGGAGACCGCCAGCTCCTTGCCACGGCGATCGAGGATGCTGCCACGGATCCCGGGCACCGTCACGGAGGCGGTCTGCTGGCTCTTCGCGGAGGCGCTGAGCTCGCCGCCCTTCACGGCCTGCAGCCAGGCGGCGCGGGCGATCACCCCGCAAAAGGCGAGGGCGAACACGGCAAAGAGGAGCCCGACCCGGCGCTCGATCAGCTTCACGGGCCGCTCACCCCCATCGGCCTAGGGCGTCACGCCGCCGTCGGCGGCGCCGGCGGGCGCGGTCGTAGTCGGAGAAACGGCGGGCGCGGGGGGCGCGGCTGCGGGATCCGCCGGGACCGCGGCGGGATCCGGAGCCGGGGCAGCGGGGGCGACCGGGACCTCGGCGGCGGGCACTGCCGCTTCCGGGGCCGGGGCAACCGGCTCGGCCGGGGCGGGACCGAGCGTCGCACCGCCGAACTCGGGGGCGATCGGAAGTCCCGCGAGCACGGAAATCTCGCCGGAGGCGAGTCGCTCGGCGGCGGCAGCGGCGTCCCGGCCGCGGGCGTTCAGGTATTTGACCGCCTTCGGTGTCGGGCTCTCGAGGCCGAGTCCGGCAGCCAGCGCCTGCACGCGATCGCTCGAGCTGCGCTTCGCGATCTGGGCCTCGAGGACGGTGTTCTGCCGCTCGAGCTCGTCGATCTTGGTCGCGGTGCCGCTGGTCGAGGCGCTGAGCCCCAGGCCCCACAGGTTCACGGCGACGATGCCGCCGAGCAGGACACCGAGCAGGACGATCCACATCCGCCCCCGGGTTAGGCCGACGACGACGCCGGAATCGGCCATGCCACCGACGGCGCCCGCCGCACCACCCACGGCCTGGACCGGAATAAGCGCGATCCCGCCGGGCGGGGTGATCCGCGAACGCCGCCGGGCTGAGGCCGAGGCGGTCGCCGCGCGGCGAGGGCGGGCCCCAGACGCCCGGCGGGAGGGAGCGGTCCGGGTACGGGCCGTCTTGCCGCGCTTGGCCGGCCTGCGCGCGGGCGCTGCCGGGCGTGGCGTCCTGATCGCGGGTGCGCCCATCAGCTCATCTCCTCATCGGTCATGTCGTTGTTCGCATCCAACTTGCGCGCGACCCGCAGGTGGGCCGACCCCGCGCGCGGGTTCGACGCGACCTCCCCCGCGGAGGGCGCGAGCCCGCCGCGGGTCAGGGGCTCGGCCTCGGGCTCGTGTCCACAGCGACAGACGGGCAGCTCGGGCGGGCAGATGCACCCGCGCGCGAGGCCCGCGATGAATCGCTTCACACGGCGGTCCTCGTGCGAGTGGAAGGAGATCGCGGCGAGCCGCCCGTCAATTGACAGCAGGTCCCAGGCCGCGGGCAGCGCGGCGTCGAGTGCTTCGAGCTCGGAGTTGACCGCGATGCGGATCGCCTGGAAGGTCCGCTTGGCGGGATTCCCGCGCCCGAACCGGGCCGCGGGCGGCAGCCCCGCGCGCACCGCGTCAACCAGCTCCGAGGTACGCGTCATCGGGCGGCGGGCGACGATCTGCCGCGCGATCGAGCGGGCGCGTCGCTCGTCGCCGTAGCTGCGGATGATCTCCGCCAGCCGCTGCTCGGGCCATTCGTTGACGATCTCCGCCGCGGTGAGGCTCGCGCGGGTGTCCATCCGCATGTCGAGAGGAGCGTCGAAGGAGTACGAGAAGCCGCGCTCCCAGGCGTCGATCTGCATCGAGGAGACGCCGAAGTCGAAGTAGACGAGGTCTGCCTCGACCCCCTCGGCCGCCAGCTGCTCGAGCGCCCCATCGAAGCGGGAGGCGATGAAACGGGTCCGGCAGGTGACCTCGCCCGCGAACTCCTCGAAGCGCGCCTCGGCCGCAGGATCGCGGTCGATGCAGATCAGGGTGCCCTCCGCGCCGATGCGCTCGGCGATCAGGCGGGCGTGCCCGCCGGCGCCGAAGGTCGCGTCGACGACCACGTCGCCCTCCTGCGGGCCGGCGCGGTCGATCAGCTCTGCTGCGAGTACTGGGACGTGCTCTTCAGGCATGTAGGTCAGTGTCCTCGGGATCGTGGGACCGCTCGGTGTAGTGACGGCGCTCATCGGCTCAGTCTCAGGCCCCCGCCTCGCCCGGCCCCTGGGCGGCGAGGCTCTCGGTCAGGTCGGCAGCCTGGGCCTCGAACTCCTCGGCCTCGGCCCCCCAGGCGTCCGTGTTCCAGATCTCGAGGTGGTCGCCGACGCCGACGACCAGCGACGGGCCCGCCAGCGAGGCGTGGCGGATCAGGTGCTTGGGCAGCCGCACCCGGCCGGCCGAATCGAGCTCGACCTGCTCGGAGGTTCCGAACAGGCGCCGGCGGATCCGGCGGCTGGCCTCGCCCATCGGGCTCAACGGCTTGATCCACTGGGCCTCCATCTCCTCGGCGGCGGCCTCCGGCCAGACCTCGACGCACGGCTCGACGCCCTCCATGACGACGACGCCGTCGGCGAGCGCCGCCCTGTAGCCCGCGGGCACAGTGATGCGGTCCTTGGCATCGATGCTGTGCTCGTGTTGTCCGCGGAACGCCATTCGAAGGTCCTTGCTGGTGCGGTGGCGAAAGTCTCTGTGTGTGGAGGTAATTGGGGCCGGGGTGAGGAGATGGGAGGACTCTCCTCACCCCGGCCTGTTGGTCACAACTGATGCGACACAGTATCCCACTTCTCGACACTTCGCCACACAAACCTGAATCGGCACTACACGAGAGCCGTCGGACGGAACTGCTACCGGCGCACCGATTCGCGCCAATCCCCATGTCCATGCGGTATGCGCCTTCCCTCCGGCCTCGTCCTCCCGCCGGGCAGACGGCCCGCTCCTGCAACCTCGCTTGCACGGGCCGGTGCGCGCCCCACCCCGCCCCACCCCCGTCGGAGCGGTCTGTGTGGGGGACGGTGGGGCTCCTCGGGAGCCCGACGGGCGACCCCGTGCGGCGATAGATTCACGGGGATGGCCGACGGCCCGCACCAGCGACAGGGGAGCCACGCGCCGCCGGGGGCCGAGCCGGCGGAGATCACCGGCAGCGGCGGGCCCTATGCGCCGGACCCCGACACCCCGCTCGACACCGACGACACCCGCGGCCTCCACTTCAACCGGATGGCCCGGAAACCGTGGGTGCTGAGCCTGACCGCGACCGCTGCGATCGCCGCGGTGGTGATCGGCGCGAGCCAGGCCGGGCCCGCGATCGGTGCGCTTGCCGCCGTCGGCGTGATCGCGATCGTCGCCGGAATCATCTTCCTCGTCGCCTCGGGGCACGCGGAGGAGGACTTCTTCGCGGCCTACGCCGCCGGCCGCGGTCTGCAGCGCCGGTCCAAGGGCTCGCTGCCGCCGACGACGCCGCTGCTCCGCAAGGGCGACCGGCGCTACGCCGAGCAGATCATGAACGGGACGCTCCCGGGGGGCTATCCGGGAGCGATCGCGCTCTACACCTATGAGGAGACGACGACCGACAGCGAGGGCAACCGCGACACCGAGCACTATCGCTTCACGGTGGTCATGCACGACCTGCCCGCCGTCGCCCACAGGCTGCGCGACCTCCACGTCGAGCGGCGCTCGGGCTTCCGCTTCCTCGACTCCGCCGAGGACGCGTTCCGGCGGATGAAGCGGCTCGAGCTGGAGAGCGAGGCGCTCGACCGCCGCTACGAGATCTTCTACGGGGAGCACGACGAGGAGCTGTGGCTCAAGCAGCTCTTCTCCCCTTCGTTCATCGTCTGGCTCGCCGAGCGAGCGCCCGACGGAGTCGCCTTCGAGATGTCGGCGGGCGGGCTCTGCGTGAACATCCGCGGCCACCACGACTCCGCCGATGAGCTCGACGAGCTGTGCCACGCCTCCGCGGTGATCGCCAAGCGCTTCGCCGACGAGATCTCCGAGTAGCCGGGCCGGCGCGTGGAGCACTTCTTCACCTCAGCCGCGATCGCAATCGCCGCGCTGTTCCCGATCGTCGACCCGATCGGGCTGGTTCCCGTCTTCCACAACCTCACCCGGCACCTGACCGTCGCCGAGCGCCGCAGGCAGGCGCTGCTCGGCGTGATCTCGGCCGTGGCGATCCTGGTCGCCTTCCTCTTCTTCGGCCGCTTCGTCCTCGACTTCTTCGGGATCTCGCTGGCGGCGATCGAGTTCGTCGGCGGCCTGGTGATCGCCGTCGTCGGCTGGGAGATGCTCACGCAGCCCATCGCCGATGAGATCGACGAGGACGAGCGCGAGGACGAGGTCTTCTTCGCCCCCATCGCCTTTCCGATGCTCGCCGGCCCGGGAGCCCTCGCGGTCACGCTCGGGCTCAGCAACCGCCACGACAACTGGCTCGACTACCCCGGCTTCGTCCTCGGCATCATCGTCGTCGCCGCGATCGCCTACGTGATCCTGCGCAACGCGGACTGGGTGCTCGAGCGCATGGGCCCGAAGGCGATCGACGTCACCAACCGGATCCTCGGCCTGATCGTGCTCGCGATCGCCGCCGAGCTGGTCTTCAACGGCATCGCAGATCACTTCGGATTGACGGTGACCGATTGAGCGAGCCGCGGCTCGCCTTCGGCACCATGCGCCTCACCGGAGATGGCCTCTGGGTAGACCCCGCGCTCGCCGGCGCGGCCTCCGGGCTCGGGCTGACCGCGGTCCAGGCAGCCCTCGCCTGGATCCGGGCGGCCGCGCCGGGTGCGACGCCGATCGTCGGGCTGACGAGCGAGGCTGAGCTTGCGGAGGCGCTCGGCGTGCCCGATCAGCCGCTGCCGACCGCAGCGCTCGAAGCCCTGCTGGAGACGCAGCCGTGACCCCGGACCCCGTGGTGCTCTCGTGGAGCGGTGGCAAGGACGCGGCGATGACGCTGCGGCGACTGCGCGAGGAGGGCACCCCGGTCGCGGCGCTGCTCAGCGTCGTGGGCGAGACCGGCCACTCCCACCTCAACGCCGTGCCCGAACCGCTCCTGCGAGCGCAGGCCGAGGCGCTCGGACTCCCCATCCACATCGTCGTCGCGCCCGACGACCCCGACGGCTACACCGAGGCGATGCGGAGCGTGCTCCAGGGGCCGCTCGCCCCATACGAAGAGCTCGCCTTCGGAGACATCCGCCTGGAGTGGCTGCGCGTGCGGCGCGAGGAGCGCCTCGCCGAGGCCGGCAAGCGCGCCCTCTTCCCACTCTGGGGGGCCGACACCCACGCCCTCGCCCGCGAGTACCTCCGGGTCGGCCTGCGAGCCGTGGTCACCGTCGTCGATCTCGACCGCGACGGCCCGCGCCTGAGCGCCGAGTGGCTCGGCCGCGAGGTTGACCAGGCCTTCCTCGACGAGCTCCCCGAGGGCATCGACCCCTGCGGAGAGGACGGCGAGTACCACAGCTTCCTGTTCGACAGTCCGGACTTCGACCGGCCGGTTGAATTCGAATCCACGGCCAAGCCGCGCGAGGACGCGAACCGGCTCGGCCTCGGGCCGGCGCCCGCAGGCAGCTAGGACCCGGCGTCCGAGGCGTCCGAGGCCAAAAAGCGCGTGATCAACCCGCCGACGACGAGCAGCCCGACCCCGAGCGCCGTCGGGCCCTCTCCGGAGGCGAGGACGATGATCCCGACCGCGGTGATCCAGCCCGACAGCGCCACGAGCAGGCCCGAGATGGGAACCTCGTCGGCCGGCTCGCCCCGCTCGCGGGCAAACCTTGCCTGGGCACGATCCGGATACCACTGCGTGAACTGGATCGCGAGGATGATCGCGGCCGTCTGGATCACCCAGCCGGTCCAGAGGTTGTCCGAGTTGTCGAGCACCTGATCGCCGTAGAAGCCCGAGGCCGCGCCGATCACGAAGGCGATCGCCCAAGCCCACGTGATCACGTAGTTCACATGGAGGAACTCCGGCGTATTCCAGACCTCCCGGGGCGCGCTCTCGCGCGCGTACTGAAGGGTGAACGGCTCACGGATCGCGATCGAGCCGAGCGCGATCACGGCCAAGGCGATGTTGGCGATCTCACCGGACCACAGCTCGAGCCACTCCCGTTGCGAGTCCGACGCGAGCGCGACGACGATCGCAAGCCCGCCGAAGAAGACGATGTCGGCGAGCTCGAGGATCTTGACCGAGCCCCCGCGGAACCGTCCGAGCCCGAAGACCACCACTGCCAGCCCGAGCGCCAGGACCGCCGCCAGCTCGAGCCGGCTCGGCCCGGTGATCAGCGCGAACGCGATCCACGGGGAGAGCCCGACGATCGGGTTGTCGAGCAGGGCGAGCGCCTTCGCCCGGCCGCCCCCAGCTTCGCTCTCGGCGCTCATTGCCCGGCATCGTATTCGCATCGTCGCTCTCGGTCCGCCCCGGGGCCGGGCTCAGAGCCCGACGAGGAGGGCGTCGGCGTTGGCGAGCACCGCGGCGGCCACCAGGAGCAGGACCGACGGCACCAGCAGCAGCGCGACCACGAGCTGGATCTTCGGGGCGGCGCGGTCGGCGTGCTCGGTGATCTCACGCGCGCGGCGCTCCCGGAGCATCACCGCCTGCTCCTGCAGGCCCTCGGCAAGCGGGGAGCCCAACCTGCGGGAGCGGTCGAGCAGCCGACTGAGCGCCGCGACCTCACCGCCGGTGCGCCGGGCGAGCGCGTCGAGAGCGGGGCCGGGCGAAGCGCCGCATTCGATCTCGGCAACCGCCGCGAGCAGCTCCTCGCGCAGCGGACCGGCTCCCGACTGCGCCGCGTGGGCGAGCAGGTTGCGCTGGCCCGCGCCCGAGGCTGCGCCCACGGCCATCAGCTCCAGTGCATCCGGCAGCGCGGCCTCGATCCGCGCTCGGCGGCGACGGGCCATCCGCTCGAGCAGCAGTCCGGGCAGCAAGCCCCCCGCGACCGGCAGGCCGGCCAGGACCAGCGCGCCGCTGTGCCCCGGCGCCACCGGCGCCAGCTCGAACGCCAGCGGCAGGGCGCAGACCGCGCACAGGCCGCGAGCGAGCGGCAGCAGGCGCGGATCGAGCCCGGGTACCCCGGCGCGGACGAGCGGCAATCGCTCCGCACCCGTCCGCGCGGTCGCCGGGAGCAGCAGCCGCGCCAGCGCCGTGCGCAGGCGGCGCGCCGCGGGTCCGAGTTGCTCGCCCGGATCGGTCACCAGCTCGCGCGCCGCTGCGAGCAGCATCACCGCGCACAGCGCCGCCAGGGCGACGCTCATCCGCGCACCCTGCCCAGCCTCTGGATCGCGAGGTATCCCACTGCCTGTAGGCCCAGCGCGAGGGCGACCAGCAGCGCCGATGCCGGCTCCCCGAGCAGCGAGGCGAGAAACCCCGGGCTCACGAGCTCGACCAGCAACGCCGCGGCAACCGGCATCACCGCGACCATGCCGCCGGTGAGGCGGGCCTGCGCCGTCGCCGAACGGGCCGCCGACATCGCCCGCCGGCGAGCCCTGGCGGCGCGCGCGTGCCGCCGCAGCAGCGCCGCGAGGTCGCCCCCGGACCGCTGCTGACTGAGGGCGGCCGCCACGAACGCCGAGACCGACTCCGAATCGAGCCTGCCGGCGAGCGCCTCGAGCGCGGAAGCCGGGGAGGAGCCGAGCTGCAGCTCTGCCGCCACCCGGGTCATCTCAGTCGCGGCAGGCCCGTCGAGCGTGGACGCGAGCTCGACCAGAGCGTTGCGGAGCGAGCTCCCGGAGGCGAGGGCATCGGCCAGGCTCGACGCGACGTCGGGGATCCGCCGCTCGATCGCGCGACGGTATTGACGCTGTCTCGCGCCCAGGGCGCGCTGCGCGGCCCCCGGCCCGAGCGCGGCGATCAGGACCGCCGGCCCGAGGCCGAACACCGACATCGCGGCCACGGACAGAGCGGCCCCGAGCAGGATTCCCAGGCGCCGACGTTCCGCGTCGCTCGCCGGCCGACCCTCGCTCCCCGCCAGCGCGAGTGCGCGCAGCGCTGCCTCCGCCCGGGCGGCGAGGGCCGGGCTGGCCCGTGCCGCCTCCCGGGCGGCGAGGGCGAGGACGCCGCCGCCGGCGCCCGCCAGCAGCACCGGCAGGGACTCCCTCAGCGAGTCCACAGCTCCCGCACCCCGGGCGCGCCGCCGGGAGCCTCCACCACCTCGGCGAGCGCCACCGCCCGGCGGCCTCCGTCCGCGTTCCGCTCCAGGTGCAGGATCAGATCGAGGCCGGCGGCCAGCTGTCGCCCCACCAGCTCATAGGGGATCTCAAGCCCGGCCATCATCGCCAGGGTCTCGAGCCGGCGCAGGGCGTCCACCGGGGAGTTCGCATGAACGGTGGACAGCGCCCCCTGGTGCCCCGTGTTGAGAGGAATCATTCTGGGCAGACCGCCGGGCGAAGAGCATGCGGCGAGTACGCTCATGCTCACGGAGCTCGCCTCCTGCACCAAAGGCGCCCCGGCGCATCCGATGTGCTGCAACCGAGGCGGCCAGGACCCCGGCAAAGGGTGGCATCGCTAGCGCAATGCCGCGTGGACCGAGCAGCGCCGCTCCGGCCAGCACAGCGACAAGGGCTGCTGGGAGCAGGGCGTAGACGTTCCTTGGGCTGAGATGGGTGCGGCGGTGGAGCCACCAGCTCGCTCCAAGACCGCCGACGGCGCACAGACCGGCAGCTCCGTATACAAGCGCGACGCTCTCCGGGTAGCTCACGAACGAGTGCTGGCTGAGCCGGCTCCCACCTCGGGGTGTCCAGCTCGAAGCTCCGGCGCGCGGAAATCGACGAATGGTCCTTGGCGGACAGTCGACACGGTTGACTTTACGCGGGTGGCTCGGGCACGCCGGTGCATTTCTTCGACGCCGATCAGGGCGAGGGAGTCGCGGGCGCCGACGCTCGTGAACGCGCGCAGGACCGCCTTGGCGATCGCGTCGTGGGCGTAGATGTATGTCACTTGATCTAGGCGGCCATCGCCCAACTTGGCTGCGTAGGCTGCGGCGATTGCCTGCAGGCGGGAGGCGCTCTTCTGCGAGAGCTCAACCTCGATCGCAGCGTTGCCACCATCTGGGAGTTCGAGCCCGAGGTCGGGGATGTGCGTGTTTTCACCGATCGGGAGAATCCAGGGGCCCCCTCCACGCCCATCCGATCGCATCTCACGCTCGGAGACCCAGTCGTGGCCCAGCGCCTCGAGCCATGCCGCCGCCCAGCTGAGTTCGCACTTGTGACTAACGATGGAGGGCGAGAGTGGATGCTTCGGCGCAGACTCCGCTGGGTGGCCCGAGACCCGCATACCCTCAGCCGTGACCGCGAGACACACGCCGCGAACTAGCTGTCGGTCGCGACGAACCAGGCCGGCGTCGGACATTCGTCGTACGTGGGAGGAGAGCGTCCGCTGCGCCCAGCCCATCGCCACGGCCGTTGGCTCTGCCCCAACGTATCCAAGGCGAGCAGCCCAGCGAAGGGCCTCGTGGGTTCTGGGGCCTGGGTTGACCGGTCCTCGCTTGCGTAGGGCACGCTGCCACGGAGTGTCGTCTGCCTGCATGCCCCCATCAACCCCGTGCCGAGCGTTTCCGCCCCCCGGTCACAGCGGAATGCGCAAAACTCTCGGCTCCCTACACCCCGCAGTGGTGACCTGAACCTCTCGCCCAATGTTTGGAACCTGATCGAGACGTCGACGTCCCGCAAGGTTGGGACCGAGCTGCGCTGAGTCCATGGCGATGAACATGGGCTCAGTGAAGGGCGATCGCCTGTCCGCTGCCTCAGCTGTTACCTGGCCGTCCGGACGCTACCGGGCACAAACCGCGTTTGCACTCGACTGGGCCCAAAAAGCAGCGTACGCAGCTAGTAGGTAGCGCAGGAATCCGTAATCGGAAGATCCGCAGTGTCGATGTCGCACGTGTCGTAGCCGTTGCCCCCGTGAATGGCGGCGTCCTTATTGCCGCCGTCTTGACCATCGAGGGTGTCGTTGTCCTCGCCACCGCGGAGAGCGTCGTCACCAGCACCGCCTTCAATGGTCGTGTCAACTCCACCCTCGCCCAGAACCGTATCCCAGCCGTTCTTGCCCTGTAGGGTGTCGCCGCCAGGCCCACCTTCTATGTAATCGGCGCTGAGGCCCCCATCCACGTAGTCGTCCCCCCCTCCCCCATAGAGGTCGTCATCGCCTTGCTCGCCGTAAATTGCATCGTTGCCTGGCTTCCCGCTGATGTCATCATTTCCGCCCTTGGCGTACATAAGATCCCGGTGGTCGTGCCCGTTCTTGGTGTTGTTATTCCCGTTGCCCTCCCAGAAGTCCTGGTGGGCAATAGCAATGGCAGGGGCAACGACGAAGATCGCGGCCACCCCCAAGATCGTACGCAACCTCGGCATGGCTACTCGCCCCCCCCGTCAATCGGAATCTCCTCGTACCCGCTTAGGTCCGCATCGAGCGACGGTAGATCGCCGGCAGCACGCAACTCTGCGCCTACCTCGTTGATGAGATCCTCGATCTCGCTGTCGCTATAGCCCTCGGGGACCACGCCGTCGCGAAGCGCCGTAAAGGCGACAACTACCTTGTCCGGATCGACATCGGCCGCGAGTTCGTCGTTTCTCGCCTTTTCGATCGCGGTCTGGGCTAGTCCTTGCCGCTGCCCCGCCTTTAGGGCCTCTCGCTGCTTTGCCGCCTCCGCATCAGCTGCGGCGCTATCGCTGTCGCTGCTTGCCGCCACGACCACGCCACCAGCCAGCGCAAGCGCTGCGCCGATCGCAATCGAGAGAATCGCCAACCTATACCTATGCATTATCGCCCCCAAGAACTTGTCAGATCGATGTCCAGGGTATCAGGGCTGATGCAAGACCGTCGAGCACGTGCTCCATGCGGCAGGACGAGGACGGTCTGTCGACCACGGGAAGCAAGAACTGTCAAGGCCGGTCGAAACCTGGTCCACTCTCGCCGGTTGAAAACTGGTCCACCCCATCTGGGGTAGGAGCCCTCAGAGCCCGCCTGCGGAGCTGAGCCGTAGGCGGAGCGGAGCTGGCGGGCTCGCGAATCGACCGAAGGGGCCGGATCGAGCCGATCCGGCCGGCAGCGAAGCCCTGAGAGCCGATCTGCGGCCCTCGTGATCAAGGCCCGGTGTGATCGCTCGGGCCTAATCCGCCGCCGGCGCCGGTCCCAGGTCATTGTCGCGGAGCCGGTAGCTGTCGCCCTTGAGCGCCAGGATCTCGGCGTGGTGGACCAGGCGGTCGATCATTGCCGCCGCGGTCACCTCGTCACCGAAGATCTCGCCCCAGGCCGAGAACGGCTTGTTCGAGGTGACGATCAGCGACGCTCGCTCGTAGCGGGCGCTGACGAGGCTGAACATCAGGTTCGCCGCCTCGGGGTCGAAGGGGATGTAGCCGACCTCGTCGACGACGAGTAGCGGGATCCGGCCCAGCCGGACGAGCTCCTCCTCGAGTTGGCCCTGCCGCTTGGCCTCGCCGAGCCGTGCCACCCACTCGGTCGCGGTGGCGAACTGGGTCCGCTGGCCTGCCAGGCAGGCCCGGATCCCGAGGGCGATCGCCAGGTGCGTCTTGCCGGTCCCCGGTGGGCCCAGCATCACGACGTTCTCTGAGCCGTGCAGGAAGTCGAGCTGGCCGAGGTGCTCGACGACCGTCTTCTTGACCGAGCGCTGAAAGCCGAAGTCGAACTCCTCCAGGGTCTTTCGGGCCGGGAAGCGCGCCGCCTTTATCCGGCTCTCGCCGCCGTGGGACTCCCGGGCGGAGACCTCGGTCGCCAGCAGCGCCTCGGTGAAGCGCTCGAACGACCACTCTTCCTCGCGCGCCCGCTCGGCGAGCTTGGCAGCGCCCTCGCGGCGGCCGGTGCCTTCAGGCTTCGGAACAGGTGGGTGAGCTCGGCGGTCTTGCTCATGCTCAGGCGGCGATCAGGCGGTCGTAGCGCTCCAGCGGGCGGACCTCGACCTCGGGCTCGGAGCGGTGGCCCTTGCGCTCGCCGCGCAACGCGTCGAGGGCCTTCTGGTGCTCGGGGTCGGTGAACGTGAGCCCGCCGGCGAAGACGCGCCGGTGGGTGGCGACGATCTCGCCGGTGTCGAGGCTGATCGCGACGATCGCCCGCTGCCCGGCCCGGATCTCGACCCTGCGGCCGACCATGCACGGGTCGAGCGAGTAGTCGTTTCGGTCGAAGCGGAGGTAGGGCTGCGGGGGGACGCGCAGGGTGAAGCGATGCTCGGTGCGCGGCATCTGCTCAGGGAGCCGTCGCATCCGGGTGCGCTCCTCGGCGAGGGCTTCGGAGATCTGTCTCTTGGTCGTCCGGTGGATGCGCTCACCAACCCGATCGCACCAGCTCTCCAGCTGGTCTCGGAAGTCGTCTGGGCCCGCGAAGCGGCGGCCGGCCTCGAAGTTGCCGTGGAGGAAGCAGTGATCGCGCTCCAGCGAGCCCTTCGCCTCCGCATCGCCGGGATCGAGGATGATCCAGCCGACCCCGAGCTGCCCGCAGAAGGCGGCGAACTGCTCGGTCGGCTGCCCGCCGCCGCGGTGGATCGCGCCCTCGCGGTCCCAGACCAGCTTCTTCGGCAGAGCACCAAGGCGGGCCAGGCGGTGGCGCATGCCCCAGGCGACGTCCTCCCACTTCTTCGAGAAGACGAGGGCGCCAGCGAAGGCGCGCGAGTAGGGGAGCTTGGCGGTGAGGATGTAGCCGGGGCGCGTCTGGCCCCAGCCGACCGGGATCTGGCGCTTGGGCTCGGTCAGGTCGAACTGGAGAAGCTCGCCGGGCCGGTAGCTGGTCCTCTGGTAGCTGCGGGGCGCTTGAAAGCGGGGACGCAGCTCGACCAGCAGCTCGTTGAGGATGCTCTTGCCTCCGTCGTAGCCGTCGGTGGCGATCTCCTCCGCGATCCGCACCCCGCTCAGGGTCGGATCATCCTCGAGCAACTCGCAGATCCGCTCGCGGTGAGGGTCGAGCTTGGAGGGACGCTTGGGGCGCGGGCCGTAGCTCGGCGGCTCGGAGCTTCTGACCGCCTTGCGGATCGTGTCGCGGCCGGCCCCGGTGCGCCGGCGGATCTCGCGCTGGCTCAGGCCCTCGACGAACTTCATCCGCCTGATCTCCGCCCACTGCTCCACGTCCAGCACTGCCTTCCTCCTGACTCAAGTGTCGATCGAGTCAGGGTCTGGGCCCGGCCGGACGAGCCGGCCCTGCGCCGGGTGGACCAGCTTTAGGCCGGCGCAGGTGGACCAGTATTCAGGCGGCGCCTACAAGAACCATTTCCCGAGACGCAACAGCCTCCCACAGAGAGTCGCCCCCGACGCTCCGCGACCCCCGCATGCCTGTAGGTACCCGCCACCGCCGATGCCGATGCTCGCCCTCGCAGGCCCCCCGAATGGCAGCTCATCTGTTCGACCCTAGCGGTGGCCGCACGCACTTTAGCCCCCGTCACACCCCTTGTCCTGCGATTCCCATGAGACTCCCGCCGACTACCCGAACGGAACCTCGTGGAGGGCGGGTAGTCGGCGGGATTCGAATGGCTGAAAGCGCAGAGGCAAGGGGTGTGGCGGGGGCGCCGCTATGCCGCCCTGCGGCATAGCGGCCGGTGTAGCAAGTGGCGTAGCACTGCGGATTCCGCCTCGAGCACTCGGACCCCGGCGCTCCCGAACTGATCGAACAACCGGCCCCACTCGCGCCGGGACCCGAGCAAAGCGAGGCTCGCCATCGGGTCCAGATTCCCAGGGGAACGATCATCGCGGCTGCGTCGATGGCCGTCTTGGCGTTCGCGGCGTTCCTACGACAAGCGGGAATTGCGGGTAGAGATCAGTGCCACGGTCTCCGAGAGCGTCGCGGAAGCCTTCGAGAACACAGAAACCCTCCTGGCGGAGGGTTCAAACGTGGTACGAGGCGGTGGCGATGGTCGCCGCGCAGCTGATGGAGGCCGAGATCTCAACCGAGATCGGAGCGCACGAGGAGAGGTGAGCAGCGAGCGCAGCACCCACCGCAACGGCTACCGGCCACGCCTCTGGGAGACCCGGGTCGGCGAGATCGAGCTAGCGGTCCCCAGAAAGCGGGAGCTACTTCCCGACCTTTCTGGAGCCACGCCGGCCCTGCGAGCAGGCGATCGTCGCCTGCGTGATGGAGGCCTACGTCAACGGGGTCAGCACGCGCAAGGTCGACCGCCTGGTCGAGCAGCTCGGGATCAGCGGGATGAGCAAGGACCGGGTGAGCGGCCTCTGCAGAGAGCTCGACGAGCGGGTCGAGGCGTTCCGCAACCGGCCCCTGGAGGGTGAGTTCCCCTACCTCTGGCTCGACGCCAAGCACCTCAAGGTCCGAGACCACGGCCACGTCCGAAGCAAGGCGCTCGTGGTCGCCTACGGGGTCCACGACTCGGGCCGACGCGAGGTGATCGGGATCGACATCGGCGAGGTCGAGACCGAGGCGTTCTGGACCGAGTTCCTCCGCGGCCTGGTCGGCCGCGGCCTCGGCGGCGTTCGCCTGGTGGTCTCCGACGAGCACCAGGGACTGAAGAGCTCGATCGCACGGATCCTCGGCTCGCCATGGCAACGCTGCACGGTGCACTTCATCCGCAACATGCAGGGGCATTGCCGGCGCTCGGAGCGAGGGCTGGTCGCCGCCGCGCTGCGCGAGATCTTCAACGCCACCGGTCTCGAGGCGGCGAAGGATCGCCTCGCTGAGGTCACCGAGCGCTTCGCCGAGAAGCTGCCGAAGATCAGTGAGCTGCTGCTCGGGGCCGAGGAGGACCTGCTCGCCTTCTACCGCTTCCCCGAGGCTCACTGGACGAAGCTGCGGAGCACCAACCCGCTGGAGCGGGTCAACCGCGAGATCGGGCGCCGAAGTGACGTCGTCGGGATCTTCCCCAACGACGCTGCCGCGATCCGCCTCTGCGGGGCGCTGCTGATCGAACAGAACGACGAATGGCTGGTCAGCCGCCGCTATCTGAGCGCCGAGTCGATCGCCCTGGTCCTCGAGGACCAGGGCGATGAGGAACGGGAGGTGGTCAGAGAACCCGAAGCCGCTGAATGAGCCGGCGAGGAGTTACACCACTTGAGGCGACTTGACTCTCAATGGACGGAGAATGCGACTCCTTCCTCGTCCAGCTAGATCTGGCTCACTTTGGGCCGTTCCAGCCTGTCCCGGTAGGACCGTGGTAGCACCAGGGGGCCCGGTGAGAGTGCCTACCCAGGGTAGGCCTGGCGGGAGGTGACAGTCAAGACTTCTTGAGGCCAAGCGATCGGGCGATCGCCTGATCGAGCTCGTCTACCACTGTCGTTCGCAGCGACTGGTCCTGCTTCAAGCCGAAGACGGTGTAACCACCCGGGTCCTCTTGCTCGAGGGCCGAGTTGAACCGTCCAACAGAAATGAAGCTGACGATGATCTTGCCGGCTCGGCCCTTCGGCGGCTCGATCGACAAGAGCTTCCGTCCAGTCTTGTCGTGGAGCAAGTGGCCACCAGTCGTATCTACCGCGTGGACGTTCTTGCCCTTCCAAACCAAGAAGTCCGGATAGAAGCTCTTCGTGCTGCCGATGCTTATCAGCGGGATTCCGTAGCCGCTCCTCGACGGATTACGACACCAAAGCAACCCGGTCTTGTCGATGGCCTTGGCAAATGACTGCTCGAGCTGGTTGAGATCGCTATACCCGTCGTGCAAGGCGTGCTTGTACTTGATGATCTCGTCCTTGCGGACCATGGCGGGTCCAACCTCGAAGGGGTCAACTCGCTTCTGCTTTAGAAAGACGTTGTCGATGTAGGCGTCCACAACGTCTTTCGCGAGGCGCGAGATCGCTTGGTGCGCAGGGCTCCCGAACCCGACCAGAGCATCGAACTTTGGGGAGTCGGTTGGCGAGAGTCCCAGCGCCCCCTGGAAGCGCCTGGCAGCTTCTCGCTGAAAGAGCCAACGTGCGGAAACCATGTTCGAATGCTCAAACTCCTCCCACTGGAAAGTTGGGGTTCCCTTGTCGCCAACGACGCGCTGAATCACGGTTCGGCCACCCGTGCTCTGCGTATTCGTGCCGTCGTCCTTCCGGTAATCCGTGAACCCATCGAGTAGATCCCTAATGGGCTGGATCGCGTCCTCGGTCGAGTACGCCGTCTCAAACACCGTCTTCTGCTCCTGCGGATCAACCGGTTCGGGCTTGGCCTTCCCTGGGGGGCTTTGGACTAGCCGCACCTCGGGCGCATCTGAAGCAAGCTGCTCCCCGACCGAGTCGAGCAGCTCGTTGAATACCCCTCGTTTGTCGACCCGGACGTAGAAGTGCGCGGTGTTGAGTCGCTCGGCCGGAAGGCGCGTCGCGTTTGGCTGGCGGAGTAAGCGTCCGATCACCTGCTGCACCTGAACGTTCGACTCCATGCTTTTGTCGATGTACGCGAAGTAAGCGAGCGGGTCGTCCCAGCCTTCCTGCAAGCTGAGGTTGAAGATGATGTGGCGGTACGGGCCCGCCATGAACTGCTCGTAATCCTTGTCACCACCGCTAAACAGGTTGAAGTCGTCGGGCGGTGGATAGTCCTTCCTGAAGGTGAGCGAGGCGTAGACGGCAACCTCCGACGGATCGATTCCGCTGGTTTCGGTGAGATAGCGCCAGATCAGGATTGGCGGCGCCTCGCGCTGCTTGAACGGGCGGTTGGGATCGTCCTTCTTCAGGCTGTTGCCCTCGACGATGTTGGTCTTGGAGACGTAGATGGCCTTGGGCGGATCGATTCCGTGACCCTTGGCAAGTTCCTCGGCGTCCGCAAAGTCTTCGAGCATCGCATCGATCGTTTCCTCCATCGGCGCTTCATAGCCGCCCAGCATCACGGTGCTCTTGACCAGCCCGGAGTCGGCGACTGCCTTTGCATCCACCTGCGTCACGAGCTCCTCGTCGGTCCACCCCTCCTCCTTGAGGTTGTTTATCTCAGCCCCAAGTCGCCGCGGCAATCTCATCGTTGCGCTGGCAACCACCAGCGCGTCCGGCTGGAGTTCGAGAAGGAGCTCCATCTGTTGATCGCTGAGGTTGTGTCCCTCGTCGTAGACCACCAACAGGGGCCGCCGAACCCCCTCTGAAGTTGCGCGAAGCTTCAATGCCTCCCAGGTGCTGTTCTCCGCCGTATCAATCTCACTCTTGAAGATGAGACGGTCGCCGCTCTCGCGGTCCCGCTGATTGAACGTGCCGACCGTGGCGAAATAGATGATCGGCTGAGTCGTCTCTGCGACTGCTTGCTCGTCGTACTGAGCGAGCATGCTCACCTTCGCCGGCGAGAGAAGGTGGTGGTACTTCCCGGCGTCGGCGAGATTCGCGTAGGTCTGCTCAACGACGACCTTGCCTTGAGACAGCCATATGACGATCGGCTGCTCTGCGACCAGCGCTGCCATGGACGCAACAGCGTCGGCGAGAATGACGGTCTTGCCTGAAGCTGTTATCGAAGCTAGGGCCTGAAAGTACGGGATTACGCGGCGATTCTTCTGTGTCCCCCGCATCGGGGGGTCGTCGTAGTGCCTCTTGAACCGATCAGCGATCTGGTCGGCCGCAGCTTTCTGAAACTCCTTGAGCGTGATCACGAGGCTTCCTCGTGATACGGCTCTCCTCTCAGATCTACCCCGAAGTCCATCAGGATCTGATCGGGGATTTGGTAGAAGACGACATTGCCGGTTTGGAACACGTAGAGCCTCGCGTAGACGTGGTAACGGCTCCCCAGGCCAGCCGCCTTTGCCTCCTTCGCACACTGTTCATAGACGGTCTCCGTGAAGTCTGTGTTCTTGTCCGGTCCTGACCAGATCAGGAAGAAACCTTCGTTCTCCGAGTTCTTGGCTACGAGGTACTTGACGCCCTTCTTCGGAGGGACTGTGACCAGCGAGTCCCTCCGGCGCCGATCGGCATCAAAGTACGAAGCGATGATCGTGTCGGTCAGGTCCTCTCGCTCCATGTTCAGAAGCGCCTCAGCATCTACCTTCTTGTCCAACGACACAAACCGGTATCCGCCGTCAATCGCTGCCCGCTTTCCTGAGGCCCACTTGCCATCGACCACACTCATCAGTCGTTTGGCCAACAACGATCTCGCGTACGAGTCGCCCTTCTCTGGGCGCCCTTGCTCAATCAGAATGAATCGCCGCGAAGACTCTTGGTCCTGATTGAGATCGAGGATTGCGTGGCCGGACGTTCCGGACCCTGCGAAGGGATCCAAGATCAGTCCGTCAGGCGGACACCAGAGCTGAATGACCTTCCGAAAGAGCTTCAGGGGCTTGACGGTCTCGAACCCGTGATCGTCCCCTACGACGGCGGTCAGCTCACGAGCCCCGCTCTCGGAAGTCCCCGACTGGTCATGGCCCCAACTCGCTGCGTCTAGGTCGAACGCCTGGCCGTAGTCCTCAGCGGCCCAGTAGGTAGTGGGAACAAGCCCCTGCTTGATCTTCTCTTTGTAAGCCTTCTTCCGCGGCCGACCATCACCCTTCTTCGTGAAGAACAGTTCCGGGATGACTCCCTTCATAACCTTCTCGGCCTTCTTCCGAGCCTTCTTCACGACGGGATCGGCAGAGGGATCTCCTTCCCGCGGGTCCTTCGCGCCCTTCAGGAGCAGGGCCGGCGGCCTTCCGTCGTCAAGGTCGCGCTCTTCGTACTCCGAGCCCCAAAGCTCCAGCTGCTTTCTGACCCAAGCCTTCTCATTCGCCCAGCACTGATTGCCGGGCGGGTAGTGGAGGACGCCGGTGAACGGGCTTTGAGCGCCGTAGAGCATCCCTTGATGCGTGGCGGCGCCCGGCGCCCACGGCGCCACGCCATTCCAGTCACCTTCGGGATCAAGATCCGGGTTCTTGTAATCGGCGTCGGCACCGCGCGGCTCAAGATCGGTCCGCGCCTTGGATTTCTCCTTGGCGTAGACAAGCACGTATTCGGTCGCCACCGAGACGCCGCCCTGTCCAGAGCTGGCGCCCTTATCGTTCCGTCTTGTAGCTGACCGCTGCCAGTTGATTACGGCTAGGCGATTGTCGGGGCCGAACAGCTCGTCGAGCATCTGGCCCAGCCTGAACAACTCGCGGTGATCGATGCAGATCGCGAGGACTCCGCTCGGCTTCAGCATGGACTTCATCATCTGGAGCCGCGGGTACATGAAACGCATCCACTTCGTGTGCCGCGCACCATCGTCCGCGCTCACCCACTCGCCTAGCCCGGGGTCGTTCGGATCGTCCTCCCACTTGTCGTTGTATCGCCAGTCATTTCCCGTGTTGTACGGCGGGTCAGTGAACACGAGGTCGACTTGGCCGCGCTCTCGGTAGAGCGTTGCCATCGCCTGCAAATTGTCCCCCTCAATCACCAGATTCCGTGAGCGCTCCTCCTCGTCGCCTGCGCCGTATTTCTTGACCGTGCGGAGCGTCCGCGGCCGTACTTTCCGCGCGAGCTTACGAGCGTTGGCCTTCCCCGCAAAGTCGATCCGGATCCCGCCATCGTTCCGGGACTCGATTAGCTCGATTAGCTCTTGCTTGGTGAGCTTGTCCAGCTCTTGCGAGAGAGCCGCGGACCCTGGCGCGCCCACCGTCGAAGGCGTCACCACGACTGGGCTTCCTGATCCGTTGTTCTTCGCGGCGGCCATAGTTCCATGGTGGGCGCCGGTCGCAATCGGGTCAACGGGCCCCTTGCGCGAGCCTAGCGCGGCGACCGGCAGAGAGCATCCAGAGCCGCTACGGCCGCTTCGCTAGCCCAGAATCCGCGACCGTGCCTTCTGGACACGCTTCCGGTACTGCCGGCTGCTCAGGCCCATCGCCGCCTGGATCTCGGCCGGGCTGTAGTCGGCGGCGCGGGCGATGAGCACCTCCCGCATCTCGGCTGGGAGCTCTGCAAGCTCCGTCAGGTCAGAGGCAAGCTCCTCGGCGAGTAGCAGCAGCTCGGCGGGGTCGCCAGTCTCGGCAACCGCGCGGTCGACCGGATGGTCGCCGCCGTCCAGCTGCCGGGCCGGCGGAAGGCCGCGGTGCCGGCGTGTACTGCCCCGCACAACCTTCCGCGCCGAGTTCGCAACGGATCGCGCCAGATAGCAGTAGGCGTCCTCCACGTCGCCCCCCGGCGGCAGCGAGAACGCCCGCAGGAAGCCGAGACACGCGGCCTGGGGCGCGTCCTCGGCTTCGTCGTCGCCACAGATCGGTGCCGCGATGCGGCGGAGTCGCTCGTAGCGAGTGGAGACGAACTCCTAGAGGATCTCCGGTGCGGTTGGGCGGGGACCGTCGGGTGTTGAGCTGGTTGGCATGGCCGCCGTCCCGCACGCGTCGCGTGCCAACCTCAAGACGGCCCAGCCAGCTCACCCCGGCGGCTCCTCCGAATCCCGCTCCTGGAGGTAGGCGGCGGCGACGTCCTCGCTCCTGATCGCTGCCCACTCGACGCTGACCAGGCCCCCGGAGCGGCAGCCGGCCGCGATCGTTTCGAGTTCGGCGGCCGCCTGATCTCGATCGCGCCAGGGTCCGAAGAGGCGCTCTAAATGGCTCCCGAGCGCGCGGAAGTGGCGCACGATCGAGAGGAGCACGACTACGCGCGTGCTGCTGCCCTCTCCGGCGTGAACCTCGAGCACCGGCGGCGTGCCGTGGCTATTGCGTTGATCCATGACGCGCCAACCCCGCTCCGGTTGCCAGCGCCCCCCCAGGCCACAAGAAGAGCCCCGGGGCGCTGGCAGCAGTGCCAGTCCCCGGGGCTTCGGCTAGAGCCGTCCGCGTTCGGCGAGCAGGGTCACGACCTGGTCCCAGAGCTCAAAGAGGTCTTCGTCAGAGACGAACGCTTTTTGAGATCCCTGCGCCATAAGGCGCTCGGCCAGGTCGTCCATTGCCCAGAGAAACACCGAGTAGCAGTCCACGTTATGAGCCGCCGCGAACGACATCAGCTCACCGCCTGTCGGCAGGCGGTCGCCCTCCTCGATGTCCGCCAGTCGGCAATGGGGCATCTGGCTGATCGCGGCGCTCGCCGCAATCGACAGGCCCTTCACCGTCCGGGCGGCGCGGAAATGGGTCCCGAGTTTCATCGGGAGCCTCCTTTCGGTAGCCGGTGCGGACGCGCAAGAGCACGCGCCCGAAGAGCTGCCGAAGGCGAGGCGCCAGTCAGCTGAAGCCCTGCGCCAAGAACTCTGGCGAGCGACCTGGGCCGCAGCGCAACCCCACGACGCGACTAGCCTTGCTCTACGCAGGAACCCCGGGGACTAGGCGGGAACCGGCAGGAAGCGACTCCGATGAGTCACCGGACGGGTCCCTCGAGCGGTCACGCGGGAGTTGGGAATCCAGGGCGATGTCGATCGTGGCCATGGACGGTAACCATACTTGAGTTCGACTCTATGGACACCCGGCGGTGCCGCCCGCGAGCGTTCCGCGGGTGGCACCGCGAACCGAGCCTCAGCCGGGCCTTGGCCAGGCGATCCGCGAGCGTCGGCTCGCCCGCGTGCTGTCCCAAGAGGAGCTGGCCCACCGGTCAGAGACGCACCCGACCTGGATATCGCATCTCGAGTCGGGCCGGAACAACCCATCTTGGGGAACGGTCCGGCGCATCTGCGCTGCACTGGAGGTCTCCGTCGCGGACCTCGCGACTCGGGCCGAGGAGTTGGAGCGGCGGTAGTTCGTAAGAGGGTGCCACGGCAACGGTAAAGCCCGCGCTCGTGCGTCAGCCTCGTCTGCGCCGCCCGCCGTACCGTCGCACCAGAGCGGAGCGCGTCCAGGCGTCTGTGGTTGAACGGCGGATCAGCCTGCGCCGCTGCTCGTACTTGCGCTGCCACTCCCGGCCGGCCCGTTCTCCCTTCATCTGGGATCACCCGGCGTGCGCGGAAGGGAGTCCCGGTACGCAGGGACATATGCTTCGCCGCCCGAGGCCGCAGCGCGCGCCAGCAACCCGACACCCTGCCGGTACTGGGCTTCGTCGATGAAGACGTGGCTCTGGCTTCTCACTGACAACGTGGAGACTCCGATCTCGGCGAGCTCGAAGCCGTCGGCTACGTCGCCCACCGCGAGGAGCGGCCGCCAGGTAGCCCGCCACGGCCAACGCTTGGCGTCACGCTCGTCCCATCGCTCGTCGTCCTCGGGCAGGGACTCGTCGAACACTGGAGCCGACGCCATCTCCCCGGCCGCCACGATCCGCTGGTGGCCACTCGCGTAGATCAGCATGCGGTCGCCGGTTTCGACGTGGGGCCGGCGGTGCGCGGGAAACCCGAGGCGAGTCAGATCTGCCCGGACGCTCAGCCACTGGCGCGGAACTGGCTCCCTCCCTGTTCCGAGTGATTTCAGGAAGTACTGTCGATTACGAGCTTGTCGGGCTTCTTCATCGGTCATAGGAGAGTCCTAAAGCTAGCAGGACGACGAATCTGGCTTGTTCAGCGCCCATCTACTGATTTCACTGCCAGTCCTAAACGAAACCCGCGACTCTTCTTGCCGTTGCGTCCGCTCCGGGACGTAGGGTCGGCCCGTGGTTTCGTGGTGGATGCCGGTAGTGTGCCCGCGTTACCGGCGCGTCCCGGTCAAGCTCCGGACTTGCGCAGAGGCTCAGAGCCCGCGTGACGTTCAAGCCGAAGCCGGGCGCGGCACATCCGTAAGGGAGAGTTTGCGCCGAGGGGGAACAGGCCATCTACGAGGGGCTCCACAACACCGAGCGGGGCTTGGATCCCGAGGACTTCACGCAGGTCGGGCTGATGACGGCCGGCCTGGTACTGCGGTGGCACCGCTGGATTCACCGACGCGTCGAACGCATCGCGTTCTGCGACGACGACGCCGTGACACGGGACGTCAGCACCGACTTCACGATCCCGAAATGGTTCCACGATCTTCGACAGACACCGGAGGTCGGAGTCACCCGCCATCTCGTGCCGATCACGTTCCTCCGCAAGGGCGTACTGGTCAACTTCAGCCTTCGCGACGAATCCGACGCGTCGCTCCCGCTCATGACGACCGAGCAAAACGCGCAGGTCAGTGAGGCGATGCTGGTGGTGCTCGCACGCGGCGTGCTCGGCCAGGAGGAAATCCGAGACGAGATCCGCTGCGACATCCGCAACCTGATCCGCAACCGCGGGCAGGAGGCGGTTGAGACCCACGGGCGTCTGTTTGACCGCCGCGACAAGGCATCACAGGATCGGGCCTTGCTCGGCGACAGCAAACTGTTTCGCGCGGCCGCGGAGCCGTTCACGCGGGGCTTTCTCGCGCTCACGATGCTCGACTGCAGCCGCCATGCCCGCCGCATCATGCACCTGTCCTACGAAGAGTC
>Ga0102946_1000146_pt1 | contig 23884 bp, 18 predicted proteins | sample SalPon2A_A_D1_MG_FD_78209 | JGI IMG/M metagenome (GOLD analysis project Ga0102946, IMG submission 78209) | Soil microbial communities from South San Francisco under conditions of wetland restoration - Salt Pond MetaG R2A_A_D1_MG | ecosystem: Environmental > Terrestrial > Soil > Wetlands | place... | reverse complement strand
GGCGACGGGGGCGAGGTTCAGCCTCAGCCCCGCCGCGGCGAGCGCCTCGGCCCCCCGCTGCGCCCACCCGCGGGCGGTCGCGGCCGAGCCCCGCTCGCCGATCTCGAGCTCGTCCTCGCCGGGGGGCAGGTCCCTGAGCTCGCGGTAGACACCGCCCTCCTGTCTGGTGACGAAGATCGGCGGTACCGGGCTTGTGGTCCGCTCGCGGATCGCGTCGATCCAGTCCGGGCCCCCGTCACCGGGCCACGCCTCTCCGGTGACGAGAACGGCGCCGCCGATCGCCGCTGTGGGCTCGCCCGCCGGCATCGCGCCCAGCACGAGCTCCCGCACCTTCTCCTCAGCGCTCAGCGAGGCGAGCAGCTCCTCAGCCTCCGAGCTGACGATCGCCGCCGTCAGGGGTGGCGGTTCATCGCCGCCGTCCTCGCCCCCAGCCGGCAGGAGCTGCCAGAGCAGCAGGGTCGCGATCGCCGCCGCCGCGACCGCGACGGCGCGGCGTCGAAGGATCGTGCGCCGCATCGAGGGGCTCTGGCGGCCGTTCATCAGCCCGCGATCAAAGCAGAGCGGCACAGCGCTCGCGGCGGGCGGGCCTGCGGGCGGGGCGGTCTATCCTCCCGGCTTCAGTGGAGGCCGCCGCCGACAGCCAGCAGAAGGATCTCGTCGTGATGAAGTTCGGCGGGACCTCCGTGGCGACCGCCGAGGACATCAAGCGCGCCGCCCGACGAATGGTCGCCGCCCGGGAGCAGGGCAAGGGCGTGGTCGCGGTGCTCTCGGCGCGGGGAAAGACCACCGACGACCTGCTTGCCGCCGCCCGGGAGATCTCGGATCGGCCCTCGCCGCGCGAGATGGACATGCTGCTCTCGACCGGGGAGCGGATCTCGTGCGCCTTGTGTGCGATGGCAATCTGGGACATGGGGCACGAGGCGATCTCGCTGACCGGCTCCCAGGCCGGGATCGTCACCGACTCCTCCCACACCCGCGCGCGGATCCTCGATGTCCGGGCCGACCGCATCCGCAACGCGCTCGCTGACGACAACGTCGTCCTCGTCGCCGGCTTCCAAGGCGTCTCGACCGACTCCAAGGACGTCACGACGCTCGGCCGTGGTGGATCCGATACGACCGCCGTCGCGATCGCGGCCGCGATCGGTGCCGAGGTCTGCGAGATCTACACCGATGTGGCCGGAGTCTTCACCGCCGACCCAAGAATCGTGCCGGAGGCCCACAAGCTCGGCGTCGTCTCCTTCGAGGAGATGCTCGAGATGTCGGCCTCCGGAGCCAAGGTGCTGCAGCTCCGCAGCGTCGAGTACGCCCGCAACTACGGGATCCCGATCCACTGTCGCTCCTCATTCGAGGACGGCCCCGGGACCCTCGTCATCTCGGAGGATGAGACCATGGAACGACCGCTAGTTACCGCCGTGACCCACTCCAGCGATGAGGCCCGCGTGACCCTGGCGGGGGTCAAGAACGAGCCCGGCATCGCGGGGCGGATCTTCACCGGCCTCGCCGATGCGAACGTCAACGTCGACGTCATCATCCAGAACGAGCCGGTCTCCAGCGAGCACGGCGCCGACCTCTCCTTCACCGTGACCCGGGACGATCTCCCCGCCGCGATCGAGGCGATCGATGCGCTGGCGATCAAGGGCGGCGAGGTGCTCACCGACGAGCGCATCGGCAAGGTCTCGATCGTCGGGGCCGGCATGCGCAGTCACCCCGGGGTCGCGGCCAAGGTGTTCGCGGTGCTCGGCGATGCGGGCATCAACATCCACATGATCTCGACCTCGCCGATCAAGATCAGCTGCGTGATCGGGGCGGATCAGGTCGCCGAGGCGGTTCAGGTCCTCCACCGCGCGTTCGGGCTCGGAGCCGACGCTGTGCGCCCCGAGGAGCCGACCGGGATCCACCACCGGCCGACGGTCTCGTAGTCCCTGCGACTGGGGTCCCGCCAGGGGCCGTGCGCCCCGCTCCGGCGCCGCTTTCCCTTACCCTGACCGCATGAGCTCCAGCCAGTATCGGGTCGGCGTGCTCGGCGCGACGGGCGCCGTCGGATCGACGATCGTCGAGGTTCTCGCTGAGCGCCGCTTTGGCGTTTCCGAGCTCGTCCCCTTTGCGTCCGAGCGCTCCGCGGGCCGTCGGATTCCGTTTGCCGGAGGTGAGGCCGAGTGTGTCGTGCCGTCGCCGGACACCATCGAGGGCCTCGATCTGGTGATCTCGAGCGCGGGCGGGGCGATCAGCTCCGAGTGGGCGCCACGGATGATCGAGGCCGGCGCCGTCGTGGTCGACAACACCAGCTACTGGCGGATGCACGAGGACGTGCCGCTCGTCGTCAGCGAGGTCAACCCCGACGACATCGAGGCCCACCGGGGTCTGGTGGCCAACCCGAACTGCTCGACCATGCAGATGGTCGTGGCCCTGAAGCCGATCCTCGATGCGGCCGGGATCGAGCGCCTGGTCATCTCCACCTATCAGTCGGTCTCGGGCACCGGGCAGCACGCAATCGAGGAGCTGCGGTCCCAGTCGGGAGCGGTGCTGGCGGGGGAGGAGGCGAAGGCCGAGGTCTACCCCCACCCGATCGCGTTCAACGTGCTTCCGCAGGTCGAGACCTTCAAGGACGGCGACGACTACACGACCGAGGAGCGCAAGATGATGGCCGAGACACGGAAGATCCTTGGCTCCGGGGAATCCGGGCTCGGGATCTCCGCGACCTGCGCGCGCGTGCCCGTATTCGGCGCCCACTCCGAGTCCGTCAACGTGCAGACTCGCGAGGCGCTCTCGCCGGAGCAGTGTCGCGAGTTGCTCGCTGACGCGCCCGGCCTGATCGTCGTCGACGACCCCGCCGACGGCAGTTATCCGCTTGCGACCGACGCGACCGGACGGGATGAGGTGTTCGTCGGACGGATCCGGCGCGATCCCTCGCACGAGCGCTGCCTGAACCTCTGGATCGTCGGCGACAACCTTCGCAAGGGCGCGGCAACCAACGCGGTGCAGCTCGCCGAGCTGCTCGATGAGCGCGATCTCGTCCGCGTCCCGGAGCAGAGGCTGACCGCGGCCGTCTGAGCCCGGCCGACGCCTGACCGCCGCGGGGATGCTCGCCGCCTTCGCATCGCTCCTGATCCTGCTGCTGTTCGCATTCGCGATCGGGCAGGCGCTGATCTCGGTCTCGCTCGGCGTGCGGCGCGGCGGGCCGATCGCACCGAGCTGGTTGGCGCCGGTGGTTGGGCTCGCCGCGATGCTCGTACTGGCCGGCGTGACCGCGCGGCTCCCCGGCCACGGGTGGACCGCGGCGATCGCTCTCCTGGTGGCCGCCGGCGCGTCGGCCTGGTGGCTGCGCGGTCGGCTCAAGCAGCTCGGGGCGGCCATGAGGGTTGCCGCGCCCGTGGTTCTGATCACGACCTTCGCCGCATCGATCCCGTTCCTCGCCGCGGGTGGCATCGGCGTCCTCGGCGCGGGGCTGATCAACGACGACATGGCCTCCCATCTGTTGATCGCCGACTACGTGCGCGAGCCGGAGGGGTTCGTGCCCAGCTTCATCCGCGGCGGATATCCGACCGGCCCGCACGCCGTGGTCGTCGCGCTCTCGGAAGGGCTCGGCGCGGACCTGGTCAGCGTCTTCGCCGGGTTCACCATGGCCCTGGCGCCGCTGACCGGGCTGCTTGCCCTCGGGCTCCTCGGCGCGGACATCGGCCGGATCCGGCGGATCGTCGGCGCGAGCCTCGTCGCGCTTCCCTACCTGGCCGCCTCGTTCATCTCGTCGGGCGCCTTCAAGGAGCCGCTGCAGGCGCTGATCCTGATCGCCTTCGCAGTCCTGCTCGCCCAGCTGGTCGGGATCAGGACCGCCGCCGACCCCGAGCGCCGCGACCTCAGGCGCCTGCGGCCGATCGTGCGGGTGATGCCGCTTGCCGTGCTCGCCGCCGCCAGCGTGTTCAACTACAGCCTTCCGGGACTGCTGTGGATCGGCGCGGTCGGCGTGGTGGTGCTCGCCGCCCGGCTCTGGGTGGTGCGACCTCGGCCGAAGCTGCCGCCCGACTGGCGCTGGCGGTTTGCGCCCTACCTGATCGGGGGCCTCCTGGTGGTCGTCCTCGCAACGGTTCAGGAATGGAGCCGGATCGCCGACTTCGCCCGGCTGGAGGCGTTGAATCCGGATCGCTTCGGATCGGATCTCGGCAACCTCAAGCAGGCGATCTCTCCGCTTGAGGCGCTCGGGGTCTGGCCGACCGGCGACTACCGGACCGCGGCGACCGACGCCGGTCCGCCGGCGGTCGCCTTCTACCTTGGCGCGGCCGTGGCGCTGGTCGGGCTGGCAATCGGGCTGATCGACGCACGCCGCCGTGATCTGTGGGCGCTGCCGGCGGCGCTACTGGCCGTCGCCATCGTCTGGGCGGTGACCGCGCTGTTCAGCACGCCCTACATCGCTGCCAAGGCCCTCGCGATCGCCTCGCCCCTGGTGATGCTGATCGCGCTCCGCGGGCTCCTCGGCTCGCGCGGGCCGCTGGCGGCCGGGCTCACCGTGGTGCTGGTGATCCTCGCGGGCGCCTCGAGCCTGCTCGCCCTGCGCCAGGCCGCCGTCGGCCCGGACGATCACGCGAGCGAGCTCGCCGAGGTCCGCGGGGTCGTCCAGGGCGAAGAGGTGCTGTTTTTGGGCCGCGATGACTTCATCGCTTACGAGCTCGCCGGCTCCGACGAGATCACGGGGATCGTGACCAACTTCTACTCGGTGGCCGATGCTCGCCCGCGCTTCCAGGCCGGCGAGGGCGGGGGTGAGAAGTTCGACATCGATGCGGTCTTCCCGAGGACGCTCGACCAGTTCCGGTTCATCCTCGAGACGAGGGGCGGACCGACCTCCTCGCCGCCACCGCGCTTCGACCCCGTGGTGGAGACGGAGAACTACGTGCTCTACGAGCGCACCGGGGATGTCGGCCGCCGCAAGACGCTCGACGAGGGGATCAGCCCGGGCGCCGTGCTCGACTGCGATCGGCCCGAGGGTCGAGAGGTCGCCAGCGGCCAGGGCACGGCGCAGGTCTGGTCACAGGAGCCGATCGTTCTCGCTCCGGCGGAGCGGTCCACCCCGGGAACCGGCGTGGTGGAGTGGGAACCCAGCTCGAGCCCGACCGACTCGCAGCCCGCGGCCGAGACGCTCGAGCTCCCACGCGGCCGGTGGCTGATCTCGCTCCAGTACGACAGCCGCCGCCCGCTGCGGGTGAGCGCGCCCGAGCTCGGGTTCGACGCAGAGCTGCCGGCCAACCTCGACTTCCGCGTGACGGACGCGGTCGCGACGCCCTTCTTCCCGGTCGGCGAGGTCGAGGTCGACCGGCGCACCGAGGCCGAGCTCACCGTGGCGCCCGCCGAGCCGAACGCCTTCGGCCGCCTGCTCGGCGTCCCCAACGAGGCACACCTGGGCTCGCTTTCCGCTACCCCCCAGGGCGTGATCAGCCGCATCCAGCGGCGTCAGGCCTGCGGGCAGTACGTCGACTGGTACCGGGCCCGGTGAGCGGCGAACGCGTGGACATCGCCGTCGTCGGGGCCGGATTGGCCGGGTTGAGCGCCGCCAGGGGCCTCGTCGCCGCGGGCCGCAGCGTCGTGGTCCTCGAGGCGATGGAGCGGGTCGGGGGGCGGACCCTGAACCACACCTTCTCCGACGGCACCGTCGTCGAGACCGGTGGCCAGTGGGTGGGGCCGACCCAGGACCGGCTCTACGCGCTCGCGGCCGAGCTCGGTGTCGCTCACTACCCGACCTGGGATGAGGGCGAGAACCTCCTGCACCGCGGCGGGGAGCTGACGCGGTACGAGGGGGAGACGTTCGGCCTCCCACTGTATGTGGCCGCCGACCTGGCTCTGGTCCAGTGGCGCCTGGACCGGCTCGCGGGCTCGGTTCCCCTGGAGGCTCCGTGGGCGGCGCCGAAGGCGGGGCGACTCGACGGTGAGACCGTCGCGACCTGGATCCGGCGCAACGTTCGCACCCCGCTTGGCCGGACCTCCATGCGAGTCGTCGTGGAGGCCGTCTTCTCGGCCGAGCCCGAGGACATCTCGATGCTCCATTTCCTGTTCTATCTGCACTCAGGCGGGAGCATCGATCTGCTCACCCGAACGACGGGGGGCGCCCAGGAGTCGCGCTTCGTCGGCGGCTCCCAGGAGATCTCGATTCGGCTCGCCGACGGGCTCGGGGCCGAGGTCGTGCGATTGGCGAGCCCGGTGCGCGCGATCGAGGAGGTGGGCGACGGCCTGCGGCTCTCGGGCGCGTGGGGGAGCGTGGAGGCCGAGCGCGCGGTCGTCGCGGTGCCGCCCGCGGTGATCCCGCGGATCGCGTTCGACCCTCCCCTGAGCGGTCGCCGCAGCCATCTCTACGCGAAGATGCCGCCGGGGTACGTGATCAAGTGCAGCGCCCGCTACGAGCGCCCGTTCTGGCGGGAGCGTGGCCTCAGCGGCCAGGCGGGAAGCGTCGAGCACCCGCTCGCCCTGGTCTTCGACAACTCCCCGCAGGTCGCCGGCTGCGGGGTGTTGACCGGCTTTCTGGAGGGCGTTCACGGCCGCCGTGCCGCAGCGCTCGATCCCGAGCGGCGCCGGTCGCTCGTGATCGACGGGTTCGCCACCTACTTCGGGCCCGAGGCGCGTGAGGTCGCCGAGTACGTGGAGCAGGACTGGGCCGAGGAGGAGTGGATCCGGGGCGGCTACGGCGCTCACATGGGACCGGGCGTCTGGACGCACTACGGCTCGCTGCTGCGCCGGCCCGAGGGACGAGTCCACTGGGCGGGCAGCGAGACCAGCCCTGTCTGGAACGGCTACATGGACGGTGCGATCCGCTCAGGAGAGCGCGCCGCGGCGGAGATCCTCGCGGGCTGAGGGCCGCCGGGCGTCGCCCGGCGCGTCTCCTAGGCCCCGTAGTCCTCGATCGAGTCGACGACCCGGGAGGCCAGCGCATGGAAGAAGTCGTTGCGCGTGACGACGGCGTGCACCTTGCCCGAGGTCGCGATCGGGATGACCAGGACGCGATGGTGAAGGAAGAGCTCGGCGAGCTGGGTGTCGGAGTGCTCGTCCTCGACCACGACGTGGTCGGTCGTCAGGTAGTCGCGAATCGACTCCTCCGCGCAGCCGGTGCGCCGCTCGATCGTCTCGTCGATCGTCCGGGAGACGACCGCCGCGGAGTGCAGCTCGTTCATGTAGCCGGGGAAGAGCGCCGCCATGAACTCCCGCTCGCCGAAGATGCCGACGAACCTGCCCTCCTCATCGACCGCCGGCAGACCGGGGAGGCCCGAGGCGAGCACCTTGCGGGCGGCGGAGCCGACCGGCTCGTCGGCAGTCAGCGGTTCGATCTCACGGATCGTTTCCTGAACGACTGTATCCGGCACCTCTAGACCCTCCTCGTCATGCGATGTACCTCAGTGTCACATACGCAGTTGCAATTCCCAAGGTGACGAAGGTCACGGGCACGCCGACCTTGAGGAAGGGAATGAAGCCGATCGGCCTGCCGGCGCGCTCGGCGAGGCCCGACGCGGCGACGTTGGCGGCCGCCGCGATGATCGTCATGTTGCCGCCGAAGTCCGCTCCGAGCGCCAGCGACCACCAGTAGGCGGGGTCGTTCTGCTCGTTGAGTGACTCCACCACCGGCACCATTGCCGTCGTGAAGGGGATGTTGTCCACGACGCCCGACCCGATCCCGGCGACCCACAGGATTCCGAGCAACTCCGCCGTGCGATCGCCCTGGGTGACGTCCTTGATCGCGTTCGTGATCTCGTCGATCGCGCCGGTGGCCTCGAGCGCCCCGACCATCACGAAGAGAGCGAGGAAGAAAAAGAGCGTGTTCCACTCGATCCCACCGAGGGTCTCCTCGAGCTTCTGCCTGGTTACGACCAGGGCCACGGAGGCTCCGGTCAAGGCGACGGTGGCCGGCTCGATGTGCAGCGCCTGATGGGCGAAGAAGAAGACGATCGTGCCGATCAGGACCGGGAGGGTGCGGCGCAACTCGTCGTAGTCGCGGATCGACGAGGAGGCGTCCATCTCCATGATGTACCTCCGGTTCTCCTCCGGGATCTGCAGCCGCTTCCGGTAGATGGTGTAGAGGATCCCGATCACGACGAAGAACGTGACGAAGACCACCGGCGCCAGATTGACGAGGAAGTCGTTGAAGCTCAGATCGGTGGCCCCGGCAATGATGATGTTGGGTGGGTCGCCGATCAGCGTCGCCGTGCCACCGATGTTGGAGGCGATGATCTCGATCACGATCAGCGGGATCGGGTCCAGGTCGAGCGCGTCGGCCAGCAGGAACGTGACCGGGACGATCAGCAGGATCGTGGTCAGGTTGTCCAGGAAGGCCGAGAGCAGGGCGGTGGTCCCCGCGAGCGAGAGCACGACCCACACCGGCCGTCCCTTCGAGATCTGCCCGGCCTTGATCGCGACCCAGTCGTAGATGCCACTCGCCTGGGTCAGGTGGACGAGGATCATCATTCCCGCGAGCAGGCCGATCGTGTTGAAGTCGATCGCCTCGATCGCCAGTTCCTGGTCGTACTCGCTGCCCGTGAAGATCACGACGATCGCGGCGCCGATCAGCGCCACCTTGGTGCGGTGGACGCGCTCTGAGGCGATGATCGCGAGAGCGACCAGGAATGCGATTACTGCTACAGCCATCGGGGGGTTGGCGCCGCGGGACTGGGCGTCAGGCCCAGGCGGAGCGGCGGGCTCGGCAGTCTAGATCAAGCGCCCGCCGCCGGAGTCGCCGGAGGCCCGGGCCCGCTCGCCCCGGGCGGCTCCGCAGCCAGGCGGCGGAGGAAGGGCGGCACGACCAGGGTCGTGACGATCGACATGCCGACGATCGCGGCGAAGAGCTCCGTGCTCAGGACGCCCTCGACCTGGCCGATGCCCGCGACGATGATCCCGACCTCGCCTCGGGGAACCATGCCGAGGGCGACGATCTTCCCGTCCCTGCCGCCGAGCCTCCGCGCGCCAGGCCAGGCGCCGGCAAGCTTGCTGACGATCGCGAGCGCCGAGAGACCGACGACCAGGAGCAGGGTGTCGGGCTCGAGCAGCACGTCGAGATCGAGGTTGAGCCCGATCGAGGCGAAGAAGAACGGTGGGAAGAAGGCATAGAGCGGGGCGACCTCATCCTCGATCGAATGCTGCTCCTTGGTCTCGGCGACGATCATCCCGGCGAGGAAGGCGCCGATCACGGCGGCCAGGCCGATCTTGGCCGCGAAGGCGGCGATGCCCAGGCAGAGGATCACCGCCGGCAGCAGCGGCGAATCGGCGAAGCGGGGCGCGTGGAGCAGCTGGGGGGCGCGACGCATCACCGCCGTGCCTCCGAGCGCGAAGACGGCGACAAAGCCGAACGCAAGGCCGGCGCTGATCAGGATTCCGGCGGCGTCGACCCCGCCCTCGGCGGCGATGCCGACCGCGACCGCGACGAGCAGCAGCGCGAGGATGTCGTCGATCACCGCGGCGCCGAGCACCGTGCGAGCGGCCCTGGTGGCCAGGATCTTGAGATCGGCGAACACCGCCGACGTGATCCCGACGCTGGTCGCCGCCAGCGCGGCGCCGATGAACAGACTCGTCTCCGTGCTCTCGCCGAACACCAGACCGGCGCCGACGCCCGCCACGAACGGGACGAACACGCCAGCGACCCCGACGATCCCAGCCGTCTTGCCGACGGCCCGCATCTCGGAGAGCTTCGTCTCCAGGCCGACCCAGAAGAGGATGAAGACCACGCCGAGCTCGGCGAAGACCTCGATCGTCTCCCCGGGCTCGACGATGCCGAGCACCGAGGGGCCGACGATCAGCCCCGCGAGGATCTCGCCGACAAGCGCGGGCTGCCCAAGCCGCTTGAACAGTTCGTCGCCGAGCTTCGCCGCGAACAGAATGATCGCCAGATCGGCGATGACCCCCGCCACGGGGCTCTCGGCGGCGAGTGGCAGGCTGATCATCGACCTGACCCTACCTTGGGCCTCGCCCCGGAGGAACGCGAGCCGCTAGGCGAGCGCGGAGACGCGGTCCTCGACGGTGAGGGTCGAGGCGATGTGCTTGGGCATGCCGAGCTGCTTGGGCTCGAAGCCGAGCGCGAGGCCGACCAGTTGCGGCAGGTGGAGGACCGCCAGGCCGAGGTCGCGGCCGACGACCTTGGCGGCCTCCGGCTGCTGCATGTCGAGGTTCAGGTGGCAGAGGGGGCAGGGGGTGACGAGGCAGTCCGCGCCGGCGTCGATCGCGTCGCTGACGTGCGTGCCGGCCTGCCGGAGCGAGGTCTCCCGGTTCATCGTGATCACCGGGAAGCCGCAGCAGCGCCTGGCGCCGTCGTAGTCGACGACCTTCGCGCCCAGCGCCCGGATCACGCGCTCCATGTAGAGGTCGCGGTCGGGATGCTCGTCGTAGCCGAGGCGGCCCTTCGGGCGGAGGACGTAGCAGCCGTAGAAGGGCCCGACCCGGAGGCCGCTGAGCGGACGCTTGACCTGCTCCGCGAGCTTGTCGAGGCCGTAGTCCTCGACCAGCAGCCAGAGGAAGTTCTTGTTGGTCCAGCCGTCCTTGCCCTTGACGTATTCGATCCCCTCGGGCTTGATCGTCTCGTTGATGTGGTCCCGGTAGGCGGTATCCGCGTCGAGGCGCTCCTGGCACTCGCTCTGGGCGCCCTGGCAGGTCGAGCAGATGTTCATCATCGGCAGGTCGGTCTGCTGGGCGAGAGCGAAGGTGCGAGCGTTGAGCGTGTCCGCCAGTTCCTGGTTGTGCTCGGCGATCACGCCGGCGCCGGAGCAGTTGGCGCGGTCGAGCGTGACCATCTCGATGCCGAGGGCATCCGCGGCCAGCTCCATCGAGCCGTGGAGCTCGGGCGTGAAGCCGCGCGAGACGCAGCCGGGCCAGTAAGCCACCTTGATTTTCTCCGTCATGCCAGCTCCTTCGGCTCGTCGGGCTCGGGGGCGATCTCGGCCGCGGGCACGTCCTCGCCGCCTGGCGCGCCCTCCTCCTCGCCGCCCTCGCCGATGATGTAGAGGTTGAGTTCGGTCGAGTGCTCTTCGGCGTGCTCGTAGATGCGCTTGACCTGGTCTTGCGCGTCGCCGGGCAGCTTCTTGTGGACGCCGGGGATCAGCTTGGGGAGCGAGCGCATCTTGCCGGTGCGAATGCCGCGGATCGCGGTGGGAATCGACTCGAGCAGGCCCTTGATCGCGCGCTTGGTCGGCATCAGCTTGCCCTTGATGCCGGGCGCGAACGACTCCTGCAGGAGCAGCGACTCGTCGAGCGTGCCCTTGTCCTCGATGTTCTTGACGAAGGCCAGCTCGTGGTTGTGGCCGTTGTTGACGTCCTCGATGCCGTGGACGTCGCCGGCGATTCGCCGCAGGCGCATGATCTGGTTCATCGGGGCGACGCCCTTCGGGCACGCGTCGATGCAGCTGAAGCAGTGGGTGCAGTCGTAGATCCCGTGCGGATCGTTGGCCAGGTCGTAGAGCCGTTCCTCCTGCTGGCCGTCACGCGGATCACCGATGAACCGGTACGCCTTGGCGAGCGCGGCGGGGCCGACGAAGTCGGGATCGGCCTCCATCGACAGACAGGCGGAGACGCAGGCGCCGCACTGGATGCAGGCGACCGACTGCGTCACGTCGACCATGGCCTCCGGCTCGACGATGTGCTCGCGCTCGGGCTCGGGCCCGGTCGGCATCAGCCAGGGGGAGACCCGGCGGTACTTCTCCCAGTGGGTGGACTCCATGTCGGTGACGAGGTCCTTGATCACCGGCATGTTCCCCATGGGCTCGACGACTATCTCAGGGCGGGCCACGTCCTCAGCTTCGCTTCCGCGCGTGCCCGCGGCGCCGTCCCCGTTCGTCTCGGAAGCCTCGGCGATCCGGGCTGCCTCGTCGGCTGCCTCGCCGATCTTGGTCTTGCAGGCGAGCGTGGACTGGCCGTTGACCTTGACGCCGCACGACCCACAGATCGCGGCCCGGCAGGAGCAGCGCACGGCGAGAGTGCCGTCCTGATCGTTCTTCGCCTGGAGGATCCCGTCGAGAATCGAGAGTGTCTCGTCGAGCTCGACGTCGAAGCTCTCCCAGTAGGCGCCGTCGGCCTTGCCGTCGTCGGGCTCCGGCTGGTAGCGCCGGACCTTGAGCGTGTACTCGGCCATCTAGTAGGTCCTCTCCTGCGGTTGCCATTGGGTGATCGTGACTGGCGACTCACTCAGCTCGGGGCCGTCGCCGTTCACGGAGACGTCGATGTGCTTGAGCCAGTCCGTGTCGTTGCGCTCGGGGAAGTCGGTGCGGTACTGGGCGCCGCGGCTCTCCTTGCGCTCGAGCGCGGCGAGGCAGGTGCACTCGGCGCAGTCGAGCATGTTCTGGAGCTCGAGCGCCCCGAGCACGTCCTGGTTGAAGATCGTGCCGCGGTCGTCGATGTACGCGCTCCGGGCCTCCTGCTTGAGGCGCCGCACGGCCTCGAGCGCGGTGCCGATCCCCTCCTCGTCGCGAAAGACGGCGACGTGCTTGTCCATCGTCTCCCCGAGCTCCGCCTTGATCTCGGAGACCCGGCGGCCGTCGTGCTCGCGCCCGACGATCGCCTCTACCCGCGCCTCCTCGTCGTGGAGCACCGCGCGGGACGGGTTGGTGAGCTTGCTGCCCTTGGCGCGCTCGGCGGCGTGCTCGCCCGAGCGGCGCCCGAAGATCAGGGTGTCGAGCAGCGAGTTGGCGCCGAGCCGGTTGCCGCCGTGGACGGAGACGCAGGCGACCTCGCCGGCGGCGTAGAGGCCCGGGACGTTGGTGCGGCCCCAGATATCGGTCTTGACGCCGCCCATCGTGTAGTGGTTGCCCGGCTTGATGTGGATCGGCTCGCGGGTGATGTCGACGCCCGCGAAGTCGCGGCCGACGAGCACGATCTCGCGCAATGCCTCGTGGATCCGCTTCCTCGGGACGACGGTGATGTCGAGCGCCACGGTGCCGTCGGGGAAGCCGCGCCCCTCGTTGATCTCGGTCTGCTCCGCTCTCGACACCACATCTCTGGAGGCGAGCTCCATCTTGTTTGGCGCGTACCGCTCCATGAAGCGCTCGCCCTTGGCGTTGAGCAGGTGGGCGCCCTCGCCGCGGGCGCCCTCGGTGATCAGAAAGCCCTTGCCCGCCAGCGTCGTCGGGTGGTACTGGATCATCTCCATGTCCATCAGCTTCGCGCCGGCCCGGTAGGCCTGGGCGATGCCGTCGCCGGTGCAGATCAGCGCGTTCGTCGTCGGCTGCCAGACCTGGCCGTTGCCGCCGGATGCGAGGATCACGGTCTTCGCCCGGAACATCTCCATCGAGCCGTCGCGGATGTTGCGGGTCACGGCTCCGGCGCAGTTGCCGTCCTCGTCGAGCGCGAGCTCGGTCGTGAACCACTCCTCGTAGCGGTCGATCAGGTCGTCGTACTTCATCAGCTGCTCGTACAGCGTGTGCATGATCGCCTGGCCCGTGATGTCGGCGACGTAGTAGGTGCGGGCCTTGGACGCGCCACCGAAGGCGCGGGTGCCGAGCGTGCCGTCCTCGGCGCGGTGGAAGGTGACGCCGATGTGCTCGAGGTGGAGAAGCTCCTTCGGGGCCTCACGGCACATGATCTCGACAGCGTCCTGGTCGGAGAGGTAGTCGGAGCCTTTGATCGTGTCGAAGGCGTGCGATTCCCAGCTGTCGTCCTCGTGCAGCGCGGCGTTGATTCCGCCCTGTGCGGCGTTCGAGTGAGAACGGACGGGGTGGACCTTGCTGATCAGCCCGACGGTGACGCCGGCCTCGGCCGCAGCGAGCGCGGCCCGCTGACCAGCGAGCCCGGCTCCGATGACAAGTACGTCGTGCTCAGGCATTGATACGAGCCGCGTCCGACAGGCTGTCGAGCCGCGGGAGCGCGGATTCTATTCATCCGACGCGCGCCGCTGCCGTCTCGCCCGGGACCGAGGCCGGCGTGCGAGGCCCTCGGCCCGACAGACGGCCGTAGCGCGACATCGAGTAGGCGCGCGCCGCGGCGCCCGGCCGCCTCCGCCTGGTGCCGGCCGCCCGCCGATTCAGAGTGGTTCGATCGACCCGTCGCGCGCGCGGAGCTTCTCGAGCATCGCGTGCCGGTACTCGGTGTTCATCTCGCCGATCACCTTGATCGAGATCTCTTGCGGGCAGGCGGCCTGACATTCGCCGTGGTTGGTGCACCCGCCGAAGCCCTCGGCGTCGTGCCGGCGGACCATGCTGCGAACCCGATGCTTGCGCTCCGGCTCGCCCTGCGGGAGCGAGCTCAGGTGCGAGACCTTGGCGCCGGTGAAGAGCATCGCCGACCCGTTCGGGCAGGCCGCGACGCAGGCCCCGCAGCCGATGCAGATCGAGGCGTCCATCGCCGCCTCCTGCACCTCGGGATGGATCGGGTTGGAGTTCGGCTCCGGCTTCGGCCCCGATGTCTCGGAGATGTAGCCACCCGCCTGGACGATCCGGTCCAGCGGGCTGCGGTCGACGACGAGGTCGCGGATCACGCCGAAGGCGCTGCTGCGGAAGGGCTCGATCTTGATCCCGGAGCCGTCCGGGAAGTCGCGCATGAAGACCTGGCAGCTGGTCACCTGCCGGGGGCCGTGCGGATAGCCGTCGATCAGCAGCGAGCAGGACCCGCAGATGCCCTCCCTGCAGTCCGAGTCGAAGGCGATCGCCGATCCCCCCTCGCTGATGATCCGCTCGTTGAGCACGTCGAGCATCTCCAGCATCGAGGCGTCCGGATCGATGTCCTCGACCTCGTGGCGTTCGAAGGCGCCCGCCTCCGAGCCGTCCGTCTGGCGCCAGACGTCGAGTACGAAGTTCACTTGTAGCTCCTCGTCGAGGGTTCCACGACCTCGAACTCGAGCTGCTCGGTGTGCAGCTCGGGCGCGGAGTCGGGGCCGGTGTACTCCCAGACCGATGTGTGGGCGTAGTTGTCGTCGTCGCGCACGGCCTCGCCCTCCTCCGACTGATGCTCCGCCCTCAGGTGGCAGCCGGCGGATTCGTCGCGGTCGAGCGCGTCGACGCACATCAGCTCGGCGAACTCGAGGAAGTCGGCCACCCGGCCTGTGTACTCGAGGCTCTGGTTGAGGTTGTCGCCGGCCTCGCCGTCGACGCGGAGGTCCGACCAGAATCGCTCGCGGATGCTGCGCACGTCGTCGATCGCGCTGCGCAGCCCGTCGGCGTCGCGGCTGATCCCGCAGCGGTCGAGCATCACCGAGCCCAGCTCGCGGTGGAACACCGTCGCGGGGGTGCTGCCGCCGATGCCCATCAGCTCGTCGACCCCGTCGCTGCAGCGATCTCTGGTCCGCCCGAACTCCTCGTGGCTCGCGTCGACGTCGTCCTCGATCCCGGCGAGGTAGTCGGTGACGCAGTGCGGCAGGATGAAGTAGCCGTCGGCGAGGCACTGCATCATCGCGCTGGCACCGAGCCGGTTCGCGCCATGGTCGGAGAAGTTCGCCTCGCCGATCGCGAACAGCCCGGGAATCGTCGTCTGCAGCCCGTAGTCGACCCAGAGGCCGCCCATCGAGTAGTGCGGGGCCGGGTAGATCTTCATCGGGGTCTCCCAGGGGCTCTCGCCGGTGATCCGCTCGTACATCTCGAAGAGGTTGCCGTAGCGGCCGGCGATCGTCTCCTCACCCTTGTCCCGGATCGCGTCCCGGAAGTCGAGGTAGACGCCGCGGCCCGTCCGGCCGACGCCGAGGCCGTCGTCGCAGACGATCTTCGCCGCCCGCGAGGCCACATCGCGTGGAACCAGATTTCCGAACCGCGGGTAGCGCTCCTCGAGGTAGTAGTAACGCTCCTCATCGGGGATATCGGAGGGGTCGCGGGACTCGCCCTCGTCCCGGGGAACCCAGATCCTGCCGTCGTTGCGAAGCGACTCGCTCATCAGCGTCAGCTTCGACTGGTAGTCGCCCGACTGCGGGATGCAGGTCGGGTGGATCTGGGTGAAGCACGGGTTGGCAAAGCCGGCGCCGCGCTTGTGCGCGCGCCAGGTAGCGGTCACGTTGCAGCCCATCGCGTTGGTGGAGAGGTAGTAGACGTTGCAGTAGCCGCCGGTGGCGAGCACGACCGCGTCCGCCGCGTGCGCCGTCAGCTCGCCGGTGACGAGGTCACGGGCGATGATTCCGCGCGCCCGGCCGTCGACGATCACGAGGTCGAGCATCTCGTGACGCGCGTTGACGGTGGCCCGTCCGTCGGAGACCTGCTGCTGCAGCGACTGGTAGGCGCCGAGCAGGAGCTGCTGGCCGGTCTGACCGCGGCAGTAGAAGGTGCGCTCGACGAGCACCCCGCCGAAGCTGCGGGTCGCGAGCAGGCCGCCGTACTCGCGGTTGAAGGGCACGCCCTGGGCGACCGCCTGGTCGATGATCTGGGTCGAGAGCTCGGCGAGACGCCAGACGTTCGCCTCGCGAGAGCGGAAGTCGCCGCCCTTGATCGTGTCCACGAACAGGCGGTGGATCGAGTCGCCCTCGTTGGCGTAGTCCTTGGTTGCGTTGATCCCACCTTGGGCCGCAATCGAGTGGGCTCGCCTGGCGGAGTCCTGGTAGCAGAAGGTCTCGACCGTATAGCCCATCCCCGCCATCGTGGCGGCGGCGCTGGCGCCCGCGAGCCCGGTGCCGACCACGATCACCTTGTTGTCGGCGCGGTTGCGCGGTCCGACCAGCTTGTGAGCGTCGAGCCAGTTACGCCACTTCTCGTCGATCGGTCCCTCGGGGACCCCGGAGTCGAGATCGAGGCTCATGGCCCGCCCCCTGCGCCGCCGGCCGCTCTGGCGACCTCGTCGACGGCGTCGGGCTCGGGCAGGGCCCCGGTGAAGAACGCGATCGGGATCGCTGCGAATCCGACCGTGACGAGCACGGCCGTGCCGGTCGCCATGCGCCGGATGCTCGGATTGCGGTTGGGCTTGTCGACGCCGTGGGTCTGCAGCACGCTCCACAGAGCATGGCGCAGGTGGAAGCCGAGGATCACGACAGCGGCCACGTAGATCGCGACCAGCCACCACTCCTGGAAGGCGCCGTAGAGATTCGCGTAGACCGTGCCCTCGGCCAGCGGCGTCGGATCGATGGTCAGCGTCGTGAACTGGAGCACGTGGAAGACGATGAACGCGAGCAGCAGAAAGCCGCTCCAGGCCATCGTCCGGGAGGCCACGGAGCGCTGGATGCGCCGGGCGCGGCGGTGCCCCTCGGGCCGGGCGGCGCGGTTGCGCGAGATCAGCTGCGAGATGCCGACGACGTGGACGACCAGCGCGATCAGCAGGATCGCGCGGACCGCCCAGAGGATGCCCTCGCGCGGGATCGCGGGTTCACCGACGGTCCGGAGCCACTCCGCGTACTTGTCGATCGAGGCCTCGCCACCACCGCCGTTGCCCTGCACGCCCTTCAGATTCCCGAGCATGTGCAGGACCACGTAGATCGCCATGATCATGCCCGTGATTCCGACGATCAGCTTCTTGCCGATCGTCGAGCCCCAGAGCTCGCGGAGCCAGCGGAGGCGCGGCTTCCTCCGGGTCCCCTCGGCCTTCGAGAGGCTGGGCGCCTGCGAGGAGCTCATCGCGCCGATCCTGCGTCGTCTGCTGGCACTGCCGCGATTCTATGCACGGAGGTCCAGGCCGGTTGCACGCCGCCGGGTGCGAGGCGCGAGGCGCTCACTCGGCGTCGGTGAGCTCGACCCCGCCGCCGACGGCCTCGCGCAGCGCCCGCCCGACCTGCTCCAGCGTGATCACGCCGGAGAGGCGACCGTCGCTGTCGACAGCGGCGAGCCCGCCGAGGCGGCGCAGCTCGCTGTTGCCGAGCAGGCTCTCGAGCGGGGCGTCATCGCGTACGGTCTCGGCAGGGATTCCGTCGGGACCGCCGCCGGTGTCGATCAGCTCCGCCACCCGCTGGGTCGCGCGGCTCGGCTCGGGTACCGCGTCGGCGGCACCGCGGTTGATCAGGCCGACGAAGCGCCGGGCGCGATCGACGACCGGGAACCACGGCCACTCATAGCGGAGGAAGTACTCGTCCAGGGCGCTCTCGACGCTGGCGTCCTCGGGGATCGCGACCGGGTCGTCGTCCATGACATCGGCGACCGACACGTCCCCGATTCGCTGGTTGAGCTCGCTGCGGACGACGGTCGCGCGGGCCGCGCTGCCGAGCATCCAGCCGATCACCGCGAGCCAGATGCCGGTGATGAAGAGTTCGGTGGCGAGCAGCAGGTAGACGCCGACCCCGATCATCACCACGGCGAGCAGCTGTCCGAGGCGGGCCGCGAACTTCGTGCCCGTCTCGCGGTCGCCGGTCAGCTTCCAAGCGGCTGCACGGGTGATCCGGCCGCCGTCGAGCGGGTAGGCGGGCAGCATGTTGAAAAGCAGGATCAGCACGTTGATGTTCGCGAGCCACGCGAGGACTGCCACGACGCTCGAGACGCCGGCGTTCTCCTCGCGGGCGGTCACGTCCCAGAATGCGCCGCCCTCGATCGCCATGCCGAGCCCGAGGCAGGCGGCGGCGATGGCCAGGGTGACCAGGGGCCCGGCGGCCGCGATCCGGAACTCCTCGCCCGCCGTCCGGCTGTCGCGTTCGAGCCCGGCCACGCCGCCGAACATCCACAGGGTTATGTGGCTGATCCCGATGCCGTTCCGGAGCGCGACGATCGCGTGACCGAGCTCGTGCAGGAGGATCGATCCGAAGAACAGCAAGGCGGTGATCACGGCGAGCACGTAGGGCTGGACGGCGTCCTCGGAGGCGCCCAGCGTGTCGCTGTAGAAGCCGCTCAGGAACCAGATCACGATGAACAGGACCAGGAACCAGCTCCAGTCGACGCCGACGGGGATCCCGCGGACGCGAAGCAGGGTGTAGGTCGAACGGGAGGGCATCGCGTTCAATTCTAGGCGGCGCCGGAGCCCGCCCCGGGATGGGGATCCCTAGCCGCCGCGGATCCGGTCGCCGAGCCTGCCGATCGCGTTCAGCGGGCCGAGCAGGCCCTTGAGGTCGCTCATGTGGACGTCGAGGCCGCGGATCTCCAGGCGCATCCCCTCGAAATGGTCGTCGAGCCCCTCGACGTTGCCATTGAGCTCGTTGACCTGGCCGCCCAGGGCGTCCACCCCCTGGCGCATCCGGGTCACCTCGGCGCTCATCTCGCTCACGTGCGTATCGAGTTGCTCGAGGTGTTCTTTGACCTCGGGCAGCACTTCGACTGCCGCGGCGATACGACGCAGTTGCCCGAGTAGCCCTGCCTCACGTGCCATGCGTTGCAGCGTACTCCTCGGGGCAGCGCCTCGCCCCATATCGAGTCGCGTCAGGTCGGGTCGGCGTACTCGGCGGGCTCGCCGCTCATCGCCGCCCTGATCGCCTCGAGCTGATTCGGCGAGCCCAGCAGCTCGCGCTGCAGCTTCTCCTCGAGCGCGAGCGCCTCCTCGGGTGCGGCGTTCCACGTGCGCTCGAAGAGCCGCTTGCTGCGCTGGATCGCGTCCGGCGAGCGGTCGGCGATCTCGGCGGCGAGCTCCCGCGCCCGCTCGTGTGGGTCGTCGGTGAGCTCGGTCACGAGGCCGAGCGCCAGCGCCTCCTCGGCGTCGAGGATCCGCCCGCTCCAGGTCAGCTCCTTGGCGTGGTCGATTCCGACCAGGCGGGGAAGGGTCTGCGTGATGCCCATGTCAGGGATCAGGCCCCATTTGACCTCCATGATCGAGAGCCGCAGATCGGGGGCGGCGATCCGGAGGTCGGCGGCGAGCGCGATCTGGCAGCCACCGCCGAGGCAGTTGCCCTGCAGGGCGGCGATCACGGGCGGATCCAGCTCCTGCCACCCGTACGCGACCCGTTGGAACTCATTGGCGATCTCGCCGTCCCGCCGTACGAACGACTCCTCGATCGGCCGGCCCTCGGCGAGGACGGAGGCGAAGTCGAGGCCGGCGCAGAAGCTGCGGCCCTCGCCGGAGAGGACGACCGCCCGCACCGAGCGGTCGGACCCGACCTCGTCGATCGCCTCGTTGATCGCGTCGAACATCGGATAGTCGAGGCCGTTGTGCTTGTCGGCCCGGGTCAGGGTGACCTCGGCGACGTGGTCGGCGGTGGAGGTGTGAACGCGGTCTGAGCTGTTCATCGGCGCGATCGTAGTCCAACCGGCTCTGGACAGAACCTGGACACCCCTCAAGGCGCCCTTGAGGCCGTCGATGGGAAACCGTGAGACCCTCTCCCGGAGACCAGGCTCCGGCGGGCATGGACGCCCAGCCGATCGACCCGTCACCGCGGGGCGTCCAGCCTGGCTCGCCCCCCGTCCCCCGCGCCGAGACGACACCGCCCGCGCTGCGCCGCAAGGCGCGGGCCGAGCTGTTGGGTCTGGTGCTTCCCTCGGCTACCGCCGTGACCGCGGCCCTCGTCGTCACCGGTCGCGTCGGCACGGCGCTCATGTTCGGCCTCGCGACCCTGCTCACAACCCACCTGCTGCGCGGCTTCCGCTACCCGCTCGCCCTGCTTCCGGTCTCCCGCAAGACGCTCGCGGGGCTGGCGCCGGCGCTCGCTGTGATCGGCGTCAGCGCGATCGCCGCGATCGGTTTCGACGCCGCGATCCCCGCCGCCGAGGTCGGCGCGATCGCCGCCCTCTCGATGCTGGTCGCGATCGCCGTCGACGTGTTCACCGCCAGGTGGCGGGCGAGGCTGCCGATGCGCGTTGCGATTCTCGGCTCGCCCGAGTTCGCGATCGGGTTGCGCCGCGAGCTGCGGGAGAACCCGACCCCGGGGATCGAGCTCGTCGGCTGGCTCGATGCCGGCGGTGAGCTGCTCGATGCCGGTCCGGTCGGCATCTCGGCGGTCGAGCGGCTCCGCAAGACCCTGCTCAAGCACCGGATCGACCTCGTCGTTCGCGGGCGGTCGGCCAGTGGCGGGTCGGGCGCCGGCTTCGGGGGAGCGCGTCCGTTCGAGTTCGCCGCCGAGGCCTGCGTCGACCTTCCGGTGCGGATGATGGACGGCGCCCAGTTCTACGAGGAGAGCTTCGGCCACGTCCCGCTCGGGATGATCGACTCGGCCTGGTACCTGTTCCTGATGCACCCGCGCTACCGCTCGACCGGGGCACGGGCCAAGCGGGCTCTCGATCTGGCGGTGGGAGGCCTTGCCGCGGTCTTCGCGCTGCCGCTGATCGCGATCGCCGCGGTTGCCATCAAGCTCGAGGACCGGGGCCCGGTCTTCTATCGCCAGCGTCGCGTCGGCGAGGGCGGGCGGGACTTCGAGATCCTCAAGCTGCGGACGATGACCACCGATGCCGAGGCTGACGGTGCGCAGTGGTCTCGCGCCGCCGACAGCCGGATCACGCGTGTCGGCGGGATCCTCCGCCGCACCCACGTCGACGAGCTCCCTCAGCTCGCCAACGTGCTCCGCGGCGACATGACCCTGGTCGGGCCGCGGCCGGAGCGGCCGGAGATCGTCTCCAGCCTCGAGCAGATCTTCCCCCACTACCGCCGTCGCCATCTGGTCAAGCCCGGGGTGACCGGCTGGGCGCAAGTCCGTTGCGGCTACGCCGGGTCGGAGCTCGGCACCGCCTGGAAGCTCTGCCACGACCTCTTCTACCTCAAGCACCGCTCGGTGCTCAGCGACCTGCTGATCATGCTCGAGACGCTCGCGATCGCCGCCAAGGACGCGCATCGCCCGCTGCGGATGCCCGGCGAGGAGTTCGTCTTCGGGCGCGAGTCGGGCCTCGAGCGTGGTAGCAACGAGCCGTCCGCTCCCGTTCCGGCGCCGGTCCCGGCATCCGCGGCCGACAAGCCGCTCGCCGGACTCACCGCCTAGCAGTCCCCCCGCTGCGGGTCCGGGCATCGGCCATCGTCCGGCCCTGGCCCCGAATGGCGTGGGCAGGGCTGGAAGCTGAACCGGCTCCGGCCGCCCCTCAGAGCAGCGGGCGGTGGCGCTCGATGATCCGGGAGCAGTCGGTCCCGGCCGGAAGGGTGCCGAACGCGTTGCCCCAGTCGCCCTCGAGGCGGGTGGCGCAGAAGGCGTCGGCGACCGCTTCGTCGCCGTAGCGCACGAGCAGCGACGCCTGGAGGGCCAGGGCCATGCGCTCGACCACGCGCCGCGCGCGGCTCTCGATCTGCTCGAGGTCGCCCAGCTCCCGCCTCGTAGCCTCGGCGAAGGCGTCGAGCCGGTTGTCGGAGCCGAACGCCTCCTCGACCTCCGCGAAGAAGGCCTCGACCGCCTCCGGGCTCTTGACCATCGCGCGCAGCACGTCCAGCGCCTGCACGTTTCCGGAGCCCTCCCAGATGCTCATCAGCGGGCTCTCGCGGAACAGACGGGGCATCCCGGACTCCTCCACGTATCCGTTGCCGCCCAGGCACTCGAGCGCCTCGACGGCGTGCCAGGGTGCGCGCTTGCAGATCCAGTACTTGAGCACCGGGGTGGCGAGGCGGCGGCGCAGTGCGCTCTGCTCGTCACCCGCGTGGGCCTGGTCGAACTGGCGGGCCAGCCACAGGGAGGAGATCGTCGCGGCCTCCGATTCGATGGCGAGGTCGGAGAGCACGTTCTGCATCAGCGGCTGCTCGATCAGCTCCTTGCCGAAGGCGGACCGGTGGGAGGCATGCCAGATCGCCTGCTCGAGGCCCCTGCGCATCCCCGACGCGGAGCCGAGCGCGCAGTCCAGGCGCGTGTGGTTGACCATCTCGATGATCGTTGGCACACCGCGCCCTCCCTCGCCGACCATCCGCGCCCAGGCGCCGCGGAACTCGACCTCGCTGGAGGCGTTGGAGCGGTTACCCAGCTTGTCCTTGAGACGCTGCAGGTGCATGCGGTTGCGCTCGCCGTCCGGGGTGAAGCGGGGGAGCAGAAAGCACGAGGCGCCCGACTCGGTCTGCGCGAGGACCAGGAACGCATCGCACATCGGCGCTGAGCAGAACCACTTGTGGCCGGTGATCTCGTACTCAGCCCCGGGGCCGCCACCGTTCACGGGCTCGGCGGTCGTGGTGTTCGCCCGTACGTCGGAGCCGCCCTGCTTCTCGGTCATGGCCATTCCGCAGAGGGCGCCGGGCTTCTCGGCGGCCGGGACCAGCCGGCCGTCGTACTCCAGCGAAGTGAAGCGCGGCTCCCACTCCTCCGCGAGCTCGGGCTGCTTGCGCAGCGCCGGGATCACGGAGTAGGTCATCGAGATCGGGCAGCCGGTGCCGGCGTCCGCGGCGCTCACGCACATGAAGGCCGCGGCGCGGGCGACATGGGCGCCCGGCTCGGGCTCCCGCCACGGGAGCGCATGCGTTGCGCCCTCCACGTGCAGCTTCATCAGCTGGTGGTAGGAGGGGTGGAACTCGACCTCGTCGATCCGGTGGCCGAAGCGGTCGTGGGTCTTGAGCTCAGGCCGGTTCCCCTCGGCCTCGAACCCCCAGCGGATCGCCTCGGCGCTGCCGCCGGCAGCGCCGACGGCCTCGATCCGCTCGACGGCGAAATCGCCGCCCTCGCGCGACACCGCCTCCCGCAACACCGTGTCGCTCGTGAAGACGTTGAAATCCTCGAGCGGTTGAGACTGGTTGCGGACCTCGTGAGTCGCGTGCCCTGGGGCCTGGATCGTCTCCATGCCGCTCATGATCGCAGCTAGCCGAGTCCGTCGATGATCCCGTTGAGCGTCTCGCTCGGGCGCATGACCCGGTCGGCCGCGTCGCGATCGACGAGGTAGTAGCCGCTGAGGTCCACGGAGGAACCCTGGACCCCGTTGAGCTCTGAGACGATCCGCTCTTCGCCGTCGCCCAGCGCTTCGGCGATCGGCCCGAACGCCTCGGCGAGCTCGGCGTCGTCGCCCCCGGAGAGCGCCTCGGCCCAGTACAGCGCCAGGTAGAAGTGGCTGCCTCGATTGTCGAGCTCGCCCACCTTGCGGGACGGCGAGCGCCCGCGCTCGAGCACCCGGCCCGTCGCGGCGTCGAGCGCCTCGCCGAGGACCCTCGCCTTCGGCGCTTCGGCCTGCTCGGCGTACTTGCGCAGCGACATCGCCAGGGCGAGGAACTCGCCGAGGCTGTCCCAGCGCAGGTGGTTCTC
>Ga0102946_1000145_pt1 | contig 24147 bp, 15 predicted proteins | sample SalPon2A_A_D1_MG_FD_78209 | JGI IMG/M metagenome (GOLD analysis project Ga0102946, IMG submission 78209) | Soil microbial communities from South San Francisco under conditions of wetland restoration - Salt Pond MetaG R2A_A_D1_MG | ecosystem: Environmental > Terrestrial > Soil > Wetlands | place... | reverse complement strand
ACCCAGGTGGGCTTGCGCAACCTTATCAGCAAAGACAAGGTCGAGACAATATACAATGTGCTCGAGGAAAAGCAAGCCGAAGCCCTTTCGATTGCATCATGGAGCTGGCGGCAGCGCGAATACAACGACAAGATCAGGACCGGTAATCCACAGGACGTCGCCGAAGTTTTGCGAGAGCTGTACCTGATCAAGGAAGAGAAAGAGCTTTCCTACGGCGAAAAAAAAGTGCTGGAGCTGGCACGCAGGCTGCTGATCAAGGAACTGGCCCTTGCTGAAGGGGTTGCTGAGGAGAAGGTCTCCCAACGCCTCGAAAAGATGGTCAACTGAGCAGGTTGGACTGAACAGGCTATTTAGCCGGGTGCTGACAGGCACCCGGCTTTTTTGTGCCTTATCGGCCAGAATTCGTGATTAATCATTTTCAAGTGAAGGTAAATGCGATAAATATAACAATTCAAGTAACATGACCTGACCTTCACCGAAGACGACAGGATGAATTATGAATGTGCACGTTCTGGTTCCGGCCGCAGGAAGCGGGCGCAGGCTGAATGGCGACATCCGCAAACAGTATCTTGAGCTGGGCGACCAGCCCGTTCTGGTGCGGACCCTGATCCGTCTTGCTACTCTGCCCCAGGTCACGGCAATTCACCTGATCGTTCCGGAAGAGGACGTGGCATTCTGTCGCAACGAACTTGTCGAACACTATCAGCTGGAGAAGATCGGTGTCGTGATAGTCGGCGGCGCCGAACGTCAGGACTCGGTGCGCAACGGCCTGGAAGCCTGCGGTGCAGCGAGCCAGGATGTTATCCTGGTACATGACGGAGTGCGGCCTTTCTTCCCGCGGGATCAGATCGGCCCCCTGGTGCAGCTGGCGGCCATGGAAGGCGCGGCGTTACTGGCGATTCCTGCACAGGATACTATCAAAGAGGTTTTTGACGGCCGGGTCCGTTCTACACTGGACCGCCGTTTGCTCTGGCAGGTTCAGACCCCACAGGCTTTCCGCTGTGAACGGATTCGCGAGGCGCATCGCCGGGCCCATGCCGGCGGTTATACCGGCACCGACGATGCCTCGCTGATCGAATGGTGCGGCTGGCCGGTCGCGGTGTTGCCCGGTCATCCGTACAATATCAAGATAACCACGCCCGAGGATCTGGTCCTGGCCAAGGCTTTGCTGGAGGGCGGAGAAGTGAGTCTGACATGATGCGCATTGGTCACGGTTATGATGTCCATCGCCTGGTCCCGGAACGGTCCCTGGTGTTGGGTGGCGTGGAGATACCCTACGAGTACGGCCTGCTGGGCCACTCTGATGCGGATGTCCTCCTGCATGCGGTTTCAGATGCCGTTCTCGGCGCTCTCGGCCTGGGGGACATCGGTCGCTATTTCCCTGATACGGATCCGACATACAAGGGTGTCAACAGTCTGCTGCTGCTGGAACATGTGATCGGCCTGGCCCAGACGCGCGGCTTCCGGGTCAGTAATCTTGATACTACGGTCATCGCCCAGAAACCCAGGCTCGCTCCATACGTCTCGCAGATGGTGACCAACCTTGCCAATGCCTGCAAGGTTCCGAGCGGTTGCGTCAACGTCAAGGCCACGACCACCGAAGAACTTGGTTTTACAGGTCGTGGCGAAGGGATCTCGGCCCATGCCGTGGTTCTCATGACAACTAACGAAATATAGTTTTGGACAAGCACTGATACGAGGAGTCTTCGTCACATGAGTCAACCCGAGGGCCAGATGGGCCCCAACTTCATTCGCAACATCATCGATGAGGACCTTGCCAGCGGCAAGCATCAGACGGTGGTCACCCGTTTTCCTCCGGAACCGAACGGCTATCTGCATATCGGTCACGCCAAGTCGATCTGTCTCAATTTCGGCCTGGCCAGTAATTACCGGGGGCGTTGTCACCTGCGCTTTGATGACACCAATCCGGTCAAGGAAGAGCAGGAATATATTGACGCCATCAAAACTGATGTCCGCTGGCTTGGTTTCGAGTGGGGCGAGCATGAGTACCATGCCTCGGACTACTTTGAAACTCTCTATTCCTTCGCGGAGAAGCTGGTGGAGAAGAACCTGGCGTTTGTCTGTGACTTGACTCCCGAAGAGATGCGTGAATACCGCGGCACCTTGACCGAGCCCGGCAAGGAGAGTCCCTATCGGGGGCGTAGCGTCAAGGAGAACCTCGACCTGTTGCGGCGCATGCGGGCCGGTGAATTTGCCGACGGCTCCCGGGTCCTCAGAGCCAGAATCGACATGGCCTCACCGAACCTGAACCTGCGTGACCCGATTATCTACCGCATCCTGCGTGCGATTCATCCGCGTACCGGCGATGCCTGGTGCATCTACCCGATGTACGATTTTGCCCACGGCCAGTCGGATTCAATAGAAAAGGTTACCCATTCTCTCTGTACTCTCGAGTTTCAGGACCATCGCCCCCTTTACGACTGGTTCTGCGAGGCATTGGAGATCTATCATCCTCAACAGATCGAGTTCGCCCGGCTGAATCTTACCTACACAGTGATGAGCAAGCGCCGTCTGCTGGAACTGGTCAACGAGAAACATGTGTCCGGTTGGGATGATCCGCGCATGCCCACCCTTTCAGGGATGCGGCGACGTGGTTTTCCCGCTGCCGCGATCCGAACCTTCTGTGAACGGATCGGTGTTGGCAAGAGCGACAGCGTTATCGACATGACCGTCATGGAAGACTGTGTCCGTGAAGAGCTTGACCAATCGGCTCCCCGTGCCATGGGCGTGCTGCGTCCACTCAAGGTAACGATTACCAACTACCCGGAAGACGCAAGCGAGGAGTTTACCGCCCCATGCCACCCGAAGAACCCGGAGATGGGCTCCCGGACGATCCCGTTCAGCCGGGAGATCTATGTCGATCGGGACGATTTCATGGAAGATCCGCCGAAGAAGTTCTTTCGCCTTGGGCCGGGTCGTGAAGTGCGCCTGCGTTATGGTTACATCATCTGCTGTGATGAGATCATCAGGGATCCTGTCACCGGTGAAGTGACAGAACTGCGCTGTACCTATGACCCGGACACCGGTGGTGGCAAGCTCCCGGAAGGGCGTAAGAAGGTCAAGGGAATCATCCACTGGGTCTCGGCGGTTCATGCCCTGCCGGTTAAGGTGCGTCTCTATGATCGTCTTTTCAGCGTTGCCGACCCGGCCGGCGAGAAGGAGCGTGATTATCGCGAACTGCTCAACCCGGACTCCCTTGAGCAGATCGACAAGGCCCTGGTGGAGCCGGGTCTGGCCACGGCTGCACCGGGTGACGTCTTTCAGTTTGAACGCCTCGGCTACTTTAACGTCGATGCAGCGGATTCCGAAGCAGGTCGTCCGGTCTTCAACCGGGTTGTCACCTTGCGTGACACCTGGGCGAAAATCGCAGGAAACTAAGGATTTGAAGTAGAACCCTCGGAGAAAACCATGGCATTACGTGTTTACAATACGCTTTCAGGCAAGAAGGAAGAGTTCCAACCACTGGTTCCCGGCAAGGTAGGGATGTACGTGTGTGGAGTGACAGTTTACGATTATTGTCATATCGGTCACGCCCGGGCCAATATCGTTTTCGACATCGTCTACCGTTACCTGCAGTACAGCAATTATGATGTCACCTACGTACGCAACTATACCGACGTTGATGACAAGATCATCAACCGGGCCAACGAGCAGGGGATCAGCAGCAAGCAGCTCTCCGAAGAATTTATCCGGGCTTTTGACGAAGATATGGATGCCCTCGGACTGCGCAAGCCGACCCACGAGCCAAAGGCTACCGAGTATATCGACCGGATTATTGCCCTTGCGGAACAGCTGATCGAGAAGGGGATGGCTTACGAATCCGCCGGGGATGTTTACTATAGCGTGGAGAAATTTCCAACCTACCTGAAGCTCTCGAAACGCAACATGGAAGAGATGCAGGCCGGGGCTCGGATTGCACCGGGTGAGCAGAAGCGCAACCCGATGGACTTTGCCCTCTGGAAGGCTGCCAAACCCGGTGAGCCCAACTGGGAGTCACCCTGGGGCTCCGGGCGGCCTGGTTGGCATATCGAATGCTCGGCCATGAGTTCCTCACTGCTGGGAGACACCTTTGATATCCATGGCGGTGGTCGCGACCTGATCTTCCCGCACCACGAAAATGAGATCGCCCAGTCCGAAGGAGCCTCCGGCAAGTCCTTCGTCAAATATTGGCTGCATAATGGCTTTGTCAATATCAACCAGGAGAAGATGAGCAAGTCTCTGGGCAACTTCTTCACCATCCGCGACATCCTCAAAAGCTACGATCCCGAGGTGGTTCGTTTCTTTATCCTGACAGCACATTATCGTTCACCTGTGGATTTCTCTGACCAGAACCTCAAGGATGCCCAAGCCGGCTTGAGTCGTTTCTACGAAGCGTTGCAGGTTGCTGCTGATGCCGTTGATGGCGTTCCGGAGAGTGATGTTGCCGCGGCAGAGGGTGCCGAACTGGAAGCCCAGTTCCGTGCAGCCATGGACGATGATTTCAATACGGCCCAGGCTATCGGGCATCTTTTTGAGGGTGTGAGGGTCATCAACCGTCTTGTTGCCGAGAAGAAGTTTCGTAAAAAAGCGGACAAGGTCGCATCGGTGAGAGCACTGCGTGAGAAGGTCTCTGAACTCGGTGATGTCCTCGGCTTGTTTGTGTCCGATCCCGCCGATTGGCTGAGGCAACAGAACCTCAAGGGTTTGAAGGAACTCGGCCTGACAGAGTCTGCTCTTGATGCAGCAATTCTGGAGCGTCTGGCAGCGAGAGGCAACAAGGACTTCGCCAAAGCCGACCAGATACGTGATGACCTGGTACGAAAAGGAATTGAATTACTTGATTCACCAACCGGGACGACCTGGAAGATCAAATAAACAGTAAAAAAATAAACGATCAAAGAGGCTCCTGAGAAGGAGCCTCTTTCCTTTACGGTGATCTATGACCTGCCCTCTCAGTTGCTGGTCACATTAATAGTGATACCGTTTGGCGATGCGTTCGACCCATATCTTGATACCGGCGGAAAGTTGTGATTGTCACCTGTCGTGTTCTGGCGAGTTTTACAATTAACAGGATATGGCTGTATCAAAGGCAAGGCTTCTCTGAACAACGAAGGGGCTGCAATGTTGCACTGAAGCGGTTTTGAAAGGCAAGTCATCCTCATTTTGATAAAGATATTCAAGGCGCTATGTAGACAACAATTTTAGGGTGTTTGGAGCTTACTGTTGAAAAGGTCCTTGGTTCAATGCGCTAATTTTCAGCTGTGAGTGTTGAAAATAGTGTCCTGATATCCTAAGGGGATGTAGTAATTCAATTTAACAGTACTTACAGGAAAGCCCCTGTCCAGAAAAACCGGATGGAGCTCAATTCTATTGGGAATGGTTACTTGTAGTAATCAGGCTGATGTTCTCAGTCCGACAAGGGATAGACGGTCTTTCCAACGATAGCTATCTTTTGCGGGAAGCATCTTTAAGAGGGACAGTTCTTAAAGCCGAGGCGATGTCCTCGAGTTGTTCATCGCTTAAAAAATAGAGAAATTTCTTCGCAGGAATATATTCTATTGCTGAACGGAGGCGGCTCAGACTTCGTTGCGGCTTGGTTGTTTTGGTAAAATTATTGTGGCAATTTGCACAGAATTCCTCATAAAGCGATATGCCATTTTCAATCTTTTCTGATTGATTACTGATATGTTTAGTTTCATCAGCGAAGGATGAGGCCGATATTGCCAGGCCGCAAAATGTAATAAAAATTAAGATATTAAGGCGATTCATCTCTTCCTCGTTCTCATGAGAAGAGATTTTTTATCAGATGAGATATACAAATACAAATAAAAATATTTTCATGTATTCATATTGATAGTTCTGGACGAATAATTTCTGTCCGCAATCCTTGACAAAAAATGGCCCCTCAGAATTGATCCAGGTGGCCATTTAAATAGCATCTTAAATACCTCTATCAATAAGAAGCCGATTTTTTTTGTCAGAAGTCTTGATTTATGAGAACTAAACAGATACGGCCCCTGGAGCCAATCTCCAAGGGCCGATTCAGCAGGGCCTGTATTTAAAACACAGACTAACTTAACAATAACTGCTTCAGGCTCTTTTTCAAGGTTTAATTGGGCGGTACATCAAGGAATGCATTTCCATTAATAATCTTATGATTTGACAACTGGGATCAATCAGTCATGAATACTGGTGACCGGGAACATTTATTCAAAGACGGAGTGGCCCGCGCAAACACTTTCAATCAAACAGAAAAGTTTTTTGACGTCAATCGGTTTTGAAATGTAACCATCCATTCCAGCAGCCTGGCACTTTATTTTGAATTCCGGAAAAGCGTGCGCCGTCAGGGCAATCACCGGGGTATGCCGATCTAGTTTAGCCTCTTGCTCTCGAATCTGGCGCACAACCTCAAACCCGTCCATATCAGGCATTTGGATATCCAGCAGTATCACATCGAAGCCGCCAGTCTTCCACTTGGACAAAGCCTCACTTCCGCTCTCGACTATAGTATGATAGCACTTTTTTTTCTCCAGGATGAGCTTCATCACGTCGCCGATCATAGGATCATCTTCGGCGAGTAGAATTCGAAGGTTCCGAACAAAATCAGGCCCCTCCTTATCGGAAGTTACGTGCAGTTCAGAACTCGAGGGGTTCTTCATTACTTCGTGAAAAGTGATGATGAATGTGAAGGTACTGCCTTTGTTCAGTTCACTTTCGACTTCAATGGTACCACCCATCTTCTCGACCAGGCTCTTGCTGATGGCCAGGCCAAGCCCAGAACCTCCAAAAGAGCGGCTGAGGGATGAATCGACCTGAGTGAAATCATCAAAAATATGTTTAATATCTGGTGCTGGTATACCTATACCATTATCTTTCACCGTGAATTTAAAAGTAGCATTACCCTCGGTAACAGACTCGTCTTTGGTGATATTTTTCACAGTTACGCGAATGCTACCTTCAGATGTAAATTTGATTGCGTTGCCAACCAGGTTAAAGAGTACTTGATGCAACCGGTGGCAGTCCCCCAGGATAAAATCCGGGATCCGGCCTGACAGCTCATATTCAAGAGAAACTCCATTTTCTGCGGCCTTTTGCTGCATCATTCCAATGCAATCCTTGACACATTTACCCAGATTGAATGGTTTCTGAGCCAGCGACAGTTGTCCAAAATTATTCTTTGAAAAATCAAGTAGGTCGTCTATAAGCCGCAACAGGCCATGTCCTGATTTTGTCGCCATGCCATGGAGTTTTTTCTGCTGAGGGTTCAATTCAGTATCTTCTAAGAGCTCCAACGTGCCAAGGGTAGTTGTTAATGGTGTGCGCAACTCATGGCTGATGTTAGCCATGAAAGTGCTTTTCGCCTCGTTGGCTACTTCAGCGACCTTCTTGGCACTTTTCAGGGCTAGCTCAAAACGGATTCGATCAGAGATATCAACAAATGCCGCCACGACGCCGGCAACTTCGCCGTCTTTGTCCAATAACGGCACAATGTTGCCAAGGAGTGAAATCCGGTCTCCGTTATCGAACAAGACTTCTTCTTCGAAATTCCTGATGGATTGTCCCGAGGCTGCAACGCGCTGGATTGGCAACTCTTCCGGCGCAAGTTCCTTGCCTTCATGTATAACCTTAAAATGGTTCACCGGCGCCAGGGGATCGTTCTTCGAGGTATTCTCTCCCAACGGGATGCGTAGTATTTCATGAGCCGTACTATTGCCCCTGATAACATTACACTCGGGGTCATGAGCGATCAGGACTGCCGCAGGCACAGCCTCCAGAATCGCCTCCACCTCGGCCCGTTTCGTCTGTTCCATGTCAACGGCCCTGCGCAAGTCAAGCTCAAGCCGTTTGCGCTGGGAAATGTCCCGGCTGATGATCGACGCACTGATAATATCCTGCTGTTTGTTGTGAACCGGTGAAATGGACAAGGACACATCGATTTTCTTGCCGTCTTTACGACATCTGACCGTTTCGAGCTGTCTGCATCCTTTCCCCTTTTTCAGGTTCCTATAAATTTTCTCTGCTTCATCGCGTTTTTCCGGAGGAACAAGGATGGTCACACTATTACCGATCATCTCGTCAGCAGTGTACCCGTAAATCTTTTCGGCACCCTGGTTCCATGACGTAATAGTTCCTTCAAGCGTGATACCCAGAATCGCTTCGTTGGCATCGTTAACAATCGCTGCAAGGCGAGCTTGGACTTCCTCGCTTTTTTTTCGCTCAGTGATATCGACAAAAGTCACGACGACGCCTTCAATTACATCTTCCATCGTTCGGTAAGGCAACACCCGCATCAGGAAGACCTGGCCACCTTCCGGCATGGAGACTTCCTGTTCTATTACCGAGAGCTTGTCCAGTACTTTTTCGGCGTCTTTGGACAAGTCCGGACAATCGATTTTCCCCGACAGATGATGCAGGGGCCGCCCGATATCGGAACTGATGAGATTGAAGATCTTGGCCATGGCCGGCGAATAGCGTTTGATCCGAAGTTGGTTGTCGAGGAAAATGATGGCGATCTCGGAGCTGTTGAGCAGGTTCTCCATATCATTGTTGGCCTGACTCACTTCCTCTACTTTGCTCTCGAGTTCAGCATTGACAGTCACCAGCTCTTCGTTAAGGGCCTGGAGCTCTTCTTTTGAGGTTTCCAGTTCTTCATTGGTCGACTGGAACTCCTCGTTCATAGACATCAATTCTTCGTTGGAGGACTTCAGTTCTTCGTTGGAGGTCTCCATCCTTTCAATGGAGGATTGCAGCTCGTCATTAGTAATCTGTAGCTGTTCTTCGAGCTGCTGAATCAGGACGTCTTTGGCGTCGTCATTCTTCGCGCGCAGAGTCCGCTTCTCGACGAGGGGGGGTGCAATGTACTTGCCACTGGGCTCAAAGATGACCAGCGACAGTCCTTTGGCCGAGGCGGGGTCCACAATCGGCTCGACCCGCAGTTGAAAAGATTGTTCTCCGTCCCCGGAATTGATCTTCTGGTTTTCATAGACCACAGTCTCTTGATCTTTTTGGGCTTTGTGGATCGCCGCACGCAGTGCCGGACGTAATTCTTCTCGCGCCATTTTCAGGATGTTCCGGCTGGGTTCGCCGACCGGTGGTTCGAGGAAACGGCTGGTCCGTGTTGAAAAGTAGACGACCTCGAGGTTCTCGTTGATCACCGCGCAGGGAGGCGAATATCGCTGGATAAGAATTTTTTCAGCCAGAACTCCGGGCTTGATTCCCTCGTCGCGAGAGATTTGCGCCCACTGCTTTTCAGCTGAGGGCCGGGTTGACAGACCACCGGGCATCTCGATTTCGACCCGGCGACTTGTGGCCCGACGCTGGAAGATTTTCCATTTTTTATTCAGCGCCCGGAAAAGATCCATGTTCCCGCCGACAGTTTCAGAGGTGCCGAGGAACAGGTAGCCATCATGTTTGATGGTCTGGAAGAACAGGGGGATCAGCTTTTTCTGGATTTCGGGATTTAGGTAGATCAGTAAGTTTCGGCACACCAGCAAGTCAAGTTTGGAAAAAGGCGGGTCCTTGATCAAATTGTGCTGCGCAAACACAATCATTTCACGTAGCGGCTTGACCACCTGGTAGGAGCTGTCAGTACCCCGGAAGAACATCCGTAGCCGTTCGGGGTTCACGTCGGTGCTGATACTGTCGGGATAGACACCGGATCGACAGTGTTCAATCGCTTTGCCGTCAACATCTGTCGCAAAAATCTGGATTTTGGCCTCAAGCCGGCTCTCGCGGACAAATTCGCGTAACAGGATGGCAATCGAATAGGCCTCTTCCCCGGTGGCACAACCGGCCAGCCAGACGCGTACTGGATCGTCCGGATTGCGGTCCTTGAAGATTTTCGGAATCACCTGCTCGCGTAAGGTTTCAAACGCCTCGGGGTCGCGAAAAAAGCTGGTGACCCCGATCAGGATCTCCTTGAATAAGGCCCCGGCTTCATCGGATTTATCATTAAGGAAGTCGATGTAATCCTTGAGGTTATCGAAGTTGTTGACTGCCATACGCCGTTCGATCCGGCGCATGATGGTGTTTGTTTTATACGAGCTGAAATCATGACCAGTGCGGCTGTGCACGATTCGAAAAATTTTGCGCAGGAGATCCGACACATCCCTGTCGAGATCTTTGCCTATTTTTTCTAACAAAACAGGAGCCCGGGATGTGATTTCGATAATCTTCTCCGGTATCTTGTCCGCACTGATCACCATATCAGCCACACCGGTAGCTATTGCGCTTTGCGGCATGCCTGGATACTTGGCAGTATTTTCATCCTGAACAATCACGATGCCGCCTGCTTCCTTGATTGCCTTGACTCCCTGAGTTCCATCTGTGCCCGTACCGGACAGGATCACTGCGACAGCATGATCGGCCAGATCATCAGCCAGGGAGCGGAAGAAAATATCGATCGTATGCCTCATTCCTCGCGGCGACAATGGTTCTTCCAGGTGAAGTTGACCGTCATTCAGGGTGATGTCACGGTTGGCGGGGATGATATAGACATTGTTCGGCTCAATCGCGACACCCTCTTCGGCGAGATGGACTTCCATACGCGTGTAGCGTGCCAACAGTTCGGGCAGCAACGTTTTATGGTTTGGGTCGAGATGCACCACAACCACGTAAGCCATGCCGCTGTCAGGGGGCATGTTTTTAAAGAACTGCTCGAGGGTTTCCAGTCCACCGGCGGAGGCCCCTAATCCGACGACATAAAAATGTTCATCTATTGACTCGTCAGGTTTTTTCTCGGGATCGATTTCCGTTGTTTGGTTATTGCTTATATTCTCTTCGCTCACGTCTCTTCACTTTGGTTGTGTGGTTAATCCAGCTTTCGATCCGACCGGTCTTGCCGCGGTCTTCTGCTTGAACGATATGCGATTGTAATTGTTGCAATGAGAGCAGCCACATATATTACTATAATAATCTACTTTTAAAAAAAAACTACTAAACAAGAAATGGCGGACTAGACGTGCCATTTCTTATTCTATTGTTGCTGATGTCTTGAAGACAGGAAGCCGTATAAGCAGAAGGACATAAGAGATTCCTGAAATCCCTACTCCTGATTTTGGTTTCAATATCGGCGTACAAATGGCATTTCGTAGAAAAACTGTAATGTAAGAAAAGCCCCCGATCCGAAGATCGAGGGCTATCGTGTTTTATAACTGGTTTATATGTGAGAAATGATCGCAGTCACTTGATAAATAAAATTAGTGTGATTTAATTTATCTTCCTGCCAGTTGCTGCCACTTAAATTATGAAAGGGCTAGGTTCATGTATTGTAAAAATATTTACTGTTGCGGCTTCTTTCACAAATTCCATATTAGAGAACATCTGGTTTGGAGATCGATGATCATTGACTACTGCAAAAACGGAAAACAGGAATGTGTAAGACGTATGATGTTTAAAACAGGAGATTTTGCTATGTCAGACAATCTCCTTCCAATGGGAGTTCACGCAACTAAACCTCTTCTGTTATTACCTTGAAAAGTTCAAACACTGGTGAATTAGAAAAGACAATCCGTTACCAGATGGTCATTTTTCTTTCTATAAGTCGTGATATTTAGAAAGACGGCTTTAGGAAACGATACTGTCTGGGCAGAGTAATTGTATTTATTTGATTTTAAACTCTTAACTTCGTAAAAAAATAGGGGTCTTAAACGATTAAGACCCCGGAGGCAATTTATTGTTCTCAAGACGTTTTAAGGTTTCGAGCGTCTTGTTTGATTGCACTCTAAAAGATGGGGCGTGATAGAAATGTTTAAAAAATGTGAAATTAACGTGAAAATCTAGATTGTGGGTTTTCCTGTAATTTTAGAAAGCCCCCGATCCGAAGATCGAGGGCTTTCATCTTTATGAAGGACTGGTTAAGTTCGAGTCCAGTATCACTCCCCGAGCTGAACTCGAAAGATTAATTTCTAGGTTGTTCCTGTTTATCCCTGATATTGACTGGAGGGTATGACATCGGCAGAAATGCAAAATTCTTACTGACCCTGACTTTCAATAAAATAGCCCCACAGTCCAGGAGGGGGAAAGACTGTGGGGCAGGTTTGACGTTGCGGCAAGTTCACCACCTTGCCTCATCTAAATATTACTTATTTCGTCACCTGGAAGTCAAGAGGTGGTCTTGGCCGCAGCTTTATGGATTAGGCTGTTTCTCAAATATCTCTATCAATAACACGCCCTTTTTTGTCTCATATGTCGTGAATTTTAGAAAAAAATGATTTGCCTTTTTCGGGGCAAACAAAAAGCGACATTTCATTGAAACCATTTATTTCAATGATAACCTTTTAACAAAGGGGTGCAAGAGCAACAAAGGGGGTGCATACACATGAAGATTTTAGTTTGCAACCTCATGGTAATCTCATTACTGCTAGCAGCATGTGCATCAACTGATAAAGACCGTCAAACAGCAGAATTGTATAGCAAATATCATGCACATTGCTCAGAACACGCGCGTACGGCCTTGGCAACTTCTTCACCAGATCAAGATAGTCTGTATCGTGAGTGTATGGATTATTTTGTTGGGACGGATGTCCATTGCCCGTACTGTGTTGTAGATCCGCACATGAAAAAATAAACAGTCTAAAATCCAATCTGCTCTCGCACCTCTCATTCAAATAAAGACGGCCACCCGTTTCCAGGTGGCCATCATTTTGTCGTTCTAAATATCGCTATCAATAATACGGTGATTTTCGTCCCAGAAGTCGTGACAAAAGAGAAAAATCCTTCAGAATAGTTGCATCTTTGTTCATATAGTAGGCCTCAATGGCTACTCCTTGTGGATTGCCACCAAGTCCCATCGGAAGTATCCTCTCTAATATCTCTTACCTGCACTTGTTGTCACTCTGGGGAAAATGTTCTTTAAATTAGATTATAATATGCATAATGCTTTTACTTTTGTTCTACATTTTCATTGCTCTAGGGTTCTCCTTTCTGTGCTCAATTGCCGAGGCCGTGCTTCTGAGTGTAACGACTCCTTATATTGCCTTGCTGGAAGCCGAGAAGAAACCTTCTGCAACCGAGCTGCGCAGGCTCAAACAAGACATCAATAAGCCTCTCGCGGCCATTCTGACACTTAACACCATTGCACACACCGTAGGGGCAGCGGGAGCTGGTGCACAGGCGACAAAAGTATTCGGAAGCGCTTACCTTGGAGTCGCCTCGGCAATCCTGACACTGCTGATCCTGGTTTTTTCTGAAATCATTCCCAAGACAATTGGCGCGCATTACTGGCGCCAACTGGCTCCAGTAACCGCTTACGCCCTTAAACTTTTGGTTTTGAGCCTCTATCCCTTCGTCAAGTTAACTGAACTACTGACCCGTAGCCTGACAGAAGGCCCAACCCTGCGTGGTATTAACCGTAAGGAATTAATAGCCTTTGCCGAACTCAGTGGTAGAGAAGGAGCCCTCGCAGACCAGGAATCTCTGATCATGCAAAATTTGCTGAGGTTACGGGAGACACCCGCCAAGGCTGCTATGACACCACGAACAGTGGTTTTTTCGATTTCACAAGACATAACTGTTGGCGATTATTTTGCCCATTACGAAACAAAGCCTTTTTCCCGGGTTCCTATCTTTCAAAACGACGTCGAGAATATCACCGGTTTTGTCCTGCGTAGTGACCTGTTGCTAGCGAAAGCCCGTGTTCAGACTGAGCGAGACGTAGCTGATTTTGCTCGTGAAATACCGAAAATTTTTGAACAGATTGACCTCTCACATGCTTTTGATCGTTTCATCAGAGAGCGCGTACATATCATGTTGGTCATAGACGAATATGGTGGCTTCTCAGGCATCCTGACTCTTGAAGATGTTCTCGAGACCCTACTTGGACTGGAAATTATTGACGAATTTGACGACACGGAAGATATGCAGGCCCTGGCCCGGAAGCTCTGGAAGAATAGGGCCAGCAAACTTGGGATAGATGTTGACGAGGAATAATTTCTATATTTTCACTCCCAAAGCTGGACTCGAATTATCAATCTTAATTATTGTCTTATTTCTCCTCTTAAATTGATCGGAGCATACTTCATTAGCAGAGATGCAAAATTCTCGATGACCCTGACAAATAGGAAAGGGCACCCATATCCAGGTGGCCTTGATGTTTGAAGATTAAAAAACCTCTCAAATATCTCAATCAACAAGAAGCCTACTTTCGTCTCAGAAGTCGTGACTTCTGAGAACTTCAAGAATCGGCCCCTGGAGTCAATCCCCAGGAGCCGATTCAGCAGTGTCTGTTTTTATATACACAGATCAAATTAACACTAACCGCTTCAAGTGCTTTTCAAGTCTTAAATGGCTGCAGCATAACAAAGGCCCACCCAGAACAGCAGAAAATCGGCGAACAAGTTGCTGGAGCTTAGCGTCCCTCAAAAGGCGCTTAACTAGTCATGCCTTTTTCCATAAATGTGGTTTATCCGTTCTTCCAAGCGATCAATGTATTCATCAGAGGGGTTCGCATGGTCCTCTTGCAATACGTGCTTTTGTTTTTTGCTTTTATCTTTATTGTTTGATTTGTTCCCGGGTTTGTTTTACGTGGTTGAAGTGACTCTTTTTTAACGTGCACATGCCCCAGACGCTGGTTCGCATCCAGTCATCCAGGCCTGTATTTACATGGAGCGCCTTCCCAGGGGCGCTCTTTTTTGTTGACCCCTGGTCTAAGAGCGCAATAGCCAAATGATGATCCACTTTTTTCGATGCCCGCGAATGAATCAATTATAATATGTTCAAGCTTGAGCAAAACAACCCTCTGTGGTTCAATGAAAAACTGGAAAATAAGATTTCTCCGACAATAGCAAACTTGGGGCAACTCAAGGACGCAAAGCCAGGGGTCTCGGTACGAGATAGCCCAGCTGCCGAAGAGGGAAAGAGGCCTTTTTTTGAGGTCTCAATATCCACCTTGAATATTGTCGAGGTGGTTTTTTATTTTTAAGCGCAGCAACTTTCTGCGCAAGGCAAACATTTGATTTGATTGAGAGTTTAGCTGATGTCCAATAACGACAACAAATACAGAGACTTCTTTGAGAATTCGTCAGATGCAATGCTTATAATTGAGAATGGCAATTTTGTCGACTGCAACGCTGCAACTGTCACCATGCTCGGTTACGACAGCAAAATGGACATCGTCAACACACCCCCGCACATGCTATCCCCGGAAGTCCAACCCGATGGGACTCTATCTGCAGACAAAGCACCCGAAATGATGCGTATTGCCACGCAACAGGGAACCCACCGCTTCGAGTGGGACCATATCAAGAAAGATGGGACCATCATCCCCTTAGAAGTCTCTCTGACGGCAATCAACAACGGTGAATTGCAGCTGCACACAGTCTGGCGCGACATCTCAAGTCACAGGAAAGCTGAAAAAACCCTTAAAGAGAGTGAAGAACGGTTTCGAGCTCTCCATGATGCATCCTTTGGTGGCGTGTTGATTCATGACAATGGATTGATCCTTGACTGTAATCAGGGGTTGTCCGATATGACTGGCTTTACGAATGAAGAACTGATCGGTATGGACGGGTTGAAGCTGTTTGCTCCAGACCATCTCGATATTGTTCTGCACAATATGAATAGAGGCCATGCCGAGAGATATGAGGTTGAAGGCGTGCGCAAGGATGGCTCCATATACCCCCTTTCGATCAAGGGCAAAAACATCAATTATAAAGGCAAAGAGGTTCGGGTCATAGAATTCCAGGACGTCACCAAGGAAAAGCAGGCTGAGAAGGTGTTGCGCGAGAGCGAAGAACGGTTCCGGCACACTTTTGAAACCAATCCGGACCCTGTCATTCTCGCCCGTTTGGATGATGGAGGAATTATTGATGTCAATCGCGCCTTCGAAGAGGTGACCGGTATTTCCAAGAAAGCAGCTCTTGGCAAAAACTCTGTTGAGCTTGAACTTTGGGAGGACAAAAGCCTGAGAGGGTCATTTCGGGAACAACTTCAGACCTCTGGTGAAGTGACAAACTTCGAAGCCGAATTCAGGGTGAGGGGCGGGCGGAGTAAAATAGGTCTATTGTCAGCACGTATAATCAACAGCAACGATACACTGTGCATGCTCATAGCCATTCGCGACATTACGAACGAAAAAGCTGCTGAAAGGGCCCTGGCGGAAATGGATCAGATGAAGTCAGATTTCATATCGACTGCCGCCCATGAAATTCGCACACCCCTTACGGCCATTATGGGATTTACAGAACTCCTCCTCGATCCACTCAGCGCTAAAAGCTTGGACGAAGAGATGAAACATAGGTACCTCAATGAAATCTTTGACAGGTGTACAACCCTCAATCGGATGATAAAAGACTTTCTGGATGTCAGCCGTATTCAAAGCGGCCTGCCAATTTCTATGGATTTCCAGGAAACTGACTTCGCAGATGTTTTGAGGAAAATCACGAGTTATTACCAACTCCATGAGATGGGGCATTCTTTTGAGCTCGTCTTGCCTCCTGAGCCCTGCAACCCAAGCATCACGATTGACCGGCACAGAATCAATCAGGTCCTTGAGAACATATTGAGTAACGCAGTGAAATACTCGCCCCAAGGCGGGCAGGTAATTTTAAGGGGCGAAATTGTTCCGGAAGGATGGAAAGTGAGTCTGAAAGACGATGGCCTGGGCATGACTCCTGAACAGTTGAGCAGGGTTTTTGATAAGTTTTACCGTGCTGATGCTAAAAATGCCAAAACAGAAGGCCTCGGACTTGGAATGAGTATAGTTAAGTATGTCGTTGAAGCTCACGGTGGAAACATTAACGTTACCAGTACTCAAGGCAAAGGTACGACGGTCTTCTTCTATTTGCCTTACTTGAGAGAGGCAAAGGAGGCAGGGACGCTGCCGGGCAGTACTAAATTCTCATAGGTCACGGGTTATGAGAGAAAAATCTCGCATCCCAGCCTTTTTGCTTGACATGTCTGACCAAAAAGGTAATCTATTGACCAGAACATACTTCTTCGTGTTCTACCTCCAAAAAGAAAATCCATAGAACCCGTTGCCCCACAGTCCCCTCCAGGCTGTGGGGCATTTTATGTAAGGCGAGACCGGATAGAATCCAGTTCTTTACCCAAGCTGTCATGCAAAATGATTTTGGAGGAGATATAATGTCTGTTGAGCCCGTTTTCTTGAGAGCCCTAACAAAAGGATACAGCTATGTTCAAAGCCAAAGCCTATTCAGCTTCCAGCGCCATCTCACCGCTGGCTCTCGACAGCATCCAGCGTCGTGAGGCCGGTGAACGTGATGTGCAGATCGAGATACTGTTCTGCGGCATTTGTCACTCCGACCTGCATACGGCGCGTAACGAGTGGAGCAGCGTTATGCCCACGACCTATCCCTGCGTGCCGGGTCATGAAATTGTCGGCCGGGTCATCAAGGTCGGCAGCGAAGTCAAGAACTTCAAGTCGGAAGATATCGTCGGAGTCGGTTGCCTGGTCGATTCGGACCAGACCTGTCCCCATTGCCAGGCAGACGTCGAGCAGTTCTGTCCAGATGCAACCTTCACCTACAATTCCCAGGACAAGCATCTCGGTGGAGTTACCTATGGCGGTTATTCTGAAAGCATCGTCGTCGATGAGCGCTTCGTCATACGCGTCCCCGGCAATCTCAATCTGGCCGGAGTGGCGCCGCTTCTCTGTGCCGGGATCACCACCTACTCGCCAATGCGTCGCTGGGGCGAGCTTAAGGGGAAGAAGGTTGGCATTGTCGGTCTCGGCGGCCTGGGGCATATGGGAGTGAAGTTCGCCAGTTGTTTCGGTGCCCACGTTGTGGTCTTTACGACTTCACCGGGTAAGAAAGAGGACGCGCTGCGTCTCGGAGCCCACGAGGTCATTATCTCTACAGATCCTGGTGAAATGAACCCGCATATAGGAAGTTTTGACTTCATCCTCGACACCATTGCCGCCGAGCATGACATCAACGCCTATATTAGAATGCTCGGTCTCGACGGAAACATCACCCTGGTCGGCGCACCGGAGAAACCGCTCTCCGTTTCTGCTTTCTCCCTTCTGTTCGGGCGCAAAAGTATCTCAGGGTCGCTCATTGGCGGCATCAAGGAGACCCAGGAGATGCTGGATTTCTGCGGTGAGCACGACATTACCTCCGATGTAGAGATCATTCCGATCCAGGAAGTCAACGAAGCCTACGAGCGTTTGTTGAAGTCCGATGTGAAGTATCGTTTCTCCATCGACATGGCCTCACTCAAATCAGAGTAAACGGAAATGGCCACCTGGGAAAAGGTGGCCACGCTTGTTTGTCAGGTCTTTCGGTAAAGAGACATGAAGACTGAAAAGCCGTAAATTTGGTGCCCCAAAATTCGGGATTACGGGTATACTACCTGCCGTCTGGTGTTTATCGAGAAAGAAAAACAGGAGATAACATTGAAAAAAATCACACTGCTGTTTGTCCTTATTGTCTGCCTTTTTGCCGCGGCTTATTTTTACATCGATACGAAAGACCCCGTGATCTCATGGGGGGTCGAGCAAAATGCATATATTAATGACACCTTGAAAATTAATATTACCGACGACATAGGCTTAAAAGATGTCTGTTTTTCCTTGTCCGGCGGATCCTGTTCCGGTGAGGAAAGTTGTTCAAGAGACCTTGGGTCACAATCGTTTGAACTGTTGATTGATCCTGAGAAGTGTGCAGTCAATTCAGATCCATTAAAGATGAAGATCGCTGTCAATGTGGTCGACACCTCCATCATTTCAAATAAAGCAGAGAGCTCAATTGAATTGACCTACGACAGCCAAGCTCCGAACCTGACGACCCTGAGCGGGACCCTTTCCATGAAGCGCGGAGGGACAGGGGTCGTTCTATACGAAGTAGGGGAAGTCCCAGCTGAAACAGGGGTCCTTCTGGAAAATTTAAAGTTTAATGCCTTTGAGCTGGGAGAAAACAAGTATCTGAGTTTTTACGCGCACCCGTACTACGTTGAGGCGGATGAGTTCAAGCCGAGGATTTTTGCCGTTGACGAAGCGGGTAACTTGAGAAAGATCCGACCCGGATCGAGAACCGCTTCGTGGACCTATCCTGCTGAAGAGTTTGAGCTGACGGACGATTTCCTGGAAATTGTCAAGGATAAGATGATGGCGACGTCAACCAGCAAGCCTCTGGATGTATTTGTCGAAATCAACAACAAAACCCGGCAAGAGAACTATCAGAAAATTATTCAACTCTGCCAAAAGACAGTTCCGGAAAAACTTTGGCAGGGGGTTTTCCTGCGTAACCAGGGCGCAACCAGGGCCAATTTTGCAGAAGACCGTACGTACAAATACCATTCCGAGGTTGTCAGTAAACAGGTTCACACCGGCCTTGACATAGCTGGTCTGAACAACATGGAAATTCAGTCAGCCAACCATGGCAAGGTAATCTTTGTCGGAGAAATAGGTATTTACGGAAACGTTGTGATTATCGACCATGGCTATGGGTTACACACCCTTTATGGCCACCTCAGCCGGGCCGATGTCCGGGAAGGGGACCATGTAAATAAAGGCGATGTGATTGCAGTCTCTGGAGAGACTGGCCTGGCTTTTGGCGACCATCTGCACTTTGAGGTAAGGGTCAACGGTGTCCCGGTGAATCCTATTGAATGGTTTGATCCGGTTTGGGTTGTAAACAACATAGAGTCTTTTTTGCCAAAAGCCGATATGTAGTCTCAGAAGTCCTGAGCATATCCGAGACCACAATATAACTCACGCCCCGCTAACAGAGCTTTTTGCCAAGGCTATGGCCAGATTTGAGCTGAAGACTGAGTACACTCCGCAAGGCGATCAACCCCAGGCCATAAATGAACTGGAGCAGGGGGTCCGGCGTGGCGACCGGCACCAGGTCCTGCTTGGCGTGACCGGTTCGGGGAAAACTTTTACCATGGCCAACGTGGTCAACCGGGTACAGAGGCCGACCCTGGTACTGGCGCCGAACAAGACTCTGGCTGCACAGCTCTACGGTGAATTCAAAGAGCTTTTCCCTGACAACGCCATCGAATACTTTGTCTCCTATTACGACTACTACCAGCCGGAAGCCTATGTCCCGAATACGGACACCTTCATCGAAAAAGACTCCTCGATCAACGAAGAGATCGACAAGCTGCGACACAGCGCTACGCGCAGTCTCCTGACACGGCGCGACGTGCTGATCGTTGCGTCGGTTTCCTGCATCTACGGCCTCGGTTCACCGGAAGCCTACCATGGTCTGTTGATTCGCCTTGAACGAGGGATGGAACTCGAGCGCAATCAGCTGCTCCGGCGGCTGGTCGACATTCAATATAGCCGTAATGACATCGATTTTCATCGTGGTAGCTTCCGGGTCCGCGGCGATACGGTAGAGATCTTTCCTGCCTATGAAGAGGATCGTGCGCTGCGCATCGAATTTTTTGGCGATGAGGTCGAAACGATCAGCGAAATCGATCCGTTGCGCGGTAAAGTGATCGATCGCCTGCCATCGACCGCTATTTTCCCTGCGAGTCATTACGTTGCCACCAAACCCACCCTGGACCGGGCGATTCGTGACATTCAGGACGAACTTCAGGAACGCATCCAGTTTCTGCGCACCGGGAACAAACTGGTGGAGGCACAGCGCATCGAGCAGCGCACCCTGTTTGATATCGAGATGATGGAGGAGATGGGCTTCTGCCAGGGGATTGAAAACTATTCCCGCCATCTGGATGGTCGCGAACCGGACTCGCCCCCGGCGACGCTCTTCGATTATTTCCCGGAAGACGCCTTGGTCTTCATCGATGAGAGCCATGTCACTGTTCCCCAGTTGGGAGGTATGTATCGGGGCGACCGCAGCCGCAAGGAGACCCTCGTCGAATACGGTTTCCGTCTTCCTTCGGCGCTGGATAACCGGCCGCTGACCTTCGATGAGTTCAGCGACAAGAACCTGCAGACGGTCTACGTCTCCGCGACCCCGGGAGATTATGAGCTGAACAGTGCTGCCGGAGTGGTTGTCGAACAGATCGTCCGGCCTACCGGTTTGATCGACCCGCCGCTGGATATTCGCCCGGCGGCCAACCAGGTTGATGACCTGATCGACGAGATCCGCAAAGTTGCGGCCAAACAGGGACGAGTTTTGGTCACCACGCTGACCAAGCGCATGGCAGAAGATTTGACCGATTACCTCGAAGAAATCGGCATCCGGGTGCGTTACCTGCACTCCGATATCGATACCGTCGAGCGAATTCGCATTATCCGCGCTCTGCGCCAGGGCGAATTCGATGTGCTGGTCGGGATTAATTTGCTGCGTGAGGGTCTCGATATCCCCGAGGTTGCCCTGGTGGCAATTCTCGACGCCGACAAGGAAGGCTTTTTGCGCAGCACCCGTTCGTTGATTCAGACCTGCGGCCGCGCCGCCCGCAACCTTGAAGGCCGGGTGATCATGTATGCAGACCGGGTTACCGGCTCGATGCAGAATTGTATCGACGAAACTGAACGACGCCGTGCTACCCAGCTGAGCTACAATCAACTCCATGGCATCACCCCGGAGTCGGTGCGTAAATCGCTGCGCTCGATTCTGGATGACCTCGGTCAGGGCCAAGTGTCTCAGGAAAGCCTGGTCGCCGAAGCTCTGGCATCATATGATTCCTGCGAGGAACTGAGTGCGGAGATCGAGAGCGTGCGTACCGTGATGCTGAAGGCGGCTGCCGATCTCGAGTTTGAAAAAGCCGCAGAGCTGCGCGACCGGATCCACCTGCTCGAAAAGCAGGAGCTTGCCCTGCGTAGCTGATCACATATTTTGCAGGCAGGACATGTCGGTTGATGAGATAAGCGAGATTTCAGTTTGGCATGGTCCGGTTTTCGTTGAGGTAGACCCAGCCTTTGACGACACGGTAGATCAACCAGAGAGAGCCCGCCAAAAGGATTGCCCAGCCGATCAGGATTGGGGTTGTCACGCCGCCGATTACCAGCCACAGGAGCGTGTACCAGAAGGTCCTGGCCTGCCAGCGAAAGTGACTTTCGACCCAACTCCCCTGTACATCCTCCATGCGGACATAGTTGATGATGACCCCGGCAAACAGGGTCAGAGTGCCGGTAAACAAACTGGCTGCCTGCAGGCCGTAAACGATCATCGCCAGGCGCTGAAGTCCTGTATCGGCGGGGAGGTTGACTTTGGTCTGCCATGCATTCTTCATAACTGCCAGTATATGTAATGATCCCGACTTTTTCCAGTCATGGCAAGCTGCAGAAAGCTTTTGTTTTCCCTGGAGACACCCGTTACAATAACCGGGTAACTGTTTTTTCGTCTTGGCCAAGGAGATAACGGGTAGTCATGGGGTATCGCAATTTACAAGAAACGGTTTCCGCCCTTGAGAAAACCGGTCAGCTGAAGCGCCTCGACGTTGAAGTCGATCCTTGTCTGGAGATTGGCGCTATCCAGCGCCGGGTCTATGCTGCAGGGGGACCCGCCTTGCTCTTTTCTCGTGTCAAGGGCTGTGACTTCCCGATGTTGGGCAACCTGTTCGGCACTCTGGCCCGTGCCCGCTTCCTGTTCCGAGACACTCTGCCGGCAATAGAACGTTTGGTTGAGCTCAAGGTTGACCCGGGCGCGGCGATGCGCAATATCACTACGACTCTCGGTCTGGGTCGTCACGCCTGGAGCCTGTGGCCGAAACCGGTCAACCGCGGGCCGGTCCTCGAGCAGAGTACATGTCTGGCAAACCTGCCGAAGCTGGTGTCATGGCCGGATGACGGAGGTGCCTTTATCACCTTGCCGCAGGTGTATACCGAATCCCCCGGCAAGGGCGGCTGGAAGAACTCCAACCTCGGCATGTACCGCGTGCAGATCTCCGGCGGCGAATATGAAAATGACGAAGCGGGGCTGCACTACCAGATCCATCGCGGCATCGGTGTACATCATACCGAGGCGCTTGAAAAGGGGCAGCCCCTGCCGGTGAATGTCTTTGTCGGAGGTCCTCCGAGCATGAGCCTTGCAGCGGTCATGCCGTTACCTGAAGGAATGCCGGAGTTGGCCTTTGCCGGCTTGCTCGGCGGCCATCGTCTGCCGGTGGTCAGGACCCCAAACGGTCTGCTGGCCCCGGCGCAAGCTGATTTCTGCCTCTGCGGACAAATTCTCCTCGGTCAGAACCGGCCAGAGGGTCCCTTCGGAGACCATCTCGGCTATTACAGCCTGGCCCACGATTTCCCGGTGATGCAGGTGACTCACGTCTTCCATCGGCCCGGTGCGATCTGGCCGTTTACTACCGTGGGGCGTCCGCCCCAGGAGGACACCACTTTCGGTGCCCTGATTCATGAAATGACCGGTGCCGCAATCCCTGACCTGGTGGCAGGGGTGCATGCTGTGCATGCGGTTGATGTCGCCGGGGTTCACCCGCTGCTCCTGGCCATTGGCAGCGAACGCTATGCCCCTTATGCAGAAACGACAGGCCCACAGGAGTTACTCACCCAGGCCAACGCGTTGCTTGGCCAGGGCCAATTGTCGTTGGCAAAATATTTGCTGATTGTCAATCAGACCGATCTCCCTGGCCTGGATATTCATGACATCGGCACATTCATGCAATCCCTTCTCAGCAGAGTTGATTGGCGACGGGACCTGCACTTCCAGACCCGCACGACGATCGATACCCTCGATTATTCCGGAGAGGCATTGAATGCAGGGTCCAAGGTGGTGGTTGCCGCATCAGGCCCGGTGCGCAGTGAACTGCCCAAGGATCTGCCCGGCGAGCTGCGTCTGCCGACCGGTTTTACACGTCCGTACGTCGCCTTGCCCGGTGTGCTGGTTATACAGGGAAACCCCTGGCATGGTGAACGCGGTCTTCCTGCGGCGGACCTGATCGGTTTTTGCCGTTCCTATACCAGAGATGATGAAATCAATGACTTCCCGCTGATTGTTATCGTCGATGATTCCGAGTTCACCACCCGTAATCTGAATAACCTGCTCTGGGTCACCTTTACCCGCTCCGCACCGGCCACGGATATCGAAGGGATAGAGTCCTTCTCTCATGTCAAACATTGGGGCTGTCATGGCAGCCTGGTTATCGATGCACGCACCAAGGATCATCACGCCCCTCCGCTGGAAGATGATCCGACGACGGAGGCGCGGGTTGACGCCCTTGGTGCTCCAGGGGGTCCCTTGCACGGGATTATCTGATTTTGGGCCTTATGTCCTGTGTTTATGGTTTGGTGCCTCCGTTTTTTTAGACAATCAAATT
>Ga0102946_1000144_pt1 | contig 24203 bp, 24 predicted proteins | sample SalPon2A_A_D1_MG_FD_78209 | JGI IMG/M metagenome (GOLD analysis project Ga0102946, IMG submission 78209) | Soil microbial communities from South San Francisco under conditions of wetland restoration - Salt Pond MetaG R2A_A_D1_MG | ecosystem: Environmental > Terrestrial > Soil > Wetlands | place... | reverse complement strand
GGGCGCGGGCGGGGCCGCGCTACTCGCAGTACGGGCGGGCCTTCAGCGGGCGGTCACGACGGGGGATGCCGGAGCAGCGGCGCAGGCTGTCGAGACGGGCGACGAGGGCCTCCGGGACCGGCAGGTCGCCTTGGAGCTGGAAGGGGTCTGCCTCGAGGTCGTAGAGCTCGAACTGGCTCGCCTCGCGACAGGCGCTGCCGCCGACGAGGGGCACCGAGGTGTGCTCCACGAGCGTCGTCGAGGGGGTCCGGAGCCCGTCCCACATGCAGCTGCGGACCGCGAAGCCGAAGTTGATGTCGAAGCTGGTCCGGATCGCGCGGGTGTCGGTCCATGCGCGGTCGCGCCCCCGGAGCAGCGGCAGCAGCGAGCGGCCGTCCATCCGGCGGCAACGCCCACCGACGCACGGCTCCGCCCGGGCGAGGTCGAGGAGCGTCGGGGCAATATCGATGTTCGCGACGGGGTCGGCGAGGCGGGCGCCGCGGCGGAACCGCTTTCCGATCCCCGCCCCGCGCGGCGGCCGGACGATGAACGGGACCCGGAGGTGCTCCTCGTAGGTCATCCCCTTCGTGAGCTGCACCCGATGCTCGGCGAACGAGTAGCCGTTGTCGGAGGTGAAGAGGATCATGGTCCGGCGCAGCTCGCCGGCGCGCCGGAGCTCGGAGATCAGCGTCCCGACGCCACGGTCCACCTCGCGGAGGGAGCCGAGCGCGCAGGCGTACCGGCGGTCGATCGCCTCCCATTCCTCCGCGCTCACGGGCGGCTGGCGTTGGATGAACTCCGGTTTGTCGCTCAGGTCGGACTCCTCGGTCGCCGGCGTCCGCGGGAACGGGGTGCGGATGAACTTGGCGACGTCCTTGGCGCGCGGGACCGCAGCGCCACGGCAGCGGCCGCGCTCGTCGCCGGACCCGATGTGCGGGGCGAGGTGGTCGATCTGCAGATAGAAGGGCTGCCGCCTGGGCGCTCGCGCCCGGATCACGCCACGCGCCATCCGGTTGAGCTCAGTGGTCAGGTAGACGGGCTGCGGGCCCCGCTTGCGACCGTTGATCGAGAACACGGGGTTCTGGTAGTCGGCCGCCGCGACCGTCCGCCATGTGTCCCAGCCTGGAGCGGGATCGAAACCGGCGGCGCCCGTGTAGCCGTTGAGGAACTTGCCGATGTGGATCGTGCGGTAGCCGGAGGCGCGGAGCCAGGCCGGCAGCACCTGGCGCTTCCTGTCCAGCAGCGGGTAGCCCGGGCGATTGGCGACCACCTTGTTGTTGTGGGCGTACTGCCCCGTGAGCAGCGCCGCGCGGGACGGGCAGCACTGCGGCGTGGAGACGATCGCCTGGGTGAACGTCGTGCCGCGCCGCGCCAGCAGACGTCTGGTCTTCGGCATCACCGGGCCTCCGAGCATCCCCAGGGTCTGGTCGTCGGTGACGACCACGATGATGTTCGGCCTCGCGGCGGCGGCCGTCGAGGGCGCTGCGGCCAGGGCCGCCACGGCCAACGCGCAGATCACGGCCAGCTTCGAGCTTCCCGCCATCGTCTGATTGTAGGTCCCACCCGCCGGAGGCCCGGCGCCGGACGGGACTAGGCTGCGGGAGATGCCCTGGACGCAGACCGAGTCACTGAGCTTCATCGCCCGCCATGAGGAGGGCGACGAGGAGTGCGCCGAGCGCACGCTCGACGAGCTCGAGGACCTGCGCCTACGGCTCGAGGATCGGCTCGAGGAGGCTCCGGGCGAGGTCACGGTGGTGATCCACCCGAGCGCCGGCTGGCTCGCCGCGGCGCATCCGTTCCTCCCCGCCGCCCGCCTCGCCGCCGCGCCGGCGGGGCGCCGCTACCTGGCGGGCTGGGTGCGGGAGCACGAGGTGCACGTGCTCGACGACGACGCCCTGGAGCGGCGGGCGGCGGGTGACGAGTCGCTACGCGCCCTGCGCGGGACCGCGGGGCGCCTGTACGCACAGCTCACGCTGGCCGCCAACAACGAGCGGATGCCGCCTCCCTGGGGGCCGCTCCGCTTCTGGCGCTACCTGCGGTGGGCGTGGCTCATCGAGGGCGGCGCACAGCACTTCGCGGGGCAGGCGAGCCTCTATCGCGCCGCCGTCAGCAGGCGCCTCGCGGAGGGAGGGAGGCCCGCATTTCCCCCCGGGCCCCGTGACGCGATCATCCTCGGGGGCACGATCTTCGACCTGCTCGATCGCAGCGTCGGCCGCCACGCCTGCGATCTGCTCGCCTCGAGGCTCCGCAAGGACGGGCCGGTGCCGGCCCTCGAGGTCGCCTTCGGCGCCCGGATCGACGAGATCGAGGATGCCTGGAGAAGGCACCTCCGGGACCCGGTCGAGATCACGGCCGAGTAGTGCCTACTCGCAGAACGGACGGCCCGCCTGGGATCCGTCACGCCTGGCGATGCCGCTGCAGCGACGGAGGCGGTCGAGCCGCGCCCTGAGGCCGGCCGGGACAGCGTCGTTGCTGTCGAGCTGGAAGGGGTCCTGCTCGAGGTCGTAGAACTCGAACTCGTCGGCGGCCGTGCAGGTACGGCCGCCCACCTCGGGCAGCAGCACGTGATTGATGAGCGAGCGCTCGGGCGTGCGGAGTCCGTCCCACCGGCAGCTGTAGCGATAGGTCTCGTTGTTGACGGAGAAGCTGGTGCGGATCGCGCGGGTGTCCGTCCACCCCCGATCCCGGCCCCGCAGTAGCGGCACCAGGGAGCGTCCGTCCATCCGCCTGCAGCCCCCGTTGCTCCGGCATGGGACCGTGTCGGCGAGGTCGAGGATCGTGGGCGCGAGGTCGATGTTGGCGACCGGCGCATCGAGCTTCAGGCCGGTTCGCGAGGCCTTCGGGAACGAGCGCGGCGGACGGATCACGAGCGGCACCCGGAGATGCTCCTCGTACGGGAGGCCCTTCGTGCCCCGGATCAGATGCTCGAGCTGGGCGAAGCCGTTGTCGGAGGTAAAGAGAATCATCGTCGCGCCCAGCACGCCCGCACGGCGTAGCGCCTTGGTCACGGCCGCCGTGCCCCGGTCCACCTCGAGCAGCGAGCCGAGCGTGCAGCCGTAGCGGAGATCCGCCTCGGCGAAATCGGCGGCGGAGTGCGGCGAGCGCCGCTGGATGAACTCCGGCTTGTCGCCGAGATCACTCTCGAGCGCAGCCGGCGTGCGCGGCGCCCGGCGCTTGCGGAACCGGTTCTCGTCCTTCCGCTTCGGCACCGCACCGCCGCGGCAGCGGCTCCGCTCGCGCCCCCAGCCGTGGTGGGGGGCGAGGTGGTCGATCTGCAGGTAGAACGGCTTGCGACGAGCAGCGTTGCGGCGGATCTCGCGCTTCGCCATCCGGTTGAGAGTGCTGGTCAGATAGCGGTTCTCGTCGCGGCGGGCGCGGCCGTCGATCGACCAGGTCGGGTCCTGGTAGTCGGTCCTCAGCACCGTCTTCCACGTATGCCAGCCCGGCGCCGGCCGCTCGCCCCTCGTCTCCCAGTAGCCGTTGAGGAACCGGCCGAGGTGGATCGTGCGGTACCCGGCGGCTCGCAGCCAGTTCGGCAGGGTGTTGCGTTTCCCGCGCAACGCGGGATAGCCGGGGCGGTTCGAGGTGACGCCGTTGTTCTGCGAGTACTGGCCCGTGAGAAAGCCGCCTCGCGAGGGACAACACTGCGGCGTCGAGACGATCGCCTCCGTGAAGGTCGTGCCCCGGTCGCCGAGCTTGCGATGAGTGCGAGGCATGACCTTGCGCTCATACGACTCGAGGGTCTGATCATCGGTGACGATGACAATCACGTTTGGGCGCTTGCCGAAGGCCGCGGGCGCCAGCGCGAGCAGGAGCACGCATACCGAGGCCGTCGCCGCGGCGCCTAACCGCTTGCCCAGTCCCTGCATCGCGTCAAATTGTAGGCCGGGACCTGCGACGGCCCGGTCAGGTCCGCTCACGCGGCATAGATCCAGACGACGCCGGCGATCAGGCTGAAGAGCAGCAGGGCGGCCAGCAGGGCGGCGGCGACCCGGAGCTCGAGCGGCAGCCGTCGCGGGGCGGCGGGCTCGCCGCCTTCTGCGTGCTCCGCGGGCGACTCGACCTCCGTGAGCAGCTCGCGCGCCGCGTCCACCCCGCTGTCGGGAACGAGCACGTCACGCGGTCCGGCGGCGAGAAAGTCAGGAACATCGAAGCCGCCGGTCCGCGTGAGCATGCTCGGGATTCCCTGCTCGAGCAGGACCCCCTTGATCAGCTCCGCCTCCGCCAGGTTGCGGCCGACGGCCACGCGCCGCAGCTCCCCCCGCGCGAACCGGGGATGGATCTTCCGCGCTTGCTCATGCGCCTCGCCGCGCGCGGGCTCCTCCTCGCCCCCGGCGACGACGAGCGGCATCCGGCACTCGTCACACACCCGCGCCTGCAGCGGCTGCGACCGGCCGCAGCGCGGACAGCTCAGCGCGGCATCACTCGACGACAAGCTCGATCTCCTCGACGGAGCCGGCGCCGATCCGCCACATCCTCACCACCGGATCGCCGGTCTGCAGGCTGCAGATGACCCAGAGCTCGCCGGCGAGCGTCGTCCGGGCGATGTTGATGTCGGTCTCGGATGGCCTGGCCTCCGAGTGGGGATGCGAGTGGTAGCTGGCGAGGAGCTCCTCGCCCCGCTCGTCCATCTCGCGGTGGATCCGGATCAGATCCTCACCGTGAATGTCGAAGCGCATCGGGCTCTCGAAGGCATTCCTGGCGCGATAGACGGAGGTCGGCTGACCTTCGACCGCGCCGATCTGGCCGCAGCACTCGTTCGGCGCGTCGTCGAGCGCGTGGGCGCCGATCTCATCGATGAGCTTGCGGGGGATCTTCACCTGCATCGACCGGCGGTCGCTACCACCAGACGGTGCTGTCGACGTTCTCGAGCTCCTCGTAGGGCTTGGTGTAGACCCCTGAGGACAGGTACTTCCAGCCGTCGTCGGGGACCAGAAAGACGATGTTGCCACCGTCCATCTCGCCCGCGATGCGCTGGGCCACGAAGGTGATAGCCCCGGCCGAGACGCCCGCGAACAGGCCTTCCTCATGCAGCAGGCGCTGGGTCCAGCGGATCGCGTTCTCGTTGCTGACCATGATCTTGCGGTCGAGCAGCGACAGGTCGATGATCGGCGGGATGAAGCCGTCGTCCAGCGAGCGCAGGCCGCTGACGAGCTCGCCCTGCATGGGCTCGGCGGCGACGATCAGTGTGTCGGGGTTCTCCTCCTTGAGACGGCGACCGTTCCCCATCAGGGTGCCACCCGTGCCGAGCCCCCCGATGAAGGCGTCGACCGAGCCGAGCTCATCGAGGATCTCGACGGCGGTGCCGTTGTAGTGAGCCTCGGGGTTGGCCGGGTTGCCGTACTGGTAGGGCATGTACAGGGAGGAGTCCTTCTCGGCCATGTCCAGCGCCATCTCGACCGAGCCGTTCGAGCCCTTGGCCCCCTCGGAGTAGACGACCTCGGCGCCGTACATCCGCAGCAGCGCCGTGCGCTCCTCCGTGACGTTGTCGGGCATCACCGCGACGAAGGGATAGCCCTTGCGCCGGCAGATCATGGCCAGGGCGATGCCGGTGTTGCCGGAGGTCGGCTCCATCACCTTCTGGCCCGGCGCGATCAGGCCCTCGGACTCGGCCCCCTCGATCATCGCCTTCGCGACCCGGTCCTTGACCGAGCCGGTCGGGTTCTGGCCCTCGAGCTTCGCGTAGATGCGGACGTCGGGCTGCGGCGCCAGGCGCGGCAGCTCGACCAACGGCGTGTTGCCGATCGACTCGAGAACGTTCTCGAACCGCCCTCCGCAGGGCCGGTTGAGTAGGTCGTCAACCATCACTTCAGTAAGTGTAGTGAGTGGCCTCCACGGACGCGCCCATAGACAGGACGGCCTGCATCCGGATAAGGTCTGGCCCACCGTGGTCGGGAAGTTCCCGATCGCCACGTACTGAGAGAGGAAAGGGACCAGACCTCATATGAGCAAGACCCGTCTATGGACGTTGCTCGTTCTCGTCGTCGGACTGGTGGCCGCGTTCGCGGTTGCCGGCTGCGGAGACGACGACGGCAGCAGCACCAGCACCGACAGCACCGATGCCACAACCGACACAGCCGATCTCGGCCTGATCGAGGAAGGCACGCTGATCGTCGGATCCGACATTCCGTTTCCGCCGTTCGAGCAGGGCGATCCGCCCGACTACGAGGGCTTCGACATCGACCTGATCAACGCGGTGGCCGAGAACCTCGGGCTCGAGACCCAGATCGAGGACGCACCGTTCGACCTGCTCCTGCAGGGCGGCGGCGGCCAGTTCGACCTGGCGATCGCGGCGACGACGATCAAGCCGGCGCGTGAGAACCGGGTCGACTTCAGCGATCCGTACTTCCTCGCCTCACAGGCGCTGCTGGTTCGCAGCGACGGCGACGTGCAGTCGGCCGCCGACCTGAGCGGCAAGATCGTCGCCGCGCAGGACGGGACCACCGGCGAGACCTACGCCAATGACAACACGGACGCCAAGGAAGTCCGTGGATTCCCGGAGATCGACGACGCCTACAACGCGCTCGAGGTCGGCCAGGTGGACGCGGTCATCAACGACCTGCCCTCCGCCCAGGACGCCGCGGACAACAAGGACGGGCTCGAGGTCGTCGAGACCTTCGAGACCGACGAGCTCTACGGGATCATCATCCCCGAGGAGTCCGACGCTCTCCGCGAGGCCGTCAACGGCGCGCTGGTCGAGATCAAGGAAGACGGCACGCTCAACGACCTCTATCAGGAGTGGTTCAAGGTCGACGTGCCCGAGTCGCTGCTCACGGAGACGCACGAGCCCTCCTGAGCAGACCACCCGAAGAGCACCGGCACCGGCGACCGACGCCGGGCCACGAGAGGGGCGCCGATCGGCGCCCCTCTCGCCTTGTGCGGGGACCGATAGGCTGCCCGCCGAGAGAGCGGACCTGAGGAGACCACACCGTGGATCAGATCATCGAGCAGTACTTCGACCTCGGAGTCATGTTCGATCCGGACAACTTCGACAAGGTCCTAGACGGCTTCGCGTTCACGATCAAGCTCTCGATCGTCGCCGGCGTCCTCTCGCTGATCTGGGGGCTGATCCTCGCGGTGCTGCGGCAGACACCGGGGCGCTGGAGCTTCGTCGTCCGCTGGCCGACGATCGCCTACATCGACGTGTTCCGCGGCGTACCACAGCTGCTCACGATCCTGATCGTCTCGCTGAGCCTCGCCGCGCTTGCCGTCGGCGACAACGCGCCCCTGCCGCGATTCATCGGCGTGCCTGAGTGGTTCGGTCAGCCGGCGCCCTTCTGGTACGGCGTGATCGCGATCACGCTCACCTACGGCGCCTACATGGCCGAGGTCTACCGGGCCGGGATCGAGGCGGTGCCGGGTGGACAGATGGAGGCCGCCCGGTCCCTCGGCATGAGCTACGGGAGCTCGATGCGTCACGTGATCGTCCCCCAGGCCGTGCGGAAGGTCGTGCCACCGCTGCTGAACGACTTCATCGCGCTGATGAAGGACACGACCCTCGTCAGCTTCATCGGCCTGATCGAGGTCGTCCAGGCGGCGCGCGACATCCAATCCGAGACCCTCAACAGCTCGGCGCTGATGCTCGGGGCCTTCCTGTTCATCTTCGTCACGATCCCGCTCGCGCGACTCGTCGATGTGTTGATTGCGCGCCAGCAGGCGCAGACCGAGCGGGGCGCGGCGTGAGCGAGAGCACCTCGATCGAGCAGGAACAGGCCCGTGGCGAGCCGATGCTGCGCCTCGAGGGCGTGGAGAAGCGATTCGGTGAGCTCCGGGTGCTGAACGGCGTCGACCTCGAGGTCAAGAAGGGCCAGGTCGTCTGCGTGATCGGGCCGAGCGGGTCGGGCAAGAGCACGTTGCTGCGCTGCGTCAACCTGCTCGCCCCGCCGGAGGCCGGGAACGTCTTCCTCGAGGGCACCGAGATCACCGGCGAGCTCGAGGAGGGCGTCGACTTCGTCCGCAGGCGGGTCGGGATGGTCTTCCAGCAGTTCAACCTCTTCCCGCACAAGAGCGCGATCGAGAACGTGATGCTCGCTCCCAATGTCGTGCTCGACCGGGGCAAGAAGGAGGGCCGGACCCGGGCGGGTGAGCTGCTGGAGCGAGTCGGCATGTCGGAGAAGGTCGACGAGTATCCCGAGCGCCTCTCGGGTGGCCAGCAGCAGCGGGTCGCGATCGCCCGCGCGCTGGCCATGGACCCGCACGTAATGCTTTTCGACGAGGTCACGAGCGCCCTGGACCCCGAGCTGGTCAAGGAGGTGCTCGACGTGATGCGGGAGCTCGCGGACGAGGGCATGACGATGATCGTGGTCACCCACGAGATGGGCTTCGCCCGCGACGTGGCGGACCGGGTGGTGTTCATGGACGAGGGCGTCGTCATCGAGGAGGGACCGCCGGCCAGCGTGCTGGAGAATCCCCAGCGTGAACGCACCAAGCAGTTCCTCGGCCTCGTGCTCGAGCACTAGATGGTTGATCCCATCTAGGTCCGGCGGCAACCCCGTGCCCGACCTCCCCGGGTGGCGACGATGAGCGCCCCCGGAATCGATGCCGTCATCGTCTCCTACCGATCCAAGGAGCTGCTCGGCCGCTGTCTGGACTCGCTCCGGGAGCACCTTCCGGGCGAGGGCTCGCGGATCATCGTCGTCGACAATGCGAGCGGCGACGGAACCCCCGAGATGGTCGCCTCCACCTACCCGGATGTCGAGCTGCTCGCTCAGGACTCGAACATCGGCTTCGGGGCGGCCACCAACATCGGCATCGCCGTCGGCGACAACCCCTACGTGCTGGCGCTCAACCCCGACGCCGCGATCGAGGCCGACACGGTTGGTGTGCTCGTCGACCTGATGGAGTCGAACTCCCGGATCGGTTGCGCCGGGCCGGCGCTCTACCAGGAGGACGGCACCTTCGACCACGCCGCGCGGCGGAGCTTTCCAACGCCACTCAGCGCCCTCGGCCACTTCACGGGCGTCGGGCGGGCACTGGGCGGCGGGCGGCTCGCCGACTACCGCGCGCCCGAGGTCGACCGCGGCGAGGTGGACGCGGTCAACGGCGCGTTCATGCTGCTGCGCCGCGCAGCGCTGGAGGAGGTCGGCGTCTTCGACGAGGGCTACTGGATGTATATGGAGGATCTCGACCTCAACTACCGGCTCGCCCGCGAGGGGTGGCTGACCTGGTACGAGCCATCGGTCCGAGCCATCCACAGCAAGGGCGGCACGACCGGCGGCCGCCGCGACGCCCGGCTGCAGATCGCCTTCCACCGGGGCATGGGCCGCTTCTACCGCAAGCACTACGCGCCCGGAAGCAGCGAGCTCGCGAACCTCGCGATCTACGCGGGCATCGGCCTGAAGCTGGGCGTCTCGCTGACCCGGGGCGCGCTGAGCGGTCGGCGCCGCTGATCGGCCTCGGGCACCGTCCAGGTGCTCAGGACCGCACAGCCCCGCCCCTTGGCCGCCGCCGGCGCAGGCGCCGGCGCAGCGTCCGGACCAGGCCGTCCCCCCCACCCCGCTCCGCGACGGCGGCGGGATAAGACCGCCCGGGGCTCGCGGCGCGCCAGCCGCGCAGGCGCGCGGGCAGCCCGCTCAGATTGCGGTCGATGAGCGCCTGGCCCCCGACCAGGACGGCCTCGCGGGCGATCACCCCCGGGAGGCGGCGCGGCGTGACGACCTTCCACTTGCGGAGCACGTACCCGCGGCCGAATCCCATCAGCCGGTTCTTGGCCTGCGACCCGGACCCAAGCGTCGCCGAGTGCTCGTGGGTGCCGATCGCGTCACGGGCGAGCCGGCAGCGTCCACCGGCCTCGAGCAGGCGCAGAACCAGATCGACGTCCTCCCAGTAGGCGAACAGGCGCTCGTCGAAGCCGCCGACCTCGGCGAAGGCGGCGGCGTCGAAGGCCGCTGCGGCCGCGGAGGGCCCGATCGGGTCGGCGGCAGCGTCGAGGGCGCTCAGGGGCATCCCATTCAGGTAGTCGTAGACCAGCAAGGTGAGGTCGAGCTGCATGCCCGCGGTGTCGATCAGGCGGGGGTCGGCGTAGTCGCGGAGCACCCCGGCCGTCATCACCACGCCCGCACCCGGGTCGAGCGGCGCGCTGATCGCCTCGACGAAGCCCGGGTCGCAGACGCAGTCGTCGTTGATCAGAACGAGGGACTCGCCCTCGGCTTGAGCGGCCGCGAGGTTGACCGGCTCCGAGTACCCGCGGTTGCTCTCGAGCCTAATCGCCCGCGCGAAGGGATAGCGACCGGCGAGGGCGCTCACCGCTCCATCCGGAGAGCCGTTGTCGACGACGAGGGTCTCGTGCTCCGTCGGCTGGGCCGCTAGCGAGTCGAGCAATCGGCGCAGACGGTCCGCCGGGCCCCGGGACGGGACGATGACCGATACGGAGGCCAGTGTCTAGAAGGCGCCGGTGCCGCGCAGGACCGCGGGCACGGTGTGCAGGACGATCCGGAGATCGCGCGCCAGCGACGGATTCTCGACGTACTCGAGCTCGACCGCGAGGCGCTCGCTGAAGGTGAGCTCGCCCCGGCCGAAGATCTGCATCGGGCCGGTCACCCCGGGCTTGACGGTGAGCCGGAACCGGTCCTCGGGGGTGTAGCGCTCGACGATCTCGACCTGCTCCGGGCGCGGCCCGACCACGCTCATCTCGCCGACCAGGACGTTGAACAGCTGCGGGACCTCATCGACGGAGAGCCGCCTCAGGATCCGGCCGACCCGGGTGACTCGCGGATCGTCGCGGAGCTTGAACATCGGGTCTTCCAGCTCGTCGAGCTGGACCACCTGATCAAGGAGCTGCTCGGCGTCGACCCGCATCGTCCGGAACTTGTACATCCGGAACGGCCGCCCGCCCAGTCCCGCCCGGACCTGCGAGAAGAAGATCGGACCGCGGCTGTCGAGCTTGATCGCGATCGCGATGATCGGGAACAGCGGGGCGATGGCAAGCAAGCCGAGCCCGGCGACGGCGACGTCGAAGACCCGCTTGATCAGCAGCGACGAGCGCGAGGGATCCCAGGTGTTGTACTCGAGGATCGGGAGGTCGGCGAGCTGGGCAATCTGCAGCGAGGGCAGCGCCTTGCCCCGAAGCGGGGAGACGACGCTGAGCTTGACCTGACGCTTGCGGCAGAGCGTGTTCAGCTCGGCGATCATCTCCGTGTTGACGTCCTCGCAGGCGACGACGATGCGGTCGACACTGTCGGCGACGTCGAGCAGGGCCCGAACGCGCTCAGGCCCGCCGGGCAGGTCGGTGACGCGCTGCTCGACGGTCAGCTCGAAGTGCATGTCCCGGAAGAGGCCGAACTTGCGGGCCATGGAGTCCAGCCCGGCCTCGTCCCCGAGCAGCCCGACGTGTTCGGGCGGCGTCCAGCTCCACCACAGACGGCGGGCGACCGAGCGCGCGACGATCGCCGCCAGACAGGCGACCACGAGGTTGGCCGCGGCCGCGAAGGCGCCGAGCGTGCCGGCGGAGGTCAGCGGCAGAAGCAGGGCGAGAGTCGCGGTCATCGTCGCCGACCAGGCGATCAGCGCAGGGACCTCGTCGGCGGTCAGGTGGCGCAACGCGCGGTGATCGCGATCGTAGAGGCCGAAGAGCTTGGCGACGACGAGCCACAGCGGGAGGAACACCAGCGGCCAGGCGCCGGTATCGGCGATCAGCGCGGTCGAGGTTGCAGCGACCGCGGCGGCGCTCAGGTCGGCGACCGCGAGCATTCGACGCCGGCGCGCGTCCCGCTCCCAACGACGGTCGCTGGAGCGGCGCACGAGGCCGGGCGCCGAGGCATCTCCGGCTGCTCCGTCTGGGTCGGACTCAGCCCGACCGTCGGCGACGGCCGGCTGGCTGGCAAGCTCACTCATGGCTGTACTGGTGGTTCCCTTCGTGGCATTCGTCTGGCGCCCTGGAAATGCCTACAGCGCTGAGGATAGAGGCAGCAAGCGACTAAAGCCAGCCCCGCGGCCTAGCGAAGGCCGAACCGCGCGTCGGTCCGGCGCAACACCAGCCGGGCGAGCATTGTGGCCCTGCCGAAGTACCGGAACGCCAGATCCTGATTGCCGAGCGCACCCGAAACGCTGGAGAGCACCAGCCACGGCCGGTAGTCGCGAGGGGACATCCTGATCGCCTCTCGCGCCCGCTCGGCGGCGGCCTCGTAGTTCTTCCCGACCTGCTCGACCGCCGCCAGCTGCAGCGGCGGCTCGGGACTCCAGGGCACGATCGCCTCCGCAGCGCGGGCAGCCTCCGCCGCACCCTGCAGGTCTCCTTGGGCGAGCCGCTCGCCGCTCCGCTCCAGCTGCACCGAGCCGAGCGCCAGCACGGCGCCGGCCCAGACCGCGGCGATCCCCGCCAGCGTCGCGGCTCCCGCCAGGAGCACCGGCCGATGGAACTGTGGCCCCTCCCGCGGCTCGTAGCCCGGAATCCGCGGATCGACGAGCAGCGCGCCGCCCCACCCCCGAGGCTTGAGCGACGCTCCGGAGAGCAGCACCAGCACGATCAGCATCGGCGCCAGCGCCGCCGGGAGCTGCCAGGTCCAGTCGATGGCGATCCCGATCAGGCCCGCGACGAGTACGCCGAGCGCCGCTCCGATCGCCCCGCGGGCGCTCGGGTCGGCGTGCGCCCAGAGCCGACGCGCCCCGACGAGCGGCATCGCCAGCGCACCGAGCAGGGCGATCCCCCCGACCAGGCCGAGCTCGGCGAGTGTCTCGAGCGGCGCCGAGTGGGCGTTGACGACGGCGACGGCGAGATCGCCGTTGTTGTTCCAGTAGTTGCGGTACCCACCGGCTCCCGTCCCCCGCAGCGGATCCTCGGCAAAGGCGTCCAGGGCAGCTCCCCAGAAGTTCGACCGGCCCGAGCCTGAGACGAGGGCGGCGGCGGCCTCACGCTCATCCCCCGCGCTCTGGGTGCGGAACTCGCCGAGGAAGGCGCTCGGACCGATCGCGGCCACCGCGGCGGCGACGGCCACGAGGGCGATGACGATCCGCCACCGCCCGAGCCTGGACAGCGGCGCCGAGGTCCGCCCCTTCCTGCCGGCCAATCGGGCGAACGCCAGCTGAGCGAGCGCGGCGCCGAGCACGATCGCGCCGCCGAACAACAACCCCGGACCGCTCAGGCCGGCGCCGGCGAGGAGGTCGTCGCGGAGCGCGGCGGCAGCGGCGATCACCCCGAGCCACGCGGGCACGGCCGCGGTCGCCGCTCGGAGCATGCGGGTCCGGTCCGCGGCCAGCGCGCCGGCCAGCGCCAGCCCCACGATCGCGGCCGCGAAGGCACCCCTGGACGAGGTAAGGAAGATGGCCGCCGCAACCGGCACCGACAGTGCGACGGCAACTCGGCTGACGCGCAGCGGGGCGGCGCCCGCGACCCACGCGAGCGCGGGGAGCGTCATCGCCATCAGGTACCCGAGGCCGTTCCAGTACCCGAGCGGGAAGCTGAGCCGTTCGGCCGCCACCGGGAGCGCGAGGGATACGTCCTGGTCCGCGTCCAACCCGAGGACGCGGGAGGAGACCGCGAGGATTGCGACCAGGGCGCCGCCACCGGCGACCCCCACCAGCCATGCCGATGCGCCGCCGGGCCTGGCGCTGAGCGCGACCAGGAGGAGCACCCCCAGGTAGAGGAGCGCGCGGACCACGTCGGTGAATGCGGCGCCGTCATCGCCGGCCCAGCCGATCGAGGCCGCGGTCCAACCTGTGAGCACGGCAAACAGGCCGAGTAACAAGACGAGCGGCCCGGTGAGCCCGGCGGGGCTGAGCCTGCCCGAAATCGCGAGACCCGCGAGCAGGAGCCAGACCAGGACGCAGCAGGCTCCCAGCTCGGCGTCCCCCGCGCCCCCACCGGCGAGCGCAACGGCACCGATCGCGACGGTCACGAGAAGCGCTGTCAGGGGCTGGAACAAGGTCAGGTTGGAGCGCTTCGTCCGGTCCCGACGCGACCGGGGCGACCGCGTCCATCTCGTAGGCTTTCCAGTCGATGAGGCTCACCGACAAGTCTAAGCCGCTGCTCCTCGGCACCATCGTGCTGCTCGCGGCGATGCTCGGCCCCGTGTCCGCGGCCGGCGCGGAGCCTGCCGCGCTCGAGGAGTACGTGCTGACCCTGCCGGGGGTCGACACGAGCAACGTCGGCAGGGCGGCCCCCCTCGAGGGTCTGGCACAACGCGCCGATCCGACCGGTGTCACCGGCGAGGCGGCGCCGACCCCGACCCCGCTCGGCGCTGTCGGCTCGGCCGTGATCTCCCCGGCGGGCCTCGCGATCGCGCTCGGGGTCCTCGGCCTCGGCGCTGTCGCGATCATGGGAGCGGTTCGGCGGCGCCGGGGCGACGAGTGAGGCGACTGACCGCCTCGCTGCTCGCGGCGCTGCTCGCGGCGGCACTAACCGGCTGTGGCGACGATGTGCCCTCCGAGCCGCCATCCGGCGTGTCGCGCACCTTCTTCGGGGTCGCGCCGCAGGACGCGACCAGCGACGCGGACCTCGCGCGGATGGAGGCGGGCGGAGTCGGCAGCTATCACCTGCTGCTCTCCTGGCCCCGGGTGGAGCCCGCGCCCGCCAAGTACGACTGGAACGATTACGACAAGCTGCTGGCTCAGCTGGCGGTTCACGACATCGAGCCGATCGCCTACGCCTTCGGCACTCCCTCCCACGTCACCGAGAGCGTCACCACCCCGCCGACGGTCAGCGATGAGGCGCTGCGTGGATGGGAGACCTTCCTGACCCTGGCCGCCGAGCGCTACGGCCCGGACGGCACCTTCTGGAGGCAGTTCACGACCGAGAACCCGGGCGTCGACCCGAAGCCGCTGAGGATCTGGGAGATCTGGAACGAGGTGAACGGCGCCGCGTTCTGGAGCCCCGAGCCGTCGCCTTCGGAGTACGCGACGCTGCTGAAGCGCTCCCAGCGAACGATCCAGAAGGTCGAGCCCCGCGCGAAGATCATGGTCGCCGGGATGTTCGCCACGCCCGGCAGCGACGCCGCGATCGAGTCGTTCGACTTCATCCGGCGCCTGTACGAGGAGCGCGGCGTCGCCGAGGCGGTGGACATGGTCGGTGTCCATCCCTACGGGCCGGGCGTCGAGGAGGTGCGCGAGCAGATCGAAGGCACGCGCGAGGCCGTTGACGAGGGCGGCGACCCGGATGCGGCCCTGTTCGTCACCGAGATCGGGTGGGGCTCGAACCCCGACGCCGGGAGCCAGCTCGGCGTGACGCCTGAAGAGCAGGCCGATCTCCTCGGCGAGGCCTACGAGCTGATGATCGATGAGCGCGAGCGATGGAACCTGAAGGGGGCGCTCTGGTACACGTGGCGCGACCCCGCCAACCCGGTCGACCTCTGCGGCTGGTGCGCCTCCTCGGGCCTGCTCGACAACGACCTCGACGCCAAGCCCGCCTGGGCCGCCTACACCCGCCTGACTGGCGGCGAGACCACCCCGTAGGTGGAGCGCTCAAGGCCCGAGCCCGGGACGGGAAAGCTCCCGCGCTCCTTCCTGAACGGGGCGGACTGCGGCTAGGCGCCGCCGGCCATCGCCGGCAGGATCACGATCGTGTCGTCGGCGCCAACCTGGGTGCCGAGGCCGTCGAGGACGCGGACGTCCTCGTCGTTGAGATAGACGTTCACGTAGCGATTGAGCTCGCCGGCCTCGTCGAAGAGCTGCTTCTGGGTGCCCTCGTGGGCCTCCGCGAGGCCACGCAACACCTCGCCGACGTCGGCGCCCTCGATCGCGACCGCTGACTCGCCCCCGGTCTGGGAACGCAGGACGGGTGGAATCTTGACCGTCGGCATCGCGGCGGAACCCTACAGCCTCGTTCGCCTCAGGCGGTGACGGCGTCGCCCGCGCAGAACGCCTCGTAGTCGGGGAACTTGCCGAGATCCTCGTCGGCGACCTCGGGAGCGTCCGGGCCGCAGATCGGGCAGTTGGGGTCGCGCTGCACCTTGAGCTCGGTGAAGCTCGTCCCGAGCGCCTCGAACAGCAGCAGGCGGCCGATCAGCGGATCGCCGGCACCGGTGACCAGCTTGAAGACCTCCAGCGACTGGAACAGTCCCATTACGCCGGGGAGCATCCCGAGGACACCCGCCGCGCCGCAGCTCGGTGCGAGCTCGGGCGGCGGCGGGGTCGGGTACAGGCAGCGATAGCAGGGGCCCTCGTGCGGGACGAACGTCGAGATCTGGCCGTCGAAGGCCAGGATCGAGGCGCTGACCACGGGCTTCTGGAGCCGCACCGACGCGTCGTTGAGCAGGTAGCGGGTTGGGAAGTTGTCGGCCCCGTCCACGATCACGTCGTAGTCGCTGAGCAGCTCGATCACGTTCGAGGAGTCGAGACGCGTCCGATACTCATTGACGGTCACGTCGGGATTGAGCGCCTCGATCTGCTTGCGCGCGGACTCCGTCTTCGGGACGCCGATCGTCTCGGTGCTGTGGATCACCTGGCGCTGCAGGTTGGAGGCATCGACCTCGTCGTCGTCCACGAGCCCGATCGTGCCGATCCCCGCCGCGGCGAGGTAGAGAGCCGTCGGCGAGCCGAGGCCGCCGGCGCCCAGCAGGAGCACCTTGGCGTCAAGCATCTTCAGCTGCCCCTCGAGCCCGATCTCGGGAACGAGGATGTGGCGGCTGTAGCGCTCCTTCTGCTCCTGGGTCAGCTTGCGCGGGACGACCGTCTCGTAGTTGCGGTCCTTCCACAGGGTGATCCCGCCCGCGACGGAGGCGACGTCGGTGTAGCCGAGCTCCTCGGTCAGCGTCTTGGCCGCGAGCGCGGAGCGGTTGCCGGAGGCGCAGTACAGGAGCACCCGCTTGTCCTTGTCGGGAACGAACTGCTCGATCCGAGACTCGAGATGGCCACGCGGCACGTGAATCGCGCCGGGAATATGGCGCTCCTCGAACTCGTGCTGCTCGCGCACGTCGACCAGGGCGACGCCGGCGCCGTTGCTCTTGGCCGAGAGCTCGTCGTCGGCCTCGGAGGGCTGGACCTCCTCGATCTGCTGCTTGATCTGCTCGATCAGTTCCGCGCCGCTGGGCATCTTCAATTCACCCCAAACTCGATCAGGATTTACCTATTAGTGCAAAAAGTGTAGCAGCGCGCAGAAGCGGGCCGGCGCCGGCGGCCTCCCCACCGCTCAGACCAGCGAGGGATGCTCGGCGATCTCGTGCCAGCGCAGGGTGTCCGCGCCGTAGTAGTGGGCGACCAGGCTGCGGCGCGTCGACTCCGGATTGGTGATCGGACCGCCGCCGTGCAGCAGGTTCGAATGCCAGATCAGCACGTCGCCCTTCTTGGGGAGGAACTTGACCGGCTCGACCCCGGACTCACGGATCTCCTGCTTGATCCGCTCGTAGTACGCCGCCGCCTTGTCGGGCACGAAGAGCGTGGAGCCGTCGGCCGGCAGATCGAGGTCCTCGGTGACGATGTTGGGGAGCCGGTGGGTGCCGGGCAGGTAGAACACCGGACCGCAGTCGGGCGTGATGTCCTCGAGCGCGATCCAGATCGCGACCAGATAGCCGGGCGGCTGGGTCATCATGTGGAAGGCGTCGGAGTGGGCGCCCTGGCGGCTGCCGCGGAAGAAGCTGATCGACTGCCAGATCCCGACCTCGCGTCCGAGCAGGTAGGAGAGGACGTCGGTGAGCTCTGGCTCGAGCACGGCCTCGGCGGCGCTCGGGCAGTGCCGGTAGACGTTGCGGATGCGCTCCGAGCCCCGGTTGAAGCTGAGCTTCCCACCGGCCAGCCGCTCCTCGATCTCGCCGTTGATGCGGTCGATCAACCCGGGCTCGAAGAATCCTTCGAGCACCGCGTAGCCCTGCTCGGGCCAGGCGCGAATCGAGTCCTGGATCGGCTCCGGGAAGCGCGCCAGGCCGGCGTCGGCCGCGAGCGCCTCGACAGCGTCCGGGCGATCGAGCCACGGCAGCTCCCCCTCGCCGTGGGACGCGGGGACCTGCCGCGCGGCAAGCGTGCGGAAGACGCTGCGCTTGATCCCGTAGCGGCGGTAGTACTTGCGGTTGCGCAGCATCCGCGGGGCGTGCAGCAGCGCCCGCAGGACGAGCAGGGGGCGTAGTCGCCCGAGCTTGATTCTGATCTCGGTCAGCCGGCCCATGCCGCCCGCAATGCTAGACACGCGGGCCGCAGGAGCGCGGCGGGAGCTGCGTGGACCGTTCTAGCCGAGCGTCGGTCGCATCTGCCGGAGGCGCTCGACGCGATCCTCGATCGGCGGATGCGTGGAGAACAGGCCGGCGAGGCCCTTGCCCGACAGCGGCTTGACGATGTACATGCACTCAGTGGCCTGGTTGACCTCCATCGGAATGTCCTGTGCGCCCTGCTCGAGGCGTAGCAGCGCCGAGGCGAGGCCCTCGGGATTCCCGCTGATCTGCGCGCCGGTCGCGTCCGCCGAGAACTCGCGCTGACGGCTGATCGACATCTGGATCAGGCTCGCTGCGAGCGGCGCGAGGATGATCATCGCCAGCGATCCGATCAGGCCGATCGGGCTGTTGTTGTCGCTGCCGAACCACATGAACATGTAGGCGAGGTAGGTGATCGCGCCGCCGATCGTCGCCGCGACGGACTGGATCAAGGTGTCGCGGTTGCGGATGTGAGCGAGCTCGTGGGCGATCACGCCACGCAGCTCATCCGGGCTGAGCAGCCTGACGATGCCCGCTGTGACCGCGACCGCCGAGTTGTCGGGATTGCGGCCCGTCGCGAAGGCGTTCGGCTGCGCCTGCGGGATCACATACATCTTCGGCATCGGCATCTTCGCCTGGTCGGTCAGCTCGCGGGTCATCGAGTAGATCTGCGGGGCGTCCGACTCCTCGAGCGGCTGTGCGCCGCTCATCTTGAGCGCGATGCGGTCGCTGAACCACCATGCGCCGAGGTTCATGGCCGCCCCGAAGAACAGGAACAGCAGCGCGGTGGACGCGCCGCCGATCGCGAACCCGATCACGACGAATAGGCCGGTGAGCGTGGCCAGGAGCGCCGTCGTGCGTACGCCGGCCGCCCAGTTGGATCTGCGTGTCGTGGTCATCGGTTGTCGCCTCCTAGGGACTAAGTCTCGGACCGGGATATTGGCAAACCGGCCTAACCGATCCCTAAGCCGGTGGCTGCGGCGGTCCGGTTGCACCCTCAAGGCCACGCCATCCGGCGCGCCGCGAGGCGTGCGATAACTAGAGGCTGCATGCGCCGTCGCACCCTGCTCACACAGGTTCTGCTCGTCAACCTCCTGCTGATCGGTGCGGCCGTGCTTGCGTCGGCGATCGCGACGACGCCGGAGAGCGACCTGCGGGACACCGGCGCGGCCGGGCTGGTGCTGGGCTTCGCTCTGGCGCTGACCGTCGCCGGCAACGTGTTCCTGCTGTCACGGCGGATCGCGCCGCTCGAGCGCCTCGCCGAGGAGATGGAGGAGATCGACCTGTCCAGCTCTCGGGAGCGTGAGCCCAGGTCGATCGGCGGGCCCGAGGAGGTCCAGCGGCTCGAGAGCTCGTTCCGCGAGATGATGGACCGGCTCGAGGCGGAGCGCAGGCATGGAGCCAGCGCCGCGCTGGAGGCTCAGGAGCGCGAACGGGCGCGGATCGCCCGTGACCTCCACGACGAGGTCAATCAGGCGCTGACGGGGCTCGTCCTTCGCATCGAGGCTCTGCGGACCGAAGCGCCGGAGGAGCTCTCCGACGAGCTGTCCGAGACGGCGGCTGTCGCCGGTCAGGCGATGGAGGAGCTGCTCGCCCTCGCGCGCCAGCTGCGCCCGACCGCCCTCGACGACCTCGGCCTCAAGGCGGCGCTCGCCGGCCTGGTCGAAGAGAACGGGCGCCAGAGCGGAATCGTCACGGCCTTCGAGGCCGATGAGAGCGGCGGCTCGGTCGCCGACCTCGCCGACGACGTCCAGCTGGTCGTGTACCGCGTTGCCCAGGAGGCGCTCTCGAACGCGGTGCGCCACGCCAACGCCTCCCACATCCGGGTGCGACTGATGTACAACGCGGACGGCCTCGAGCTGCGGGTCTCCGACGACGGGAGGGGGCTGCCCGCGGAGACCCTGGAGCGGGGCGACGCCGGGGGTCTCGGGCTCACCGGCATGCGCGAGCGCGCGCTGCTCGTCGGCGCCGTGCTCAAGGTGGAGTCACAGCCAAACCTGGGGACGCGAGTCAGGTTGCGGCTCTCGGATGCCGACATAGAGCAGAGACGATGACTGCGAAGCTCCCCTAGACCGATGCGAGTGCTGATCGCAGATGACCACGGGATCGTCCGCTCCGGGTTGCGGATCCTGCTGGAGCGCCAGGAGGGGATCGAGGTGATTGCCGAAGCCGACAACGGCGTCGACGCGCGCGACATCGCGATCCGCGAACGCCCCGACCTTGCCGTGCTCGATGTGAAGATGCCCGGCCTGACCGGGCTGGAGGCGACGCGCGAGATCAAAGAGAAGGCACCGGAGGTCGCGGTCCTGATCCTCTCGATGCACGATGAGGACCGCTATCTGTTCGAGGCGCTCAAGGCGGGCGCCTCCGGCTACGTGCTCAAGCGCGCCGCCGACTCGGACCTGATGGACGCGATCAGGGCCGTCGAGCGTGGCGAGCCGTTTCTCACGCCCGAGGCCCAACAGGCCCTGATCAAGGACGTGCTCGGCGGACCCGAGGCCCGGGAGGAAGAGCTGACTCCACGCGAGCAGGAGGTGGTGACGCTCGTCGCCGAGGCGCACACCAACAAGGAGATCGCCGAGCTGCTCGGGCTCTCGGAGAAGACGGTCGAGAACCACCGGTCGAACGCGATGCGGAAGCTTGGGATGCGCGATCGGGTGGAGCTGGTGAGATATGCCATCCGCCGCGGCCTAATCGAACCTTGACGGCCTGTCGACGCGCCTGAGCGGTTCCCACGGTCGGGGCCGTGGCTTCGCCACTGTCCCCTCGCTCGTCGCTGGCCAGCCACGCCGGCAGGCTCGTCAAGGTGGCTTCGCCACCGTGTGGCCTCACCCCGTCGGCGCCGATAGCCTCGTTGCGTGGCATCCGACGAACGCCAGGTCGAGATTCGTGATGGGCGGCAGATCAACCTGAGGCCGATCGAGCCTGGCGACAAGGACGCGCTGGCGGCGGGCTTTCAGCGGCTCAGCCCCGAGTCGCGCTACCGGCGCTTCTTCGCGCCGCTCTCGCGGCTGAGCGGCACCGATCTCCGCTACCTGACCGAGGTCGACCACTGCAATCACGAGGCGATCATCGCCCTCGAGCCGAGCGCCGAGGAGGCGATCGGCGTCGCGCGCTACGTCCGCTCCGAGGATCCCGCCGAGGCCGAGGTCGCGGTCACCGTCGTCGACGACTGGCACGGCCGAGGGGTCGCGACGGCGCTGCTCGAGCGCCTGGTCGAGCGCGCCCGGGGGGAGGGGATCGAGCGGTTTCTGGCCCTTGTCCTCGACGAGAACGAGGCGGCGATCGAGCTGCTCAAGCAGGTCGCGGATGGCGACGCAGAGGAGCGACGGAGCGCGAGCGGACATCTCGAGCTCGTGCTCGAGCTCCCGGAGCTGGACGAGGTGAGCGGCAGCCTGCTCGGCCGCGCGCTGCGAATCGCCGCGGGCGGAGACGTGACGATGAACCCGTGGAGGCTGCTCAAGTACCGGGTTCACGAGACCGCCGAGCACGCGATCCCCGATGACAAAGCGGGGGAGCGGGACTAAGCGCCCGTTCTAAACCGACCGCATCGCTAGGATTTGACGCGATGCTCTTCTCTACCAAGGCCGAATACGGGGTGCGCCTGCTGGTCGCGCTGGGCAAGCGCGAGGGTGAGCAGCCCGTGCCGCTCGCCGTGCTCGCCGAATCCGAGACGCTCCCTCTTTCCTATCTCGAGCACCTGGCCGCGAAGCTGCGCAGCGCCGGCCTGATTGCCTCCCAGCGCGGCGCGCACGGCGGCTACCGCCTCGGTCGTCCCGCCGCCGATATCCGGCTGCTCGAGGTCGTCGAGGCGCTCGAGGGACCGATCACGCCGATGGAGTGCTTCCAGGCCGACCCGGACGGCGGCGTCGGCAAGGTCCTGTGCTCACACGAGGCCGACGGCGACCGCGCCTGCTCGACCAAGCTCCTGTGGACCCGGGTCCAGGGTGGGATCACGAAGGCGCTGGCTGGAACGACCTTGAGCGAGCTCGTCGAGTTCGAGGCCCGGAACGCGACGGAGGCGAGCGCCGCGCTCGCCTAGATCGTCCCGCCGCGCGATTCCCAAAACCGACCGGCCAGCTAGGATTTATCTCGGACGCCGGTCCACCCGCGCCACGCGGGGCCCCGGACCGGGACGACGCTCGTGACCACTTGACCGCGATTGGAGGCCCATGGCCGATCTGAAGATCAGCAACCTGCACGTATCCGCTGAGGACAAGAAGATCCTCAAGGGCCTCGACCTCGAGGTCGGCGAGGGCGAGATCCATGCCCTGATGGGCCCGAATGGCTCCGGCAAATCAACGCTCGCCAACGCGATCATGGGCCATCCCGCGCTCGAGGTCACCGACGGCTCGATCTCCTTCGGCGCGGAGGACATCACGGAGGCAGCTCCCGACGAGCGCTCCCGCTCCGGCCTGTTCATGGCGTTCCAGTACCCGGTGGCGGTCCCCGGCGTCACGGTCGCCAAGTACCTGCGGATGATCGTCAACGCCCGCCGCGAGGCGCTCGGAGAGCCCGAGATCAAGCTCAAGGAGTTCGCGAAGACGACGAAGGCCGCGATGGAGGCGCTCGACGTCCCCGCCGACTTCAACAGTCGCTACCTCAACGACGGCTTCTCCGGCGGCGAGAAAAAGCGGATGGAGATGCTCCAGATGGCGCTGCTCGAGCCACGAATGGCGGTCCTGGACGAGACCGACTCGGGCCTCGACATCGACGCGCTGCGCACGGTCGCGGACGGCGTCAACCGCCTCGCCGGCCCCCAGATGGGCGTCCTGATCATCACCCACTACCAGCGGATCCTGCACATGGTCGAGCCCGACAAGGTGCACGTCATGTACGAGGGCCGGATCGTCAAGGAGGGCGGCCCGGAGCTGGTCGGCGAGCTCGAGGACAAAGGCTACGGCTGGATCAAGGACGAGGTGGAGGCCGGCGCCTCCGCCTGAGCCGCGATGGAGCCCGCGGCTACACCGGCTGCCGAGTTCCCGATCGGGAAGGTCCGCGCCGCGTTCCCCGCGCTGGAACGCGAGGTCGCAGGCCGGCCCGTCGCGTACCTGGACTCGGGCGCAAGCTCGCAACGGGCGCTGGCCTCGATCGAGGCCGTCGACCGCTACGAGCGCCGCCATCACTCCAACGTCCACCGTGGCTCCCACACTCTCTCGGCGGAGGCCACGGCGGCCTACGAGGGCGCGCGGGCGACCGTCGCCGACCACCTCGGCGCCGCCGATCGCCGGGAGCTGATCTTCGTCCGCAACGCGACCGAGGCGATCAACCTCGTCGCGCGAGCCTGGGGTGACGCCGAGATCGGCGCGGGCGACCGGATCGTGCTGACGATCATGGAGCACCACTCCAACATCGTTCCCTGGCAGCAGCTCCGCGAGCGGACCGGCGCCGTGATCGACTGGATCGGGATCGACGAGCGCGGTGAGCTGCTGATGGACGAGCTCGACGCCGCGCTCGAGCGCGGCCCGAAGCTGGTTGCGGTGACTCAGGTCTCGAACGTGCTCGGGACCCTCAACCCGATCGCGGAGATTGCCTCCAAGGCCCACGACGCCGGCGCGCTGATCCTCGTCGACGCCGCCCAGTCGGCGCCCAAGGTGGCGATCGACGTCGGCGAGCTCGGCGTCGACTTTCTCGCGATCACAGGTCACAAGCTCTACGGGCCGACCGGCATCGGAGCGCTCTGGACCCGACTCGACCTGCTCCGCGAGATGCCTCCGTTCATGGGCGGCGGCTCGATGATCCGCAAGGTGACGACCGCGGGCACGACCTGGGCCGACCCGCCCGCCCGCTTCGAGGCAGGCACCCCCGCGATCTCGCAGGCGATCGGCATGGCTGCCGCGATCCGCTGGCTCGACGGGCTCGGGATGGACGCCGCCCGCAGCCACGAGGAACAGATCACCGGGTACGCGATCCCCGCGCTCTCGGAGGTCCCGGGGCTGCACGTCTTCGGCCCGCCCGCCGAGCCCGGCCGGCTCGGTCCCGTCAGCTTCGAGCTCGAGGGGATCCACGGCCACGATGTCGCCGAGATCGCCGACCGCCATGGGGTCGCGGTGCGCTCCGGGCACCACTGCGCGCATCCGCTGATGGACCGGCTCGGCGTTCCGGCGACCGCCCGCGCCTCGTTCGGCGTCTACACGACGACCGAGGAGATCGACCGCCTGGTCGAGGCCCTCC
>Ga0102946_1000143_pt1 | contig 24475 bp, 20 predicted proteins | sample SalPon2A_A_D1_MG_FD_78209 | JGI IMG/M metagenome (GOLD analysis project Ga0102946, IMG submission 78209) | Soil microbial communities from South San Francisco under conditions of wetland restoration - Salt Pond MetaG R2A_A_D1_MG | ecosystem: Environmental > Terrestrial > Soil > Wetlands | place... | reverse complement strand
TGGCTGGCCTGGTTCCAGACTACCTTGAACTGTCCCTGAAACAATCCAAAACAAAGATTGAGAGAGTTTTGAGGCTGACTCGTTTCTGGCAAGAGATTTCCGATATTTCTATGAATGACAGATCAGGCTCGTCAACAAGCTTCTGGAGGGGAAGGAAGAATTCTTTGAAGGTTTTTATACATGCTCAACGGGTTGGATCGGAGCTACACCTTTGCAGATACAGCCCTGCAGATTTTAAACGCGAACCACAACTGCGTCAAATGTCAGCTCGTGGGATTGTTTAGCCCGGCACTTTATTCTCCCGCAATAGGATAACCACATTCTTTGCAATATGGTTCAGGTAAGTCCTCTCTAAAATAGAAGGCCTGACACTTTGTACAGTGTGCAGTCAATGAATCGGGATGTGGGTCTTCATCTGAAGCATATTTCGGTGGGGTGATTTTAGGTGCACTACCCGACACCGCGCGAACAAAAAGACCCAGCAAACCGAATATTAAAGCCTGTGCTAAGAACCAACCGACAATTGGAATAGGGATCAAGAAGCTTATGAAAAAAGAGAGCGCCGTAACAATAAATAGGAAAAGTTGAAACAGGCCTTTTGCAGTAAAAAACGGGTCAATATCACCATCTACGGGATTAACATTAAGCAGTAAAGCCAGCACCACACATCCTTCGCCGAAAAGGATAAATAGGACGGGAGCATTCTCTCTGAAGAACTTCTTTAGTTTGGTCATGGCCTTATCGCAAATATTAGCAAAATAGCTTCGGCGAACACGGATTAACGAGGCCGTAGAAAAACCCTCCCAACAGAGCGCCCTACCGACATGACAGTGCTTATTCTTCTGAGCGATTATCTGTCTCCCGTGCCATTGACCAGCGATTGTTCTCGCTCTGCCTATAGAAACGGTTTTGGGGCGTCTATTCCCAGCTTTTTAACCTTTTTTCACTTTCATATCATCCCGAACCGGTGAATCTTGGTCCTATTCAGGTTAGAAGAAAAAATATTTCGGATGTTCCCTAAGGCTACCTGTGCATTAAGCACAACCTAAAGAGATGATAGCTATCGGGAAAATGCAGTTAACAACAAATCCAGAGCCTGCTTTTCCTCGTCCGTTGCGCCGATCAAGCGTCCCAAAACCTGTTGCCGCCGGGTCATGTCCGCCTGACGCACCTCCAAGCGCATCTGCATCGTTGGAACCTGATTATGCATCGTGAAGTACTCGTCAGCAGCCAGGTAAAATTCAGCATCCGATATCAGGCGACAAAGGTTAAGGTCATAGATAAGCTGAGCCATCGCGAGATAGGGTCCGGAGAGGATTGAAAAGTCCGGTGGGGTTGGTACGCTAAGACCAAGCTGTTGAAGTTCATCCGCCAAAGTGAGGTCTGGTTGATAGCTGGTCGGCCGAGCAGACTGTACCCAGTTATACGCTGCAAACTCATTCCAAAGTAGGACGTAGCTGTCAGAAAACCAATTGGCAAAACCAGCCTGGGATAAACGCGCCGCAGTCATGCCCGCCATGACACCACCCATTGTATCCATCCGTTCGATGATCTGGGTGATATCAGGCTGATAGACAAACAACCCCAGGTTTAATTTCATCAGTGTTAAGTCCCGTATTGCCTCCTCATTGAACTGACCCTGAACAAACGTGGTGCTGTCAGACAAGCTTGCCGGGTCTGCAAGGAGTTCTTCAAGGCTCTTCGACAGAGGGATAAACTGATCAGGAATAGCATTCATCATCTGACGGAGCAGATCTACGGACGCAGGGTTCGCATCCAACGCGACAAAAGAGTTGGGAAGATATTTATAATACCCACGCTGGTTCAGATCATTGATGGAATGTAGCAATAGCAAATCAACCAATTCATGATCAAGGTCGGATATGCTGCCCTCCGAAAGAGGTGCTGACAGCGCTGCCTCAAGTGAGGCGAAGGCACTGAGAAGAGCTGTTTCGAAGACTTGAAATGAGATTCCTCCCTGATCGGCAGCGTCCAGAAGGCCGTCATACAGACGGTTCAGTGCCAGTGCCTTGTCCTCAGCGCCTGGAAGCCCCGAAGATGCGCTTTGATACTCGGCTGTGTACGTCTTGATTATGGGGGTGAGAGCGTTGAGAAACAGCTCAGGATTAATTCTGTCATCGAGTGTGGCGACAAAGACCTCGGCACCTTGTTCCGTGGCCGGAGTCAGTATATCGATAACAGCTTGATCGGTTATATTGGGACGGGTTGCAAGAGTGAGAAGCAGAGTCGACAACTGTGACAGGTCAGGTGGGTTTTCCGGAACATCCTGGGGGCTTTCGTTATTGTCACCACATCCAGTAATGAGAAGTATCAGGTAAAGAAGAAAAAATACGCTAACTGCTTTAAATGCGTTTTTCATTGACCCCTCCGAGGAATGATTTTACGGATTTTGACTGCTACACTTCGAAAATGTGAACTGCCTTCAGGATGTTAGATTTTTAAATTTATCAACATCCGAATATATAAGCAGCCACAAACTCTTACTACCTTGAGCAATACCCCCACTTACTTGAGGGGGAAAAAAGCCCAAAATAAACTGTCGGCACCACCAATGCAACACATTATGACCTTGTTCGTATCTGACCCAGTTGTTTGCGCCTTTGTCAATGGAGGGGGGAAGGATTATCTCCCCGCTTCATTCTTGACCAAAGAGGGGGTCAAGTCTGCCGTTGGCTTTTCCTCTATAGCCTGTATTGATAACTCACAAGGCAGTTCGTCAAAAGTCAATAGTGGGCTTGACCCCATTTGATCTATCTATGATCGCTACTGCGATAGCGCTGATCAAGTTCTTCTTCCGGGTTCCGCGGATTTTTCCAGTACCGGCGACGACCAGTGATTCGCGATACATCAGCACGACTAAGACCGATATCCTTCAACATATGATCTTCCATTTCTCTCAGTTGACGCATCTGTGCCGCAATTTCATTCCTGCGCCGGAAGAATGCTATCAACCTCTTTGCATATGATTTGAATTGTTCTACGTATTGTTGTTCCGAACAATCACAGCGTTGATCTAGACAATTTTGGGTATTCATAACGTTTCCTCCGTCCTGGGGTTGTAGCTCCACTATGGAGAAAAGCTATTGATCAATCAAACGAATTGATTTTATACTATGTATCAACATTATTGATAAAGGAGCTGGTCATGCTAATCAACCTGCCAACTGAACTGCTACGCACTTTTCTTGCCATCGCTGACGGTGGCAACTTCAGCCAGGCCGCCGAACAGGTGCACCGGACTCAGTCAGCGGTCAGCATGCAGATTAAACGTCTGGAGGAACTGGTTGGCAAGCCACTGATCAATCGCGACCGCCAGGCCACACGTCTGACCTCGGAAGGCCAGACTCTGGTTGGTTACGCGCGCCGTATCCTCAAGCTTAACGAAGAAGCGGTTTCGATTCTCAAACGCCCTGAGCTGTCGGGGTGGGTGCGTATCGGGCTGCCGGATGATTATGCGACGCGCTTTCTCCCCGAGATTCTCGCCGGTTTTTCGCGCATCTATCCGCAGGTGCAGGTCAAGGTGACCTGTGAGCCAAGTAGTCATCTGGTTCCGTTGATGAAAAAGGGGGAGCTCGACCTGGCCATGACCACCTCTCCCGAACCGGTGCTCGAAAATGCCTTGCTCCTGCGGCGAGATCCGACGCTCTGGGTCACCTCAAGCCAGCACCTGCAACACGAAGAGAGGCCACTTCCACTGGCCCTCTTTCCCAACGACTGCCATTGCCGCCTCTGGGCGATCAAGGCGCTTGAAAATGCAGATATCGACTACCGCATTGCCTACACCAGTCCGAGTGTTTTAGGCATTCTAGCTGCGGTTTCGGCCGGTCTGGCCATCACGGCACTGAGCCAGAGCGTAATCCCTGAGGGTTTGCGTCCGCTGACCCTGAGCGAGGGTTTCCCATCCCTGCCGGAATCCTCGTTTTTCCTGCATCGCAATACGATGGAGAACAATCTGGCAATTGATTCCCTGGCTGAGCATATTGCCAAGGCCTTCGGGATGACATGTGATGGGGAGATTTGCGGGGTTGAGTGAGCGGATTATCCGCATTGTGAAATTATTGCCGCCACTGCATTCCAGTAAGACCCAAAGAGGTCACTTTTCCCCGGAATTTGTCAAGCAGCATGACAATCGGTCGGCTTCAAACGTTGAGGCTGGCGACAAACAGAAAAACGGCCCCAGATGAAATTTCCAAGGCCGTTTTCTCCGTACGCTCTGCCTCTCACTTCATCGTCACGATGTCGGCCTTGGTGGAACCGATGATATCCAGCAATTCCTGCTGCTCGGTCATCGGCACCTGGTGTTTCGCCAGAACATCCTTAAAGATCACAACCATCCTGTCCCATTCCGCCTCGGTGATGTTCAGGTGAACATGCGAATCATACATGTTCCTGCCGGTGTATTGACAGGGACCGCCGGTAACCTGGCAGACCATGGCCGTAACCTGATATTTGAGGTAGGCTGCCGGTACGCGATGTCTGGCCTCATCAACCGCGGGGTTTTGATTAATAAAGGGATCGGGAACGATCACGTCGATAAAGTCGTTCACCACGACTGAAATGGGCATCAACCCGCCCAATCGATCATAGAGTGAGTTCTCATGAGCCATGTGATCATCGCCAAACACACTGCCCACCGACAAGAACATCAACAGAACAGCGACCAAAAACCCTAATCGAAACCTGTTCTTTCCTCTGACCTTGCACATAGGACTTCTCCTTTCTTTTTCAGACAGTTACATCACCCAGGATATTTACTAACATTTTACCCCTTTAATTCAGGGATGCAAAAAAGACCCGTCCAAAAATTCAGACGGGCCTTATGGTCTGTTCATATTAATGTCTAACTCTGCGTCAATCTCCGACAATCATTCCACAATTAAATCCAGAGAATGGTCGATGTTGATACAGTCGGTGACACTCATCGCACCGGGACACTTCTCGATGTAGTTCTCCAGCGCCCAACGGGCGTCGTCCGTCTCACTCTCTGATATTTTCAGCGTATATTTAACTCTGATTGTCGTGATCTTGAGCACGCCGCCGACGTTCTCAATGTCCCCTTCGACATCGGCGCGGAAGAGATCGGTGTGGGTCCTGATCTTTTTGGTCGCCAGCACGCTGGCGTAGGTTCCCATCATTCAGGCGGCCACCGCGCCGACGATATGATCGAGCGTTGCCGCGTGCTCCTCCACCGGCTCGACGTTGTAGAACTTCTGGATTCCGCCGTGAACGCCGTAATGGACCGGCTCGTTGAATCCCTCGATCTGTGCGATGCGGATCGGTCCGCGATCCCTGGTGATGGTGATCCGCGAAGTGTGAACGATATCTGCCATGACAAGCTCTCCTTTCTTAAGTTCCATAGAGTTAACGTTACCATGTTGCGCTGAAAATGCTCGACAGCTTCACAAAAGGGGTCAAGTCTCCTGTTGGCTTTTGACGAACTGCCTTGTGAGTTTTCAATATCTGGCTTAAGAGAAAAAGCCAACGGCGGACTTGACCCTATTTACTGAAATAGCTAAGTACCAATGACAGAACACAATGCGAGAAAGCCCAACCTGATGAATTCAGGTTGGGCTTATAGATAACCGAAAAATCTTGATTTATCGGATATTCAGCTCATGGTGAAAAGTTAAAGACATACTGCCGTTTTTCTGTTTTTTAGATGTGAATTCGTTCCATTTCATCGAGATTATTGTTTACAGACAGCTGCAATGGAAGATGGTTTATTAGAAGGGGAACAAAACCAGATGCCGAACGTCGGGCTGGATGCCGATCAGTTCCCCTGGTTGATGGTCGCAGTGGCTTGGCACCAAAGCCTGCACTTGCTCACCACCCTCCAATAAGAGTTGGTACAGGATGTTGGCTCCCCGAAAACTGCGGCGTAACACTTTTGCTTTAACCGGACTGTCATCATCGTGCACCACATCTTCCGGGCGAACCAGTATTTGAACCGCAGTGTTTTTAGCTAGCTGTTGGTTAACAATCCCCGTTAACTTGCCGAGACAGGTTTCTACCTGATTTTCTTCTTGCACCACTCCATTAATCAAAGACCCCTCACCAACAAACTCGGCAATTTTTGTACTCACCGGCTGGTGGTATAGTCGGTGAGCCGTATCCCACTGCAGGATTTCGCCATTGTGCATAACCCCGATGCGGTCGGCGACAGCAAAGGCTTCATGCTGATTGTGAGTGACGAACAGTGCGGTGGTGCCGTACCGTTTAAGGATATCGCGCACTTCCATCGACAGTCGTTCCCGCAGCGCAACGTCCAGATTGGAAAAGGGCTCGTCCATTAGCAGCAATTCTGGTTGTGGGGCCAGGGCACGGGCCAGCGCGACCCGTTGCTGCTGGCCGCCGGAGATTTCATGTGGGTATTTACTGTGCTCACGATATAGGCCAACCAATTCCAGGGCGTCATTGACTCGCCGTAACTGCTCCGTTTTGTCGAGATCGCGCAAACCGAAAGCGACGTTGTCAAAAATGCTCAGATGTGGAAACAGGGCATAGTCCTGAAAGACCATGCCGATCTTTCGTTTCGCCGGAGGCAGGGAAAATTCCGCACTGCTGACCGATCCACCGGAGATGTAGATTTCCCCTGCGAGGAGCGGCTCAAACCCGGCAATGGTTCTTAGAACCGTTGTCTTGCCGCAGCCGCTGGCCCCCAGAAGACAGCCGATCTCACCGCGCTGCAGAGTCAATGACAAGTCCTTGACCACCAGCTGTTTACCGTAAGCCTGGGAGATCCGCTTCAGTTCTAGTATGGGCTGATCGGTATCGTTCATAATCGTCCTATGTTAGTTTTTTTCCGTACCCCGCATCAGCAGGACAATCGGCAACAGACCGGAGAGCAGCAGGGTCAGGGCCGGCAACGCCGCCCGCTCCCACTCCCCTTCAGAAGTCAGTTCATAGATTTTTACCGCCAAGGTGTCCCAACCGAAAGGGCGGGTCATCAAGGTAATCGGCATCTCTTTCATCACATCGACAAAAATCAGCGTCAAGGCAGTGAAAATCCCACCACGCAGCATCGGTAGATGCACTTTGATCAGCAGTTTAATTCCACGCAGCCCCATCAATCGAGAGGCCTCATCGATGTTACTGGTGACCCGGTGCATGGCGCTGTCGATCGATTTATATCCGGCGGCCATAAACCGGATCAGATAAGCAAGCAGCATAATCAGTACAGTGCCCTGCAGCAACTGCGGCAATGCGAGGTTGAAATAAGCGTGGGCGAAATCGATAAAGAAATTGTCCAAAGCCGCCAGTGGAATAAAGATTCCGACCGCCAGAACGGTTCCGGGTAGCGCATAACCAAGGGTGGAGATGCGAATCAGACTGTGGGTCAACCGGTCCTGATGGCGGCGACCAGCGTAAGCGAGCAGTAAGGCCACCACAGCAATCAGCAGAGCAGCACTCAGGCCCAGGGTCAGGGAGCGACCGAGCAGAGCCAGGTAACGACTGTCGAATTCCTGATGGAAAACCTCCAGGCTCCAGCGCAGCAACTGTAAGGCCGGAAGAAAGAAGGCGATCAGCAACACACCGGTACAGTAACCGGTTGCCAGCCACTTTCTGGCCGGTCCGAGAATAATCCGTTCGGCTTGCGGGGCGACCCGGCTCTGGGTAAAACGCATCCGCTTACGAAGTTTCTGTTCCAGCACAATCAGCAGAAAAACTATCACGACCAGCAAGGTTGAGAGTTGCGCAGCTGCAGCCAGAGAGAAGAAACCGAACCAGGCTTTGTAGATGGCAGTGGTGAAAGTGTCGAAATTGAAGATCGAAACCGCCCCGAAATCGGCCAGTGCCTCCATCAATACCAGTGTCGCACCACCAGCGATCCAGGGACGGGCCATCGGCAGAACCACTCGGAAGAAACCCTCGGTCGGTGAGCAGCCCAGACTTTCAGCAGCCTCCAGCGCCCGTTTGCCTTGCGTACTGAAAGCATTTCTGGCCAACAGATAGACGTACGGGTAGAGCGCCAGCGACATCACCAAGACCACCCCGGCGGCCGAGCGGATATTGGGAAACCAGAGGTCGCGGCCGAACCAGTCCCTTAACTGGGTCTGGACCGGACCGGAAAAATCGAAGAGGCCGAGAAAAACAAAAGCCAGCACGTAAGTCGGCATCGCCAGCGGCAGCAATAACAGCCAGGAAAAGTACTTGCGGCCGGGGAATTCACAGGCTCCGGACAGCCAAGCCAGGCTGACCCCGAGCAGCAGAGTGCCTGCGGTCACGCCGAACACCAGCTTAAAGGTGTTGATCAGCAATTGGCTCAGCAGGGTCTGACGCAGATGTTGCCATATCTCCCACGCCGGTTCAGACCAGGACAGCAGAAGGACCGTCAGCGGGGCCAGAACCAGCAGCGCAACAGCAAGGGTCAGATGCTGCCAGCCGCTCGGATGCAGTAGAAAACGACAGCAGCCTCGTAATGAGGCTGCTGTGCGATTTAGGGAGAAAGACAACACTCAGTGAGCCGGGCTTAGCGGTAGCCGGCACGGTCCATCAGTTTGATGGCGTCCGACTGCAGTTCACCCGCTTTAGCCAAGTTCATTTCACTTGCTTTGAAGCTTCCCCAGCTTTTGACATATTCGTGGGCGTCAACCTTGGGATTGACCGGGTATTCCATATTGGCATCAGCGAAAAGGTTTTGCGCCTGCTCTGAAGAGAGCCATTCGAGAAATTTTACGGCTCCCTCTGGGTTTTTAGCGTACTTGGTGACACCGGCCCCGGAAACGTTGACATGCACCCCGGTACTCTCCTGATTCGGCCAGTAGAGGGCCAGTTTAAGCTCTGGATTCTTCTTCAACAGGCGGCCGAAGTAGTAGGTGTTAACAACTCCGACATCCCCCTGTCCGGCGAGAATCGCCTCCATCAGTGAGGTGTCGTTGGCAAAGGGAGGGGCTGCCAGATTGCCGACCCACGAGGAAACAATCTGCTCGGCCTTCGCTTCACCATATTCAGCAATCAGCATTGCCACCAGCGATTGGTTATAGACTTTTTTCGAGGTGCGAAGCAGCAGGCGGTTTTCCCAGTCTGCTTCGCCCAGGGCGGCATAGCTGCTCAACTGCTCCGGTTTGACTCGCTCAGTGCTGTAAACAATCGTCCGGGCCCGCAACGACAGTCCGAACCAGCGATTATCTGGGTCGCGCAGATTGGCCGGGATATTGGCGGCAAGCACCTGCGAATCGACCCCTTGCAGAACATCAACATTGGCAGCATGCCAAAGATTTCCCGCATCCACGGTGATCAGCAGGTCTGCACGGGTGTTCTTGCCTTCCGATTTAAGTCGCTGCAGCAAAGGACCTTCTTTGTCAGTTATATAGGTGACCTTGGTGCCGGTTTCTTTAGTGTAGGCATCGAACAGCGGTTTGATCAAATGCTCTTTGCGGGCCGAATAGACGACAAGCTCGTCGGCAAAAGCCAGCCCTGCAAGGTTAAATGTCAAGAAGAGGAAAAGTAGAAGTGCGGTGAGGCGAAATAGATTCATCGGCTTAGCTCCATTTGAAAATGATTTTGAAAACGGATATCAAAATAATGAAGTCAAGCGTTTAGGTCAAGTATAAAAGAATCGCAACACAATAAATTCGCTAAACGATACATGACTGATCTGGTTACCTATCAACAGATCATGATGTTGACAAAAGTGCTGATAGCGCCAGGGTGTTTGGCGATTTCGGCTCAACCCAGTGATAAGTTTTCCAAAAATCAGCAAGCTATATGCAAAAAGGGTGAGGATCAGGGTTTATCGATCTCAACCGGGGATTCTTGCCATGAGGGGAGTCGCCCGGCGAGCAGAAACCACCCGGCGGCGAGGAGCTGCAGGACCAGAATCGCTCCAAATGCGGCACGGTAGCCCTCTGGAGCATAACCGCCGATTCCGGTTTCCTGCCAAAGGCCGATGATCGCTCCCACGCCCCATTGGGTTGCAAACGCCGTCGTAAAAACCATCAGGTTCAAGGCAGTGTTGGCTCGCCCGGAGAGATGTGAAGGAAAATGTTGAGAGAGTGCTGCATAGGGGAGAATTCCGGCCGTGCCGCAACAGCTGAACAGAATCCACAATGGGACCGTGGCTGCTTGCCAACCGAGCAGCAATGCCATCTGCACAAGGAGAAAAGCCGACATGCCACAGGCGGCAACGGTCATGGGACGGATACCCCGCCGCCCAAGTCGTCCTGCCAGCGCACCGAAGGAGAAATAACCGATGATCATCGCCAGAGCGATGAGAAACAGGGTATTTGCGACACCCTCCCGATTAAATCCTGCCACATCCCTTAACCAGGGGCCGGACCAGAGTCCGAGGATCGCCAGATGTGCGGCTTGTGACAACACCGCCCAGGGGGCCAACCTCCAGAAGAAGCGACTGCTGAAGATTTTGAGCATGCCACGCAGCTGTTCCCCCATGCGTTCACTGCTCTGGGATCCCTCTTTTTCCGGGACAACGAAAAAGACTGCTACGGCCGCTAACAGTGTCAGAACGCCGAGGCTGGTAAAAACCATCCGCCAGTCGGTGACCCGGAGCGCCATCTCTACCGGAACCGTCGCCATCAAGGCACCCAGCCCGCCGGAGACCATCTGCACCCCGTTAGCCAGCGGCAAACGCTCTGCTGGAAACCAGATCACGAAGGCCTTGAAAGCAGCCATCAGACAGGCCGAAACGCCCAGACCGATAAGGGCCCGGCCCAGCAGCAAACCTCCCAGGGTTTCAGCCTGACCGAACAGGATCGCCCCGAAAGCAGCAAACAGCAGCAGCACTGCTTCTACCCGACGAGGGCCGAAGCGATCAAGCAGCAGCCCCAAAGGCAATTGAAATGCGGCAAAACTGAGAAAATAGGCCGAGGTCAACAGGCCGAGGTTGGCGGGATCAAGGCCGAGATCGCTGACCAGATCGGGCGCGATAACAGCGTTGACCGTACGATAAAGATATGAAAGGAAGTACCCGAGCGCGAACGGACAGAAGACACGAAGCAGCTTGGTCAGCGACCATTGCATAGGAAAACCTCTGATAAGCGGCGAAGCTCGCAGTACTGTAAAAATGTGCCGTTTCGAACACCCTTACCTGTGAACCAAGTCAGTTTGCCCTTTGTACTGCTTCAGCCACAGCGCTCATCCCATGGCTTGCCTTGGTCTTTGCGGTGGACATATCAGCAAGGATATACTTCTGCTCCTGATAAGCCAGGCTGGGCCAGAGAGCGGTCGCCAGGGCATCCTTGATCAGTTCAGAGTCAGGTGACTCCGTCGGATCGAGTATCTCATCATGATATGTGAACTGCTCACCGGCTTTATCCTGGGTATGTACCACCACCTGATCTCCACGCATATAAGCATGAGTCATCCCGTACTGCATAATCGCCCGACCGGGGTAGTCTTCAGGCAGCTGTAACAGATCATGTCCGGGCATCGGATGCTCTGACTCCAGGCCCATCATCGACAGCAGTGTCGGCGGCAGATCGATCTGGCTGGCCACCTTGCTGTCCTCTCGGGGCTCAACTTTACCCCCCAGGATCAAGCCGGGAATCTGAAAATGCCTGATCGGAATCAGGCTTGGCCCGCTGACCACATCATCATGATCTGCAACCACGAGAAAAAGAGTGTTGTCCCAGTAAGGTGACGCTTGAGCCAGCTTGAAAAAAGCGCCCAAAGAATGATCGGCATAACGGATAGCAGAGACGAAGGGTTTCTCATCCGAACCAGTCTTTGCCATCCCCTCAGGGATTTCATAAGGAGGATGATTTGACGAGGTAAAAACCAGGGCAAAGAATGGCTCATCACCATGCTGCCTGAACTCCTCATCGGCACGCCGCATCAGGTCTCCATCCGCAACGCCCCAGGTGGCGCGGAAAATATCATCATCAAAATCGTTCTGATCGATAATCCGCTCAAAACCATTGGCTAGAAAAAAGCCGCGCATATTATCGAAATGACTCTCTCCACCATAGATAAACTCGGTGCTGTACCCGGCATTTTTCAATATGCGGGCCAGCGTAAAAAATCCCTGTTGAGCCAGTCCCAACTTCACCACGCTCCGCGCCGGGGTCGGCATGAAACCTGTGACTACTGCCTCAATACCGCGGATCGAGCGGGTGCCTGTCGCATACAGATGGGAGAACCAGAGACCTTGTTTCGACAGTTTTTCCAGTTCAGGTGTGTACGGTTTTCCACCGAGAGCGCCCACATATTGGGCCCCCAGACTCTCTTCAAGAATAATCACCAGGTTCATCGGCTTCTGCCGGGTGATGGTGGGCCTTTGCAAATGAAGGGTGGGAATTTTGTCGGAGACAAAGTCGGCAGGGTCCAACATCATCTCACGACGAATCCTCTGCACCACTTCATCCGAGGCCATATGCGGATAGATTTTGATGGCGTCCTGTTCATCCTTCAGTCGGTAAATCGCAAAGAGCACTGAATAGGCAGAACTGATTCCCAATTCGTTGACCAGATGGTCAGATGAAAAAGCTGCCGTGCTGGCATTGGCCGGACGGTGCTCAAAGCTGGAACGAGCGAAGAGAAACAGCAGACAGGCGATCAGTGGAAACACCAGCAGGCGCTTTCTCCAACTCCAACCCTGCGATTGCAGACTGGCGGGAGCAAAGAGTCTTTTCCCCACGCCAACGATCATCAACAGGACAACCAGAGAGATCAGTAACTCAATCTTGTAGCCTCCCCAGAGGGTCATACCAACCTCTTTGGGATGGTTGAGATACTCGACAAAAACCCGGTTCGGTCGCACATCATACTGCTGAATGAAAGGCGGAGTTGCAGTTTCCATGAAAACCAGAACGGTCAACGAAAGGGTCAGCCAGAGCGTGCAGATCCATCGCCATACCAGAGTCCGCAGCAAAAACGGGGGAAGCAGAAACATACCGAGCGCCAACGGCATGAGAAAATAAGAGATCAGAACCATATCCATGCGGAGACCGAACCCGAGCACTGACCAGAGCCCGTCGACTTCAGCGACTCGCGACCATTGCCAGACAATCAGGCCAATCCGCGAGAGTCCGAGCAAAAGCAGGGACAAGCCGATAAAAGTCAGGATCGGCCGTAGCGGTCCGAGCCTTATCGACCATTTATTGATATCATCTCCTGGTTGAGCGGGTGGGTTGGAAGGTCCGAACAAACGGAACATGTCTCTCTCCCTCAAGAATGGGATTTACTCATATAATAGCCACGACTTTTCAGATACTTTTTCAGTACGCTCAATTTTCCTGCAGACGTCTCAAATGATGAGTATACACCTCCCTTTAATGAAAAAGAAAATCCGCCCTGAAAAAAGTCACAGATAATTTTTGTACAGAATCGTCCCCCACACGCCACAGGCATGCATGACCCCGACAAACACCGCCGCACTCCCGAGGTCCTTGGCCTTCTTGGCAATCGGGTCAATCTCCTTGAACAGATGATCAACCAACTCTTCTATGGCGGTGTTAAGAAGCTCAACGATAAAGATGATCAACACGGAAAAGATCAACCAGAACCGTTCACTCAGGCTCGCCTCGACCATCAGGGCCAGCGGCACCGCAATCAGTACCAGGATCGCTTCCATCCGAACCGACTGATCTTCAGCAATCCCTGTCTTGAGTCCGGAAAAGGAATAGAGGGTTGAATTATAGAGCTTCTTGAAAATCCAGGTCATGTGCTCAATCCTTTTTCAGTGTGTCTCCGCTTCATCCCACCGATAACGCTTCAGCACTCAGAGCGAAAAACCGGTCAACTCGGTCAGTTGTCGCCGGGTCTCTGCGACGCTTTGATGATGAATCCCGTTCCAGCCACAGGCAATCGCCCCTTCGACGTTAACTTGCATATCATCGATAAAGACGGTCTGCTGCGGCACCAGATCGAATCGTTCGCAGGCAATGGAGAAGATTTCAGGGGCAGGCTTCATCACCCCCACTTGATAGGACGCCAGGTGTCCGTGACAGATTTCGGCGAGTCGATAAGTCTGCAGCAGATGTTGCCAGTGCAGGTTGCTGGTATTCGAAATCAGATAAACGCCACATTGAGACTTCAATTCGGCAGCCATTATCAGCATCTCATCAATCGGCGTAAAAAGATCTTTCCAGGCAGCGATCAACTGATCTTCGGACAGCGGCGTTACCAGCAGAGCATTGAGGTTTTCCAGAAACTGCTGGTCGGATATCTGCCCGTGTTCGTAGGGGACCAGATCGACCTCTGCGGTAAACTCATCAACGTCAGTGACCGATGCACCCTGACGATAGAGAACCTTGACCAACCGCTCGTAGGAAAAGTCGATCAGCACCCGTCCAACATCGAATACAACATCCGTAACTTGTGTCATTCCAGACTCCTTCAAAGCTTAATACCACCAAGGCACAGAGATCACGGAGAAAAAACGTACAGATTTCCTCTGTGTTCCCTGTGCCTCGAGTAAGCATGGCAAGCGGGGGATCGTATCTGTTTCTTACTTGATTTTACGACACTCCAGATAAAAACGCTTTTCGTCCGCCTCACCCATGGAAAATGTCTTACGTGGCAGAGCGCCGTCAAAAATAATGGTCCGAAACAGATCATGCTTGGAGATGGCCGGAAGGAAGAATCCGGCATTATTCGCCTTGGAGCCGAGCTCAGTAACGCTTTGTGCTCCATGGATGTAGTCGATGCGTGCCTCCGGCTGCTCCTCAAGATAGCGATCGAGGAAGGCCTGCAGGGTCGCGACAACCAGCGTATATTCCGGACTCGAGACTCTACAAACGCCGAACCTGCCAGCCAGTACCGCCGGGAAGGCATGACAACCGATTTCTTTAGCAGCCTTCTTTTCTGCTTCAGCCAGGCTATCACAGGGGATAAAACCGAAAGAGGTCTTCCGCTCAGCGAAGAAGCGCTCCATGCTCTCCAGCAGATGTCCGGTATTGAGGTTAAACATCACCCGATGGATCGCCTCGAACTCCAGGCCCGGGTCATGCAGATTGACAAGCTCGACCAACGCATAGCGCGCCGGATGACCCATAATTGCGGCCTGATCGGCTGCGTCGGCCTTAAGCTGTTCCCAGATCGCCTTGGCAGTGGCAAAACTGTGGTTGCCGTCTCCCATGGCGTAAAGCATCACGGCATCATCAGTCAGGTATTTCTGGCGATAAGCGACCGGGTCGGCCAGGCTCTCCAGAGCTCGCACCACCTGACCAATCAACTTTTCGTCAGAGACACGATAACCCTTGAGGTGTCCACCATTCTCCAGCAGCTCAAAATCGTAGAGGCTTTCCAGGTCTTCATTGAAGAGCGGTTCTATAACGGTCTTTTTCGGGTCATCGATCAGCACCATGATGTGCGGTAGTTCGATTGGAGCATTTTTTCGTACCTTGATCCGTGGTGGCAGGCGATCGAGAATGGTCCCCTCAGTCGCACGGATCAGACTCTGAGCCCCTTTGTTATAATCGTACTGCTCCAGATCAAGCGCCAGCACCAGCCCCTTGCGTGACTCAACTTCGGACGTTTTCCTGTCAACCAGCACAAACCCCGGCTCCTGCTCTACCAGGCTGCCATCTGCCAGATACTGATCCATCGCCGCGTTGATCCGCACGATCCGTTCATCGGCGTCCTCATCTTCGAGGTTGACTTCCGGAAAGATCAGATTCAAGGTCGAGATAGAGCCCGCAGTCTGCTGCTCCAGACGTTCCCAATACTCGCGATCCGAGGTGTACTGATCACAGGCGATAACCGCCCAGCGCTGCATTTTTGTTCCGGGTTTGGGGAACAATATCTTCGGCACCTGCAGGCCTATTTTTTCGAAATTCATGGACATCTCCCTTTGGTCATGAAATTTGGATTGAACATCGATTTAATCCGTACATAGGTATCATATTGCAATCCTTTTGAGAACCGGCATCAATCGGTAGAAAGGATAAACTGTATCACTTTTTGTCACGCGGATTGAGTCTTGATATCTCCGGGGAAACCGGGCTCAATAATCAGTAGAGGAAACGGAATCAAACTCCCGGCGCCGGAGAAGGAAAAACCGGTCAGGAGAATAGAGGAGGAATAATTCATGCGTATCCCCATTTATCAGGTTGATGCCTTCACTGATCGGCTGTTTGGTGGCAACCCTGCAGCGGTCTGCCCACTCGACGCATGGCTGCCTGATCCGCTGTTGCAGAGCATCGCCGCGGAAAACAATTTAGCGGAAACGGCCTTTTTCGTCAGCGTCAAGGATGGCTACCAGCTGCGCTGGTTTACCCCGGAGGAGGAAATGGACCTTTGCGGCCACGCCACACTGGCAAGCGCCTTTGTCCTGTTCAACTGTCTGGGCGAAGCTGAAAGCCGGATCAGGTTCAGCACCACCAGCGGTCATCTCACAGTCAGAAGAGACGGCGATCTTCTGAAAATGGACTTTCCCAGTCGACCGCCAGTTGCGACACCCGCGAACGCTCAGCTCAATCGAGCTCTCGGCGTCGCGCCAGTTGAAGTCTGGAAATCACGTGATCTGTTAATAGTGCTGGAAGATGAAGAGAGCGTAACGAACATGCAACCCGACTTTCTGGAACTGGCGACCATCCCGGATCGCGTTGCAGTCATCGTCACCGCAATCGGCAATCAGGTCGATTTTGTCTCACGATTTTTCACCCCCGGAGCAGGGATTCCAGAAGACCCGGTTACGGGCTCTGCACACTGTACCCTGATCCCTTTCTGGTCCAAACGGCTTGATAAAAAGTTCATGCGAGCGCGCCAACTCTCTGCACGGGGCGGAGAACTGACCTGTGAAGACCTGGACGAGCGAGTCGCAATAGGAGGAAGTGCCGTCCTCTACCTTGAAGGGACCATCATCATTTAAACCGCAGACACTCTTACCATTAATACCTTGCAATACTGGAAACTCTTCTGTAATAATCTCACTCATTAAATTTATGGGGGGACGGATACGAAGATCACAAACTCAATTGACAGTTATTCAAACAACCGGAAACGGGTTGCTGGAGAGACTGTCTTTTTTTTTACAGGGGGGGAAATGAAGGTCAAATCAACTCTGTCACCCGGTTCAAAAGGGACAAAAAAACTCACCGAACAGTATGGCGACCAACTGGTCTGTGTTCGCTACCGCTACGATGCAACCAAACAAAGACGTTACAAAACCGTCGAACTGATTGTCGACGAGCAGGAATGGATTCCGGATCAGGGTGTTGCTTTCTTCCGTTAATAGAGGCTGAACGACTCCTGATCTTCGTCTACTCAAATCGTGTGCTGAATATCATTCAACACCCGGTTTGAATCAGAAAACTCATTCCGAACCAACCCTAGCGCGTTCTGCGACTGACCTGCTCAAGTCGCGTAAGCCACCCAATCTGGCACACTCCAACATTAGAGCCAACACATTTTAGATACTATTCATTGCAATTCTATGCTAATCTGCCCACTTATTTTGAGAGGGGAAAGGTCCAACGACATTACGGTGATCCCAGGCCCATGCAATCAAAACCACTCTATTGCAGCAAAATCCTCATCTGTTTACTGCTCGCGTTACTTCTTTCGGCATGTACTTCACCCCCTGAAGAGTCCGAACTGGCCACCAGCAAGCCTGTCGATCCCTTAAATATCTGCTACGGAGCCACGCTCGGCTCCCTGATTATGATTGCCGAACAAGAGGGATTCTTCCGCGAACAAGACCTTGCGGTGAACCTGATCCTTAAAAAGATCGGCAGAGCCAACGTGGCAGCGCTGAACGATGGCAGCTGCGATGTCGCCCTGGCTGCGGAAACCCCGGTGATCCATAACAGCTATACCCGCGACGATTTTAAAATTCTTGGCACCGTTGCCCAGTCTCGCAGTCTGAACCGCATCATCACCTTCAGCGACAGCGGAATTAAAACCGGCACAGATCTTAAAAATCGTCGTATCGCCACCGCCAGGAACAGCTCGTTCCACTTTTTCCTGGATGTCTATCTGAACAAACACGGACTGACCGAAAAGGATATCAACCTTGAAGGGATGAAAGGCGCGGAATTGATTCCGGCGCTTGAGAAAAGAACTGTCGATGCCATCGTCACCACAGACATGCATGCTTTCAGATTGAAAGAACGCCTGGGTGATGCAATCGAAATCATCAGCGCCCCCGGACTCAATCTGAATTACGGCTATCTGCTCGCCGACAAAACTGTCACCAGTCAAGAGCCGGACAAGCTAAACAAGCTATTAGCCGCTCTTCTGCAATCGCAACATTTTATCGACCAACACCCGGAGACCGCCAGGAACAGATTCAGCAGAACAACGGGAGTATCTGCAGACAGCACAGAAAAGATCTGGCTGGACCGAAGCTACAGACTCTCTTTTGACCATATTATGTTGGCGATTCTGGACGACCATGCCCGCTGGATGCTTGACAAGGGTGCCATTGTAGCGGACAGGGTCCCCAATCTGTTCAATTATCTCCATCTTGACCCTCTGAAAAAACAAGCACCAGAAGCTGTAAACCTCATGCGCTGAGCGCTTCGATGGGAACAAGAACAGAGCACGTTTAAAGAAAAACAGGGACTGCGGTGAAGATCAAATCAAAACTTGTCATAATTGCCCTGCTCCCTGCACTTTCACTACTGATATCTTCGTCTTTTCATCTGTATGTCTCCAGCACAGCGGACAGGGCACGGAATAAAATCATTCTGGCCGACCACTTCTCTCAGGATCTTTCCATACTCACGGTTATAACCCTCGAACACTACATTCACTACGAGGGGCGCGCCCATATACAGTGGATTGAAAAATTTGATGAACTGTCCAACCAATTCCTGATTATCGCTGAAGAATTCCGCGACCCATCTGAGTCCAGACTGGTCAGTGCTATAGACAACCAACTCAAGACCACCGAGGATTTGTTCCAACAGTATGGTCCTCACATGTCGCACGAAAAGTTCAATCAGGAAAACGAAAACTGGCACAGCTTCGCCGAGCGATTGACCAATCGCATTCAGCAAGAGCTTCAACTTTCAACACAGGCAATCCATGGCCTGCGGCAGCTCAACCATCAAGCCCTGCTAAAGCATGACAAAGATGAGGACTTGCTCATGCTGGTCTTCTTCCTGCTTCTGGCACTTATTATCCCTGGCATGGTCATATTCATCAACCGCTCTCTGGGCAAACCGATACAGGGCTTGCACGAGGGGTTTAAAATTATTTCCGCCGGGAACCTTCATTACCGCATTGGCCTCTCCGGAAAGGATGAAATCAGCCAGCTCGGTCAAGCGTTTGACCGCATGGCTGAGCAGCAACTGGCAGCGACGACAGCCCTGCGTGAGTCAGAGCGACGGCTGCGGGACATGCTGGAGAATATCCAACTGGCCGCTCTGATGCTGGATACGCATGGGACAATCATCTCTTGCAACGACCACCTGCTCTCCCTGACCGCATATCAGAAGAATGAGCTCATCGGTCAGAACTGGTTTGAACTCTGTATTCCTGAAGGTCAGGAAGTCAAAAACCGGTTCCTCTCCTCACTCATTGATGGGGAGATCATACCCCACTATGAGAATGAAGTTCTGACCAAAAATGGCGAACTGCGAACCATTCGCTGGAACAATACCATCCTGCGTGATCAAAATGAAATCGTGATCGGGACGACCAGTATTGGCGAGGACATCACTCAAAAGTTGCAGGCGGAAAAGACCATCCGTCTCATGAATGAGGAACTTGAAGAGCGGGTCAGACAGAGAACCGAAGCTTTAATGTCCATTGCCGACGAACTGAGCATTGAAATCGAGCAGAGGAAACGGGTCGAATCAGAGTTGCGCTCTTCAGAAGAGAAATTTTCCAAAATCTTTTTTACCAGCCCGATCTCTCTGGTCATCACCGATATCGACACCGGGCGGATCATCGAAACCAATAATCAGTTTTCCATTCTGACCGGCTACAGCCGCGAAGAACTGATCGGGCATACCACCATTGAGCTGGGCATATGGGACGATCCCGACATCCGCAGTAAGGTCATGGCAGAGATTCGAAATCGGGGCGAGTGCGGTGAAGTCCAGACCAAAGTGAAAACCAGGACCGGAGACCTGCGCAATATTTCATATATAGGCCGGACTCTGGACATTGGAGAAAATCTTACCGTTCTTTCCCTTGTGACCGACACCACTGAGCAACGACAACTGGAAGCAGAGCTGCGCAAGGCAAAAGACCAGGCAGAAACTGCCAATCGGTCCAAGAGTGTCTTTCTGGCCAATATGAGCCACGAAATCAGGACCCCGATGAATACCATCATCGCTCTCAGCTACCTGACTCTGCAAACCGAACTGCAACCGCGCCAAAAGGAGTTTCTTAAGAAGATAGATGTATCCGCCAAATCTCTGCTCGGCATCATCAACGACATTCTCGACACCTCCAAAATAGAGGCGGGAGAGATGTCTTTGGAGCATGTGGATTTCGAACTCTCATCAATCTTTGAAGAACTGTCCGGACTTTTTATCCCGGAGGAATCCGGAAAAAAACTGGAGATTCTATATAATATCGGAACCGATATTAATCAGAATCTGAGAGGTGATCCCCTTCGTATTCGCCAGATCCTGACCAACCTGATCGGCAACGCCATTAAATTCTCCGAGCAGGGGAATATTATTGTCGATGTTCAGCGTTTGCAAAATGACGAATCTTCAAAACATCTGAGCTTAAGATTTTCAGTTACCGACAACGGCATCGGAATCAGCAGAGAGCAACAAAAGCAGCTGTTCCAGCCTTTCAGCCAGGCCGACAGTTCGACCTCCCGTCACTACGGAGGGACCGGATTGGGCCTTTCTATCTGTAAACGACTGGTCGAGCTGATGGGGGGAAAGATCGGCATTGAGAGTAAACCGGGCAAAGGGAGTACATTCTTCTTTACTCTCCCCATTGAGCTGTCCACGAAACAATATACTCGCGAGATGGACTGGCAGAACAAGCTGAATGATTCGCGAATCCTCATCGTCGACGACAACCCTGAGTCACGAAAGCAGCTCCGACAATTGCTGAAACCCCTCCCGGGGCTTCAAACTCCGGACGAAGCGTCGTCCGGGAGTGAAGCGATCAAACGGTTCTCTGACATCCCCCGATCATTAACCTCAGGCGGCCCCTATCAACTGGTGATTATTGATGCGGATATGCCGGGCCTGTCCGGGGTAGAAACAATCTGGAAGCTGAAACATTTGGCAAAACATACCCTGCCGGCGACCATTTTACTTGGGTCCGTTTCCCGACAGAAAGAGCTCGACCAGCAGTCCAGAGAGCTGAACGCCATCGTCCTGACAAAACCGGTGCTCGCTCATAACCTCTACCAAGCGATCAAACAATCTCTCGCAGCGAGCGTCTCTGAAGATATAATCATCGACCAAATACTGCCCACGCTGGAAGTGAAAACCCGTAAGGAACTACGGGGCAAAAGGGTCTTGCTGGCTGAAGATCACGACATCAACCAGATGATCATTCAGGAGCTCCTACAGAACGTGGGTGTTCATATCACCTGCGTCGACAACGGCCGTAAAGCTGTTGAGCTTCTGCGCCAGCAAGATCAACACTTCGACCTGATCCTGATGGACCTGCAAATGCCTGAGATGAATGGCTACGCCGCAGCGCAACAGATTCGCTTGATCCCACGCTTTAAAAAAACTCCGATCATTGCCATTACCGCCCATGCCCTGGAGCAGGACAGGCAAAAAAGCCTTGCTGCCGGCATGGACAGTCATATCGAAAAACCGATCGATATTGAAGACCTCTACAAACAGCTCCTGAAATTCACCACCAACCGGACCGACCACACGCAACCGGAGACTGCGGGAGAAAACCGGGGGGAAGAGCGAACTCTGCCGAAGCAACTTCCGGGGTTGGATATTCAAAGAGGGTTGATGCAACTGGATGGAAATCAACAACTATACAGAAAAATTATTCTCGATTTCGCGCGTACGAATGATTGTTTTCTCCAGCAACTGCAGCAGAATCTTGAAAACGATGATTTCACAACCGCCAGAGATCTTCTACACCGATTAAAAGGAGTTGCCGGTAATATCGCCGCAACTGAGCTCCACAAGAAGATTCAGCAGGCTGAAACAGCACTGCAGAGTGGCTCCAGGCAGGAATTGTCCTTGAAACTGCAGGAAATGGGGATCCTGCTCCAGCAGATCGAAACGTCCGCAGCACAACTGGAGAAGCACCGAAGTTCAGTATCAATCGACTCGATAATACTTGAGAAGGGGTCTGTACTGCAGCGACTTGAAGAAGAACTGATTATACTACTGGAAACAAACAACCTGGACGCCGTGAAAGTCTTTGCAACCCTGAAAAAAAGTCTGGACAACAGTCCAATTCTGGCGAAAATGGAGCCCCTTGAATCCTGTATCGACAGGCTCGATTTCGAGAACGCTTTAAAAGCCCTGACGTTACTTGAAATCAGCCAGCAAGGAATTCCAGAGGTGACCGATGAATAATCACGAGGGCAGACAAAAAATTCTGATTGTCGACGATATGCCGATCAACATTCAGGTCTTGAATGAATCACTGCAGGAGAATTACCAGATATTCTTCGCCACCAACGGCATCGATGCCATCAATGTTGCCCGGAGGGAGGCTCCCGATCTCATCCTTCTGGACGTCATGATGCCCGGGATGGATGGTTATGAGACCTGCAAAATTCTTAAATCAAAATCTTTTCTGGCAGAGATTCCAGTCGTATTTGTCACCGCCATGTCAGATGTGGAAAACGAACTGATCGGTCTCGGGCTCGGCGCGGTCGACTACATCTTCAAACCGATTATTCCGGAACTGGTCCAACGTCGGGTCAAAATTCATCTGGAATTGAAAGCGCAGAGAGATTACCTGGCAAAATTTTCTTTGCAGGACGAACTGACGGAATTACCTAATCGGCGCGCCCTTGAGAGCTGTCTTGAGCGTGAGTGGCAGCAGGCCAAACGGCAGAGCAGCCACCTCTCAATCATCCTGATTGATCTTGACCATTTCAAAGACTACAACGCAGCCTGCGGCCATCTCGCCGGCGATGAAGCGCTTAAAAAGATCGCCCGGATTATTTCTGAAATTCTATTCCGCCCACTCGATTTCGTCGCTCGATTCAACGGGACGGAATTTGCCTGTGTCCTTCCTGGAACAAACTTATCGAAGGCGGAAAAAGTTGCCGAAAGTATCACCACAGCCGTCGAAGCGGCCGGCCTGAAACATCCCTCCTCACCAACAGCTCCCGTTATCACTCTCTGCACAGGAGTTGCGACAACCGAGCCAGACCATCCTTCCGACACGAAGACGTTATTTGCCAACGCCTATACCCAGCTCTGCCTCTCCAAACGGTAACACATCAGCGGAACATCAGGACGTCCTGATCCGTCTCCGCTCAACCCCGCCGCCAGGCGTGGTACTTCTCAACCCAGCGGAGCAACCCTTCCGGTGCATGCGCCCGTTTCCACTCCCCGGCGACCATCTTGTTCGATTCGGCCAGTGTAGGGTAGGTGTGAATCGTCCCGAGAATTTTATTCAGCCCAAGGTTGTGCTTCATGGCCAACACATATTCGGCGAGCAGCTCACCAGCGTGAGCGCCGACGATGGTCGCCCCGAGAATTTTGTCACTCCCTCTTCTGGTCAGAACCTTGATCCAGCCATGATCAGAGCTATCCGCGATAGCACGATCCAGATCATCAATATCAAAGCGGGTCACCTCGAAGGGGATCTTCTGCGCAATCGCATCAGCCTCGTTAAGGCCGACTCTTGCGATCTCCGCGTCAGTGAACGTACACCAGGGGATCACCCGGTAATCGACCTTAAACGTCTTGAACTGCCCGAACAGGGCATTGACCGATGCATACCAGGCCTGATGTGCGGCAGCGTGGGTAAACTGATAGGGGCCAGCTACATCGCCGGCACAAAAAATATTCGGGTAGTTGGTCCGCAGCAAGGGATCGACGTCGACAGTGCCACGCGGACCGATCCGCACACCAAGTTCTTCAAGGCCAAATCCTGACACATTCGCCTTGCGCCCGACAGCGATCAGCAACTGATCAAATTCGATTTTGACCTGCACTCCCTGATAGTCACAAATCAGCCACTTTCCGCCTGATTCGACCCTTACCTCCTGCGCGGTATGCCCGGTAAGAACATGGATGCCATCCTTCTCAAACACTTGCGTCAAGTAATCACTCACCTCGGCATCTTCGCGTGGCACGATGCGACCGCCCATCTCGACCTGAGTCACCATGCTACCCAAACGGGCAAAGGCCTGGGACATCTCGCAGCCGATGGGGCCACCGCCGAGAACCACCAGCTTTTCTGGTAATTCACGCAGTCCCCACAGATTGTCCGAGGTCAGATAATCGATCTGCTCAAGCCCCTTGATCGGCGGAATCAGTGGAGCGGCACCGGTGGCGATGATGATGCTGCGCGTGGTCAACAACCTGCCATCGACGTTTACCGTCCAGGGACTGATGACTTGCGCCTCCCCTTTGATCACCTCAACGCCAAGCCTGGTGTAGCGTTCCACCGAATCGTGCGGCTCTACCCTGGA